>Ga0213876_10000116_pt1 | contig 86507 bp, 83 predicted proteins | sample BarmaccomBMRX_R9_FD_160113 | JGI IMG/M metagenome (GOLD analysis project Ga0213876, IMG submission 160113) | Root-associated microbial communities from Barbacenia macrantha in rupestrian grasslands, the National Park of Serra do Cipo, Brazil - RX_R9 | ecosystem: Host-associated > Plants > Roots... | reverse complement strand
TCGTGGATCGTCTCCAGCGGCGCTCCGGAAAGCTCGAACTGGCCGCCGGGCTCCAGGCTGACACTGGCGCCCCCCCGGGAAAGCCCGATCAGGGTCTCGCCTCCGGCCGCCGTCCTCTCGGTGATCTCGCTCCAGCCGAAGCGCTTGAGCCCCAGGAGCAGCGCCCGGATGCCCGCCTCGCCCTCGTAGGGGACCGGCTCGTGGGCGGCGACGCGGAAGACGAACTTCTCGTGCTCGGAGCCGACCCGGAATTCGGACTTGGGCTTGCAGCCCCGGCCGAGGTCGGCGACCAGATCCTCGAAGGTCAGCGGGCGGTCGTCACAAAGCGCTTCGGCCATTCACGTCTCCGCCCAGCCCCTGGGCGGATATTTTCGCGCCCCGTTCCTCTTTCAAGACATCTGGGCGCGACAGACGAGAAGCTCAAGCCCCTCCAAGATCGCCGAGCGCCGCCTGCCACAGAGTAAGGGCGCCGATAGCGGCCGTGTCAGCCCTGAGGATCCGCGGTCCCAGCGACACCGGAACCGCCGCCGGCAGCTTGCGGATCTGCGCCCGCTCGGCCGGCGAAAAGCCTCCTTCCGGCCCGATGAGGATCGTCCAGGCGCCGCCCGGTTCCCCGCCGGCGGAGAGCGCCGCCAGCGCCGGTGGCGCCTCGCCCGCCTCGTCGCAGAACATCAGCCGCCGCTCGGAGGGCCAGTTCGAGAGCAGGTCGGCCAGGCGCTCGGGCGCAGCCACCTGCGGGACGTCCAACCGGCCGGTCTGCTCGGAGGCCTCGACGGCGATCGCCTGCAGCCGCGCGAGGTTGGCGTGGCCCGGGTTCGTCCGCTCGGTGATCACCAGCGGCACCGCGCGCGCCCCAAGCTCGGCGGCCTTCTCGACGATCGTCTCGAGCCGCGGCCGCTTGACCAGCGCCACCGCCAGCGCGAGGTCGGCGCCTTCGGCTTGCTCACGGGTCCTGGTCAGGATCTCCAGCGCTCCGCCCCTCTTGCCCGCGTCCGCGAGGCGCGCCCGCCACTCCCCGTCCCGGCCGTTGAAGGCCAGGATCTCGTCGCCGGCCCGAAGCCGCATCACCGTCGCCAGATAGTGCGCCTGGTCGGGCGTCAGGGCGGCGCGGCCGCCCCCCGCCAGATCGTCGGTCACCCAAAGCCGCACCACTCCAGGGGCTCCTTGCCTATCGCAACCCGTCAGCGGGCGATTATGGTGGCCGCATGAGCAAGGAAAAGGGCTACAAGCAGGATCTGCGCACGCTGCAGATCTCCCTCGTCCGCTATCAGCAGTGGGCTGCCGACAAGGGGGCGAAGGCCCTGGTGATCTTCGAGGGCCGCGACGGGGCCGGCAAGGACGGTGTCATCGCGCGCATCACCGAGCACCTCACCCCGAGGCGTACGCGCGCCATCGCCCTGCCCAAGCCCTCCGACCGCGACCGCAGCGAGTGGTACTTCCAGCGCTACGTCCGTTACCTGCCGGCGGCCGGCGAGCTCGTGCTCTTCAACCGCTCCTGGTACAACCGGGCCGGGGTCGAGCCGGTGATGGGTTTCTGCACCGCCAGGGAGCACGCCGACTTCCTGCGCGACGCGCCGGCGTTCGAGCGGATGCTCGGCGAGGCCGACATCCGGATCGTCAAGCTCTGGCTCGACATCTCCAAGAAGGAGCAGGCCCAAAGGCTGGATGCACGCCGCGACGATCCGCTGAAGGCGCTGAAGGTCAGCGACCTGGACGGGATCGCCCAGGAGAAGTGGAAGGAATACAGCAAGGCCCGCGACGAGATGCTGCTGGCCACCAACACCGCCGACGCGCCCTGGATCTGCGTGCGTAACGACGACAAGAAGCCGGGCAGGCTGAACGTGATCCGCCACCTGCTGCACGTTCTCGCGCCCGGCCACATCACGGCCGACGTGAAGCGGCCCGATCCGGCGATCCTGTTCCCCTTCGATGAGGCGGCGCTCACCGACGGCAGGCTGGCGAAGTAGGGCCTTTATTCCCGGCACGTGCTTGCCTCGCCGCCGGAAGAGGCCGAAGGGAGATGCCGCCCAGCGATCACCGATATGCGGAGGCGGAGATGGACTACGTGCGGCTAGGCGCGACCGGCCTGAAGGTCTCGAGGCTATGCCTCGGATGCATGAGCTACGGCTCTTCCAAGTGGCGGCCCTGGGTGTTCGACGAAGAGCAGAGCCTGCCGTTTTTCCGCAAGGCGATCGAGGCCGGGATCAACTTCTTCGACACCGCCGACGTCTATTCGCTGGGCGAGAGCGAGCGGGTCACGGGTAAGGCGCTGAAGCAGTTCGCCAAGCGCCACGAGGTGGTGATCGCCACCAAGGTCCACGGACCCATGGGCAAGGACCCCAACAACAAGGGCCTTTCGCGCAAGCACATCATGGACGCCATCGACCGCAGCCTCGAGCGGCTGGGCGTCGACTATGTGGACCTCTACCAGATCCACCGGTTCGACCACGAGACGCCTATCGAGGAGACCCTGGAGGCGCTCAGCGACGTGGTGCGGGCCGGCAAGGCCCGCTACATCGGGGCCAGCTCCATGTACGCTTGGCAGTTCGCCAAGATGCTGGCCACCTCGCGCGCCAACGGCTGGACGCCCTTCGTCTGCATGCAGCCGCAGTACAACCTCGTCTATCGCGAGGAGGAGCGCGAAATGCTGCCGCTCTGCCTCGACCAGGGCGTGGGCGTGATCCCCTGGTCGCCGCTGGCGCGCGGTTTCCTGGCCGGCGGCCGCGCCCGCCCGGGCGAGGGCGGCACCGAGCGGGCCCGCAGCGACGAATTCTCGCCCCGCCTCTATTACCGGGAGTCGGACTTCAAGATCGTCGACGCGGTCACCGAGATCGCCAAGGCGAGGGGGGTCAGCAACATGCAGATCGCGCTCGCCTGGGTGCTGAGGCATTCCGCGGTGACTTCGCCGATCATCGGCTCCACGAAGCCCCATCACCTGGACGAGGCCCTGGACGCCCTGAAGGTTCAGCTCACCGACCAGGAGGTGAAGGCCCTCGAGGAGCCCTACCAGTCGAAGCCGGTGCTGGACCACCTCTAGGGCGGCGCTTGGCGGACGCTTTCGAAGGCCGTGTCGAAAAGGGCGCTGGCCGGGGCGCATGAGCCGAACGCTCTCCGCCCGGCAGGCGCGAAGGATCGCTCTCGCGGCTCAGGGACTTGCGGCCGCCCGCCCGTCCGGGCCCGCGACGCGCCTGGCCCTGCGCAAGCTCGCCGGGCGTCTTGGCGCGATTCAGATCGACAGCGTCAACGTCCTCGTGCGCGCCCACTACCTCCCGGCCTTCTCGCGGCTCGGCGCCTACCCGCGGGCGCTCCTGGAGGAGGAGGCCTGGGGCAAGCGGCCGTCGCTGTTCGAATACTGGGGTCACGAGGCCTCGCTGCTGCCGATCGACCTCCAGCCGCTGCTGCGCTGGCGGATGGAGCGCGCGCGGCGGGGTGAGATGTGGACGGGCCTCGCCCGTTTCGCGCGCGAGCGGCGGGACTACGTCGAGCATGTGTTGGCCGAGATCGGGCGGCGCGGGCCGGTCACCGGCGGCGACTTCGCCCAGGGCCGGCGCCAGCCCGGCTGGTGGAGCTGGACGGACGGGAAGCGGGCGCTCGAATGGCTCTTCTGGGCCGGCTTCATCGCCGTCAGGACGCGGCGCGGTTTCGAGCGGGTCTACGACCTGACCGAACGGGTCTTGCCCGCCGCGGTGCTGGCCCGGCCCACGCCCAGCGAGGCGGACGCCCATCGGGCGCTGCTGAAGCTGGCGGCCGGGGCGCTCGGGGCAGCCACCGCGGGCGACCTTCGCGACTACTTTCGCCTGCCTCTGGCCGAGACCAAGGCCCGCCTCGTCGAGCTCGTGGAGGCGGGCGAACTGGAGACGGGGGCCGTCGAGGGCTGGCGTCAGCCCGCTTTTTTCGCGCCGGGGGCGGCCGGCGCGCGGCGGCCGGCGGCGGCGGCCCTGCTGTCGCCGTTCGACAACCTGATCTGGCGGCGGGAGCGGGCCGAGCGGCTGTTCGGGACCCGCATCCGGCTGGAGATCTACACCCCCGCCGAGCGGCGCGAGCACGGCTACTACGTGCTCCCCTTCTTGCAGGGAGAGGCGATCACCGCGCGGGTCGACCTGAAATCCGACCGCAAGGCGGGGCGCCTGCTGGTGCGCGCCGCGCACCTGGAGCCGGGCGCGGAGGCCGACGTCGTGGGCCCGGCGCTGGCGGCCGAGCTTGCGCGGCTCGCCGCCTGGCTAGAGCTGCGCGAGGTGCAGCCGCCGCCGGTGGGGGCGCTGAGCGCGTTGCTCGGGCGCGAATTCGGCGCCGGGTCACCGGGGGTTGCGTAGGAGGGCCGCTTCAGGCCCCCTGGCGCCCATGACCGGCGCAGTCTCCGCCCCGCTCCCCGACGCCGCTCCCGCCAACTGGGTGGACCGGCATGCGCCACCGGCGCTGCGGCCGTGGCTGAAGCTGGGGAGGTTCGACCGCCCCACCGGAATCTGGCTGCTGATGCTGCCGGGCTGGCAGGGGATCGCCCTGGCCGCCTCGGCGCGCGGGCGACTGCCCGATCTGCGGCTGTTCGCGCTCTTCGCGGTGGGCGCGGCTTTGATGCGGGCGGCCGGCTGCGCCTACAACGATATCGTCGACAAGGATTTCGACGCCCGGGTCGAGCGCACCGCCGGACGGCCGATCCCTTCCGGCCAGATCAGCGTCAAGGGCGCCTGGGCGTTCCTCGCCGCCTGCAGCCTGGCGAGCCTGGCGGTCCTCGTCGTCCTCAACCGCCTCAGCATCGTCCTCGGCGTCGCCTCGCTCGCCCTGGTGGCGGCCTATCCGTTCATGAAGCGGATCACCTGGTGGCCGCAAGCCTGGCTCGGCCTCACTTTCAACTGGGGGGCGCCGCTGGGGTTCGCCGCCGCCGGCGGCTGGGACGCGGGCGCGGCGGGCGCGGCGATCTCCGGGCTGATGCTCTACGCCTCCGGGTTCTTCTGGACGCTCGGCTACGACACCATCTACGCCGTCCAGGATCTCGAGGACGACGCCCTCGCCGGGGTGAAATCCTCCGCCCGGCGCCTGGGCCGAGCGGCGCCAAGAGCGGTGTTCGGCTTCTACTTCGCCGCCCTTGGGCTGGCGCTGGCCGCGGGCCTGGCCGCGCGTCTCGGCCTCTTGTTCTGGCCGCTCGCCGCCGCCTACGGAGCGGCGCTGTTCGTCCAGGCGCCGCGCCTGCGGCTGGACGACCCGGTCCGCGCCTTGGGGCTCTTCAAGGCCAACGTCCCCGCCGCCCTGATCCTGCTGGCCGCCATCGTGGCCGGCGGGCTTGTTCAGTCCATCAGCTTGCGCGCGAGGTAGGCGTACTCGAGCGCCGCCCGCTCGGCGCGTTCCATGAGGTTGGCGCTGGCGGCGTGGCCGCCGTTGGTGTTCTCGAAGTAGAGGAACGGCAGGCCGAGGGCCTGCATCCTGGCCGCCATCTTGCGGGCGTGGACGGGTGTCACCCGATCGTCCTTGGTGGAGGTGACGAAGAAGGGCTCGGGATAGAGGGCGCCGGCCCTCAGGTTCCGGTAGGGGGAGATCGAGGCGAGGAAATCCCGCTCCTCGCGGTTGGCGACGCTGCCGTATTCGCCCACCCAGGAGGCCCCCGCCCCGATCTTCTCGAACCGGAGCATGTCGAGCAGCGGCACCTCGATGTCCACCGCCCGCCAGAGCTCCGGGTGCTGAACGAGCTCGACCCCCATGAGCAGGCCGCCGTTCGAGCCGCCCTGGGCGCCCAGCCGGCGCGGCGAGGTGATCTTGCGGGCGATGAGGTCCTTGGCCACGGCGGCAAAATCGTCGAACACCCGCTGACGGCGCGTCTTGAGCCCCGCCTCGTGCCAGGCCGGACCGAACTCTCCGCCCCCGCGGATGTTGGCGAGCACGTAGGTCCCGCCGCGCTCCAGCCACAGCTTGCCGACGACGGCCGAATAGGTCGGTAGCTCCGACACCTGGAATCCTCCGTAGGCGTAGAGGAGGGTGGGCGCGCCGCCGTCGAGGGCCATGTCCTTCGGATGGACGACGAAGTAGGGGATCTTCGCGCCGTCCGAGGAGACGGCCTCATGCTGGTCGACGACGTCCCCCGATGCGTCGAAGCGGGCCGGCAGGGCCTTCACCACCGTCGCCGCCTCGCCGCCGGCGCGCGCGCGCCAGAGGCGGGTCGGCTCGAGGAAGCTCTCCACCGAATAGTAGATGTCGTCGCCGGCGAGGCTCACGGCGGCGATCCCGACCGAAGCGTTGGCGGCCGTCGGCGCCTGGCTGCGGCCCCACCCGCCCGCTTCGGGGGTGAACACCGAAAGGCCGCCGCGGACGTTGTCGTAGATGGCGGCGACCACGTGATGGGCGCTGACCGCTGTCTGCTCCACCGACTGGCGCGGACCCGGCTCGAAGAGCAACGCCGGCGGGGGCGCCGGGGCGCTTCCCGCCAGGGCGTCCGGCGACGCCGCCACCAGCGATCCGGCCTTGAAGGCGCGGCCGCCGAAGCTCCAGTCCTCCAGGACGCTGAAGATGAGCTGACCGGCTGCGAGGCCATGGACGTCCGTCTTCTGCGGCAGCGCCAGGCGTTCGACGCCGCGGTCGGTCAGCCGATAGTACTCGGCGTGGAAGAAGTCCGTGGCCCGGACGATCAGGGCGAGCCTATGGCCGTCCCCGTCGTGCAGCACCCCCGGGTCCACGCTGACGTCCTCGGCCGTTCCGCGGAACACTTCCTTCGCTTGGCCAAGGTTCTCGCCGCGCCGCAGGGTCTTGACCACGAACGGATAGCCGGAGGCGGTGGTCGTCCCGGCGCCCCAGTCGCGCGCGACGATCAGGGTGTCGTCGTCCAGCCAGTCGGCGGTCTGCTTGCCCCGCGCCAGCGAGAAGCCGCCGGCGACGAAGGCTTTGGAGCCGAGGTCGAACTCACGCACGCTGACGGCGTCCTCGCCGCCGTCCGAGAGCTGCACGAGGCAGCGGCGGTAGTCCGGCGGCGGGCAGTTGGCGCCTTTCCACACCCAGTTGGCGTTCTCGGCGCCGGAGAGGGCGTCGAGGTCGAGCACCGTCTCCCATGCCGGCTCGGCCTGGGCGTAGCTCGCCGGGCTGGCGCGCCGCCAAACACCCCGGACATGGGCGCCGTCCTGCCAGAAGTTGTAGACTACCGATCCGATCAGCTCGGGGGCGGGGATGCGGTCCTCCGCGTTGAGGATCTTCAGCGCGGCCGCGTGGAAGGCCTCGTAGCGCGGATCGGCCTTCAGCAGAGCCAGCGAGCGCGCGTTCTCCTTCTCCACCCAGGCCAGGGCGCGGGCCCCGTGGATCTCCTCGAGCCAAAGGAAAGGATCGTCGTCGGCCGCCTGGGCGGCGGTGGATTGGGTCACGGCTTGGGTCTCTGCGACGGCGGTGAAGGCGAAGGCGGCGAGGGCGGCGGCCAGCAGGGCGAGGCGCATCGCCGATGCTTGCCTTGGCCCTGGGGTGCGAGTCCAGCCGCGAGGGGCTATATGGCCTCTCCCATGAGCCGTCCGTTCCTGAAGATGAACGGGCTCGGCAACGATTTCGTCGTCGTCGAGGCCCGCAGCGCGCCTTTCGCGCCCAGCGAGGAGGAGGTGCGGGCGATCGCCGATCGTCAGGCGGGGATCGGCTGCGACCAGCTCATCGCCATCGAGCCGTCCGAGCGCGCCGACGCCTTGATGCGCATCTGGAACGCCGACGGGGGCGAGGTGGAGCAGTGTGGCAACGCCGCGCGGTGTGTCGGCTGGCTGATCCTCGAAGCGAGCGGCCGCGACGCGGCGAAGCTGGAAACCACGGGCGGGACCCTCGAGGTGAGCCGCGCCGGCGATCGCCGGGTCACCGTCGACATGGGCAAGCCCGGCCTCGACTGGCGCGACATTCCCCTCGCCGAGCCGATGGACACCCGTGGCATCGAGCTGCAGGTCGGCCCGATCGACAATCCCCACCTGCACACTCCGGGTTGCGTCTCCATGGGCAATCCGCACGTGGTCTTCTTCACCGCCGACGCCGAGACCGCGCCGGTCAGGGAAGTCGGCTCGATGATCGAGCACCACCGGTTGTTCCCCGAACGGGTCAACGTAGGGTTTGCTCAGATCAAGGATCGCGGCCGGATTCGCCTGCGCGTCTGGGAGCGGGGCGCCGGCATCACCCGCGCCTGCGGCACCGGGGCCTGCGCGGCGGTGGTCGCCGCCAATCGCCGCGGCCTCGTCGACCGCAAAGTCACCGTGGAGATGGACGGCGGCGATCTCACGATCGAGTGGCGCCGGTCCGACGACCATGTCCTGATGACGGGACCGGTGGCCGTGGACTTCACCGGAACCCTGCCGTGAACGCAGCGACGTTCAGCGCTCCGACGCCCGACCCGCCGACGGCGGCGGACCGGCCGGGCGTCCAGGTGATCACCTTCGGTTGCCGTCTCAACGCCTACGAATCGGAGCGCCTGCGCGCGCAGGCGGCGGCGGACGCCGTTTCCAACGCGGTCGTCTTCAACACCTGCGCGGTGACCGGCGAGGCGGTGCGCCAGGCGCGCCAGGCGATCCGCAAGGCCCGGCGCGAACGCCCCGATGCGCGCCTCATCGTCACCGGCTGCGCCGCCCAGATCGATCCGGCGGCCTTCGCCACCATGCCGCAGGTGGACCTGGTGCTCGGCAACGCCGAGAAGGCCGAGCCGGGCGCCCTCGTGGGGAACGGCGCGCGCGTGCGGGTGGGCGACATCATGGCCGTCCGCGGGCCGGCCGGCGGCGTCATCGACGGGCTGAAGGAGCGGGCGCGGGCCTATGTGGAGGTGCAGAACGGCTGCGACCACCGGTGCACCTTCTGCGTCATCCCGTTCGGCCGCGGCAATTCCCGGTCGATCCCCGCCGAGCGGGTGGTTTCGCAGGCGCGCCGGCTGGCGGCCGCCGGCTACGCCGAGGTCGTGCTCACCGGCGTCGACCTGACGAGCTGGGGCGCCGACCTATCCGGCTCGCCGGTGCTCGGCGATCTGGTCGCCGCCGTCCTTGATCAGGTTCCGGAGCTTCCCCGGCTGCGGCTCTCCTCCATCGACGCGGCCGAGATCGACGCCTCGCTGATGCGCTGCATCGCCGAGCAGCCGCGGCTGATGCCGCACCTGCACCTGTCGCTTCAGTCCGGCGACGATCTGATCCTGAAGCGGATGAAGCGGCGGCACGGTCGGGTCGACGCCCTGCGGCTCGTCGAGGCGGTGCGCAAAGTCCGTCCGGAGACCGCCTTCGGCGCCGACCTCATCGCCGGCTTTCCCACCGAGACCGAGGCGGCGTTCGAGAACACGCTTTCGCTCGTGGAGGCGGCCGGGCTCTCGTTCCTCCACGTCTTTCCGTTCAGCCCCCGGCCCGGAACGCCGGCGGCCCGGATGCCGCAGGTTCCGTCCGGGGTGGTGAAGGAGCGGGCGGCGCGCCTGCGCGCCGCGGGCGCGGCGGCCTTGGCGCGGCGCCTGGAGCGCCAGGTCGGCCGGCGCGTCCGGGCGCTGGTGGAGCGGCCCGGCCTGGCGCGGGCCGAGGACTTCACGGAAGTCGCGTTCGCGGGCGCGGCCCCGACCGGGACGCTCATCGACGGCCTCGCCGTCGGGCACGACGGACGTCGCCTGGAGCTGGCGCGGTGACGGAGGCCAAGCAGGGTTGGCTGCAGCGCCTCGGGGCGGGCCTCTCGCGCACCACCCGCCAGATGACCGAGCAGGTGACGCAGGTCTTCGCCGGCCGGCCCCTGGATCAGGAGCAGCTCGACGCGCTCGAGGAGATGCTGATCGAGGCCGACATCGGCCCTTCCGCCGCCGCCCGCATCACTCAGGCGTTCGGCGAGCAACGGTTCGGCAAGGTGGCTGACGATCGCGAGGTCAAGGAGGCGCTGGCCGCGGCGGTGGCCGCCGAGTTGGTCCCGCGGCAGGGCCGGTTCGATCCGCTCTCCGGCCCGAAACCCTACCTCGTGCTGTTCGTCGGGGTGAACGGATCGGGCAAGACGACCACGCTGGGCAAGATCGCCGCCGACCTGACGGCCCGCGGGGCGAAGGTCCTCATCGCCGCCGCCGACACCTTCCGCGCCGCCGCGGTTGAGCAGCTCGAGGTCTGGGCGAACCGGGCCGGCGCGGGCTTCGTCAGCGGCCCGACGGGCGCAGACGCCGCCGCCCTCGCCTACGACGCCTTCGCCAAGGCCAGGGCCGAGGGCTATGACGTGGTCCTGGTGGACACCGCCGGCCGCCTGCAGAACAAGCAGGATCTGATGAACGAGCTCAGCAAGATGGTCCGGGTGGTGCGCAAGCTCGATCCCGAAGCCCCGCATGAGGTGCTTCTCGTCCTCGACGCCACGGTGGGACGCAACGCCGTCGCCCAGGAGAACGTTTTCGGCAATCTCATCGGGGTCACGGGCATCGTCATGACCAAGCTCGACGGCACGGCGCGCGGGGGAGTGCTGGTCTCGGTGGCCCAGGCCTCCGACTCGCCGATCAAGCTGATCGGGGTGGGCGAGGGGGTCGACGACCTGCAGCCGTTCGATGCGCGGGCCTTCTCCCGCTCTCTGGTCGGGCTCGAGGCCTGAGCGTGCCGGAGACGAAGTCCGCACCGATCATCCGCCAGCTCGTCAACGCGGCGCCGGCGGTGGCGTTTCTGGCGACCCTGCTGATCACCCGCCAGTTCCGTGAGGCCACCTGGGTGCTGATCGGCTGCTCGGCGGCGGCGCTGGCGGCGAGCCTGGCGATCGAGCGGCGGATCGCGCCGATCCCGGCCTTTTCGGGGGGCGCGGCCCTGGTCTTCGGGGGACTGTCGCTGCTTCTGCACCGCAACGACCTGCTGCAGATGAAGATGACCATCGTGGACGCGGTGCTGGGGGCCGGGTTGTTCATCGGGCTGGCGCTCAGGAAGAACCCGTTGAAGCTCCTGCTGGGCGCGGCGATCGCCCTGCCGGACCGGGCCTGGCGCGTGCTGACAATCCGCTACGGCCTCTTCTTCTGGGCCTGCGCCCTGGCCAACGAGATCGTCCGCCGGACCCAGACCGCGGAAGTCTGGGCGACCTTCCGGGTGGCGGCCATCGTCGCGGCGGTCGGCTTCGGCGCCGCCCAGACACCGTTCCTGATGAAGTACTGGGACCAGCCGGGCTCGCCGCCGCCGCCCCAGCCGCCCGAGCCGGGCTTCTAGCGGGGCCGGCCGCGCCGGTCGGCCCCAAGGAGCCCCAGAGACCCCCAAGAACCTCCAGGACCCATTGACGCCCACGGACGGTGTGTCGTCAAAATGACGTAACCGTCGGGTATCTGGCGGCGCGGGGTCTGTCGCGAAGGGGGCGTCATGGCCAAGAAGCAGAAGGGCGCGGACGGAGGGCTCTCGCAGTCGGTAACCCATCTGTTGCATCGGGTTCTGCAACTGGCGTTGGACTTCCATACCGAGGCTGCGGGACAGTCTGGCCTCACCCAGCGCCAGTTCACGGTGCTGGCGGCCGCGGGGGCGTCCGAGGGGGTTTCACAGAGCGATCTTGTCCGGGCGACCGGCATCGACCGTTCGACCCTGGCCGACCTGGTCGCGCGGATGATCACCAAAGGTCTCCTGGAGCGTGAACGCTCGACCACCGACGCCAGGGCCAATTGCGTACGGCTCAGCGAGGCGGGGCGCGCGGCGCTGACCGAGGGGGTTCGGCCCGCGGCCCGGTCGGACGCGCGGCTCCTGGGACTCTTGCCTTCCAAGAAGCGCGAGGCGTTTCTGAAGACCTTGACCACGCTGGCCGCCGCCGCCGACGCGGCCGGGTCGCCAGCCAAGCCCGCGAAGGTCAAGGCGCCGAAGGCCGAAAAGGCGAAGTCGAAGGCGAAGGCCAAGTCGGCCGAGAAGCGCAAGCACAAGTCCGGCAAGAAGCCGCCGAAGGCCGCCTAGCTAGGCTTTCAAACCTTGATGTCGATGACCGATCCGGGCCGGGGGATCGTGGGCGCCGGCTCGTCCGTTGTGGGCGCCGGCGTCGGCGGCGGCACCGCGGCGTTCGGGGGGGGCTGCGCCGTTCCGGACAGCGCCGCCTGGAAGAAGGCCTTCTGGGCCGCAACCCGTCCGTCAATCCGCGCCGCCGGCGCGGGCGGGGGGGCGGGCGGCCAGACAGGCGGGCGGACGGAGAGGGCCATGCGCGCGGCTCGAGATCGGCGAGGGGGCAGACAGAGAGAGAGAGGTGGACGCTGGCCGGTTATGGTCAACGGGAAGTTAACGCGAAGGCTCACCGCGCCTTGGCGAGCAATGCCTCGGCCGAATCGGCGGTGAGCGGCTCGGCCTGCTTGTCGATGATCCGCCCGTCGGGTCCCACCAGATAGGTTTCCGGCACCCCGGAGATTCCGAAGTCGATGCCCGTGCGGCCGTCGCGGTCGACGAGGGCGAGCGCGTAGGGATCGCCGAACTTGGCCAGGAAGGCGCGTGAGGCGGCGGGATCATCCTTCCACGCCACCCCGACGATGCGCACGCCCTCGGCCTTGAGCGCCATCAGGGTGGGCGCCTCCTGGGCGCAGGGAGCGCACCAGGACGCGAAGAAGTTGACGAGGGTCGGACCCTGGATCGCCGCTTTCAGCGGCGCGACGGTCCCGCTCGCCAGCGTCGGCAGCACCGCGTTCGGCGCCGGCTGACCGACCGTCGCCCTCGGGCTCACCTTCGGATTGTGGTGGAAGAGGATGAACCCGGCGAAGACGGCGATCAGGGCGAGGAATGAGGCCGCCGGGGCGAGAGCCAGGTAGCGGCTCATGGTTCGGATTCCGCGAGGGCCTCTTCGCCAGTCTCGTTCTCGAGCGCCTCGGTGCGGCGGCGCCAGCGCCGGGCGCGGGCCAGGGTGTCGAGGACCATCCAGGCGAAGCCGAGGGCGCTCAGCCCGTAGGCTGGCCAGACGAATGCGGCGTATCGGTCGGCGAGCATCACCGGAAAGCGGCGCGCGCCGCCAGCGCCTGGCTCCTGCGCCGCCAGACCTCGGCGCGGGTCCGCTCCATCCACAGAGCCCCGAAGGCGAGCAGGTAACCGGCGCCCATCAGCACGAGAGGGATGAGGAACACCGCGGCGATGGTCGGCCCGCCGGCCCGGAAGATCGACTCGCCCTGGTGCAGGCTGTTCCACCAGTCCACCGAGAACTTGATGACGGGCAGGTTGATCAGTCCCACGAGCGCCAGGATGGCGGCCGCGCGCCCGGCCTTCACCTCGTCGTCGATGGCCGAGCGCAAGGCGATGTAGGCGACGAACAGCAGGAAGAGCACCAGCACCGAGGTGAGGCGCGCATCCCACACCCACCAGGCGCCCCACATCGGCCGCCCCCAGAGCGAGCCGGTCACCAGGGCCATGAGGGTGAAGCCGGCGCCCAGCGGGGCGGCGGCCGCCGCCGCCGCGTCCGCCAGCGCGTGCCGGAAGACGAGGGCGAAGAAGCTCGCGCCGCCGAGGCAGGCGTAGGCCGCCATGGCGGCCCAGGCGGCCGGGACATGGACGAACATGATCCGCACCGTCGTCCCCTGCTGGTAGTCCTCGGGGGCGGCGAGGCCGAGCCAGAGGCCGGCGGCGAGGAAGGCGGCGGCCGCCGCGCCCAGCAGCGGCGCCGCCCAGCGGGAGAACGCCATGAACCGGTGCGGGTTGGCGAGCGCCGTCAGCATGGCCGCCGATTAAAGGCCCGGGCCGCCGGCGGCAAGCGCGCCGCCGGCGCCGACGTCCAAGCTAGCGGTCCCGGTCCGGCCCGTCGCCGTGCGGACCTCCGTGCATCGGCCCGCCGCCCATCATCCTTCCCCCCATCATCATCCGCTCGTGACCGCGGGCGCTGAGCACGGCGTCGAAGGCCCGCTGCTGGCTTGGGGTCAGCTGGGCGTAGAAGGTCTTCAGGGCCTGGGCGCGAGCAGCGAGGCGCGTACGCATCTCGTCGAGATGGGCGATCATCCGGTCAGCCCGCCGCGGCGCCGTGAGGCCTTCGTCGTCCCAGCGGCCCATGCCCATCCGATGGCGTTCGGCCTCGTCGGGCGGAGTGGCCGTCTCCATGAAGGCGTTGAGCGCGCCTTGCTGATCGGGGCGCAGCTGCAGGATGTCGCTGAGCCGCCGGGCCTTCTCGGCCCTCATCTGGGCGGGATCCGGCCAGGCCGTCCGATCGGGGGCCTGACTGGCGCTGGCGGACGGCGCCGGCGGCGCGGCGGGCTCGGCGATCGCGGCCGCGGCGGCGATGGCCAGGCATAGTGCGCCGCCGGTGACGAGGGCCGTGCGGCGAAGGTCTGAGATCATGGAGGCTTTCCGACTGTGCGTCCCTAGTTCGCCCTATTGGCGCCCTCGTGCTTCAAGCCGATTTCGGTTCCGCGACCGAATGTTTCACCGTGGCCGCTCAAGACTGCGCATTCCGGCACGCGGCGGCCATGGCCAGGGGCGCGAGCCCGCCGGCGGCGAGGGCGTAGGCGATGAGGAGCAGCAGGCCGCTGCGCCACGGCAGATGAGCCGCGAAGGCGTCGATCGCCCCGCCGCCGAAGATCACCGGCGGGGTGAGCAACGGCAGGACGACGACGGCGATGAGCAGGCCGCCGCGGCGGCTTCCGAGCGCCAGGGCCGCGCCGGTCCCGCCCACGAAGGCGAAGGCGAGACCTCCCGCCGCCGCGCAGGCCAGGATCAGCGGCGCCAGGGAGGGGGAGGCGCCGAGCGCGACGGCCGCCAGCGGCGCGGCCAGGCTGAGGGGCGCGCCGACCGCGGTCCACTGGGCGAGGCACTTCACCGCCGCCACCGCCTCCAGCGGTGTCGGCGAGAGGGCGATGAGATCCAAGGCGCCGTCCTCGAAGTCGCGCTCGAACAGCCGCTCCAGCGACAGGAGCGAGGCGAGCGCCAGGGCCACCCAGGCGAGGCCCGGCGCCGTGGCCGCCAGCCGCTCCGGGGAAGGCCCCAGCGCCAGGGGGACCAGCGTCGCCACCGCCGCATAGAAGCCGACGCTCAGCAAAGGGCCGCCGCCGCCGTTCCAGGCGAGCGCGAGCTCGCGGCGGTACAGGCGCCAGAGCAGCTTCATGCGGGAAGCGGCGCCGTTCGAGCCGGGATCGGAAGCGGATCGTGCACGGCCGCCAGGATCAGGCCGCCGCCGAGGAGGTGCCGCTGCATGGCCTCGCCGAAGAGCTCCCTGTGGCGCGCGTCCAGGGGCGCCAGCGGCTCGTCCAGCAGCCAGAGGGACCGGGGGCTGGCCAGCAGCCGAGCCAGGGCCAGGCGCCGTCGCTGGCCGGCCGAAAGGCGACGGACTTCCAGGTCGAGCAGGGGCGTGAGCCCCAGCTCCCCGGCCGCCGCCAGCGCGCTCGCCTGGCTCCCGCCGGTCCAGGCCGCCTGGAAGAGCAGCTCGCTGCGCGCCGAGCGGGCGCTCTTCAATCCTTCCTGGTGTCCTACGAGATGGACGTCGCGGCCGCGGGCCTCGTCCTCGTCCAGGGGGCCCGCCGGCCCCGCGAACGCCACCCGCCCGCGCGCCGGGGCGATGAAGCCGGCGACGGTCCGCAGAAGGCTGGTCTTGCCGGCGCCGTTCGCGCCGGTGAGGGCCGCCGCCTCGCCGGCCGCGAGCTCCAGCCCGAAGCCCCGGAACAACGGCCGGTCTCCACGGCGAACCTCCAGATCCTCGATCGCCAGGCGTGCGATCATCGCCTGGGCGGCCAGGCTTTTAGGCGCCCCGCATGGACGGCGCTCAACCTCGAGGCTATGAAGCCCGCGGCCGCGTCCGGGACGCCGTTTCGGCCCCTGCGCGGCGCTGGGCCGGACGCTGTGTGTCCGGTCTTATCAGCGCGCGATCCCGGTATCGAGTTTGGGGCGGCCTTGAACAGGGAAGGACCCTCGCATGGCGTCGATCGACAGCCTCAACACCCGCCGGGACCTCGTGGTCGGCGGGACGACCTATCATTACTACAGCTTGCCGGAGGCGGAAGCGGCCGGCCTCGCCGGAATCTCGCGGCTGCCGGTGTCGCTGAAGGTGCTGCTCGAGAATCAGCTGCGGTTCGAGGACGGCGTCTCGGTGGGCAAGGACGACCTGCGCGCCATCGCCGCCTGGCTGGAGAACAAGGGCAAGGTCGAGCACGAGATCAGCTTCCGGCCCGCCCGGGTGCTGATGCAGGACTTCACCGGCGTGCCGGCGGTGGTCGATCTGGCGGCCATGCGCGACGCCCTGGCCAAGCTTGGCGCCGATCCGGCCAAGATCAATCCGCTGGCGCCGGTGGACCTGGTGATCGACCACTCGGTCATGGTGGATCGCTTCGGCACGCCGGACGCCTTCGGCGAAAACGTCGAGAAGGAGTACCAGCGCAACCTCGAGCGCTATCGCTTCCTTCGCTGGGGCTCGGGCGCCTTCGACAATTTCCGGGTCGTTCCCCCCGGCACCGGCATCTGCCATCAGGTGAACCTGGAATACCTTGCCCAGACGGTCTGGAGCGCCCGGATCGGCGAGGCCGCGGTCGCCTACCCGGACACCGTGGTGGGCACCGATTCCCACACGACGATGGTGAACGGCCTCTCGGTGCTCGGATGGGGCGTCGGCGGCATCGAGGCCGAGGCGGCGATGCTCGGCCAACCGATTCCGATGCTGATTCCCGAGGTGGTGGGCTTCCGTCTCACCGGCGCCCTGCCGGAGGGCGCGACAGCCACCGACCTCGTCCTCACGGTCACCCAGATGCTGCGCAAGAAGGGGGTGGTCGGCAAGTTCGTCGAATACTTCGGGCCCAGCCTTGGGGGCCTGACCATCGAGGACCAGGCGACGATCGCCAACATGGCGCCGGAATACGGGGCCACCTGCGGCTTCTTCCCGATCACCCAGTCGACCCTGGACTACCTCGCGGCCACCGGTCGCGCCCCCGAGCGGGTGGCGCTGGTTGAAGCCTACGCCAAGGCCCAGGGGATGTGGAGCGAGCCCGGCCACCCCGAGCCGGAGTTCTCCGACACCCTGGAGCTCGACCTCTCCACCGTCCGCCCGTCGCTGGCCGGCCCGAAGCGGCCGCAGGACCGGGTGCTGCTCGCCGAGGCGGCCCGCGAGTTCCGCGAGGGGCTTTATTCGGAGTTCGGCAAGAACGAGGAGACCGGCGAGCGCCGCGCGCCGGTAGGCGGCGAAGACTACGACCTCGGCAACGGCGACGTCGTGATCGCGGCCATCACCTCGTGCACCAACACCTCCAACCCCAGCGTCCTGATCGGCGCCGGTCTCTTGGCCAAGAACGCGGTGGCCAAGGGCCTGAAGACCAAGCCGTGGGTGAAGACCTCGCTCGCGCCCGGCTCGCAGGTGGTGACCGACTACCTGGCCAAGGCGGGGCTGCAGAAGCCCCTGGACGCGCTCGGCTTCAACCTGGTGGGCTACGGCTGCACCACCTGCATCGGCAACTCCGGCCCGCTCCCCGAGCCGATCTCGAAGGCGGTTCAGGAGAGCGACCTGGTGGCGGTCTCGGTCCTCTCGGGCAACCGCAACTTCGAGGGCCGGGTGAACCCCGACACCCGGGCCAACTATCTGGCCTCTCCCCCGCTGGTGGTGGCCTACGCCCTGGCCGGCTCGATGCTGATCGACCTCGACAACGATCCGCTCGGCCCGGGAAAGGGGGGCAAGCCCGTCTATCTGAGGGACATCTGGCCCTCGAACGAGGAGATTCGGACGATCCAGCGCAAGGTGGTCTCCGAATCGATGTTCGAAGCCCGCTACGGCGACGTCTTCAAGGGAGACGCGCACTGGCGGTCGATCGACGCGGCCGGCGGCCAGACCTACGCCTGGGACATCGGTTCGACCTACGTTCAGAACCCGCCCTATTTCGAGGGCCTCACGATGACGCCGGAACCGGTCACGGACGTCATCGAAGCCCGCATTCTCGGCATCTTCGGCGATTCGATCACCACCGACCACATCAGCCCGGCCGGCAATATCCGCAAGACCTCGCCGGCCGGCGAATACCTGACCCAGCATCAGGTCGGCCAGGCGGACTTCAATTCCTATGGGGCCCGGCGCGGCAATCACGAGGTGATGATGCGGGGGACCTTCGCCAACATCCGCATCCGCAACAAGATCACCCCCGACATCGAGGGCGGGGTCACCAGGCACTTCCCGTCCGGCGAGGTGATGTCGATCTACGACGCGGCCATGCGCTACAAGGCCGAGGGGCGGCCGGCGGTCATCTTCGCCGGCAAGGAATACGGCACCGGCTCCTCGCGCGACTGGGCCGCCAAGGGCACCAAGCTGCTCGGCATCCGGGCGGTGATCGCCGAGAGCTACGAGCGCATCCACCGGTCCAATCTGGTGGGAATGGGCGTCCTGCCGCTCCAGTTCATCCACGAAGGCTGGCAGCGGCTTGGCCTCACCGGCGAGGAGATCGTTTCCATCCGGGACCTGGAGGATCTGTCGCCCCGCCGGCAGCTGATGGTGGAGGTCTATCGGCCCTCGGATGGAAAGATCGCCCGCTTTCCGGTCCGCTGCCGAATCGACACGCCTACCGAGATGGAATACTTCCGCCACGGCGGCGTCCTGAACTACGTCCTGCGCAACCTCGCGAAGGCCGGCTGAAGCTCACGGCTTAGTGAACCGCCAGCGCGAGCAACTGCGACTAATACCCCGGCCGATGAAATGGGGTGTCCTTGCGCTCGCGCTCGCCGGTTCGGCGATCTCGGCGTCGGCGGCTTGCGCACGCCCGCCGGTGGTGGTCGAGCTGTTCACCGCCCAGGGCTGCTCTTCCTGCGACAAGGCCGACGCCTATGTGGCGCGCCTGGCCGACGACAACGGCGTGATCGCCCTCACCTATTCGGTGGACTACTGGGACTACCTCGGGTGGAAGGACACCTTCGCCAAGCCGGAATTCGCCGATCGGCAGCGCGCCTACGCCCACCGCCTCGGCGTCGCTGAAGTCTACACGCCTCAGGTGATCGTGGACGGCCGCGCCCAGACGGCGGCGGTGCAAGGGGGCGACGTGGACCGGCTGATCCGGGCCGCCCGGCGCGAGCGTGTGGATCCGCCCGAAATGCGCCGTCGACCGGATAGTCGGCTCGCAGTGGGCTCCGGCCCGCGCCCGAAGGGCGGCGCGGAGGTATGGCTCGTGCGCTTCGATCCGCGCCAGCAGGAGGTCGAGGTCAAGGACGGCGACAACCGGGGCAAGACCGTGACCGAGCGCAACGTCGTGGTGGAGATCGTCCGGCTCGGGGCCTGGAGCGGCAAGCCGGTGCTGCTGAAGATCCCGCCTGCGTCCCAGGAGGGCCTGGAGGAAGTCTTCCTTCTCCAGGGGCGAGAGGGCGGCCGAATCCTCGCGGACCTGCGCGGCCAGACGCCGTAGCTCCGGTCGCATGGACCAAGGCGCCGGCGGCGGGTAAACCGCCGGCATGGCGATCGGGGTGTTCGATTCGGGGATCGGGGGCCTGACGGTGCACCATGCCCTGGTCCGACGCCTGCCGCAGGCGGATTTCGTCTATCTGGCCGACCAGGCGAACAGCCCTTACGGCGGGCGGCCGGGCGAGGAGATCGTCAAGCTCACCCGCGCCGGCTGCGAGCGCCTGTTTGCTCAAGGGTGCGACGTGGTGATCCTCGCCTGCAACACCGCCGCGGCGGTGGCGCTGCGGCGCCTGCAGCAGACCTGGTTGCCCGGTTTCCGGCGCGATCTTGGAAGGCCGGTGAACGTGCTCGGGCTCATCGTCCCGACGATCGAGGCCGCGACCGGGGTGCCCTGGGCCCAGGAGTTGGAGGTCCGCGGCGAGCGGCGCGAGCGCCTCGAGGTGCTCGGCGTCTTCTCCACCCCGGCGACCGCGACGAGCCGCGTCTACGAAATCGAGATCGACAAGCGAAGCGAGGCCTTCGCGGTCTTCTCCGAGCCTTGCCCCACCCTCGCCAAGCTGATCGAGGCAGGTGAGTCCGATGCGACCTTGCAGCCGATCGTCGAGACCCATGTCGCGGCCCTCGAGCGTCGCATCGGGCGCCCGCCCGACCGCGCCATTCTCGGCTGCACCCACTACGAGATCATCGCCGGGCTGTTCCGCGCGGCGCTTCCCCAGGCCACTTCGCTGATCCACCAGCCGGGCGCCACCGCCGAGGCGGTGGAGCGCTATCTGGGACGGCATCCGGAGTACGATCCGGGCCGCGCCGGCGTCAGACGCTTCCTGACCACCGGCGCGCCTGGGCTCCAGAACGGGTTGGCCGAGCGGTTCTGGGGCGAGCCGCTGACTTTCGAGGCGGCTTAGGCTCGCGGCCCGCCAAGGCCTGTGAGGGCCGTCAAGCCGCCGCCGAGCAGCCCATGGAATCGTCGGCCGGCAGGTAGCTCCACAGGCTGGCGACCAAAGGCTCGATCTCCGCAGCGCGCAGCCGCAGCGGATCGGTCCCCGCCAGACGCTGGCTCAAAGCATGCGCCGTGGCCCGCAATCCCGAATCCGATTTCGCCTTGGCCACGCCGGCCAGCTCTTCGGCCTGGGCGAGCATGGAGCGCAGGGCCTGGCGTGGATCGCGGTCCACCGCCTCCAGCGCCGCCTTAAGGATCCGGACGGCCTGCACCAGCCGCGCATCGTCCCCTGTGGTCGAGTGGTCGACGCGACGCTTCAAGGGGCCGGCGTAGTCGCCGGAATTGAACCGCCGCCGGTCGGGCCCGACATAGGCGATCCCCTCGATCCAGTCGCGCCGCCGCAGCGTCACCGCCTCGAGCCGGCGCATGAGATCCTTGATCGTGAACGGCTTGCGCAGGAACTCGTGCACCCCCGCGTCGCGGGCCTCGATGATCGCCGAGGCGGTCGCCTCGGAGCAGATGAGGATCACCGGCGCCCGTCGGCAGGCGAATTCGCTCCGTCGCAAGGCTCGGGTGAAGGCGGCGCCGTCCACGCCGGCGCATTGCTCGACGAAGACGATGTGCGGATCCACGCGCTCGGCGAGGATGAGGCCGCGGTCGTGATCCGTCGCCGTCCAGATCTGGCAGTGGCAGACGTCGCGAAGCAATTCGGACAGCAGCTTGGCGCCGGCGGGCAGCGGGTCGACGATCAGAACCCGCTGCATCCGGGCCCCGATGCGCTGCAGCATTTTCGGATCGGCGACGAACACCCGGGCGGCTTCCTGCGGCTGGTGGAATTCTGTAACGCCGATATGTGGGCCTGCGATGGTAAACACCGGCTTGACGCGGCGGACCCCCTCTCCGGGCCGCGGTCAGTCCTGGAACGGGTCCCGCATCAGGATCGTGTCCTCACGCTGGGGGCTGGTGGAGACCAGGGCAACGGGCGCGCCGATCAGTTCCTCGATCCGCCGCACGTACTTGACCGCGGCGGCCGGCAGGTCCCGGAACGAGCGGGCTCCGCGCGTGCTCTCGGTCCAGCCCTCGATCTCTTCGTAGACCGGCCGGACGGCGCCCTGCGCCTTCAGTCCGGCGGGCAGGTAGTCCAGGCGGGCGCCCTCGGACTCGTAGCCGACGCAGATCCTGAGGGATGTCAGTCCGTCGAGGACGTCAAGCTTGGTAAGGGCGATGCCCTCGATGCCGCTCAGCGCCACCGACTGGCGCACGAGCACCGCGTCGAACCAGCCGCAGCGACGGACCCGGCCGGTGACCGTGCCGAGCTCTCGGCCGACTTCCAGCAGATGGCGTCCGACCTCGTCGTGAAGCTCGGTGGGGAACGGGCCCTCGCCCACGCGCGTGGTGTAGGCCTTGACGATCCCGAGCACGTAGCCCGCGCCCTTCGGCCCCAGCCCCGACCCGGCCGCCGCCTGCCCGGCCACGGTGTTGGAGGAGGTCACGAAGGGGTAGGTGCCGTGGTCCACGTCCAGCAGCGCCCCTTGCGCGCCCTCGAAGAGCACCCGGCGGCCGGCCTTGACCGCCTCTCCAAGGACCCGCCAGGCGGGCTTGGCGAAGGGCAGGATCTTCGGGGCGACCGCCTCGAGCTCGGCGAGCATCGCGGCCGGCGCCGCGCTCGGCAGACCGAGGCCCCGCCGCAGGGGCTCGTGGTGCGCGAGCAGGCGGTCGATCTTCGCCTTCAGCGCCTCGCAGTCGGAAAGGTCCGCCACCCGGATCGCCCGGCGGCCGACCTTGTCCTCGTAGGCCGGCCCGATGCCCCGTCCGGTGGTGCCGATCTTGCTGGCCGAGGCGGCCTCGCGTGCAACGTCCAGATCGCGGTGCAGCGGCAGGATGAGGGCCGCGTTGTCGGCCAGCGCCAGCAGCTCGGGGGTGACGGTCACGCCCTGGCCGCCGAGGCGCTCGATCTCCTCCAGCAGGTGCCATGGATCGACGACCACGCCGTTGCCGATCACCGAAAGCTTGCCCTGGACGACCCCGGACGGGAGCAGGGAGAGCTTGTAGGTCTGGTCGCCGACCACCAGGGTGTGGCCGGCGTTGTGGCCGCCCTGGAACCGGGCCACGACGTCGGCGCGGCTGGAAAGCCAGTCGACGAGCTTGCCCTTTCCCTCGTCGCCCCACTGGGCGCCGACCACCGTCACATTTGCCATGGGTGCGATCTTCCGCCCTGCCGGGCGACTCCCGACCGCCCTTCGACAGGGGCTCGGCGGCGGGACACCCCGGGTGAAATTCGGAGCGGGCGGCCTTTAGACCGGCGCCGCCGAACGCGTCAAGCGGCCGGATCGGGCGACAACGGCGCGGCGGCCAACATGGCCTCGGCCATGGCGCAGTGCATGGCGATGCCGCGGGCCATCACCTGCTCGTCGATGACCATGTGGTTGGAGTGGAGGGCGCAGCAATGACGCAAGTCGGCGTCCGGCCCGGCCGCGCCGAGCCAGGCCATGGCGCCCGGGACCTTCTGCAGCACATAGGCGAAGTCTTCGGCGCCCATGACCGGGTTCGGCATCCGGATCCAGCCCTGGTCGCCGAACAAGGTGCGGGCGGCCAGCTCGACGAGGTCGACGACCCGGCCGTCGCAGACGGTCACCGGGAAACCCTGCCGAATCTCCAGCTCCGCTTCCGCGCCGTGGGCGGCGGCGATGCCGTGGACGAGCCCCTCGATCGCCTCGTGGACGAGTTTGCGGGTGCGCTCCGAAAGCGTGCGGATCGTGCCCCAGAGCTTCACCGTCTCGGGGATCACGTTGTCCGCGCCCCCTGCCTCGATCTGGGGAACGCTGATCACCGCCGGATCGAAGACCGAGGTGCGCCGCGTCACCATGGTCTGCAGCGCCAGGACGATCTCGCAGGCGATCGGGACCGGGTCGAGGGCGTCATGGGGCATGGAGGCGTGACCGCCCCGTCCCTTGACCTCGATGTGAAGCTTGTCGGACGCGGCCAGCAGCGCTCCCGCGCGGCTGGCGATCACGCCGTGGCGCATGGTCGGACTGATGTGCAGCGCGAAGGCCGCGTCCGGAAGCGGGTCGAGCAGCCCATCCGCCAGCATGAACCTCGCCCCGTGCCACCCCTCCTCGCCGGGCTGGAACATGAACATCACCGAGCCCGCCAGGCTCTCGCGCTGGGCGCAGAGGGCGCGCGCCGCGGCCACCAGCATGGCGACATGGGCGTCGTGGCCGCAGGCGTGCATGGCCCCGGGAACCCTGGAAGCGAAGGGCAGGCCGGTGTCCTCGATCAGCGGCAGCGCGTCCATGTCGCCGCGTAACAGCACCCGCGGCCCCGGCGCTCCGTGCAGCACGGCCACGAGGCCGCTGGTCGAGGATCCCTCGCGGATCTCCAGCGGCAGGCCGGCGAGCGCGGCCTTCACCTTGGCGGTGGTCTTCGGGGTGTCGAGTCCGAGCTCGGGCTCGCCATGGATCGCCCGGCGCAGGTGGATGGCGTCCGCCAAGAGGGCCTCGCCGACCGCCGTCCAGGTCTTGGAAGGGATGAGGCTCATGGCCGGCGAAACTCCGTGATGTCCTGCGCTGCAGGATGGGCGCGTCGGCAGGCTCAAGTCCAGTCGCCGGTCCGGATAGGGAGGGCGGCTCAGCCGTATCGCTGTTTCAGCAACCTGAAGAGGCCGCGGATCGCCTGTGCCTCGCCCCCGATCGGCCATCCCGGACGGTTGCGGCCGTTCCAGGCGAAGATGTCGAAGTGCGCCCAGGGCCCAGGCGGCGCGAACCGCTTCAGGAACAGGGCGGCGGTGATCGAACCGGCTTGCGCCCAGGCGTCCGGATCGTTCTTCAGGTCCGCGATGTCGCTATCGAGCGCCGCTTCGTAGGGCGTCCACAGCGGCATCCGCCAGACCGGGTCCTCCGCGGCCTTCGCCGCCGCGGCGATCGCATCGGCGAGCGCATCGTCGTCGGTGTAGAAAGGCGGCACCTCCGGTCCGAGGGCGGCGCGCGCCGCCCCGGTCAGGGTCGCCAGATCCAAGGTCAAGTCGGGCGCGAGCTCGGCCGCGCGCGCGAGGGCGTCGGCGAGGACGAGACGGCCCTCCGCGTCGGTGTTGCCGATTTCGATCGAGAGTCCCTTGCGCGAGCCGATCACGTCGCCGGGACGGATGGCGTCGCCGGAGATGGCGTTCTCGGCCACCGGGAGCAGGATCGCGAGTCGCACCGGAAGGGCGGCGTCCATCACCATCCGTCCCAGCGCCAGGGCGTGGGCCGCGCCGCCCATGTCCTTCTTCATCGTCCGCATGCCGGCCGGAGGCTTGATGTCGAGGCCGCCGGTGTCGAAGACGATTCCCTTGCCCACGATCGCCAGAAGCGGGCGGCCCGCCTCTCCCCAGGCGATCTCGATCATGCGCGGCGCACGCTCGGGCGCCGCCGCGCGCCCCACGGCGTGGACGGCCGGGTAGCCGGCCTCGATCAGCGCCTCGCCAGCGGTCGCGCTCATGGTCGCGCCGAACGCCTCGGCCACCTCGCGGGCGATGGTTTCCATCTGCCGCGGGCCCATGTCGTTGGCCGGCGTGTTGATCATGTCGCGGGCGAGGGCGCAGGCGTGGGAGATCATCCGCAGCTCTTCCCGGTCGATCCCCTCGGGCGCGACCAACTTCGCCCCGGGCTCCGCATGCTTCTGGCGGTAGCGGTCGAAGCGGTAGGCCCCGAGCGCCCAGGCCAGCGCCACGTCGGCCGCAGGGACCGAGGGCGACGGGTCGAGCCAATAGAGCCCCGCCGGAAGCCGCGCGGGCAGCGCCCGCAGCGGCGTCGCCTTCGCCTCGGCCGCCGGACCGATCCCCACCAGCACGCGTTGGAGCCCCGCCTCGCCGACGAGCTGGGCGATCTGGCCGGTCTTGCCGGCGAATTTGCCAAGCTCCGCCTGGATCCGCAGCGCCGGAGGGAGCGCGGCCAACGTCGCCTCGGCCTGCTCGGCGGCGACGAGGCCTATGGGAACGGTGGACCCTTCGGCTTTCGCGGCGACGGCGTCGGACATGGCGGGGCTCGCGGGATGTGGGGCGGGGTTATGCTTAACGCTTCCTTGACGCTCGCCGCCGACACTGGCGGCCGAAGAACGACAAGGCGGTTCATCCATGTGTCGCAAGCTGGTCTTTCTCGCAACCGTGGCTGCCCTGGGCGCCGTGGCCGCCGGCGCGGTCGCGGCCCCTTCGGCCACGCTCCCGGCCGGCCGCGCGGCGCAGCCGGCCATGGCCGCGCCGACCGCTCCGGCGCGCGCGGCCCGGCCCGCTCCGCCCCGCAAGGCGAGCCCGCAGGTGCGCGCCGAGGCCGATCGCCTGGACCCGCTCGCCCAGGCCGCCTTCTGGGCGCGCGAGTTCGACCTCGATCCCGCCGACGCCGAGGCGGGCGTGAAGCTGGCCAAGGCGCTGCGGGCCCTGCAGCGGTATGACGAGGCGGCCGCCGCCGCCGACCAGGTCCTGGTGGTTCAGCCGAAGAATCTGGAGGCGTTGCTGGAAAGCGCCCGGGCGCGCGTGGCGGGCAATCAGGGTTTCTACGCCATCGACGGGGCCAGGCGCGCGCAGGCGCTGGCGCCGCGCGACTGGCGGCCAGTCACGCTCCTGGCGCTGGCGCTGGAGCAGTCCAACCGGAACGACGAGGCGCTCGCGGACCTGCAGAAGGCTCTGGCGCTGGCGCCGGACAACCCGGCCACCCTCACCAATCTCGGCATGTTCTATGCCGCCCATGGCGACGGCGCCCAGGCCGAGCCGCTTCTGCGCAGGGCCGCCTCGCTCCCCGGTGCGAGCGCTCAGGAACGGCAGAACCTGGCGCTGGTGCTGGGCCTCGAGGGACGGCTCGACGAGGCCGAGCGCCTGGCGCGGGATGATCTGCCGCCGGAGGCGGTCGAAAACAACCTTGCCTACCTGAGGGCCGACGCCGGGCCCAGCTCCAGCCGATCCTGGCAGGCGCTCAGCGCCGCGAGCGGCCAAAATCCGAGCCCGCGTTAGAAGGAACTTAAAAAAAAGCTTGGCCTTTGAGCTCATGCGGGAACTAAACAGCGGCTGGCGAATTGCGCCGGCGTTCAGGCGTCGCTTGAGAGGGAGGGGAATGTTCCTTCGACACGCCCGGCATGCGCGCGACTTGAGGGTTCGCCCCCCAGGAGAGTGCGGTGTCGCGTGTCCTGCAGGGCTTGGGTCGTCTCCTTTCGGGACGGTCTGGCAAGGGACGTTTTCTCGACCAATGCGGGGCGGATTGTCGCCGGGTGTGTCCGGGCCGTCACTTACACGCGTACGACGGCTTGGTATAACGCCGCTCGATATGTTCGACCTAAGAGGGCAAGGAAGGACTTCTAAATGAAAATGAAACTCTTGGCCGGCGCAGCTCTGGTCGGGGCGCTCGGCGCCATGACGACGCCGGCGATGGCGCAACCGGAAGCCGTCGACTGGGGCGGCTTCTACATCGGCGCAGAAGTCGGCGGCGCCTGGGTCAACGACAAGATCAGCGAGTCGACCAACACCTTCGCGCCGCCCGCGACCGGTCACGCTACGCTCAAGCGCGCCGCCATCGCGGGAGGCGGGCTCATCGGCTACAACTGGACAAACGGTCCCTGGGTCGCCGGCCTTGAGGGCGACGGCGAATACCTCGGCTTTTCGCGCTCATCGAGCTGCCTCACGGAAGACCTTGGGGCAGGCAACGCGGCGCCCGGCGGCTGCTTCCCGAGCGCCTACAGCTACAGTTCGAGGATGAACTGGCAGGCCTCGGCGCGCCTGCGGGTGGGCTACGCGTTCGGCAACGTGCTCGTCTATGGCACGGGCGGCGGCGCCTTCAGCCAGTTGAAGACCAGCTACGCGTCTGGCGCAGGGACCGTGTTCCCGGTCAACCTCGCCCCGGCGGGCGTGGCCGTGCCCGGTGGGGTCGCCTCCTTCAGTCACACCCTTTGGGGCTGGACGGCCGGGGGCGGCGCCGATGTGGCTCTGGATCCTCACCTGCGGATCGGCGTCGAGTACCGCTACACGGACTACGGCGACAACTCCGATTCGATCCCGGTCGGGCACGGGGGCGCCTTCTGGGGCGGCTACGACGACCATCATCACACCAGCGAGCACGCGGTTCACCTGCGGCTGATCTACGCCTTCGCGGCGCCGCCTCCGCCTCCGCCTCCGCCGCCTCCCCCGCCGCCTCCGCCGCCTCCGCCGCCTCCGCCTCCGCCTCCGCCGCCCCCACCGCCGCCGGAGACCAAGCAGTTCATCGTCTACTTCCCGTTCGATCAGTACGTGCTGACCCCGGACGCCCAGTCGGTGGTCCAGGAAGCGGCCCAGTACGACGGCGGCAAGTCGAACCACGTGGTGGTGGTCGGCCACACCGACACCTCCGGTTCGGTGGCCTACAACATGCGGCTCTCCGAACGGCGGGCCAAAGCCACCGCCGACCAACTGGTCGCCGACGGCGTGCCCCAGCAGACCCTCGACGTCAGCTGGAAGGGCAAGAGCGAGCCGGCGGTCCAGACCGGCGACGGGGTCAAGGAGCCCCTCAATCGCCGGGCCACCATCGACGTCCAGTTCTGACGCCGATCCTCATCGAAGCTCGAGGCGAGAGCCCGGTCATCCGACCGGGCTCTCTGCTTTTCCAGCCATCTCGGCCTTTGGCGCTCGCACGAAATGTCGGACGGCGCCGCGCCCGGACGTCCTTGGGCCAGCAACCTGGGAGACCGAAGATGCGCTACCTCATGATCGTGAAGGCCACGCCTCAGTCCGAGCGCGGCGAGTTCCCGCCGGACGCCGAGCGGATGTTCGCCGAGATGGCCGAGTTCAACAATCAGATGATCGCCGCCGGCGTGATGCTGGACGGAGCCGGTCTGAAGCCCAGCTCGGCCGGCAAGCGCATCCGCTTCGAGGGCCGGGGCGAGACGGTGGTCACCGACGGCCCCTTCGCCGAGACCAAGGAGCTGATCGCCGGCTATTGGGTCATCCAGTGCAAGGATCTGGACGAGGCGCTGTCTTGGGCCAGGCGGGCGCCCTTCGCCGACGGCGAGCTCGAGCTGCGGCCTTTTCACGAGCCGGAGGACTTCGAAGGCCTGGTCTCGGATGCGGTGATGGCCCAGGAGAAGGGCTGGCGCGAGACCCAGGCGAAGAAGGCGCCTAAGTCCTAAGTCATTGAAAAGGTGGCGCCGCCGGACAGGATTGAACTGTCGACCTCACCCTTACCAAGGGTGCGCTCTACCACTGAGCTACGGCGGCCGGCCGGAGGCGGGTTGTTAGCGGACGCGCCCCACCCTCTCAAGCGAAAACACCTTGACGGGGCGGGGCGCTGCGCTAGGGCGCGCCCGTGGAAGACGAGACCGACGAGCCGTCCCCGCCGGCGGCCAAGCCCCCGCCGCCCGTTCCGGCTAAGCCCGCCGCGGGCCACGGCGCAGACCGGGAAGCGCGGCTGGCGGCGGCGCTCCGGGCGAACCTCCGGCGGCGCAAGGCGCCCCGCCGGGCCGATCCCTCCTGACCCCCTATTCGGCAAGGCGAGACGCTCGCCGCCCGCCATCGGCCCCATTTCGTCATGCTACGAACCTGTCATAGTGGCGCCCGGCCCCTGCATCGGCGGCGGCCGAGAGGGGGTTGCGGATGGATCGCATCGCCATCACCGGCGGAATTCGACTGGAAGGGGTCATTCCCATCAGCGGCGCCAAAAACTCGGCGATCAAGCTGATGGTGGCGAGCCTGCTCACCGACGAGACCCTGACGCTCACCAACATGCCGCGGCTGGCGGACACCCGCTTCCTGGCCAGGCTGCTGCAGCGTCTGGGGGTGATCGTCGAGGAGCGGGAGGGCCCGGCCGGGGCGGAGACGGTGCTGACGACGCCGGAGATCCTGTCGACCATCGCGCCCTACGAGCTCGTTCGCCAGATGCGGGCCTCCTTCAACGTGCTGGGCCCGCTGGTCGCGCGCACCGGCCAGGCCAAGGTCTCCCTGCCCGGGGGCTGCGCGATCGGGGCGCGGCCCGTGGACCTGCACCTCATGGCCCTCGAGTCCCTGGGAGCCCGGATCGATCTCCACGAAGGCTACGTCTACGCCCAGGCCCCGCGCGGCCTGAAGGGCGCGGAAATCACCTTTCCGTCCGTGTCGGTGGGCGCGACCGAGCACGCCCTGTTGACCGCCGTGCTGGCCAGGGGCGAGACGGTGATCATGAACGCCGCCCGCGAGCCGGAGATCGTCGACCTTGCCGAGTGCCTCACCAAGATGGGCGCCAAGATCGAGGGGGCCGGAACGCCCACCGTGCGGATCGTCGGGGTGGCTCGCCTCGGCGGGACCGAGCACGCGGTGACCCCCGACCGCATCGAGACCGGCACCTACGCGCTGGCCGCGGCCATGGCCGGGGGCGAGGTGCGGCTCACCCGCACCCGCTCCGACTTCGTGGAGGCGCTGCTGCAGAAGATGGAGGAGGCGGGCGTCGAGGTGGAGCGGCTGAACGACGGCCTGACGGTGCGGCGCGACGGCGAGCGCCTCTCGGCCGTCGAGATCGAGACCGACCCCTATCCGGGCTTCGCCACCGACCTCCAGGCCCAGTTCATGGCCCTGATGACCCTGGCCGACGGGGAGAGCGTCATCCGCGAGACCATTTTCGAGAACCGCTTCATGCACGCTCCGGAACTCACGCGGCTCGGGGCCGAGATCGCCGTCTCCGGCGGCGAGGCGCGGGTGCGGGGGGTCGAACGGCTGGAGGGCGCGCCGGTGATGGCGACCGACCTGCGCGCCTCGGTGAGCCTGGTGATCGCCGCGCTGGCGGCGCGCGGCGAGACCGTGGTCGACCGGGTCTACCACCTGGATCGCGGCTTCGAGCGGCTGGAGGAGAAGCTTTCAGCGTGTGGCGCCCGGGTCCGGCGCATCCGTGACGGCGGTCCATCCGAGGAGGGTTGATGGCCAAGCCTGAACCGCTCCGGCTCCTCGCCGAGGACGAGGACGATCTGGCGGTGATCTCCGCGGCGGTCCAGGACGCGGTGGCGATGGTGGGCGATATCGAGTGGGACGCGCGCCGGCGCCGCCTCACCATGGCCCTCAACCGCTTCCGCTGGGAGGCGCCCGGCAGCTTCTTGGGCGAGCGGGTCCGCGCCGGCCTGCAGTTCGCCTCGGTGCTGGCCGTCAAGGCCCGCAATCTCCGCCGCGAGCCCAGGGACGCGGTGGTGGAGCTGCTGGCGGTGAGCTTCGAGCCCGGCGAGCCCCCCGGCGGCGTGATCCGCCTCGCCTTCGCCGGCGGCGGCGACCTGGCGCTCACGGTGGAGTGCGTCGACGCGGCGCTCGCCGACATCTCCCACCCCTGGCCCACCGCCCGCACGCCTACCCACGAGCGCTGAGACGGCGGCCCCCGCGAGAGACGTCGAGTCCCAGTCGTCTGAAGAACCGGAGGGTCCGGCCCCGGATCGGGCTTGCAGGCCGTCCGGGGTGACGATGAGAGGAGCGATTCAGCCCCAACTCGACCCGCTTTAGGCGCCGACCGCGATCCCGCCGGTCACCGACAGGATTGCGCCGGTGGTGTAGCTGCTGGCCTCAGACGCCAGGTAGAGCGCGGCCCCCGCCGACTCGTGAGCCTGGCCGAACCGGCCCAGCGGCGTCTCGCGCAGCCACCAGTCCTTGAACCCGGGACTGATGGCGTCGAGGTTGGGGCCGGCGTTCTCGAAGGTGCCGAGCAGGATAGAGTTCACCCGGATTCCGTGGGGCGCCAGCTCCTCGGCCATGCAGCGGGTGAAGTGGTTCAGCGCCGCCTTGGCGACGGCGTAGGCCTTGACCATCGGCGGCGTCAGCCGGCTGGCGGTCGAGCTCGTGTTGATGATGGAGCCGCCCCGCCCCTCGTCGATCATGACGCGCGCTGCCGCCCGCGTGGCGAAGAAGGCGGCGTCGACATTGGCCGCGAAGACCCCCCGCCACTCCTCGTCCGTCATTTCGATCACCGGCTTCATGACGGTCCCGGAGCCGGCGTGGTTGAAGAGGACATCGAGCCGGCCCAGCTCGCGGCGCGTGCGCCCCACCATGTCGTCCACCTGCGTAGAATCGGTGAAGTCGGCCTGGATCGCCAGGGCGCGGCGGCCCATGGCGCGAATTTCCTCCGCCAGCGGCTCGGTGATCAGCGTCCGGCGCGCCACCAGCGCCACGTCCGCGCCGGCGTCGGCCAGGGCCAGCGCGATGTGCCGGCTGTTGGTCTCGCCCACGCCGGCGATGATCGCCACCTTGCCGTCCAGTCGAAAGCGTTCGCGCGTCGCAACCATGTCCGTGTTCTCCTCGGCAGCGCCAATTCCATTCCAGCCGCATCCGCCTCGCCCCCCCGTGATGCGTCGTCGGACTACCTTCGCGTCAGGGGAGAGCGCTGCATAGCATGACCTGCCTGGCGGTCTGCGAGCCTTTCCGGCCACCTGCCGGCTTGAATCCCCTTTGAGTTTGGCGGCGAAATCGCCATGAAGCGCCATGCGCCGCTTCCGCGTCTCCGATCCCGGTTTCGACGCCGCCTTCGAGGCATTCCTCGCCGAGCGCCGCGGCTCGCCCGCCGACGTCGACGCGGCGGCCGCGTCGGTGATCGAGGCGGTGCGCGCCGAGGGGCTGGCCGCGGTGCTGCGCTTCAGCCGCCAGTTCGACAAGGTGGAGCTCGCCGAGGCGGACCTGCGCCTATCCGAGGCCGAGATCGAGGCCGGCGCGGCGGCCTGCCCGCCGGAGGTGCGGGCGGCCATCGCCTTCGCGGCGGCGCGCATCCGCGCCTACCACGAGCGGCAGAAGCCCGCCGACGCACACTTCACGGACGATGCGGGGGTGGAGCTCGGCTGGCGCTGGACGCCGCTGGAGGCGGTGGGCGTCTATGTGCCGGGAGGCCGGGCCGCCTATCCCTCCACGGTGCTGATGAACGCCTTGCCGGCCAAGGTGGCGGGGGTCGATCGGATCGCCATGGTCACCCCGCCGGGGCGGCTGGAGCCGGCGGTGCTGGCCGCCGCCCGGGAGGCGGGGGTCACCGAGATCTGGCGGATCGGCGGGGCCCAGGCGTGCGCCGCGCTCGCCTTCGGGGCCGGGCCGATCCGGCCGGTGGACAAGATCGTCGGCCCCGGCAACGCCTATGTCACCGCCGCCAAGCGCCGGCTCTACGGGATCGTCGGCATCGACGCGCTGGCGGGGCCCTCGGAGATCGTCGTGGTGGCCGACGCGGCCAACGACCCGGCCTGGATCGCCGCCGACCTCCTCTCCCAGGCCGAGCACGATCCGGCCGCCCAGTCGATCCTGATCACCGACGATGCGGGCTTCGCCGCCGCGGTGGAGGCCGCGGTGGAGGCCGAGCTCGCCACCCTCCCCACCGCCAGGGACGCCCGCGCCGCCTGGGAGACCCACGGGGCGGTGGTGATCGCCCCGCTGGAGGCCGCGCCGGCCCTGGTGGACAAGATCGCCCCCGAGCACGTGGAGTTCGCCCTCGAGGCGCCCGCGCCGCTCGCCGCCCAGGTGCGGCACGCCGGGGCGATCTTCCTCGGCCGCTACGCGCCGGAGGCGATCGGCGACTATGTGGCCGGCTCCAACCACGTCCTGCCCACCAGCCGGGCCGCGCGCTTCTCGTCCGGCCTTTCGGTCTACGACTTCCTGAAGCGCACCTCGATCGTCGCGTGCGACGCGGCCGCCTTTGCGGCCCTGGCGGGCCCCACCGAAGCGCTGGCCAAGGCCGAGGGCCTGCCCGCGCACGCCCGCTCGGTGAGCATCCGCCGCAACCGGCCCGGCTGACCTGGCGGGGCGGCGATGGGTCAGGACCACCGCCTGAGCTCCGTGGCCCTGGACGAGGTGTCCCTGGCGGCCGCTTCACGCGACCAGGAGCAGGAACGTCAGATAGCTATCTTCGACCTGCTGGAGGCCAACTATTTCGCCCCGGCCGGCGCCGACGGGGGCCCTTACGAGCTGCGCCTGGCGCTCGCCGACAATCGCCTCGTCTTCGACATCGCCGGCCCCGGCTACGCGCGGCGCCACCTCCTGTCGCTGACGCCCTTGCGCAAGGTGGTGCGCGACTACGCCATGGTCTGCGGCAGCTATTACGAGGCGATCCGCAGCGCCAGCCCGCAGCGGATCGAGGCCCTCGACATGGGCCGGCGCGGCCTCCACAACGAGGGATCGAGCATCCTGCAGGCGCGGCTGACGGGCAAGGTCGAGACCGACCTCGACACCGCCCGGCGCCTGTTCACCCTCATCTGCGCGCTGCATTGGCGAGGCTGACGGTGGAGCTTCCCGGCGCGGTGCTGTTCTGCTGCAACCAGAATCGGGTGCGCTCGCCCATCGCCGAGGCGCTGATGAAGCTGATGTTCGGCGACCGGGTCTATGTGGACAGCTGCGGCCTGAAACCGGACAAGGACGACGAGCCCGACCCCTTCGTGCTGGCGGTGATGGACGAGATGGGCGCCGACCTCAGCCGCCACCGGCCCAAGACCTTCGACGAGCTGGAGGAGGATTCCTTCGACCTCGTCATCTCCCTGACGCCCGAGGCGCACCACCGGGCCCTGGAGCTCTCACGGGCGCGGGCGGTGGAGATCGTCTATTGGCCTACCGTCGATCCTACCCTGGTCCTGGGCGCTCGCGACGAGGTGATGGGCGCCTACCGGGAGCTGCGCGAGGCCTTGGCCGCGCGGATCCGCGCCCGCTTCGGACCGATACCCTCGTTCGGGGGGTGAAGATCGCGCCCTGATCGTCTATGCTGCGGTTCAGGCGCATCGCCCGAGTCTCGCTTCGGATTCGGCTCGGGCGGCGGCTTCTTATTGAGGTTTGGGTTCGTCAGCGAGGTTGGATGGCGAAGGAAGAGCAGTTGGAATTCCCCGGCACGGTCAGCGAATTGCTGCCGAACGCGACGTTCCGGGTGAAACTGGAGAACGATCACGAGATCATCGCCCACACCGCCGGCAAGATGCGCAAGAACCGCATCCGGGTTCTGGCGGGCGACAAGGTGCTGGTGGAAATGACGCCCTATGATCTCTCCAAGGGGCGGATCACCTATCGCTTCAAGTAAGTTGACGGCGCCCGCCGCCGCGGCCGGGCGCGCGCCCCTCGTCCTGGCGAGCGCCAGTCCGCGCCGCCTCGAGCTGCTCGGCCAGATCGGCCTCGTCCCCGACGTGGTGGAAGCCTGCGACATCGATGAAACGCCCTCGCCCGGCGAGACCCCTCGCCGCCTGGCGGTCCGTCTTGCGAGCGCCAAGCTCGCTGCGGCCCTCGGTCGCCATCCCGGCGCCTTCGTCCTCGCCGCCGACACGGTGGTCGCACTGGGCCGCCGGCTGCTGGGCAAGCCCGATGACGAGGCCGACGCGGAGAGGATGCTGGGCTTGCTCTCCGGCCGTGCGCACCGGGTGCTCACCGCCGTCGCCGCGGCCGCGCCCGGCGGCGCCAAGGGCGGGCGGCTCAGCGAGACGCGGGTGCGGATGAAGCGGCTCACCGGCGCGGAGATCGCCGCCTATCTCGCCAGCGGCGAATGGCGCGGCAAGGCGGGCGGCTATGGCGTCCAGGGCCGCGCCGGCGCCTTCGTCACGGTCCTTTCCGGCTCCTACACCGGCGTCGTCGGCCTGCCGCTCTACGAGACCCACGCCCTGCTGTCCGGCCTCGGCCTGAAGGCCCCGTGAGCCGGCGCGCCTACCTCGACGCGGGTATCGGGGAGGCGCGCGGCGTGGTCGTGCTCGACGGGCGCCCCGAGCGCCTGCTCATCGTGCGCGACGACGATCCGCCCTGCCAGCGGCTGGGGGCCCGCTCGGTGGCGCGGGCGCGCAAGATCGACCGGGCGCTCGGGCTCGCCTTCCTCCAGCTCCCAGAGGGCCCCGACGCCGTCCTCGAGCTCCGGCGAGAGAGCGGCCGCCTCGTGGAGGGTCAGGCGCTGCTGGTGGAGATCCGCTCCGAGGGGCGGGGAGACAAGGGCCCGTCCGTGCGCCTGGCGGGCGAGGCCGAGGGGCCGCCGAAGCTGGCGGCGCCGGCCCCCGCGCTCGAAGAGACGCTGGCGGCGCTGGCGCCGGACGCAGCCATTGAGACCGGGCCCGACGCCCGGGCCTTCGCCGACGCGGCCGAGGCCGAGGCGCTGGAGAGCGTCTTCCCGATCCCCGGCGGCGGCTCGCTGGCGGTGGAGCGCACCCGGGCCCTGATCGCGGTCGATGTGGACGTCGGCGCGAGGCCGGGCGCCGAGGCCAAGCGCAACGTCAGGGCCGCCAACCTCGCGGCGCTCGCCGCCGCGGCGCGGATCCTGAGGCTGAAAGGGGAGGGGGGCCTGGTGGTTATCGACCTCGCCGGGCGCGGACACGACGGGCCGGCCTTGATCGCCGCGGCCCGCAGCGCCTTCGCCCCGGACAATCCCGGCGTCGCCCTCGGCCCGATCAGCCGGTTCGGGACCCTGGAGCTGACGGTCCCCCGTCGCCGGCGGCCGGCTCTGGAGCGCCTCCTGGACGCGGACGGCCAGCTCAGCCTTGAGACCCTGGCGCTGCGGCTGACGCGGGCGCTGGAGCGGCAGGCGACCACCGATCCCGGGGCGCGTATCCGCGCCCGGGCGGCGCCGGCTTTGGCCGAGCGGGCGACGCCCTATATCAGGCGCCTGGCGGAGAGGTTCGGCGCCCGCTTCGAGGTCGTGGCCGATCCGGACCGACCGCGCGACCGGTTCGAGGTTGAGGCGCCGTGACCGACAGGCCATGCCCCATCTGCGGCAAGCCCGCGAAGGCCGAGGCCCGCCCGTTCTGCTCGCGCCGCTGCGCCAGCATCGATCTGCAACGCTGGCTGAGCGGCGCCTACGCCGTGCCGGCGGCGGAGGACGAGTCCGCCGCCCGGGCGGACGAGCTTGGCGAAGCGAGCGACCCTGACGCGGCCGCAAGACGACGGGAGCGCTGACGGCGCGGTCGGGCGCCGCGGCTGGACATCACCCCGGCCGCTCCCTATAGACGGCCCTCCTTCTTGGGACCCTCGCCTGGGTAGCTCAGTTGGTAGAGCAGCGGACTGAAAATCCGCGTGTCGGTGGTTCGAATCCGCCCCCAGGCACCACTTCTCGAGGCGTCCAAATCGACCCGAGGCAAATAGCCTTACCCGCGAGTCAAACGCCGAGCTTTTCGACAGCAAGACCCCGCGCCGGACCCGGCGGGTGCGCAGCCTCGTCGTCCACGAGGCGCGAGCGACAAGTTGATGGTCACTTTGGACTACCGGTTCAGGCGAAGCCGACGTGTTTCGGCTGAAAGCAGCCGGCAGCGTCCGCATTACGCCGTTCAGACAAAATATTGCGCAGGAGACGACGCCGAATCTTCCGGCGCCCAAGGCGCCACTTGACGCTCGCGGGCCGCCGCGGCGGCCGGCTATTTTGACTAGCTAGTCCACTAATCCTGTCGCCTGCGTCAAATTGTTCTTTGCGCCGAATTCGGCGCCGGCGGCGAGCGTTTCTCGCAGGCGGATGTTGCGTCGCCGTCGGGCGAACCCAACCGGTTTGAAAAAGCTAATGTCTTCTTATCGGTTGGCGCATGCTGCGCCGCGAGATCAATGGTCGAAGGGTGAATTTTCGCGTACCGCCGACCCGACGCAGCCTCTTGACGGTCTGACAGCGGGTTGCCAAAGGGACCCGAGCCGCAAGTCTACGCATGCGGCGACGATTTGTCGCCCGACGGCGGCGGATCGCCATCGGCGCCTTCGGCACGCAGGCTTCTTAAGGCCGGCTTTTGGATGGGAGGAATGTGATGCGTCAGGCGCGCCGCCTTGGGTTCTGGAGTTGCGGCCCCGCGATGGGCTTTGCCTCGCCGGGCCTTCCCCCGCTCGCGATCGCGGGCCCCCCCAGCGAAGGCCTCGCCGAGGCCTAGAGCGAACAAGACCAATCAGGATTGGCCATAGAGATGCTTCACCTCAAGAGAACTCCCATCGCAGCAGCCCTTGGCGCCCTGGCGCTGATGACGGCCGCTCCCGTCTTCGCCCAGCCCGCTCCGCCGCCCGCGCCGGCGGCGGCGCCGGCGCCCGGCGCCCCTGAGGGCGCCGCCCCGGCCGCCACGCCGGCCCCGGCCACCGGCGAGGCCGCCCCCGAGCGGGTCGGCGGCAAGAACGCCGGCCACCTAGACGCCTGGGCGATGTTCATGGACGCCAAGATCGTCGTGAAGTTCGTCATGGTGGGCCTGGCGATCTGCTCGCTGTTCTCCTGGACGATCCTGATCCTGAAGCTGTTTGAATTCTCGGCGATGAATCGGGTGTCCAACCGGTTCCTGGAAACCTTCCGCGGCGCCAAGTCGATCACCGACATGGGCCGGATCGCCGAATCTGACGAGTTCGCCGGAAATCCGCTGGCTGACATGGCCGCCGCGGCCGCCGCCGAAATCGAGCTCTCCCGCCAGGCTGGACTCAAGGTCGACGGCGAGCACCGCGACACCACCATCATGCGCGCCCAGAGCGCCGTGGGCGCGGTGCAGGCCTCGCTTTCGCGGCGCCTTTCCAGCGGCATGCAGTTCCTGGCGACAGTGGGCTCGACGGGTCCGTTCATCGGCCTCTTCGGCACGGTCTACGGGATCATGGACAGCTTCATCGGCATCGCCAACACCAACACGACCAACCTCGCGGTGGTGGCGCCCGGGATCGCCGAGGCGCTGCTGGCCACCGGCCTCGGCCTCTTCGCGGCCATCCCCTCGGTGGTGTTCTACAACTACTTCCAGACCCAGATCACCGCCTATGGCTCGCGCACCGAGGGCTTCGTCGCCGAGCTGATGAACGCGATCTCACGCCAGCTCGACAAGGGAGCGTGAGGCTAGATGGCCGCCAAACTCGCAGGACCAGGCGGGGGCAGATACGACGTCGAGATGAACCACGACATCAACGTCACGCCCTTCGTGGACGTGATGCTGGTGCTGCTGATCATCTTCATGGTGGCCGCCCCGCTGGCTTCGGTCTCGGTGAAGGTGAACCTGCCCCCGTCGGTCGCCAAGCCGCAGACCAAGCCGCCGCAGATCGTCTACGTGTCCATCAAGGAGAACGGCGACCTTTACGTGGGCGACAATCCCACCGACATCGCCAGCTTGCCTGACGCCCTGAAGCTCGCGGCCGGTTCCCACCAGGCCACGCTCCGGGTCTTCATCCGCGGCGACGAGAACGTCGAATACGGGAAGTTCCTCGACGTGATGAACACGATGCAGGACAATGGGTTCTATAGCGTGGCCCTTGTGGGTGAGGACCGTTCAGGGATACGCAAGCCGTGACCGACATCGACATCGCCCATCCCCACCACAATCCCTTCGACGTTCCGCGTCAGAGCAAGAACGCGTTCCTGCTCTTCATCGTGGCGTTCTGCGGGGCGGCGCTGCTGAACGGGGCGATCTTCTATTTCGTCGCCACCTCCAAGTTCAAGCCGAACTACAAGAGCTACGCCGAAGAGAAGATGGAGACGGAGATCTTCCATCCGCCGGCGCCACCACCGCCGCCGCCGCCGCCTCCGCCGCCGCCGAAGACGATCGTGAAGCCGCCGCCGGTGCAGCCGCGTCCTCCGGCCAACATCAACGTCAACGTTCCGGCGCCGCCCCCGCTGGCCATCGCGCCGGTGGAGCACCCGGTCCCGCCGCCGCCGCCGGTGCTCGCATCTCCTGCGCCGCCGCCGAAGCCGACGGTGATCACCAACCCCGACTGGGTCCACCGGCCCTCGGGCGATGACGTCGCCGACTTTTATCCCGAGCGCGCCTCGCGGATGAGCATCAGCGGCCACGCGACGCTGGAATGCACCGTCAATACGAACGGGACCGTGTCGGGTTGCTCGGTGACCTCCGAGACCCCCTCGGACGCCGGGTTCGGCCAGGCGGCGATCAAGCTCTCGCGGCTCTTCAAGATGCGCCCGCAGACGCGCGACGGCGTTCCGGTGGGCGGCGCGAAGGTGGTGATCCCGATCACCTTCAACGTGCCGAAGGAGGGCTAGGCGGCCCGCCACTCGGATCGGAAAGCCCCGGGATTTCCCGGGGCTTTCTGCATCCGGCCGGCCTTGATCGCAGGCCGCGCCCCGCCTAAACCGGTTCGCCTCGTGGTGCGCCGCCTTAGCTCAGTTGGTTAGAGCGCCAGATTGTGGCTCTGGAGGTCCTCCGTTCGATCCGGAGAGGCGGTACCATCGCTTGGCGTCGGGGCTCGGCCTTGTCGGCCTGAGGGCCCGCTTCATGGGGCGTGGCTTGCCGATCCCCGAGACCCGCGGACGGGGGCGTTTTCGGAAACAACAGGCTCCATCGTTTCCATTACATCGAAGCCGGAGAGCGACCATCTTGAGCACCTTCGAGGGGACGCGCCCTCGCCAGGAGGCAAAGATGATCGAGCGCCGAACGTTCAACAGCCTGGGCCACGCCGACCACGGGTGGCTGAAGGCGCGCCACCACTTCTCCTTCGCCGGCTATCACGATCCAGAACGCCTTCAATGGGGCGCCCTTCGGGTGTGGAACGACGACGAGATCGCGCCAGGGGCCGGCTTTCCGCCGCACCCGCACGCCGACATGGAGATCATCACCTACGTCCGCGAAGGAGCGATCACCCACCAGGACAGCCTGGGCGACCGCGGCCGCACCGAGGCGGGCGACGTGCAGGTGATGAGCGCCGGGGCCGGCATCCGTCACGCCGAGTACAACCTCGAGCCGGCGGCGACGAAGATCTTTCAGATCTGGATCCTGCCGCGGGAGAGCGGCGGCGCGCCGACCTGGGGCACGATGCCGTTTCCACGGGCGAACCGGGCCGGACGTTTCGTGGCTCTCGCGAGCGGCTACGCAGAGGACGCCGACGCCCTGCCGATCCGCGCCGACGCGCGTGTGCTGGGCGCCGCGCTGGAGGCCGGCGAGGCCGCGAGCTATGCGCTCGGCCAGGGCCGCAAGGCCTATCTGGCCTCCGCCAAGGGCGCCTTCGAGCTCAACGGCCAGCGGATCGAGGCGCGCGACGGGGCGGCGGCTCAGGACGAGGCCACCTTGTCCGTGCGCGCCCTGGACGACGCCGAGCTGCTGCTGGTCGACGTCGCCTGACGCCCCGCGGCCCCCAAGGTCTTTTTCGCCGGGGCGGAACCTCTGCCGGCAGCCAAGGGTTGGAAGAGGCGTAGTCCCCCGAGCTCTAGGGGCGCACGCACGCGCCCAAGCCCAGTCCGAGAGAGGCGCCATGCCTTTGCGGATGAACAGGCTGCAGCCGCAGGCCCCCGGCGCGGCCGGCCCGCGCCTGGTGGGCTGGGCCGCCACCGTGCTCCTTGGTTTCTGCCTTGCCGGCTGCCGCTACGAGCTTCTGGATCCGGCGGGCCCGGTGGCGGCGGGCGAAAAGCTGATCCTGCTGGACGCCCTCACGGTGATGCTGGCGATCATCGTCCCGGTGATCATCGCTACACTGGCCTTCGCGTGGTGGTATCGCGCCGCCAATCCCCGCGCCCGGCGCCTCCCCGACTGGTCCTACTCCGGGCGGATCGAGCTCGTCGTCTGGTCCATCCCGGTCCTGGTGGTGGTGTTCCTGGGCGGCATGGCGTGGGTCTCGTCGCACGAGCTGGATCCCGGCGAGCCGCTCGAGAGCCAGGGCAAGCCGCTGAACGTCCAGGTCGTCTCGCTGGATTGGAAGTGGCTGTTCATCTACCCCGATCAGGGCGTCGCCAGCGTCAACCGCCTGGTGATCCCGGCCGGCGCCCCGGTGCGCTTCCAGCTCACCTCCGGCAGCGTGATGACGGCCTTCTTCATCCCCCGCCTGGGCTCGATGATCTACACGATGAACGGCATGGTCTCGCCCCTCAACCTGATGGCGGACAAGCCCGGCGACTACTTCGGCGAGGCGGCGCACTACAGCGGCGACGGCTTCTCCGACATGAACTTCACCGCCAGCGCGCTTTCGGCGTCCGACTTCGCGGCATGGGTGGCGGGCGTGCGGGGCAGGGGGCCCTTGCTCGACGCCAAGTCCTACGAAGTCCTCGCCCGGCAGAGCGCGCGTGCGCCCTCGTTCACCTACGGCCAGGTGCAGCCGGGGCTCTTCCAGGCGATCGCGACGCAACGGCTGCCGCCCGGACCCGGTCCCGCCGGCGGGCCGCCGGCGCGGCCGAACCCTGGCGGCTGACCATGTTCGGCAAGCTCACCTGGTCCGCCATTCCCTGGGAGGAGCCGATCCCGCTGGCGGCGGCCGCCGTGGTCGGCGTGGCGCTTCTGGCGGTGCTGGTCTGGGTGGTGGCCACCGGGCGCCTGCCGTACGTCTGGCGCGAGTGGGTCACCAGCGTCGATCACAAGCGGATCGGCGTCATGTACTGCCTGCTGGCGCTGGTGATGCTGATCCGCGGCTTCATCGACGCGATCATGATGCGCACCCAGCAGGCCGTTGCGATCGGCGCCGCCGGCTACCTGCCGCCCGACCATTACGACCAGATATTCTCGGCGCACGGCACGATCATGATCTTCTTCGTGGCCATGCCCTTCCTGATCGGGCTCATGAACGTCGTCGTCCCCCTGCAGCTGGGCGTCCGCGACGTCGCCTTCCCCACCTTCAACTCCGTCAGCTTCTGGCTCACCGCCGCGGGCGCGCTCCTGGTCAACCTCTCGCTGGTGATCGGGGAATTCGCCCGCACCGGCTGGCTGCCGTTCCCGCCGCTGTCGGAGCTGGCCTACTCGCCGGGCGTCGGCGTGGACTACTACCTCTGGGCGCTGCAGATCTCCGGCGTCGGCACGCTGATCACCGGCATAAACTTCGTCACCACGATCCTGAAGCTGCGCGCGCCGGGCATGACCTACCTGCGCATGCCGATGTTCTGCTGGACGAGCCTCGCCTCCAGCCTGCTCATCGTGGCCGCCTTTCCGGTGCTGACCGCCACCCTCGCGATGCTGCTGCTCGACCGCTACCTCGGCTTCCACTTCTTCACCGACGAAGCCGGCGGCAGCGTGATGATGTTCATGAACCTGATCTGGGCCTGGGGCCATCCGGAGGTCTACATCCTGGTCCTGCCGGCGTTCGGAATCTACTCCGAGGTGGTTTCGACTTTCTCGGGAAAGCCGCTGTTCGGCTACCGGTCGATGGTGGCCGCCACCATGGCGATCTGCGTCATCTCCTTCATGGTCTGGCTGCACCACTTCTTCACCATGGGCGCCGGCGCGGACGTCAACGCCATCTTCGGCATCGCCAGCATGATCATCGCCATCCCCACCGGGGTGAAGATCTTCAACTGGCTCTTCACCATGTACGGGGGGAGCCTGCGCTTCACGACGCCGATGCTCTTCGCGATCGGCTTCATGATCACCTTCGTGATCGGCGGCATGACCGGGGTGCTGCTCGCCATTCCGCCGGCGGACTTCGTGCTGCACAATAGCGTCTTCCTGGTGGCGCACTTCCACAACGTGATTATCGGCGGCGTCCTCTTCGGCGCCTTCGCCGGCTACAACTACTGGTTCCCCAAGGCGTTCGGCTTCCGGCTCGAGGAGGGTTGGGGCAAGGCCTCCTTCTGGTGCTGGCTCATCGGTTTCTATCTCGCCTTCATGCCGCTCTACGCGCTGGGGCTGAGGGGCATGACGCGGCGCCTGCAGCACATCGACCGAGCCGACTGGGCGCCCTGGCTCTACGTCGCCGAGGCGGGCGCGATCGTGATCATGGCCGGCATCGCCTGCCAGGTGGTCCAGCTGGTGGTCAGCATCCGGCGCCGTGCGGCGCTGTGCGATGTCACCGGCGATCCCTGGGACGGGCGCTCGCTCGAGTGGGCCACCGCCTCGCCGCCGCCGGCTTTCAACTTCGCGGCGCTCCCCGACGTGCATGGCCTCGACGCCTACTGGAACATCAAGGCGGGCGCCCGCCAGCAGGCGGTGCAGCAGCCCGAGCCTCGCTACCAGCCCATCGAAACGCCCAGGAGCAGCGCGACCGGCTTCGTCACCGCCTTCTTCGCCACCTTCTTCGGCTTCGCGCTGATCTGGCACATCTGGTGGCTGGCCGCGCTTTCGGCCCTCGGCGCGTTCGCCACCTTCGTCGTCTTCGCCTGGCGCGACCGGACCTGGGACGAGATCTCCGCCGAGGAGGTGGCCCGGATCGACCGCGCCCACCAGGCCGCGCGCCAGCGGTCCCTCGCCGAGGCGCCGGCGCGATGACCGTCGCCGAGCGCGCCGCATTCCCTGACGATCCCCACCACGTCGGTCACGGCGCTCAAGCCGAGGCGCCCGGCCATGGGGCCGGCGGCCCGGCCGGCAAGCGGATCGTGGTCGGTTACGGGTTCTGGATCTTCCTCCTCAGCGACTTCGTGCTCTTCTCCTGCTTCTTCGCCGCCTATGCGGTCCTGAGGAACGCCAGCGCCGGCGGGCCGACCGAGAGCCGCCTCTTCGACCTCACCACCGTCGCCGCGGAGACCGCCTGCCTGCTCATCTCGAGCTTCTTCGGCGGACTGGCGAGCCTCGCCGCCGGCGCGCGGCAGATGCTCTGGTTCCAGGCGATGATGGGCGTGACCTTCCTGTTCGGGGCCGGCTTCGTCGCCCTGGAGGCCAGCGAGTTCGCGAGGTTCATCGGCCTGGGCGCCGCCCCTCAGCGCAGCGCCTTCCTCTCGGCCTTCTTCAGCCTGGTGGGCTGCCACGGAATTCACGTCAGCTGCGGGCTGCTCTGGCTGCTGACCATGATGGCCCAGGTTCTCGCCAAGGGCTTCCGCCCCGACATCCTGCGCCGGATCCTCTGCTTCACCCTCTTCTGGCACGCCCTCGACATCGTCTGGGTGGGCATCTTCACCGTCGTCTATCTGACGGGAGTAGCGCCATGACCGAGACTTTCGACCACGAGCACGGGAGCGGCGAAGACACGGCCCCGGGCGATGAACGGCTGGACGGCAGCGGCGTCGCGCAAGGGATCCGCGGCTACCTCATGGGCCTGCTGCTGGCCGCCGGCCTCACCGCCGCCTCCTTCTACCTGGCGCAAAGCCCCTGGATCTGGCCGCACGGCGTGCCCGCGGCGCTGACGGCGCTGGCGATCGGGCAGATGGGCGTGCACTTGGTGTTCTTCCTGCACCTCACCACGGGGCCCGACAACACCAACAACGTGCTCGCGCTGGCCTTCGGCGTGCTGATCGTCGGCCTCATCATCGGGGGCACGGTCTGGATCATGTACAACATGAATCACAACATGGCGCCGATGGCCCACATGACCGGGCCGAGCGGATAGCGGGCGCACCCCAGGGGCGGACGCCGGCTGGGCGCTATTTGAACGCGAACTTGGGCGCCCGCTTCTCCCAGAAGGAGGCGCGCTTGTCGACGGCGTCCTCGGTCGACTGGGCGATGAAGACGGCCCTGGCCTCCAGCTCCATGGCGTGCTCGAGGCTGCCGGCGCTCTGGTTGAGCCACAGGGACTGTTTCGTGAGCCAGATGCCGATCGGGACGTTGACCGTTATCCGTTCGGCCAGCTCCAGCGCCGCGTCCATGAGCTCGGCGTCCGGCACGGCCCGCAGGACCAGTCCGATGCGCGCGGCCTCCTCGGCCGGCACCGGGCGGGCCGTCAGCAGCAGTTCGGCGGCGCGCTGGGTTCCGATGGCTTTCTGCAGCATGTAGCTGAGGCCGAGCTCGCAGCCGGTCGCCGCGTTGTGCGTCGAGTTCACGAACTTGGCCGATTGGCCGGCGAGCGCCAGGTCGGCGGCGAGGGCCAGCGAATAGCCGATCCCGGCCGCAGCGCCGTTCACCGCGCAGACGACCGGTTGCGGCAAGCTCCGGATCAGGAGCGGAATCTGACCGAGCTGCGAGAGCGAGATCTTCGAACCGTAAGCCCGACCGTAGGCGGGATCGGCCCAGGGGCAGGGGCCGGCCTTGGCGTCGTGGCCGGCGCAGAAGCCCTTGCCGGCGCCGGTCACGATGATCACGCGGGTCCGCAGGTCGCGCCGGAACGACTGAAGCGTTTCGGTGAACTCCTCGTACATCTTCCAGGTGAAGGCGTTGAGCGCCTCGGGCCTGTTGAGCGTGATCGTCTTCACGCCGGCCCGCGGTTCATCCAGGAGGATGTGCTCCATCGGCATTCAGTCCTTGAACCAGTTCGCCCGGATGACGCTGTCGCCGAAGGGGCCGTCGCGGTTGGTGAGCGCCTGCTTGAGCGTGCCCGTCGCCATGTCGGCCTTGAACTGGGTGCGGCGCGGGCCGTTCGTGAAGTGGGCGCGCGCGTCTAGCTCGGCCGAGAAGCGCTGCAGGGTCTTGGCGCCCTGCATCTCCATGGCGAAGTTCACCACCCGCTTGTAGGTGGAGAGCAGCTCCGCATCCACAAGGGCGATCCGCCGGGCGAGCGCGTAGGCTTCCTCCTCGAGCCGATCCGTGGGCGCCCAATCCAGCACCAGGCCGATCTTCGCCGCATCCTTGCCAAGGATGACGTCGCCGGTGAACAGCATGCGTTTCGCCCACTGGGGTCCCACGTGGTAGTACCACCAGTGGTTGGGCGGGTTGCCGTTGGCGCGGGTGGCGGGGAAGCCGATCCGCGCATCCTCGGCGGCGATGACGATGTCGCAGCCGAGGGCGATGTCGGTTCCGCCGGCCAGGCAGTTCCCATGCACCTTGGCGATGACCGGCTTGTGGAGGTCGAACATGGCCAGCGTGAAGCGCTGGCTGTATTCGAGGTTCCAGCAGTCGTCGTCCACCGTGCCGATGAGGCTTCGGTAGCTGGGTTCGTTCCTGCCCGGCGCCGGGTTCCCTTCGGCGGCGCGGCCGGCGTAGCTGGCCGCAAGGTCGTAGCCCGCGCAGAAGTCCTTGCCCGCCCCGTCGAGGAGGATGACGTTGACGTCAGTGAGCGCGTCCGCCTCGGTCAACGCCGCGTGAAGCTCCATGAGCAGCTCTCGGGAGAGGGCGTTGCGCCGCTCCGGCCGATTGAGCGTGATCCGCGCGACCGCGTCCCTGACCTCGAAGATGATGAAGTCCGTGGATGTGAGATAACGGCCCATTCAATCCTCCCGAGGCGCAGTGTGTGGATTTGAAGCTTGCTCAGCGCCCGCCGCACACACTGGCGATCTTCGGACTCGGGGCGCAAGCCCTCACGCAGCTTGCCTCAACGGGAAGAAGCGACGGCCGTTGTCGTGCATGATCCCGCGGATTTGCGCCGGCGACAGTCCCGCCAGCGCCTCGGCCACGAAGTCGCGCGGCGTCGGCACCCCCTCGGCGTGGGGATAGTCCGAGCCCATCAGGATGCAGTCCGCCGTGCCCAGTTGTTCGACGATCGTCTTCACGTCGTCTTCGGGATAGGCGACCGCGAAGCAGCTGCGCTTGAAGATGGTGCTGGGACGCTCCTTGAGCTGGCCGCAGGCCCAGTAGCCGTTCTTGGCCATGCCGCGCATCTTGTCCATCTTCTGAAGGAAGCGCGGCAGCCACTCCGCCCCGTTCTCCACCGTGCCCATCCGGATGTTGGGAAAACGCTCGAAGAAGTTGAGGTAGATGTAAGACGCGATGGTCATGGTCACGGGTATTTCGCTGTAGGTAAACATCCACTGCCATGCCGTCTGGCCGGTGCGGCGCGGCTGCATGGCCTTTTCGCCGAAGGCGTTGACGATCGGATGCATGAAGTTGGCTTCGGAGACGTGGAAGGTGACCACCACGCCCGCTTCGTTCAGCCGCGACCAGATCGGATCGAACATGGGGTCCGCGGGCGCCTTGCCGTGGGCGGGACCCATGGGCATGACCACCGCCCGGACGCCCTGCTTGATCAGCCATTCCGCCTCGCGGACCGATGACTCAAGGTCCCAGAGGGTGAGGAACGGGATCGCGCAAATTCTGCCCTTGTAGTCGAAGCCCCATTGTTCGGACAGAAACCGGTTGTAGGCATGCAGCACCGCATTGCCCGGAACCGGATCGTCGAAATATCCGATGGTCCCGATGAAGCTGCCGGGGAAGAGCAGGCAGGTCTCGACGCCGAACTCGTCCAGTTTTGCGATGCGCTTGTCCCGGTCGACCATGTCGGGGGTTGGCTTCGCCCAGCCGGCCTCGACGTTGGACTTGCCCTCCTTCATCGCCTTCAGCCAGTCTTTCAGGCGACCGGGCGGAGGGACGTGGCCCTCCGGGTTGACCTCCGAACTCTGCACGCGGCGGGGGCCGATGAAGAGGCCGTATTCCCCGTCCGGTCCATACCCCACGTGGGGCAGCCACTTTTCGTGCAGGGACTTCGGCAGGTATTCCTGGAAGAAGATGAAATCCTTCTCCTGGGCGTGGGTGTCGCCGTCGAAGATCGGGCCGTCATAGCGGGGCTTATCGAGCGTCTGCACGATGGGCCTCCTTCCATCTGAATTCGGGTCCAGCGTAGTTCAATGCCGATGGCGCGGCATTACAAATGCTGTTTGGAGAGGGAGTTGATGCCGTAGCGCGATTAACCCATGGCCGCCGCCGCCCCATCGGCCTACCATGGCGACATGGAACTGAGGCAGCTTCGCTATTTCCTCGCGGCCGCCGAGGAAGAGAACTTCAATCGCGCCGCCGCCCGGCTCAACGTCGCCCAGCCGGCTCTGTCGCGGCAGATCGCCAATCTCGAAGCAGAGCTGGGGCTTCGGCTTTTCGACCGCGTGCGCCGACGCGTGCGTCTGACACGCGCCGGGCGCGCCTACGCCGAGGAAGTGCGCCAGGTGATGCGCGATCTCGGGCGGGCGAACGAGGGGGTGAAGCGGTCCCCGACGCGGGAGACGGGCGCGCTTCGGCTGGCGGTCCACGATCCGGCCGCCCGTTCCGTCCAGGTCCTCGAGCTTCTGAACGCCTTTCGGGAGTCCCATCCCGAGGTCGAGGTGCGGCTGTTCGTGATGACCTCCGCCGATCAGCGCAAGTCGCTGCGCACCGGCGAGATCGACGCCGGCTTCTGCTACCGCGCCACCGAGCAGGCCGCCGATATCGACTATGTCGACCTGGTCACCAGCGATGTCGTCGCCGCCCTGCCGCCGGCGCACCCGCTGGCGCGCAAACCGACAATCATGTTGAGGGACTTGGCGGACGAGCGTTTCGTGTGGTGCGCCCACGCCCAGGCGCGGGGCTACTACGAGCGCCTCATCAGCGCCTTCCATGCGGGCGGGGTCGCGCCCAGCGTCTTCCAGGAGGCGACCAGCGAGATCGCCGTGCTCCACCTGGTGTGCGCCGGCTTTGGCGTGGGGCTCGTGTCCGACTTCGAATGCAGGCACGCTCCCAGCGAACTGGCGATCCGGCGCGTCGCCGACCTGTCGGCGCCGTTCCATCTCTCCCTGATCTCTCTGAGACGGGACCTCACCTCGGCGGTTCAGGAGCTCAAGAGCTTCATCAGCGAAGTTGCGGCGACCCCGGCGCCGTCGCAGGAGCTGACCTCGCCGGCCCACTGAGATCCGCCAGAGCGCCTTCCGCGGAAATGGAACCGCTCCTGCGCTCGAGGGGCGACGTTCAGGACTCTGCGACGGCGAAGTGCATGTATGGGACGACGCCGATCCGACCCGCGTAGCGGCTACTATAGTCGCGATAGAGCTCCTTGGCCGACCTGAGTGTCCTCACCTTCAGTCCGCGCGCTTCGATGTAGGCCTTCGCCTCGGCGAAGGGCAGGTCGAACACCGGCGGCTCTCCCTGCCGGTCCAGGACTTCCGAGTTCGGCGCGCGCACCCCATGCGCCTTGCTGCGCCCTTCGGTGAAGGAGAAGACGAAACGGCTGCCGGCGCCGGCGCGCAGCCTGACGAACTTGAAGATCTCGTCGACCGCTTCGGGCTGCAGGTAGCCCAGCAGGCCTTCGGCGAAGAAGATCGTCGTGAGAGCGGGATCGTAGCCGGCCCCCAGCAAGGCCTCGCCGAACGTCTGATGGTCGAAGTCCACGCCCAGCTCGCGGACGTGGGACAGATCGAGCGGCGCCTGGGCCAGCACGCGGGAGCGGAACTCCGACACCGGCGGGCGGTCGATTTCGAAGGTGACCGGCGTGAAGCCGGCGCGGGCCAGGCGGCAGCAGAGCGTGTCGCAGCCCGCCCCCATGACCACCAGCTGCTTCGCCCCCGTCTGCAACAGGGACTCGCGGGCCAGCGCCTCCATGAGCGGCTTGCGGTAGGAGGGCATGGTGACCGAGCCGCAAAGCACCGCCTCATGCGTCTGGATGAAGGCTTCGCGGGTCGCCCGGTCGTCATAGCGAGCGAGCAGGACCGGAGATTCGGGCGAGAACGCCTCGGCGAAATGGCGCGCGTAGGGATCGTTCAGGAGGGGACCGTAGAACGGGTCCTTGTCCAGGATGGCGCACACGCTGGAGAGCCAGGCGGCCGTGCCGGTCACCGGGCTGTCGTCGCTTTGGCCGATGCCACGCAAGATCATCGGGCTGCTCCTCGTCTCGGGCCTTGCCTCAGGCGACCATATGGTATGCGGAACGTCTAGCGAAGGGCGAGGCGCTTCCAAGAGAACCGGGGCGTCCGAAAACCTGGTCCGCGAGCGCCCGCCTCACGGGAGCTCCGTCTGCGCCCGCTCGACGTCACGCGGGAGGGTCAATGCGGCCAGCAGGTAGTGGAGAGCGCCCCAGGCGTTGAAGACCAGGATGACGACGAGGCCGATCCGGGTTCCGTGCGCCATCGAGGCCTTGCACGCCGCATCGATGGCCGCGCCGGCGCCCTCGGGGCCGATCCCGCCCGGGCAGGCGTGCACGAAGTCGCCGATCCCCCCGGCCGCGTTGAACGCGACCCCCGCGAAGTGGTCGATCAGAAAGCCGCAGAATGGGGGCCCGAAACCCTGGGCCAGGAAGGTCACCACGATGTTGGCCATGGCCGCGGCCGTGGCCCGCATCAGCGGACCCATGGTGTCCTGGAACACGGCGAAGGTCGGCGCGATGTACAGGTACTGGATAAGGCCGGCGGCAAAGAGCAGCGCCGCGGCGACCGCCCAGCCGTCGCTCGTGTAGGCGAGCATCATCAACGGCGTCGAGACCAGCAGGCCCACGGCCGGCAGGATGGTGTAGAAGCGCAGATTGCGCCGGGCGATCCAGTCGGCCAGCGCGCCTCCGGCCAGGGTGCCGGCGCCGTTGGAGACCCCCGCGATGAGGCCGAGCAGCAGGCCGGCCGACGCCAGGTCGAGGCCGTGGGCGCGGATGAAATAGGGGGCCTGGTACTGCATCGTCCCATAGGTGGCGAAGCCCACCAGGGTGATGCCGATCAGGGCGTTCAAGGTGCTCCAGGTCCCGAACAGGCGTCGCGCCACCGCGAGGATCGGAGGCGGCGCGCCCAGAGGCGCCGGCGCCGTCTCGGCCGCCTCGGCCTGGCTCCAGCCGCGCGGAGGCTCGCGCACCAGCCACTTGATGGCGGCCGCCGCCGCGACGCCCGGGAGCCCGACCAGCAGGAAGGCGGCGCGCCACGAGAGGTGCTGGGCGACCCACCCGCCAGCCGCGGCGCCGATCATCCCGCCTACGGATATGCCCACCCCATAGCGCCCGAGCGCGCCGGCGCGCTGCTTCGGCTTGAAATAGTCGCTGATCAGCGAGTGGGCCGGCGACGACAGGCCGGCCTCGCCCACCCCCACGAAGATGCGGAATGCGATCAGCATGGCGTAGTTGGCCGCCGCGCCGCATAGGGCGGTGCATCCCGACCAGAGCAACACCGCGACCGAGATGATGTTGACCCGGCTGCGCCGCTCGGCGAGCCGCGCGATCGGCAGGCCGGCCGCGGAATAGAGGACCACGAACGCGAGCCCGCCCAGGAGTCCGAGCTGGGCGTCCGAAAGCTTGAGGTCGACCTTGATGGCCTGGCCGATGACCGCGATGATCGTCCGGTCGATGAAGTTCAGGGCGTAGGCGAGCGCCAGCAGGGTGAGGACGAGGCTCTTGTATCCCTCGGAGAAGCGCGCCGCTTGCGGATCCCGCCCCGCGGGCGCGTCGGCCTTCACGATGGCCTCCGATCCGGATGGGCGGCTTGCGCCGGGCGTGCTCGCCGGCTGGCGGGGCCCGCCGCGGCCGGGCGGGCGCAGTCGGGCTTGGCGAGAGCTCGAGGTCCGCTTCCTGGCCGCATTCTATGCCGTGGTTCCCGCCCTTTTGGCATGCGCATATGGACAAAGGGGACGGCGCGCAAGCGTCATCTGGGCCCGCCTGGGCTTGCGCCGTCCGGGCTTCGGCAGACCGTGCGCGTCCGGCCGCGGCGACCTGGCGGACGGTCCTGTGGCCCTTTTCAGGCCTGAATGGGTATGCGAAATAGGCCACCTTGGCATTCGCCCGATGCGAGATTGATATGGCCGATCTGACCGAGTCCGGGACCCCGAGCGACTGGCATGTCCCGGCGCATGTCCCGCCCGAACTGGTCGTGGATTTCGACATGTTCGCGCCGCCCGGCGTCGAGGAGGATGTCCAGCTGGCCTGGCGGCGGCTTCACGACATCGCCCCTGACGTCTTCTGGACGCCGCGCAACGGCGGCCATTGGATCGCCACCCGGGCCGAGGACATCGAGACGATCCAGATCGACTACGACCGGTTCTCGCACCGCAACCACGTCATCCCGATGCAGCCCCGGCACTTTCCGAGCCTGCCGCTCGGGGTGGATCCGCCCCGACACGGACCTTACCGCAAGCTGATCGCCCGGGCCTTCCTGCCCAAGGAAGTCGACCGTCTCGAAAGGACGGTGAGGCAAGTCGCGCTCGGCCTGCTCGACAAGCTCGAACCCCGCGGCGAGTGCGAATTCATGGAGGATTTCGCGCGGGTGCTGCCGGTGACGGTGATCCTGGGCCTCCTGGGCCTCCCGCAGGAGGATCGTCCGCGGCTGATCCAGCTGGCCGAGATGATCGTCCGCACCCCGGGACTGGAGCGCCGGCTCGATGCGCAGGCGAAGATCCGCGAGTACCTCGGAGAATGGATTCCGCGCCGCCTGGCCGACCCGGGCGACGACCTCATCAGCTACGTGGTGACGTCCGAGTTCGATGGGCGGGCGATCAACGAAGACGAGATGTACAGCCTCTGCTCGATACTCCTCGTGGGCGGCCTCGACACCGTCGCCTCGATGATGGGCTTCATCTGCAAGTTCCTCGCAGAGCATCCCGAGCATCGGCGCCAGCTGGCGGACGAGCCCCAGCTCATGCGCAACGCCGTGGAGGAGCTGATCCGCCGGCACGGCGTCTCGAACACCGCCCGATACGTCACCCACGACTTCGAATTCGGCGGCGCGCCCTTGAAGGAAGGCGACCTGATCCAGATTCCCAATTCGCTGTTCGGCCTGGACGAGCGCAAGGTGGCGGACCCGCTGCGCGTGGATTTCCACCGCGACTTTCCCAGTCCGCATGCCGCGTTCGGCAACGGCGTCCACACCTGCCCGGGCGCGATCCTGGCCCGGCGCGAGATCAAGGTGTTCCTGGAGGAGTGGCTGAAGCGCATCCCCGACTTCCAGGTCAAGCCGGGGACCAAGCCGGTTCTCGTCACCGGACGCGTCAGCAGCGTGGTCCGGCTGGAACTTTCCTGGACGCCGACGGCGGCGTAGGCGACGAGCCCAGCGCGGCGCCGCTCCACCCCTCTAGAGGACTAGCGGCCGACGAATTTCGGCTGGCGCTTCTCGGCCATCGCCCGCACCCCTTCGCGGTGGTCTTCCGTGCGCATGGTCAGCTGCTCGTAAAGATGGCTGAGATCGAGCACGTCGAGGGCGCGCCGGCGCATGATCATGTTGAGGGAGACCTTGGTGGTGCGCATCGCATAGGGCGCCTTCGCCGCGAGCTTGGCCGCCAGCGCCAGGGTGAACGGGCGGAGCTCCTCGCGGGGCTTGGCGTGGTTGACCACCCCTAGCCTCGCGGCCTCCTCGCCGGTGATGACGTCGCCGGTCATCAGCAGCTCCTTGGCCCGGTTCATGCCGACCAGCATCGGCAGCAGCAGCACGCCGCCGTCCCCGGGCGTGACGCCGATGTTGATGTGGGTGTCGCCCAAAGTGGCGTCCGAGGCCGCCACCGTGATGTCGCTGGTGAGGGCGATGATCAGCCCCATGCCCATGGCCGGTCCGTTGATCATGGCGATGATCGGCTTTTCGACCTCCAGCATGTTGTCGATCAGCTTGGAGGCGCCCGGCCGGCCGCGGAGCGAGCGATATCGGGGCGGGCCAGCGTCGCCGGAGGGGCCGCGGGCCTTGTGGTCCATGCCCACGCAGAAGGCGCGGCCCTCCCCGGTGATGACGATCACCCGGCAGTCGGCGTCACGGTCGAGCATGTGCCAGATGCGTCCGATCTGGCGGTGGGTCTCCGGATCGACCGCGTTCAGCCGTTCCGGCCGGTTGATGGAGACCACGAAGATCTCGCCGTTTTCGCCCTCGCGCTCGACCTTGAGCGCCGGGAAAATCGAATAGTCGTCCATCGGCCTGTCCTCCGGCTGGCTGGAGCCTGCGTTTCTACCGCCCAGCGGACCGGGCGCAATAGTATGCGGTTTGTCGCCAGCGTGATTGACAAACCGGCGACGTTGGTCGAACCAGTCACGCCTGGGGACGGGTGAAACGCAAGGGTAGGACGGAGCATGGAAGACGGCAATCGCTCCCAGTCGATCGCCGAGCGGGTCGGCGAGGTCCTGCAGCTCTCCCCCCAGTCGGGCGCGGTCGAATTCCAGGGGGCGTGGACGAGCTGGAGCGAGCTGGCGCAGGCCGCCGCCGCGGTCGAGGCGGAGCTCGCGCGGCTCGGGATCGCCAAGGACGCCCCGATCGGCTGGGTGGCCCGCAACCGGCCGGCCTCGGTGGCGGGGTTCGTGGCGCTGCTGCGCGCCGGACGCCCGATCGCGCCCCTGCGCCCGAACCAGGCGCCGCAGGGGTTCTGCGAGGAGATCCGGGGCCAGAGGCTGAAGGCGATCGTCAGCAATGGCGACGACTGGGAGATTTCGGGTGTGGTCGAGGCGGCCCGTGACGCTGGAAGCGCAGGGGTCCGGATCGACGAAGCCGCCCCCGGGTTCCGCGTGGCCGGGGTCCCGGGCCTCAGCGCGGTGGGCGCCGGGCCTCATCGGGCCGACGCGCCGGGACTGGTGGTCGAACGGCTCTCCAGCGGCACCACCGGGGCGCCGAAACGGATTCCGGTCTACGCGGACAAGGTTCTGCCGACCCTGCAGCAGACCGAGGAAACCCAGTCGGCGAGCGCCGGCGAGCCGCTGCGGCTGAAGACCTCGCCGGCCATCATCCTGTCGCCCTTCACCCATGCTGGCGGCATCTTCGGCCTGCTGATGGCCATGTATCAGGCCCGGCCGATCATCCTGTTCGACAAGTTCGACGTGGGCCGCTGGGTCGAGGCGGTGCAGACCTATCGCCCCAAGTCCGCGAGCCTGGTGCCCGCCATGGTTCGCATGGTGCTGGACTCCGACACTCCCAAGGAGGCGCTCGCCAGCCTGAGGGCGGTCCGCAGCAGCACCGCCGCCCTGGACCCGGACGTGCAGGCGGCGTTCGAGGCGCGGTTCGGGGTGCCCATCCTCATCGATTTCGGCGCCGCCGAGTTCCTGGGTGGCGTGGCCGGCTGGTCCTTGCCCGAGTATCAAAAGTATGGGGAAAGCAAGCGCGGCAGCGTCGGCCGGGCGCGGCCGGACATCCAGCTTCGCATCGTCGACCTGGAGACGAAGGCGCCCCAGGCGGCAGGCGAGGTGGGCCAACTGGAGATCTTCTCCACGCGCTTCTCGCCTGACTGGATCCGCACCAACGATCTGGCCCGCATCGACGAGGACGGGTTCGTCTACATCCACGGCCGGGTGGACGACGCGATCAATCGCGGCGGCTTCAAGATCCTGCCCGACGAGATCGCCCCCATCATCCGGCAGTATCCCGGCGTGCGGGACGCGACGGTGGTCGGCTTTCCGGACGACCGCCTCGGACAGGTGCCCGTCGCCGTCATCGAGGCCCCCGGCGCGAGCCTGGACCCGGAGGGCATCCGCGCTTTTCTTAAGGAGCGCCTGGCGCCCTACCAGGTGCCGGTGGACTACAAGTTCGTGGACGCCCTGCCGCGCACCAACACCTTGAAGATCAGCCGTCCGGAGCTGAAGGCGATGCTCGGGCTGAGCTGAGGCCCTCGCGGCAGGCCGCGGCGGGCGACCCCGCCGGCCCCGCCGATCGTCTGGCTATGAGCCGCCGCCGGCGGCCTTTTCCGCGGCGACCCTGGCTTCGGCCGCCCGCAAGGACTCGATCCCGAAGGGCGGATCGGGCGGCACGCGCGCCACCTCGGTGATCCTGGCGAGGATCATGTAGCTGCCGACGGTGAAGATCGTCTCGACGAGCTCACGATTCGAGAAATGCTTGGCCGCTGCGGCGAAGGTCGCATCGTCCACCCGCACGTTCTTCACCACTTGGCGCACATAGGCGAGCAACGCCTTCTGACGCTCGCTAAACATCGGCCCCGAGAAGTCGCCGCGCCCGATGGCCTCGATCTGCTCGCGGCTGACGCCAAGCTCGGCGCCGATGACCTCGTGGTGAACCCACTGGTATTCGCCGCCTTCCAGGTGCAGCGCCGCCAGGACCGCGAGCTCCCGCTCCATGGGATCGAGGCTGAGGCGCGCGAAGATCGCCTCGGTGAAGAGGCTGTAGGACGGCATCACCGTCGGGGCGTGGGCCATCACCCGGCTGATGCCCGAGCGCCGCGCATGCGGATTGCTGGGCATCTGCTCGTCCGGAACGGGGGGGATGCGTTGCGCCATCGTCTCTGCCTTCCTCGATGCGGCGGATCAGGCCGCGGTGGCGGCGGCGCGGTCGAAAAGGTCGGCCTCGTCGAAGGCCTGCCGCACCGTCGCCGCATATTGGTCGAAGAGGCTGCGCATGCGCCCGTCGGTGACCACGATCGGGCGGTTCGCAACAACCGCCTCCACGGTCATGCGCGCGACCTCTTCAGGGCTGCGGCGGGCGTAGGCGATTCCCATGTCGAGGCTCTTGGCGGCGGCGGGCTTTTCGATCACGCGGTCCTCGGGACCTCCGAAACGCGCCGGCCGATAGGTGGGCGTGGCGAGGATGTTGGTCGCGACCCCGCCCGGGCAGAGCACCGTTGTCCCCACCCCGTGGTCCGCCAGCTCCTCGCGCAGGTTGAACATCAGCCCGATGATCCCCGCCTTGCTGGCCACGTAGGGGACGTGGAGCGAGACCCAGTTGGGAACCAGGCCCGCCATGGAGGCGGTGGCCGCGATATGGCCGTCCTGGGCCGCGATCATGCCCGGGAGCACCGCCCGGATACAGTTGAAGACGCCGTAGTAGTTGACGGTGACGATCCAGTCCAAGTCCGCGTCGCTGACCTCGGCCAGCGCCTCGAAGCTGGTGACCCCGGCGTTGGCGAAGAGGAGCCGCACCGGCCCCAGGGCCTCGGCCACCGTCGCGGCCATGCGCCCCACCTCCGCCCGGTCCGAGACGTCGCACGCGGCGCCCAGCGCCCTGACGCCCCTCTCGCGGGCCTCGCGCGCCGTAGCTTCGGCGCTCTTGGCGTCGATGTCGGAGACCGCCACATGCATGCCGCGGGCGGCGAGCTCGAGCGCGGTCGCCCGGCCGATGCCGCTGCCCGCGCCCGTCACCAGGGCGATCTTTCCGGCCAGATCTTTCATGGCGAGCCCCCTCGTCGCTCAGTTCTGCGGGATCGAGTCGAAGAACGCGCGGCCCTCCGGCGCCAGATGGAAGTATTCCAGATGATGGCCGAGATAGCGGCGGGCGTCCGCGTACATGAAGCTGAGGCCCACCGGCGAGCGGGCGTCGGCGACGATCGGCAGGCCCAGCGCCTTCAGCTGCTCGCGAACCCGGGCGTAGGCCGTCTCGTCCGCGGTCAGGAAGGCCAGATGGTGAAAGCGCGTGGTTTCGCCGGGCGCCGGCAGAGCGCAGTCGTAGAAGGTGGGGAGGTCCGGATTGGGCTCGATCAGCTCGAGCATCACCCGGCCGGTCCAGGCGAGGGCCATGTTGCGGATCGGTGAGGCCGGGGTGGCGGCCCCGCGCCGCTCGAAGAACCGGGTGACCCCGTAGACGTCGGAGAAGCGCCGCATCGCCTTGTCGATGTCGCGGGTGACGTAGGCGCGCTGCATGAAGCCCCCGAACATCGGCGTGTTCCTGGCCTCGGGAGATAGATTGTCGGGGATGTCCCACTCGGGCGTGCGACGGCCCTTGCGATAGCTGAATTCCAGGAAGTGGCCGAAATCCGGTCGGGCGTCGACGAACCAGAACCGCTGGTTCGGGTTGGGTTGTCCGCCGGCGGGGACGGGCAGGGCGTTGGCCTCCACGAAGTCGTCGACCATCCGACACTCGTCTTCCTCGCAAAGGCCGTGACTGGCGTGGTGGAAGACGGCCGAACCGACAGGCGTCTCGGAAGGGACCGCGAAAATACCCGGCGCGGCGGGATTGGGCTCGATGAGCTCCAGCATGAAGCCGTCCACGTAGGAAAGCGCCATCCGCCGGATCGCCCGGCCGTCGGCCGATTGGTCGCGCAGGTAGAAGCGCTCGACTCCGAACCGCTCCTGGAAGGCGGTCACGCCGGCGTCCAGGTCGGGCGTCACGTAGCTGATCTGATGGGTCAGCGGGAACAGTGTCATGCGCGCGGTCACGGTTCCTCCCTGTTTTCTCGGAACGGCTTGACGGCAGCTATTTAGCAGGCGGAATTATCGTTCGAACAGGGGCGACGGCGAGAAACAGACATGCCGCCTCAAAGGTCGCGAGAGCCTCACCGCAGCCGCGGGCCGCTTTGCGCGGGGCGTCGAGCCCGGCCGGGATTTCGTCGACACGCCGAACGTCTAGCCCTCGACCGCGACCACCGCCGGCAGCCGCTTCACGTGCTCCTCGGCCACCACCTGCTGAAGCTCGAAGACGTTCCCGAAGGGATCGCGGCCGTAGACCGTCTTCACTCCATAGACGGCCATCACGTCGCAGTGGAACTCGATCCCCGCCTTCTTGAGCCGCTCGCAGACCGCGTCGGTGTCCGAGACGTCGAAAGCGAGATGGGTGTAGCCGTAGTTGTTGACCGGGCGCTGCGGGTCGAGCGGATCGGGCGCGGGCGATTTGAACTCGAAGATCTCCAGGTAGGCGTTGCCGGCGGCCAGATGCAGGATCCGACCGGAGGTGCCGGTCAGCCGGGTGATCCGGTCGAGCACCTCGCCGCCCATCGGCCCCCTGCGCAGTTCCTTGAGGCCGAGCAAGTCCACGAAGAAGGCGCGCGCCGCATCGATGTCGGGCACCGACATGCCGATATGGTGAACGCCGTTGACCCAGGTCGTCGCCGCTTGCGTGCTCATGAGGCCGCACCTCCCACTGGAGTGGGAACGATAAGCAAAGAGACGGCGCGGGTCACGAATTTCAACGTTGCGCGCGGGCGCAACCAACGGAGACGGGAGGCTTGCCCATGCTGACCTTGACCAACGCGCGAATTTTCGACGGGACGGGGATGGCGCCCCACCGCCGGTCGGTGACCATCGATGGCGACCGCATCGCGGCGGTGGGCGAAGGCGCTCCGCTGAGCGGCGAGGTCATCGACGTCGCCGGAATGACCGTGGCGCCGGGCTTGATCTGCTGTCACCTGCACGCCGACAACTTCAAGAGCGGACGCACCGATCCCCTGGGCGCCGAATGGCCGCCCGGCATGCTGATGGCGATCGGGGTGCGGACCTGCCGGGTGCTGCTGGAGACCGGGTTCACCGGATTTGTCGGCGCCGCCTGCTCGAACGACATCGACGCGCAGCTGAAGATGGCCATCGCCGAAGGCATCGTGCCGGGGCCCCGGATCCGGCCCTGCGGCCACCACATCGGCACCACCGCCGACGCCAACGACGGCATGATCGGCAAATGGTGGCAGGAGCTGGCCCATCCCGGCACAGACCTGTTCGCCGACGGCCCCGACGCCATCCGCCGCCTGGTGCGGCTGGAGATCCGCAACGGGGTGGAGATCGTCAAGGTCTTCTTCAGCTCCGGCCACGGCGTGACGGGCCCCACGGCCCGGAACATGGCGCGCGACGAGATCGAGGCGCTGGTCCAGGCCGCCCACGAGCGCGGCGCGAAGGTCAGGGCGCACGTCTGCCACAAGGAGCTGATCCTCGAGGCGATCGAGCTCGGCATCGAGGTGATCGACCACGGCGACGAGGTGGACGAGGCCTGCATCGAAGCGATGGCCACGGCCGGGACCTTCTGGGTGCCCAGCCTGGCGTTCCTCGAAGCGGCCCAGAGGATCAACTATCCTGATCCGGGTGACGCCATGGCCCGGGCGCGCGCCAGCGTGCGGCGGATGCTGCCGCTGGCTCAGAAGGCCGGCGTGCGCATGTTGCTGGGCGACGACTACGGCGGCGGCCGGATGCTGCGCCATGACGTGGGCGCCTACGCCGGCGAGCTGGCCATGTACGGCGCCGTCGACGGCCTTTCGGGCGCCGACGTCCTCGGCTGGGCGACCCGCAACGCCGGCCAGCTGCTGGTCGACCGGCCCGATCGTGTCGGGGTGATCGAGAAGGGCGCGCTCGCCGACCTGATCGTGGTCGACGGGGATCCGGTGGCGGACCTGACCTTGCTGCAGCGCCCGGATGAAACCCTGCGGGCGGTGATCCGCGACGGCCGCTTCGTGATCGATCGGCTGCCCCGCGCCACCCGCGCCGGCGGGGCGAGGCAGGCCGAACTGGCGGCGGGCGGCTAGGTCCCGCCTTCGTCGCCTAACCCGCGGGGTTCCCCGCCTGGGCGGCCCGATAAGCGGTGCGCCGCTGGGCGCCTGCGGTCGGCGCCGGCATCTCCTGAGGGATCTCCGGGATCGGCTGGCCCCGGCGTTCGAGCTCCTGCTTCAGCCGTCCCATCAGCCTGGCGCGGGTGTCCTCGCCGGGCGTCCAAAGCTCCTGCAGATCGACCACCATGGGGAGGATCGGCAGGGTCCGCTCGACCGCCAGCTTCATCGTCCGCCCCTCGCCGCTCGCCACCCCGACGAAGGTCGCGCGGCCCTCGAACGACAACGTCGCCTTTCCGCCGCGCTTCCAGGGCGCGCCGGAGGGCGCTCGGAATGCGAAGCCCTCCTCGGTGCGGGCGATGTCCTCGACCCGGAAGGGGAGGGGGAAGCCCTCGTCGTCCACGAGGGTCAGATGGGCCGGCATGCCGCTCGCCATCGCCGTGGCGGCGAGCTCCGGCCAAGGCGGCTGCGGCCATTCGGGCCCGGCGCTGACCTTGCCGGGGGGCGACGGGTCGGAGGCAGGGAAGCTCGTTCCATCGGGCGCCCGCCACACCTCGGGGGGGCGGTCCATCTGGCTTTGGTCGGTCCACCACATGACCCGCACCGGCTTCACCGCGACGATGATCCGGCTCCAGTACCAGACCGCCTGACGGGCGACCGACCAGGGTACGATCACCGCGCCGCCGCTGGCGGTCTCGGCGATGTAGCGCAGGGCGTTCGCCTGGATGTCGGCGTCCCTGACCGCCGCCATGCCCGCGATGGAGACGGTGGGCGCGCCGGGGCCCCGTCCCTCGATCAGCAGCCCGACCTTCGGGTTCCGGCGCGCCCTTTCGGCCTTGGCCGGGTAGGCGAGACCGGTGGCCAGGTCGATGCTGGAGAGATCCTCGGTGGGGAAATAGAGCACCGGCGTGTCGATCGGCGTCTGCGCCGCGCTTAGGGTCGCGAACTCGAGCACCGTCGCGGATCGAATGAGTTCGACGACCTTTTCGGGCAGCTCCGACAGGCGGCTCATGAGCTCCTCCCTGAATGCGCCGGGCTTCGGCCGGGGCATCTTGCCCCACGCGGCCCGGCCCGAGAAGCGCCCTTGACAGCAAACCTTGCGCGCAATTGAAGTGCGGACGGCGACAGGCCCCGGGCGGCAGGCGCCCGGCGATAATGAATTAGTTGGCTTAATAGCAAGCGCGGTCTCGCACCGCCGGCATGCGGAGGCGCCCAATGAGCGTAGCAACGTCCACGACCAACCTGGGAATCGAGCCGGCAGTCCTGACCGAGATCTACCGCCAGATGTCGCGCATGCGCGCGGTGGACCGGGCGATCCAGCGGGGCCTTTCGAGCGGCCAGTTCCAGTTCAGCTATTGGCCCATGACCGGCCAGGAAGCCATCCCCGCGGTCCTTTCGACCCTGACCGACTCCAAGGACTACATGGTCACCATCTACCGCGGCATTCACGACCAGATCGCCAAGGGTGTGCCGCTCAAGGGCCTGTTCGCCGAGGCGCTCGGCCGCACCACCGGCATCAACAAGGGCAAGGGCGGCTCGCCCCACATCTCCGATCCCGGCTCGGGGTCGATGCTGACCACCGCCATCGTCGGGGCCGGCGCGCCGATCGCCAACGGGCTCGCCCTGGCGGCCCAGATGCGCAAGGAGAAGCGGATCACCGTGGTCAACTTCGGCGACGGGGCGACCAGCATCGGGGCGGTGCACGAGGCCATGAACCTCGCCGGCATCTGGAAGCTGCCGGTCATATTCCTCTGCCAGAACAATCAGATCGGCGAGTACACGCCGCCCGCCGAATACACCGCCAGCAAGGACTTCGCCTCGCGCGCCGCGGGCTACGGCTTCGAGGGCTGCCGGCTGGACGGCAACGATCCGATCGGCTTCCACCGCGAGATGAAGCGCATCGTCGCCGCCGTGCGGGGCGGGGGCGGCCCCGTGTTCGTGGAGGCGGTGACGCAAAGGCTGGGCCGGCACGCCGGCGTCGGTGACACCCCGCACCTCTCGAAGGAGGCGCTGGCGGCCGCCAAGCTCGACTGGCCGGTCCCGAAGACCCGCGCCCTGCTGCTGGAGGCGGGGGTGTGCGCCGAAGCCGAGCTCGCGGCGATGGAAGCAGCCGCCACCGCCGAGGTCGAGGAGGCGGTGGCCTTCGCGGTCGCCAGCCCCGCGACGCCGGCCGAGGAGACCTTCATCGACGTCTACGGCGATCCCACCGTGCTGCCGCGCCGGGGCGTCTATCCCGTCCGCGAGGCGGAGCGCCCGGTAGACGGGCCGGGCCGCAACATCGCCACCTTCGAAGCGGTCTGCGAGGCCCAGGACCAGGCGATGGCCGCTGATCCGGAAGTCTTCATCCTTGGCGAAGACATCGGCGATCCGCCCGGCGGCGTGTTCAAGACCTCGGACGGGCTGGAAACCAAGTACGGGCGCGAGCGGGTGCGCCCCACCCCGATCGCCGAGCAGGCCATCATCGGCGCGGCGGCCGGCGCCTCGCTGGTAGGCATGCGCCCGGTGGCCGAGCTGATGTTCTCGGACTTCACCGCCGTCTGCCTGGACCAGATCGTCAACCACGTGGCCAAGCAGCGCTTCATGTCGGGCGGCCTGACCCACATGCCGCTGACGATTCGGATCATGGTCGGCGGCGGGATCGGCGGTTTCGGCGCCCAGCACTCGCAGTCGCTCGAGGCCTGGCTGCTGCACACGCCCGGGCTCAAGGTGGTCTATCCAAGCACGCCCTTCGAGGCGAAGGGCCTCTTGACCAGCTGCATCTTCGACGAAGACCCCTGCGTGCACCTGGAGTCCATGAAGGTGCGGCTGTTCAAGGGGGAGGTGCCGAGCGCCTCCTACCGGATCCCGCTCGGCGTGGCCAAGGTGAAGCGGCCCGGGACCGACCTCAGCATCGTCACCTACGGCTGGCACGTGGCTGAATCCCTCGCCGCCGCGGAGGTCCTGGACAAGGAGGGCGTCAGCGTCGAGGTGGTCGATCTCCGCTCGCTGGTGCCGGTCGACTATCACCGGGTGCTGGATTCGGTGAAGAAGACCCGCCGGGCGCTGGTGGTCCATGCGGCCACGGAGTTCTGCGGGTTCGGCGGCGAGGTCGCCTCGACCATCGGCGAGGAGCTGTTCTCGGTCCTGAAGGGCCCGGTATCCCGTCTCGGCGCCGACTACGCCCCGATCGGTTACTCCGGCGAGATCGAGGGCGCGCAGATACCGGCCTCCGGGCAGATCGTCGCCCGCGTCCGCGAGATGCTCAAGGGCTGAGCGACGCGCCAGCGCCCTGATGCCGCACGTCCAGGGAGGAGGGACCAATGGGAGGAAGGCTCGAGGGCCAGAAGGTGGTCGTGGTCGGCGGAACCTCCGGCATCGGCTTGCGCGCTCTCTATCTCGCCGCCGAGGCGGGCGCCCGGGGACTGGGGATCAGCCGGTCCGAGGCGAAGGTCGAGCAGGCGCGCGCCCGCGCCAAGGCCAAGGGCCTCGCCGACAAGCTCAGCTTCGCCGTGGGCGACGGGGAGGACCTGGACTCCCTGCGCCGGGTGCTCACCGGATACGGGCCGTTCGACCACCTGGTGGTGTCGGTGTTGAGCCCGCACGCCAGCGCCATGGGGCCATACCGGAAGGTCAAGGCGAGCGGCCTGAAGGAGGGCCTCCACAAGTTCTGGGCCTGTTGCACCGGCCTCGATGCTTCCGAAGGGTTGTTGCGCGCCGACGGGTCGGTGACCTTCGTCAGCGGCTCGGACCAGAGGAAGGCCTGGCCGGGCATCGTCGCCCACGCCGTGGTCGGGGGGGCCTTGAACGCTCTCGTGCGCACCCTGGCCGTGGAGCTCGCGCCGATGCGCATCAACGTGATCTGTCCCGGGCCCACGGTGGACGGCGAATATGACGCGCAGGACCGTCCCGACCGGATCACGTCGATGGAGCCCTGGGGAAAGCGGTTTCCGCTGCAGCGGGTCGGTCAGTCGCTCGAAGTGGCGGAGGGGATCTTCTTTCTGATGTCCAACGGCTACGTCACCGGAACCCTGCTGGACGTGGACGGCGGAGCCTCGGTCTAAGGCGCAGAGGAAGATGTCATGATCCCCCCGATGTTCGACATGACGGGGCGCGTCGCCCTGGTGACCGGTTCGACCAAGGGCATCGGCCGCTCGATCGCCGAGCAGTTCGTCCAGCACGGCGCCAAGGTCACCGTGACCTCCCGGCGCCCCGAGGACTGTCGCGCGCTGGCCGAGCATCTCAACGAGACGGCGGGGCGGGAGGTCGCCTGGCACTACGCCTTCGACTTCACCAAGCTCGAGGAGGTGCACGCGCTCGTCGACGCCGCCGTGGCGCGCTGGGGCAAGCTCGACACCCTGGTGGGCAACGCCTACGTCACCGCGATCGGCAAGGAGGAGTCCCTCGATCCGAAGGTGTTCGCCCAGACGCTGCGGATCAACGTCGTGCACAACGCCCAGCTGGCCGCGCGCGCCCTGCCGGCGCTGAAGATGGGCGGGGACAGCGCGGTGGTCTTCGTCGGCTCCGCCTCGGGCCTTGCGCCTTCACCGTCGGTCGCGGCCTATGGGGTGTCGAAGCGGGCCCTGCTCCATATGATGCAGGATCTCGCCGTCGAGTGGGGCCAGTACGGCATCCGGGTGAACGCGGTCGTGCCGGGCCTGACGCGCACGCCGGGCGCCGAGGTCTTCATGGGGGACATGGGCGAGGCCGAGAACGTCGAGAGGCTGGCGACCTGGCCTCTGCGCCGGGTGGGGCAGCCGGAAGAGCTGGCGGCGAACTGCGTGTTCATGTGCTCGCCGGCGAGCCGGTTCACCACCGGCTGCATCCTGGTCAGCGATGGCGGGCGCACCTTGATGGCCAATCTGGCGAGCGGCTCGCGGGTCAAGGCGCCGGACTGACCCGTTCGTCAGGTTGCCGAAGCTCAGTCTTCCACGGTCTCGACGGTGATCGCGCTTTCCGGGCAGGCCCTGGCGCCGCGGCGCGCCAGTTCGGCCAGGCCGCCCTCGACCAGTGTTTCCGTCATGTTGTTGTATCCGTCGGCGTCGAGCTTGTAGACGAGGTGAGCGACCACCGCGCATCGCCCCTGGCCGATGCACGCCTCCTTGTTCACGCGGATCCTGACGGGTTTGTCGACTGGGTCCTGGGCCATCGTCACCGGTTCGGTCGATTGTTCACTGCCGGGAGGCTAAGCCCCCTCCAGCGCCTCGCGTCAAGGACCGGTGTCGAAACGGTGAGCGGAACTCGGCAAGGGCCGGCGCTATTCGATCTTGCCGATCAGGTCGCCCACTTCATAGGTCTCGTCGGGGGCCGCGATGATCCGCAACACGCCCGAGGTCGGCGCCTCGATCTCGTTGACGGTCTTGTCGGTCTCGAGCGAGTAGATGACGGCGCCTTCCTTGACGGCGTCCCCGTCAGAGGCCAGCCATTCGACCAGCTTGCCTTCGGTCATGCCCATGCCGATCTTGGGGATACGAAGCTCTGTCGCCATTTCCGTCTCGACCTGCGTGATCTTCGAAGGCGCGGGGCGCGGTCTTGATCCTGCGTCCCTGCAGCCCTTCGCCGTGAGGGTTCATTCAGCTTGCGATTTCCTACCGTCGAGAAGAGTCGCGGTCAATTCCGCAACCCGCTCCCACGGCGCCGGTTGCCTAGGCGGCTGGATCAGGCTTCGAGGGGCATGGCGTAGAAGCGCCGGCCCATCTCCTGGTAGTCCGCCATGGCGCGCCTGGCCCCGCCGGCGTCGCCGGCGACCACCGCCTGGGCGACCTTGAACTGTTGGCGAAGCAGGCTGAGCGTCTCGGAGGGCGCCAGGCTGTCGATGTAGTCGTCGGCCATGAACCGGGTCAGGATCGCCACGAACAGGGCGACCACGCGGTTGGTCGACAGCCCGGTGAGCTTCCGGTTGAAATCGCGCCGCGCCTCTTCGATCTCGCCGACCTTGAGACTGGGCGCCGCCGCAGCCTGAGCCAGCAACGCCTCCTTGCTTTCCCGGTCGGAGCTGAGAGCGGCCATCGGGGCGACGTTCTCCAGCAGGTGGCTCCAGACGTCGACCAGGTCGGACCTGGTGAACCGGACATGGTGCAGATAGGCCGCCGCGGAAGCGATGGTGTGCTCCGGGTCGGGTTTGCCGACGATCAAACCCCCGCGTTGGCCGCGCTTCGAGCGGATGATCGCATGCACCTCGAGGGTCCGGATCGCCTGCCGAAGGACCCAGCGGCTCACGCCGTACCTTTGGAGCAGCTCCGTTTCGTCCCCGAGCTTGCGGCCCAGCGGCCAGCCGAGCCGGGCGATATCGTCCCTTATCCGCTGGGCGGTCACTTCGGCCAGCTTGGCGGGGTTTTCATCCCAGAGCTGTTCGCCCGCCGCTTCGGTGGGGGCGATGGCGTGACCTTCGTCGATCAGGCGCTGGACGCCCGCGCGGCGCGTGGTGAGGTCCATGCGCGCGACGCCCTGGGCGACGGCGCAGTCGCCGACCGCGATGGCCTCGACGATCTTGCCGAGGTCCTGGCGAATTTGCTGGGCGTCGCCGAAGTTGACCGGCAAGGTCTGGATCCGTACGTGCCAGCCCAGGATCCTCACCAGCACCCGCAGGAAGAGGGCGAGGGCGGGGTTCCCGGTCGAGTCCGCGATCGCGATCCGAACGGCCAGGCAGCGGCGCAGATACTCGAGCGGGTCTTCCGCCTCGTCGATTCTGGCCAGGCGGTCGCGCAGGGCGGCCACCCCCTCGGGGCTGATGTGGCGGGCGGCCACGCCGCAGGCGTGAACCTCGATGATGCGCCAGGCCTCGAACTGCTCGTCGATCGAGACGTCGGAGAGCTCGAGATAGGTGGAGATGGTGTGCGAGAGGGCGGTGGCGGCCGGGGCGGTGATCGTCAGACCGCCCCGGGGCCCGCGTTTCATCACGGCGACGCCATGCCGCTCCACCTGCCGGACCGCCTCCGCCAGCGTCGCGCGGCTGACCTTGTACTTCGCCATCAGCTCCGACTCGGTCCCCAGCAACTGTCCGACGGGCCAGTCGCGGCGGCTGATATCGGAGATGATCTCCTGAGCGATGCGCTGGCTGAGTTTGGCCGGAACAGCCGCGATTGTGGTCTTGGCCTTCTTGGGCGAGGGCGCGATGGTTTTGGACACCGTTTTCAACGTGTGCTTTCCGCCTGGCCCAAGAATATAATATTAGTATTCGACGAGGTCTTACGTGAGAGTCCCATCGACCTGGCGCGACAGGAAACGCATAGCAGGAATCTAAAGGCTATATAAGTCAGGCGTAAGCCGGTCAATCGCAAGCCGTGGCGCGGGCATTGACAGGGGGCTGCTGAGCCGTCCATCAATTATTTTTAGTGCGCTGTACGGGCGCGCGGGTCGCGACGCGACACCGCAGGTTGCACCCGCGGTGGCCGGGGGCAAGGGAGGTTCCAATGTCAGAGGAACTCATCGTCAGGGACAGCGATGGCGTGCTGATCCTCACCATGAACCGGCCCGATCGCCTGAACGCGCTGAACCGCTCGCTTCATCACGACCTCAACGAGGCCCTGGCCAGCGCCGCCAGCCGCCGGGATGTGGGATGCGTGGTGCTGACCGGCGCGGGACGGGGCTTCTGCGCCGGCGGCGATCTCAAGAACATAGCCGAGCGGTTGGCGCCGTCATCGGACCCCGCGCCCTCGCCGGTAAGCTCGCTCGAGCGGCGCATCGACATGGTCCGTGACCACGTGGTCGGCTCCAAGCTGCTTCACGACATGGGCAAGCCTACCATCGCCATGATCAATGGCGCCTGCGCGGGGGCCGGTCTCAGCCTGGCCGGCGCCTGCGATCTGCGCTTCGCCGCGGAATCGGCCGTGTTCACCGCGGCCTTCACCAAGGTGGGGCTCTCCGGCGATTCCGGCGGGAGCTGGTTCTGGACGCGGATCCTGGGCACCGCCAAAGCGCGCCGGCTCTATCTGCTCAGCGAACGGTTCGATGCGAAGTCCGCGCTGGACTTCGGCCTGGTGCACGAGGTCTGGCCCGACGCCGAGCTCGAATCCCGCACCATGGAGATCGCCCGCCGGCTCGCCGACGGACCGCGGACCGCCCAACGCTTCTGCAAGGAAGTCTTGAACGCGGCCGAGGACGGGGCGCTGGAACAGGTGCTGGACCTGGAGGCGATGGCGATGGCCTTCTGCGACGCGGCTCTCAAGGAGACCGCCCGGGCGAAGGCGAAGGCCGAGAGGGACGTCTGATGGATCTCGGGTTCGAGGCCGAACATCGGCTCTTCCGTGAAGAGGTCCGCGAGTGGCTGGGCGCCAATGTGCCGGCCGAGCCCAGGCCGCATGACGGGCCGGCGACCCGGGACTACGACTGCGCCTGGCAGCGCAAGCAGTACGACGGGGGCTGGGCCGGGCATCTCCTGGCCCAAGGCGTACGGCGGGCAGGGGCTTCCCCTGATCCAGCAGCTGATCTGGCACGAGGAGTACGCGCGCGCCAAGGCCCCGCCCGCCGGATGCTTCTTCGTCGCCCTCAATCACGGCGGGCCGACGCTGATCGCGCGCGGCGACGAATACCACAAGAGCGAGTTCCTCCCGAGGATCCTCACGGGCGAGACGCCCTGGTGCCAAGGGTTTTCGGAGCCGGGCTCGGGGTCCGACCTCGCCTCGCTCAGCACCCGCGCGGAAGTCGACGGCGACCATCTGGTGGTTAACGGCTCGAAGATCTGGACCAGCGGCGCGCAGCACGCGGTCTATCAGGAGCTTCTGGTGCGCACCAACCCGGAGGCGCCCCGCCACCGGGGGATCACCTGGGTGGTCGGCGACATGCGGCTGCCGGGGGTCGAGATCCGGCCGATCCGGGCCATGGACGGCGCCGAGCACTTCGCTCAGGTGTTCTACGACAACGTGCGCATCCCGCTACGCAACGTGGTCGGCGAGATCGACGACGGCTGGAGCGTGGCGATGGCGACGCTCGGCTTCGAGCGCGGCACCGCCTCCATCGCCGACCAGATCGAGCTGTCGCGGGTGGTGGAGGAGCTGATCGATCTCGCCAAGGCGCTGCCCGCTCCGGACGGGCGCCGGCGCGCCATCGAGGACGACAGCGTCGCGGCCGACCTGGCGGCGATGCGCGCGGAGGTCGCGACCCTGCGCAGCATGAGCTATCTCGCCATCTCCAAGGCGCTGCGCGATCCGGTTCCGGGACCGGACGCGACCATCATCGCGGTCTACCAGACGGAGCTGCGACAGCGTGTCTTCCGCGGCGCGATGGATCTGCTGGGCGGGGCCGGCCTCGAGCTCAACCAGGCCAACGATCAGTGGCTGACGCGGTATCTGACCTCCTACTCGAAATCGATTTCGGGCGGCACATCGGAGATCCGTCGCAACATCATCGGCGAGCGAGTGCTCGGCCTGCCGCGCTGAAGCAGGCCCTTCCGCGCGGCGCTGAGCTGCGGGGCCTTGTCAACCGGACTTGGCGGCGCCGGAGACCAGGGCGCCCAGTTGCTCGGCGAGCTCGGGCTTCTTGATCTTCCCCGAGCCGGTCACCGGCAGCTCGTCCTCGGTCATGAAGAAGATCCGCTTGGGAACCTTGTAGGAGGAGAGCTGGCCCTTGAGGCGCTGGAGGAGCGTGGCCTCGTCGATGTTGGCCGAACCGCGGGGCGTCACCGCGGCGACCAGCAGGCTGTCGCCGTCGCCGATCGGGAGCCCGACCACGGCGGAGCGCTCGATCTCGTCCATGGCGTCCAGCACCGCCTCCACCTCCAGCGGCGCCACATTGGCCCCGTGAACCTTGACCATCTCGCGGGCGCGGCCGGTGAAATAGAGATAGCCATCCTCGTCGAGGGTGCAGAGGTCGCCCGTCGGGTAGAGGCCCTCCTCGTCGAAGACGGTCTGGCGCTCGCGCTTGTAGAGTCCGTCCATGAGCGAATAGCCCCGGACGAGCAGCTCGCCGAGCTCGCCCGGGGGAAGGGCCCGGCGTGTCTGCGGGTCGACGATGCGCTGGACGACGCCCGGCACCACCCGGCCGATGGCTCCCTGCTTCTGCGCCGGGATCAGCGCGGGCGCAGGCTCGGCGGTATGGGAGCCCAAGGTCTCGGTCATTCCGAAGTTCTTCGGGATGAGGGCGTTGGGGAAGGGCAGCGCGCGCCCTGCGACCAGGCGGCCGAGGCGCGGGTTGCGGAAGGCGTAGCCCGCCCCTTGCGCTTCAGCCACTCCGGAGCAGTCGTTGGCGATGCGCAAGATGCGGTAGCGGCGATCGGCGAAGGCCGCATCGGCGTCGATGCCCGCCATCCAGGCGGCGGTTCCGGTGAGGGCGGTGAGCCCGTCCTCCTCGATGAGCCGGCGCACTTCGGCGGGGGTGTCCGGGTCGACGTAGATCAGGCATCCGCCGTTGTGGAGGCTGTGGAAGAGGGTGGCCGACAGCCCCGCCACCCAGAAGAACGGCCGGACCGACCCGATTCGGTCGCCCTCTCCCAGCGGCCAGTAGTCGGCAGCCATCTGATAGCTGTGCCGCACGAGAGGCCCGTGATTGTGGACCACGCCCTTGGGCTCGGCGGTGCTGCCGGAGGTGTAGATGATGCAGGCGTGATCGGCGGGGGTGACGCTGGCTTCCACCGCGGCCAGGATCCGATCGTCGAAGCGGGGCTCGTTCGCGGCGGCCTCGACGAGCGCGGCTGGCGCCGTGGCCCAGCCGGCCTCCACGTCTCCCCAGACCAGGATCGAACGGAGGTGGGGCGCGTCCTGCAGCACCAAGCGGTCGCGGCCCTGGCCGCGCAGGTCGGGAAAGGCGCGTTCCAGACGCTCGATGTAGTCATGCCGAAGGTAACGGGGCGCGATGACCAGGGCGCCGAGGTCCGCGTGGCCGATGACGTAGCGCATCTCCGGCGCCTGATAGAGCGTGCTCATCGGGATCACGATGGCGCCGATGCGGGCGGCCGCCACGAAAACCGCGGCCCAGTCCGGCGAATTCGGCATCATCAGGCCGATGCGGCTGCCCTTCCCGAGCCCCCGAGCCAGCAGGCCCTTGGCCAGAGCGGCCGACTCCCGCTCCAGCCCGGCGAAGGTCACCCGCCGATCGCCGCGGACGAGCGCCTCCCTGTCGCCATGGCGCTCAGCCAAGTAGCGGATCATGTTCGGGATCGTCGGGGCGTAAGGAGGTCCGGTCATTCAGCGCCATGTCCCTGCTGCGGCGGCGGGCGCCGGCCGGATGTGCCTATCGATGAGGGGCGCAGGCTTCGCCGCTCGTCCCGCCGTCGGTCGCTTGTTGATGAAATAGTAGGCTGCTATCGTCAATCTACTCAACGAGAAAGGCGTCGGCCCGCGGGGGCGGCGAATGAGATGGCCTCTCCGGATTCCGCCTCCGTCGGGTTTGCCGCGCCGCCCGCCTCGCTGCGCTCCCCCCGAACCCCCGAAGAAGTCACCGCCGAATGGCTGACCGAGGCGCTCGATCGGGGCGCGCCGGGCGCCATCGTCCACCGGGTGGAGCTGCTGGAGCAGATTCACGGCGCATCGAGCAAGCTTAGGCTGCGCCTCCACCTCAACAACGTGGCCGAGAGCGCCGGCGTCACGCGCCAGGTGATCCTCAAGGCCGGGTTCGAGAACCACAGTCCAGGCCTCGAGGTGATGCACCGGAACGAGGTGAACGCCTATCGATATCTGGCCCCCAGCGCCGACGTGCCCACCGCGGCCTGTTTCTTCGCCGACTACGATGCGAGCGGGCGCGCGGTGGTCATCCTGGAGGACCTCAGCCTCAGGAACGTCGAGTTCCTCAGTCTCCAGCGGCCGATCGGCTACGACCTCGCGGCGAAATTCCTCAATCATCTGGCGAAGCTGCACGCCAGGTGGTGGAATGCGCCCGACCTCGCGGTTCAAAGCTGGGTCATTCCTTCGCACGGGGAGCATCGGCGCGCGCGGGTCGAGCAGATCCTGGCGCCGGCCTCGTTCGAGGCGTTCGTCAACGCCCCCCGAGGGGCGGCGACCCCGAAGGCGCTCAAGGACCGGGAGCTCATCTGGCGGTGCTTCTTCAAGCTCGGCGAATACTACAGCCGGGCGCCGCAGGTGATCGCCCACGGCGACATGCACCTCGGCAACCTGTTCGTGGATGCCCACGGCGAACCCGGCGTTCTGGATTGGCAGCCGCGCCTCGCCACCTGGTCGAACGACGTCACCTATTTCCTCGTCTGCGCGCTGGACCTACCGGACCGCCGTCGCTGGGAACAACCCCTGCTCAATCACTACCTGGAGCGGCTCGGCGCCCTCGGCGTGGACGCCCCCAGCTTCGACGAGGCGTGGCTCGCGCATCGCCGGGACGTGATGTGGGGATTCTACGTCTGGCTCTTCAACGGCTTCACCTACCAGACCGAGGCCAACAACACGGCCGCCTGCGCGCGCTTTGCGACCGCGATGATCGATCACGACACCGTTTCGCTGCTGGCCTGAGCGACGATTCCGGCTCCGACCCCGCGCGCGCCGAACCGTATGCGCAATCGCCCGCTGACGCCGCTTTCCTTGTTGGTCGTGTCTCGACGCCCTGGTAGGCACTTCTCGGGCTGCGGGCCGCTGGCTCAGTCGAGGAGGAGCGAATGGACCCCGTCGATCGGCTATTGAGCATCGAGGCGATCAAGCGCCTGAAGGCGCGCTATTTGCGGCTCGTGAACCTGAAGCAATGGGACGAGTGGCTCGACACCATGACCGAGGACTGCGAGATGATTCTCGGGGCCCGCCCTCAGGACACCCTCAAGGGGCGCGAGGCGATCTTCGCGGCCCTCCGCACGGCCCTGGCGCACGAAGACGCCTTCCATCAGTGCCATAACCCCGAGATCGAGGTGATCTCGGAGGCCGACGCGCGGGGGGTCTGGAGCCTGCACGGCGGCTTGGTGTCGACGCCGGAGAGCCAACCGCTGCACGAGTCCTTCGCCTACTACGAGGACGAATATCGCCGCGGCGCCGACGGGGCCTGGCGCGTCAGCCGGATGGTGCTGAAGCCCTGGATCCGGATCGTGCACGACGAGAGGGCCAAACCCCTGGGAGAAGGGCCGTCCAGAGATGGCTGAGAGTGGGGGCCGACCTGTGAGTGAGGCCGTTGAGGCGGATTTCGTGATCGTTGGAAGCGGGGTCGGGGCCCTCTGCGCGGCGCTTGTCCAGCACGATCTCGGCAAGAGGCCTCTCATCCTCGAGAAGACCGACAAGTTCGGCGGCTCGACCGCCATGGGCGGCGGGATCATGTGGATACCGGCCAGCGGTCCGCAACTGGCCGCCGGGGTTCCGGATTCCTTCGAGAAGGGACGTCAGTACATGAACGCCCTGATCGGCGCCGCCCCGGGTTCCAGTCCCGCGCGGAAGGAGGCGTACCTGCGCACCGGACCGCGGCTGATCGAATATCTGCAGTCCAAGGGCGTTCCGTTCGAATTCTGCGACGGCTGGTCGGACTACCACGACGAGCTTCCCGGCGGCATGCCGCGCGGCCGTTCGGTTTCCGCCAAGATGTTCGACGTGCGCCGGCTGGGCGCCTGGGCGCCCCTGATGCGCCGCGGCGCGCCCGTCCCGCTGCGCGCCACGGAAATCCGGACCTTCCTGCTGGCGGGCCGGACCTTCGCGGGCAAGCGCACCGCCGCCCGGGTCGCGGCGCGGGTCGCGTTCATGAAGGCGACCGGCAAGGAGTTCGTCACCAGCGGCGCCGCCCTGCAGGCGCGCCTGGCGCGCAAGCTTCTCGACCGCGGCGTCGAACTGCAGCTGAACAGCCCGGTCGTCGATCTGGTCGAGGAAGGCGGTCGGATCGTCGGCGTGGTGGCCGAGTGCGATGGGCGATCCACCGTGATCCGCAGCCGCGGCGGGGTCTTGATCGCCGCCGGCGGTTTTGCGCGCAACCCCTTGATGCGCCGGCAATACGGCCCCCAACCCTCGTCCATCGAGTGGACCAACGCCAATCCCGGCGACACGGGCGAGATGATCGAGTGCGCCCGCCGCCGCGGCGCGGGCCTGGCGCAGATGGAGGAGGCGATCTGGCTGCTGAGCTCGCTCCCGCCGGGGGCGGCAAAGCCGTTCTCCCATGCCATCGAGCTCGCCAAGCCGCATTCCATGGTGGTGAACGCCGCGGGCGAACGCTTCATGGACGAGGCAGGCTCCTACATGGAGACCGGTCAGCGGGTCTACGCGCAGGGCGCGGTCCCTTGCTGGGCGATCCTGGAGAGCCGCCACCGGCAAAGGTATTTCTGGGGCCGGGTGGCGCCGGGGATGACGCCGTCGGCGTGGCTCTCCAGCGGCTACATGAAGAAGGCCGATACGCTCGAAGATCTCGCGCGGCAGTGCGGCGTCGACCCGGCCGGGCTTCGCCGATCGGTGGAGCGGTTCAACGCCGCGGCCGCAACCGGCCTCGACCCCGATTTCCGCCGCGGCGGCCGCGCCTACGACCGCTTCTACGGGGACCCCACGCACCGCCCAAACCCCTGCCTGGGGTCAATCGAAAAGGCGCCGTTCTATGCCGTGGCCCTCTATCCGGGGGATGTCGGAACCTTCGGCGGCATCATGACGGACGAGCACGCCAGGGTGATCCGCGACGACGGCTCCGTCATCGCGGGCCTCTACGCCACGGGCAACTCCACGGCCTCGGTCATGGGGCGCAAATACCCGGGCGCCGGCGCCAGCGTGGGCGCCTCGGCGGTCTGGGGCTATGTCGCCGCCCGCCACGCGGCCGGCGCGGCGGGGGACGCCTAGGGTAGTCTCCGCTTGTGGAGCGCCCGTTCCACCCCTTTTGGATCCCCGGCGATCTCCGGCGTTTGAGGCAGGCGAGGCTTCTCTTGCTCCAATAGGTATGCGAAATCGTCGCGGGCGCGCCAATGTCCGGCCGTCGGCTCCGGCGCCCCACCTGCCGTCGCATACCGCCTGCGCCGGATTTCGTGAGCGGGTTCTTCTGGAGTCGGGAAGGGAGAGTTTCGCGTGGATCTGGGTCTGGCCGGGCGCAAGGCGCTGGTGACTGGCGGCTCGCAAGGGATCGGGCGCGGCTGCGGCCTGGCCCTCGCCCAGGAGGGCTGCGAGGTGGCGCTCGTCTCGCGCACCCTGGCCGACCTCGAGCGGGCCCGCGAGGAAATCGTGGGTCGGACGGGCGCGAAAGTGCGGGTGAGCGCCCGCGACCTCTCCGACCCTGCGCAGGTCGACGCGCTGGCGGCTGAGTTCCCCGACATCGACATCCTGGTCAACAACGCCGGCTCCATTCCGGCCGGTCCGATCGAGTCGCTGGACGATGCGGCGTGGCGCGAAGGCTGGCAGCTGAAGGTGTTCGGCTACATCCACATGACCCGGCGCTTCCTCGCTCCGATGAAGGCCCGGCGCTCCGGGGTGATCATCAACGTGATCGGCAACCGGCTCCAGAACCCCAACTACATCGCCGGCGAGACCGGCAACATGGCGCTGGCCAACTTCACGGTCACGCTGGGGGCCGAGACGCCGGACTGGAATGTGCGGGTGGTGGGCCTCGACCCTGGCCCGATCGCCACGGAGCGTCTGCTGAGCGGCCTGCGCAAGGCGGCCAAGGCGGCCTGGGGCGACGAGGAGCGGTATGTGGACCTCGTCGGCTCGATGCCCTTCGGCCGGGCCGGGCGCGTGGAGGAGGTGGCCGCCACGGTCGCCTTCCTGGCCTCGGACCTGGCCGGCTACATCACCGGCTGCATGGTCACGGTGGATGGGGGTGTAGGGAACAGGTCGAGGGCGGGCCACGTGTCTCCCAAGGGCGCGTCCGGGCCTGCGCGGTAGAGGGATCAGGCTATGCTCGAGAAGCTGCGACTGGACCGGCGAACGGTCATCCTCATGGGGGCCGCCGGCGGCAACATGGGAACGGCCACGGCCAAGGCGCTGTGCGAGGCCGGCGCTGCGGTGGTGGGCGTCGACCTGACGGAGCAGGCGCTGGGCGAGACGGCGGTGCTCTGCAAGGGGCTGGACGGGCGTTTTCTCGGGGTGGCCGCCGACGTGCGCCAGGAGGCCGACATCGATCGGGTGCTGGCGACCGCCATCGCGGAATTCGGGGGCGCCGACGGCCTGGTGAACCTGGTGGGCGGAACCCAGCCCGGGCAATGGTGGCCCATGGAGGAGATGCCCAACGAGGTCTGGGAGGCCACGCTGGCGCTCAACCTCACCTACGTCTTCAAGACCTGCCGGGCGGTCGGGCGCCACATGATCGAGACCGGACGTCCGGGCAGCATGGTCAACTTCGCCTCGGTGAGCGGCCATGCGAGCGCGCCCTATCACGGCTGCTACGGGGCCGCGAAGGCGGCGGTGATGTCGCTCACCAAGACCATGGCCGTGGAGTGGGGGCCCCACAACATCCGGGTCAACTGCCTTTCTCCGAGCGGCTCGCGCGGGCCGCGCAACGCCCGGATCCGGAGCGAAACGAGCCCTCCGCGCAAATCGCCCGCCGCCTTGCCGCGCGCGGCCAGCGCCGACGATTTCGCCGCCGCCTGCCTCTATCTGTTGTCGGACCTTTCGGCCTGGATCACCGGCGCGGTCTTGAGCGCCGACGGGGGGATGACGGCGCAAAGCCCGCTGGGCGACACGAGCTTCTTCGCCGATCACGTCAAACGGTGAGCGGCTTTGGCCGAGATGGTCGCAGATTGGCGGGGGCGGGCCTAGAATAGCCATGGGCCGCCGAGCGCCCCCCCCCGGATGACGAGCTGACAGCATTTAGGAAGACAAGACCCATGTGGACGCCCGAACAGGAAGAGATCGCCCGCACCGTCCGCCGGTTGTTCAAGGACCGCTCGGCAGCCCGCAAACCGCTGGAGGGCGGGCCGGCCGTCGACCCGGCGCTCTGGGGACAATTGGCCGAGCTCGGCCTCACCGGCGTCTCCCTTCCGGAGGCGGTGGGCGGCAGCGGTCTCGGCCTCGCCGAGGAATGCGTGGCGGCCGAGGCGCTCGGCGCCTGGGTCGCGCCAGTTCCGGTGGTCTCGACCTACCTTGCCGGCCACATCCTGGCCGGCGGGGCTGGAGAGGCGGCGGCGCGGGTCGGCGCCCAGCTGGCTTCGGGCGAGAAGGTGGTGGGCGCCGGCCTCTCGTCCGAGACCGGAGTCCCACAAAATCTCAAGGTGGAGGACGGGCGGCTCTCGGGCGAGGTCGACTACGCCTTCGAGGCGGCGGCGCACGACGTGTGGCTGGCGCCGGCGGACGGCGCCTGGTGGGCGGTGGACCTCGCGGGCGCCGGGGTCGAGCGCACCGAGATCGCCAGCCTCGATCCTACCCGGCGCATGGCCAAGCTCGTCTTCGCCGGCGCGCCGGCCGAGAAGGTCGGCGCGCTCGATTTCGGCAAGGCGCTGGCGCTCGCCCAGACCCTGATCGCGGCCGAAGCGCTGGGCTGCGCCCAGACGGCGCTGGACATGGCCTCGGACTACGCCAAGGAGCGCAAGCAGTTCGGCCAGCCGATCGGCCGTTTCCAGGCCATCAAGCACAAGCTGGCCGACATGCTGGTGAAGACCGAGGCCGCCCGCTCGGCGCTGTGGGGGGCGCTGCGCTCGGTCCGCGACGGCGATCCCGACCCGATGGCGGCGGTGCTGGCCAAGTCGGAAGCCACCGGGGCGGCGGCGTTCGTCGCCGCCGAGGCGACCCAGGTGTTCGCCGCCATGGCGATCACCTGGGAGTTCGACATGCATCTGCTGCTGCGGCGGGCCAAGCACTGTCAGCTCAGCCTTGGCTCGCCCGACGAGCACCTCAGAACCATCAGCGCCACGCTCCTGGAGGGCGAATCCGGCGGCCGCTCCGCCCGCGAGGGCGGCGACCTCGACCTCGGCTTCGTTCCGAGCCCCGAGGACGAGGCGTTCATCCAACCCTTGCGCGACTGGCTGGACGCCTATCTCACCCCGGAGAAGGCCGAGCAGATCCGCCGGGGGGGCCTCGCCGCCCGGCGCGAGTTCCAGGGCGCCATGGCCGACGCCGGCTGGGTGGGCATACACTGGCCCAAGGCCTGGGGCGGCCGCGACGCGACCTTGACCCAGCAGATCATGTTCTACGCCGAGATCACCGCCCGCGGCCTGCCGCTGTTGCCGGGCAACCGCGGCCTGATGCTGATCGGCCCGGCCCTGATCGCGCATGGCACCCCCGAGCAACAGGCGCTCATCGAGCCGACCCGGCGGGCGGACATCCTCTGGTCCGGCGGTTTCTCCGAACGGGGGGCGGGATCGGACCTGGCGGGCCTGCAGACCCGCGGCGTGGTGGACGGCGACGAGCTGGTGATCAACGGCCACAAGATCTGGACTAGCCACGCCCACTTCGCCGACTACCTCTACGTGCTGGTGCGCACCGACCCGGCGGCGCCCAAGCATCAGGGCATCAGCGTGGTCATCGTGCCGGCCAAGGCGCCGGGGGTGGAGATCCGGCCGCTGCGCCGGATCAGCGGCGACTTCGACTTCAACGAGATCTTCTTCGACAACGTGCGCGTGCCGCTCACCAACCTGATCGGGCCGATCAACAAGGGCTGGCAAACCAACCGCACCACCATGGTGGGCGAGCACCTGACCAACTTCCTGGGCGCCCAGGCGGCCCAGGCCACCAACATGCACCGGATCGTCAGAGCGCTGGCCAAGCGCGAGGCGCGCCTGGGGGTCGATCCGGATCTGCGGCGCCGGGTGGCCGAGGCCTGGTCGATCACCCAGGTGGTGAAGCTGCACGGCCTCAGGAACGTCGCCCGCTACACCGGGGGCGCCAAGCAGGGCGGCGAGGGCTCGATCCAGAAGCTGGCCGGCCAGGAGCAGGAGAAGCGCCTGGGCGAGCTGCTCGTGGACGTTCAGGGCGCCGCCGGCATGAAGGAGGCGCCGACCACCCGCGCCTATCTCGCCACCCGGGCTTCCACCATCGGCGGCGGCACCAGCGAGATCCACCGCAACAAGATGGCCGAGCGGATGCTGGGCATGCCGCGCGACCTTTGGGCGGACGACGAGGCCGGCGCGCGGTAGTGTCCCGAGTCCGAAGTTCGCCAGTGGATGGGATGGGCGCCGAGCGAACTTCGGACTCGACAAGGACACTAGCAAAACTTTGAATCGAGTGTGGTTTACGAATTTGACGTTCGCTTCAGCGCCCGCCCCATCAATCGAGCGAACTTCAAATTCACCACACTGGGTCAGACCTCCCAGACCAGCTCCAGTGAGACGATGGTGTTGGTCGAGCCGCTGACGCTCAAGGGGTGCGTCCCGGGCTTCACCTCGAAGTCCGGGATGCGGCTCAGCCACTCGCGCAGGAAGACCGTGATCTCCCGGCGCGCCAGAGTGGCGCCGGGGCAGGTGTGCACGCCGTTGCCGAAGGTGGCGTGGTAGATCGGCATCTCGCGGTCGAAATCCACCTCGAGGGGGCGTTCCACCTTCGCCTCGTCGAGCCCGGCGAAGACGTTGGGGATCAGGATCTGCTCGCCCTTCTTGAGCTGCACGCCCTTGTAGACGAGGTCGTGGGTGATCTCGCGGGCGGTGTTCGACAGGGCGTGACGCCGGATGAGCTCTTCGACGATGACCCGCATCCTGGCTGGGTCGTCGAGCCGTTCGCGGACCTTCCGGCGGTTGTGCGGATTGACGGCCAGATGGCGCGCGGCGAAGCCGATCATGCTGGCGACCGTGTCGAGGCCGCCGAACACCAGCAGGGAGCACACGCGCTGGGTCTCATCGAGAGTGATGGGGCGGCCGTTGATCTCGGCTCTGCAGATACGGCTGATGAGGTCGTCGCCCGGCTCGGCCGTTCGCTTGCGAATCCAGCCCCCGAGATATTCGCGCATCTTCTCCTGCGATTGCTGCCGCTTCTCGCGCGAGCCGCTGCGGGACAGCTGCTCGGACAAGGCCTGCAGCATGGGGCGGTCCTCCAGCGGCAGGTCGACCATCGACAGGAACACCACCACCGGCAGGATCCGCGCGAACTCGGTCATGAACTCGCACCCGCCGCGCGGCGCGAGCTGCTCGGCCAGTTCGCTGGCCACCGACTGCACGGTTCCCGTCAACCGGTTGACCGCCGCGGGCAGGAAGGCGGGCATGATGAGGGCCCGGAAGGGCGTGGAGACCGGCGGGTCGGCGCCGAGCGGCAGGGCCGGATTGGCAAGCTGATAATCCGACATGGGGATGTTCATCTTGCGATGCGAAAAGCGCTCGTAGTCGATCTGCACGTCCTCGACGTGTTCGGCCCGCGTCGCCACCCAGTGACCGCCATGGCGCGGCGTCCAGAAGATCGCGGCCGGCGCCCGGTCGCGCAGCCCGCGCCACATCGCCTGGACGTCCTCCTCCTCGGCCCGCAGCGAGTAGAGGTCGAAATCGTAGACCAGTTCCGGCGGCACGTGGTCCGGCCGGGGCGTCAATTCCATGGGTGGCTCCTCCCAAAGCGCGGCGAACGCGACTTCGCCCGCAGGCCGCGGCCTTCCGGCCCGGTTAGGGGGCGTGCCTCTTTAGAGTAGCCTATGAGTTCGACATGAACACCGAGGATGCGTGAACCGTCAGCGTCTCGCCGCGCGGGTTCGGGGGCCCGGGCCCCGCGGCTGCGTTGCATTTGGCGGCCCGTAATAGTATGCGGCTAGACGGCCGGCGCGGCGCCGGCAAGGCCGTTTGCGGCGCGCCGTATCGCCAAGCAAGGGTTGAAAGATGACCGACGCCCCGACGACGCGCGAAGTCCGCGATATCGACGCCAGCATCAGCGAGGCCGATATCGAGCGGGCCCGCAAGCAGATAGGCATCCCGCAGTTCAGCCCGAACAAGCCCTGGAACTATCACGCTGGCCGCGACAGCATGGAGCACTTCGCCTATGGAATGGTGGGCGACGACAATCCCCTGTATCGCGATCCGGAATACGCGAGGAAGACGCGCTGGCGGGCGCTGATCGGGCACCCGCTCTACGTGGGCACGATGGGTGAGAGGGAGGCGCCGCCCTATACCCCGGAGCTCAAGGCGCTTTTCCGCGGCCTTTTCCGCGGCGTCGGCAAGTACCACTCGGGCTCGGACTGGGAATTCTTCCGGCCCGTCTACGAAGGTGAACGGATATTTTCCGAATACATAACGAAGGACGTGCAGGTCAAACAATCCACGTTCAGCGGCGGGATCTCGGTTCTCGACACCTACCGTGAGACCTATTTCGACGTCGCCGGCATTCCGGTGGCCTACCACGACATCCTGTTCATCAACGCCGAGCGGAAGGGCTCCGCCAGCTCCGGGCGCTACAAGGACGTCAAACGCGCGACCTACACGCCCGACGACATCGCTCGCATCGAGGAGATCTACGCCGCCGAGACCCGCCGGGGACCTGAGGAGCGGCTCTGGGAGGATGTGGAGGTCGGGGAGTCGCTGGGACAGATCGCCAAGGGGCCGTTCACCATGGTCGACCTCCTGGGCCGCCACGTGGCGACGGGCATCGGGGCCATGTACCAGCACGGGCCGCTCAAGTACGCCCACCAGATGCGCAAGAAGATGCCGGCTTTCTACACCGCCGATGAATATGGCGTGCCGCAGGTCCAGCAGCGCGTGCACTGGGACGACGCGCGGGCCCGGGACCTCGGACTGCCCACCTCCTACGACTACGGCGCTATGCGCACCGCCTGGCAGGCCCACCTCATCACCAACTGGATGGGCGACGACGCCTGGATGTGGAAGTTCCACAGCGAGGTTCGGCTGTTCGCCTTCATGGGAGACACCCACATCGTCTCCGGGGAGGTGACCGCCAAGCGCGTGGAGGACGAGCACCACGTCGTCGACGTCGCCGTGCGCTGCGTCAATCAGCGGGGCGAGACCACCGCGCCGGGCCATGCCACGCTCATCCTGCCGTCGAGGGAATACGGGCCGGCGGTTCTGCCCACGCCCCCGGCGGACCTGCGTCGCCGGGGCGCGGCCCAGATGGCGGCCTATTCCCGACGCGAACGGGCCAAGGCGGCGGGGGGCTAGGGGCCCCGGCGGCCGCACTCGGCTCGCGCCGCTCATTACAGCGGCCGGAACAAGGAGATCGCCTTGAGGCCTGCGCGATTTTCCGCCGGCGCCCTGCTCGATGGGGCCAGGGCCGCCACCGGGTTGGAGGATTTCGGCGGGTTCGACCTCGTGGGTCCCTTGAGGCTGCTCTGCGACGCGCTCAACGAGGAGGCCGGCCTCAACGCCCAGGGGGAGCTCTTCGCGCGCGAGCGGCTCGCCACGGTTCTCGCAACGCGGCTGAAGGTCGTGGAGGATCGCAAGCGGGTCCCCGAGGTCGCCGAGCAGCAGATCGTCCGCCCCATCGTCATTCCGAGCCTGCCGCGCACCGGCACGACGATGCTCTTCAACCTGTTGGCCCAGGATCCGGACAACCGCGTGCCCCTCGGATGGGAGACCCTGCTATCCTCGCCGCCGCCGAGGACTGCTTCCTACGCAACCGACGAGCGGATCGCCGAGGCCCAGGCCCTGCTGGAGCGCTGGGGGCTGCGCCGGCCGGAGATCTTCGCCATCCATCCCCTGGGCGCCGACCTTGCCGAGGAGTGCCCGTTCCTCTGCGAACAGTGGATGGTCTACACGCCCTACAACGCCTTCTGGAACGTGCCGTCCTATGTCGCCGGGACGGCGGCGGTGAGCCGCGTGGCCGTCTTCCGGGAGCACCGCAAGCTGCTGCAGCATCTGCAGGTCCGCAAACCCGGCAAACGCTGGCTGCTCAAGGCCCCGGCGCATCTGGCGCATCTGCAGGAGCTGACCACGGTCTATCCGGATGCGGTCTTCGTGCAGACCCATCGCGACTTGCGTAAGATTCTGCCGTCCTACGCCAGTCTCTTCAACGCCTTGCGCAGCACCTTTTCGGACGATCCGAGGAATTTTGACGTTCAGGCGATGCTGGCCATGAACATCCCGGCGCTGGCGCATCGCCTGGAGCGCGCCGCCGAGTTTCGCAAGGACGCGCCCCAGACCTTCGTGGACGTCCTCTACGCGGATCTCGCCGCGAGCCCCCTGGAGGTGGTCCGCGCCATCTACGGGCGCCTGGACCTCGAGCTCACGAGCGCCACCGAGCGGCGCATGGCCGCCTGGCTGGCCGAAAACCGAAAGGGAAGCCACGGCGCCCCCGACTATTCGCTCGCCGCCGCCGGAATTTCCGACGATGCGGTGGAGGCGGCCTTCGGCGCCTACATGGACCGCTTCGCCATCCCGCGGGAACGATCCGCCTAGGGCCTGCTCAGACGCCGCGCGCCCACGGCAGCTCGGCCGCGGCGTCCTGGCCCGGCAGGGGATTGAGGCTCGCGTAGTCGAAGTGCGTCACCCCGACCATGCCGCCGTCGCACGGGATCACCCGCCCGGTGATGAAAGCGCTTTCGTCCGACGCCAGGAAGAGGGCGAGGCTCGCGATGTCGTCCGGGGTCCCCCGCTTCGGGGTGATCTGGGAGCGGTCGGCCACGGCGTAGGGCGAGTCGAGCTTCGCGTAGGGGTGGGCCTCTGCGCCCTTGCGGGGGATATTGCCGGGCGCGATGGCGTTGCAGCGGATCCCCTGACGCCCGTGCAGGACGGCCACCGTCATGGTGAGGTTGTTGATGGCAGCCTTGGCCATTCCGTACTGCGGCCGGTGCATGTCCCCGACCAGCGAGTTCACCGAGGAGGTGTTGAGGATCGAGCCGCCGCCGCCGCGGATCATGTGCGGGATGGCGAGCTTGCAGCCGAACGCGACGCCGATGATGTTGACGTCGAATTCGCGCCGCCAGTTGTCGGCGTCGAAGTCCAGCAAGGGGTGGCTGCCCCGGGGCGAGAAGGTCCGGAACACCGCATTGTTGTGCAGGACGTTCAGTGCGCCCCATGCCTGAACCACGGTCTCGAACATCTCGGCGATCTGCTGCTCCACGGAGACGTCGACCCCGAACGCCCGGGCCTCGCCGCCGTCGGCGGCGATCATCGCCACGGTCTCCTCTGCGCCGGCCAGGTTGACGTCCGCGACGCCCACGCGCGCACCCTCCCTGGCGAAGCGGCGCGCCACGCCGCGGCCGATGTTGGACCCCGCCCCGGTCACGATCGCGACCTTGCCTTCCAGTCTTCCGGCCATCTCTGCTCCTATCGTCCGCGGGCGCGCTTGCCCCGACGCCGGGCTTGGTCTTCAATCCGCGTCAGAAAACGCGGAGGCGCCGTCGGATGGCAAGATATCGACTGATCACCTTGGTCAACGCCAAGAATGGGCGGGAAGCGGAAATGAACGACTGGTACGACAACCAGCACGTTCCGGATCTGCTCACCATCCCGGGGGTGGTCGCGGCCCAGCGCTTCAAGGTCCGGAACGCTGTCGCGCCGGCCGAGCCGCTGTTCCGCTACATGAACGTCTTCGAAGTCGAGGCTGACGACCCCGTGGCCGTCCTGGCGGAGATCCGCAAGAGCGGGTTTCCCTTGGTGGACGCCTTCGAGCTGGTCTCGATGGCGATCTACGAGCCACATGCCGAACGGGTCACCGCCGGCTGAGCCGGCCGCGCAGCTCATGGCGTCATGTACTTGCCGCCGTCCACCATGACCGTCATCCCGGTCAGGTAGTCGGACTCGTCGCTGGCGAGGAAGACGGCGACCGGGCCGAGGTCCCTGAGCGGCCTGCCCACGCGCTTCAGCGGGATCATCGCCGCGCCCTGGGCGGCCTCCTCGGGGTGCTCCTGGGCGTGGGCGTCGTAGGCGTCGGTGACGATCGTTGGATTGATGACGTTCACGTTGATGCCGTACTGCCCCCACTCGCGGGCGGCGGTGCGGCTGAGCGCCCGGATGGCCTCCTTGGCGGCGTTGTAGGCCAAGGCGCCTTCGTACCCGAGCTGGCCCCAGCGCGAGCCGAGGTTGATGATCTTCCCCTTCCCGCGGGCCTTCATGAAGGGGAAGACCGCCTTCATCGCCCGGATGGAAGCGACCGGTCCGGTGTCCATCGCGAAGGTCCAGTGCCCTTCATCGTAGGTTTCGATCGGCTGCAGCACCGGCGTGCCGGCGGGCGCCTCGCGGGTCCCGTGGCCCTGGGCGTTGTTCACCAGGATGTCGACGCCGCCGTAGGCCGAGACCGCCGCGCTCACCATCCGCTCGATCTCGGCGCGCTCGGCGATGTCGCAGCAGACGGCGATGGCCTCTCCGCCGGCGTCGCGGATCTCCCGGGCGACCGCCTCGACCGTGGCCTCCGTGCGCGAAGCGCAGACCACCTTGGCGCCGGCGGCGCCGAAGGCGAGCGCGATGCCGCGGCCGATCCCCCGCCCGGCGCCGGTGACGATGGCGACCTTGTCCTTCAGTCGTTGATCGGCGTCTTGCTCTGCTGGGGTCATCGCGCGGCCCAGCCGCCGTCGACCGGGATGGTCAGCCCGGTGACGTCCGCCGCGTCGTCGCAGCACAGCCAGGCGAAGGCGGCCGCTTGGGCGGCGGGCGCAATCAAGCGGCCCATCGGATGGAAATCCCTCACGATCGTGGCGCGGGTCTCAGCCGCCATCTTGCCGGAGATCGCCGGCGAGCCGGTAAGACCCGGCGCAACCGCGTTGATGCGGATGTTCTGCTTGGCGTAGAGGACCGCCGCCATTTCGGTGAGGTGGATCACGCCGGCCTTCGCCGCGGTGTAGGCGGGCGAGGCGTACTGGGTCACCCGCATGCCGGCCATGGAGCTGGTGTTGGCGATGGCGCCGCCGCCGGTCTTCAGCATGGCCGCGATCTCGTGCTTCATGCACAGGAAGGTGCTGTCCAGGCTCCAGCGGACGGTGGCCCGCCAGCCCTCGAAACTGCCTTCGTGAAGCGGCGTGCCGGGCCGATCGTCCGGGCCATGGCCGCCGGCGTTGTTGATGGCGACGTCGAGACGCCCGCAACGGCGGACGACCTCCGCCACCATGCGCTCGACGGCGGCCTCTTCGGCGGCGTCGGCCTCGATGAAGAAGACGTCGAGCCCCGCGTCCGCCAGCCGGCGCTGCTCTTCGCGCCCGCGCTCGAGGGCGATGTCGCAGATGGCCACGCTCGCGCCCTCCCATGCGAGCCGCTCGACGGTCGCGAGCCCGATGCCGGAGGCGCCGGCGGTGACGAGCGCCGCCTTGCCGGCGTAGCGCTTCGATTCAATAGCCATAGCGGGCCAGGGAGCTGCGGGCACGGCGCGCCAGGATCTCCCGGCGCGCCTGCGGAGTGACGCGAGGGGTGTCGGAGGGAAGGTGGGCGAGGACGTCCTTGGCCTTCACCTTCTTCACCACCGGATCGGGCACATATCCGTCGATCGGCATGTAGAAGCGGTAGTTGGCCATGCCCTGGGTCAATCCGACCAGGTCGATCCAGTTGTGAACGCCCGGATCCTCGAGGGCCATCACCACACGGAACCGGTTGTCACTGTCGATGCGTCCCTGGGCCCCGTTCAGGGAGCTCTGGTGATAGCTGTAGTCCGGCGTCTGGTACCAGATGTCGGCGATGGAGAAGCTCCAGTAGACCGCCCGCGGCGCTTCCGCCTCGACGATGATGGCCTCGTCGGGCGCAATGTCGAAGACCATGCGCCCCTTCAGGGCGTTGGGGTGCCCGCCGTTGTCCTTGCCGTCCCACCGCACCGCGAAGGCGTTGCGTTCGCCTGCGCTTTCAATGATCTGGCTAATCATGTTGATGTTGAAGTCGGTGTTCTTGGAGATCCAGCGCCCGGCCTCCCGCAGGCGGCGGTTGATCTGCGCTTCCGAGAGCACCCATTCGTCCGGACTGAGGATCTTCAGCGGCTCGATCCGCATCTGAAGGCCTAAATCGTTCTCCCAGTCCCACCAGGCTTCGCGGCTCTGGAGGAAGATGTTGCGGCCGGTCCGGGGGATCTCCACCCAATGCTCGCCAAGCTGTCGGTCGGGCGAGAAGATGATCTCGAAGGCGCCGTCCGGGCCGGTGTGCTGGTCGAGGTCGATGTTGGCGACGTGGCGCAGCTCGGGGTCGCCCCAGAAGCCGTCGAGCACCTGGATCTCGGCCCAGCGGGTGGTCCCGCGCCGCCCCCACACCCGGTAGGTGTTGCGCCCGTCGACGATCGCCCAGCGGTACATGAAGTCGGGGCAGGGCTGCCCCCAGGTGACCTCGAAGGGCATGAACACCGGATGGATGTAGAAGTTCGGGTGCGAGCGTCGCGGCGCGACGTAGATGTTGAACCCGGTCGCCGCCAGCATCTGGATGTCATAGAGGGCGCGGGCG
>Ga0213876_10000115_pt1 | contig 87113 bp, 88 predicted proteins | sample BarmaccomBMRX_R9_FD_160113 | JGI IMG/M metagenome (GOLD analysis project Ga0213876, IMG submission 160113) | Root-associated microbial communities from Barbacenia macrantha in rupestrian grasslands, the National Park of Serra do Cipo, Brazil - RX_R9 | ecosystem: Host-associated > Plants > Roots... | reverse complement strand
TAGGGTAACCGATGCCGACAACGATTGCCGGATCGAGCTTTTCATATTCGCGCATTTTGACGATCTCGACCGCCGTCGCGAACCAGGCATCCCCATCCAGTATATAGAAAACGGGATAGCCGTCCTTCGGCTCGGCGCCCTGCGGCGCGGAAATCATAATCCGGTGCGGATAGCCAGCCGGTGACGAAAGCATGACCTCGGTCTGGGCGCGCGACCGCAGCAGAAGGGGCTTGCTATAGTCGGCGACCGGCGTGTTCGCCGTTGCAACGGCGCTGTCCGCCGGAGTGGGTTCCGCGGCACGACCTGCAATTGAAGTCCCGAGTCCAATGGCGAGCGCCAATCCCTTGGCAATCAGGCCAACACGGTGAGTTAGCAACTTCATTCCACCTTCCTTGTGTCCACAACAGCGTAGCGAAGGCGGCAACTATCGCCAACGGTCACCGGGCTTCTTGACGTAGTTGGCGAACACGTAACGCCACGGCAGCACCAACGGCACAACGATTCCCACAGAAGTGTTGATGACGGTTTCCATCATGTCGGGACCGAGCGGGCCTTTAAGCGCCTCGGGCAGCGCGAAGGCTGCTAGCCAGATGGCCTTCCACATCAATTCGAAGAAAAGAAGCGGCAACATCTTAAGCGGATAGCGAAGGCCAAGGATGGCGACCGCGCTGAGCGCCGCAAGCATGGCAAAGGCGACGCCGCGCATCACGGTCATCGTCCCGTGCTGCAGCACGATCGGCCAGATTTGCATCCCCATGAGAAAAGCAATGGCGCCGTAGAGCAGGCGCAACAAATACAAGCGCCACAGCGGAACATCATGTGCGGCTTCTTTTTGAGCGAGTGTTTGGAATTCGGCTGCAATGGTCATGGCACTCCCACCTTTCTTGATCGATTATTCGACGGCTTTGAGAATCTTCTCGACGGCGGAAAGCCGCTCACCGATCTGCGAAAGCTCAGTGCGTATTGCAGCAAGCGACGCGCCGTTTTGGGATTCGGCGGTTGCTGCTTTCTGCGCCAGTTCGCGATAGGCTTCGTCGGCTTGCGCCTTCGCGCGTGCCTGATAGGCAACCGAGAGATATTTCATTCCGAAAATCAGAAGCGGCGTTCCGAAGAGGAACGTCAGCGTCAAGACATAGTAGAAGGGTTGCATCCCGGGTTCCTTTCATTCGTCGGATTTGTTTGGAGCGGAGAGTGACGCGGCCGCAGCCGCGACGGCGGCCGGTGTCAGTTCGATGGCGAAGTCCGTGACCTCGAAGAAATTAAGTGCTTTGCCGTCGGGCGAGAGCTCGTACTTGCTGGTGACGAGACCGCTTTCCTCCAGCTTGTGCAGATGGAGGTGCAGCAACGGCCGGCTGATCCCCAGTTCGCGGGCGAGCTGGCTCACATAGGTCCGGCCATTCGCTGCCAGCGCCGCGACGACCCGCAGGCGGTGCGGATTGGCGAGCGCCGCAAGCTTCGACAGCAACTGGTCACCCGTTAGCCCCAATGAGAATCTCCTGACCTGTCAGATTTCACTTACGCATGAAAGTTATCGTTTCAAGCACGAAATAAAATTTCTTTTCGGGCGGCGGAGGAGCGGCGGAAAGCAGCCCACCTGGCACTCAAGCGGACGAAAGATTGTTAGTTTCGAGGCGCTCTTGACGCTCCAAGACCCCAAAACTATATGCCGGGCATCCATTTGGCACTCCGGTAACAGGAGTGCTGCCACGGGTGGCGCCGCAAGGGCCTCCCATTCAAGCGCTTGAAAACACTACGATTTGAGGAGAATTCCGAATGAAATTCCGTCCGTTGGGCGACCGCGTGGTCGTCCGCCGCGTCAAGGAGGATCAGAAGACCCCCGGCGGCATCATCATCCCCGATACGGCCCAGGAGAAGCCGCAGGAAGGCGAAGTCATTTCGGTGGGCCCTGGCGCCCTCGATGACAACGGCAAGCGGGTCGTTCCCGAAGTGAAGGCCGGCGACTTCGTGCTGTTCGGCAAGTGGTCCGGCACCGAAGTGAAGCTCGATGGCGAGGAGCTCCTGATCATGAAGGAGTCCGACATCATGGGCGTCCTCGAGGGCCGTCCGACCAAGCCGATGAAGAAGGCCGCGTGACGCTACGCGTTGGAAATCTGAAACCAGAAATCTGAAATCAGAAAAAGAATCCGGCTTCCGGTTTCCGACTTCTGATTTCTGCGAACGAACGAAAGTGAGAGAGAAATGGCAGCCAAAGATGTCCGTTTCGGCGCCGATGCCCGCGAGAAAATGCTCCGCGGCGTCGACATTCTTGCCGATGCGGTGAAAGTGACACTCGGCCCCAAGGGCCGCAACGTCGTGCTCGAGAAGAGCTTCGGCGCTCCCCGCACCACGAAGGACGGTGTGACGGTGGCGAAGGAGATCGAACTCGCCGACAAGTTCGAGAACATGGGTGCGCAGATGGTGCGCGAGGTGGCGTCGAAGACCAACGACGCGGCCGGCGACGGCACCACCACGGCGACCGTGCTGGCCCAGGCGATCGTGCGTGAAGGTTCGAAGTCGGTTGCGGCCGGCATGAACCCGATGGATCTGAAGCGCGGCATCGAGACCGCGGTCAACGCCGTCGTCGCCGATCTGAAGCGCCGCTCCAAGAAGATCAAGTCGAACGACGAGATCGGCCAGGTCGGCACGATTTCAGCGAACGGCGATGCTACCGTCGGCAAGATGATCGCCGAGGCGATGGCGAAGGTCGGCAATGAAGGCGTGATCACGGTGGAAGAGGCCAAAAGCCTCGAGACCGAACTGGAAGTCGTGGAAGGCATGCAGTTCGACCGCGGCTATATCAGCCCGTACTTCATCACCAACGCCGACAAGATGATGGCCGAGCTCGACGAGCCGTACATCCTCATCCACGAGAAGAAGCTGGGCTCGCTGCAGCCGATGCTGCCGATCCTGGAGTCGGTCGTGCAGGGCGGCCGCCCACTGCTCATCATCGCCGAAGAGGTCGAGGGTGAGGCGCTGGCGACGCTCGTCGTCAACAAGCTGCGCGGCGGATTGAAGGTCGCGGCGGTGAAGGCGCCGGGCTTCGGCGATCGCCGCAAGGCCATGCTGGAAGACATCGCCATCGTCACCGGCGGCCAGGTTATCAGCGAAGATCTCGGCATCAAGCTTGAGAACGTGAAGGTGAACATGCTTGGCACCGCCAAGAAGGTTCGCATCACGAAGGACGACACGACCATCATCGACGGCGCCGGCAAGAAGCCCGACATCCAGGCACGCGTCGGCCAGATCAAGGCGCAGATCGAGGAAACCACCAGCGACTACGACAAGGAGAAGCTGCAGGAACGCCTGGCGAAGCTCGCCGGCGGCGTGGCGGTGATCCGCGTCGGTGGCGCCACGGAAGTGGAAGTGAAGGAGAAGAAGGATCGCGTCGATGACGCGCTCAACGCCACGAAGGCGGCGGTCGAGGAAGGCATCCTCCCCGGCGGCGGCGCGGCGCTTCTCTATGCAACCAAGGCGCTGGCCGGCCTGACCGGCTCCAACGAAGACCAGAACCAGGGCATCGCGATCGTGCGCAAGGCGATTCAGTCGCCGATCCGCCAGATCGTCGAGAACTCCGGCGAGGAAGCCTCGATCGTCGTTGGCAAGCTGCTCGAGCAGAAGTCGGCCACCTACGGCTGGGACGCGCAGAAGGAAGAGTATCTCGATCTGGTGAACGCCGGCATCGTCGACCCGACGAAGGTGGTGCGCATCGCGCTGCAGGACGCGGCTTCGGTCGCCTCGCTGCTGATCACCACGGAAGCGATGGTTGCCGATCGTCCGAAGAAGGACGCAGCCCCGATGCCTCACGGTGGCGGCGGCATGGGCGACATGGACTTCTAAGGTCCGCGCTCAGCGCAAGAGTACAAGGAAAGGGCCGGTGTTCGCACCGGCCCTTTTTGTTTGCTGATGGCCAAAATCATGGAGGTAAAAAAGAAGGCTCCATGACGAGACCCTCCTTTCGGCCGGAGTTTTCTTTTGGGCTAGTCCTGCGTTGCTGGCCCGCGCAGCAGGAAGCCGTGCGAGACATTGTGTGAATCGTAGTAGGTACCGACAGCGCTGCCGCGCGGGCCCAGTTGCGAAAGCATCGAATATCGCGCGCCTGGGAAATCGATCCTGATCATCGTCCCGCTCGCTTCACGGATGAAGCCGTGCCGATTGCCTGCCTCTCTGAAGCTGCCGGCGGCATTGCCCTCTCTAAGATTGCCCACACTGGTTTCCTGCGCGTTCGGTAGATCGGCGGCAGCAAAGCTTCCATCATTGTGGCGAACATAGCCGTGCATCACGTGTGAGCCGTCAACAAAATATCCGCCGATATCGCCGCTGCCGCTGATGGTGCTCGCGAACGTTTTCGCAGAACCCGGTGCGTCGAAAGCGGTGATCTCGCCATTCGCGGAACGCTTGAACCCGTGCGCGACTTCGTTCGAGTCGAAATAGACGCCGCCAACTTCCCCCGCGTCATTCAATCCGCATGCCACGGTGGTGACAGCACCCTGGGGCCTGAACGTCGAAACAGCGCCGCGCGCTGTCATCACAAAGCCTGAGCCGTCCGCCGTTCCCGCCACCGTTCCGCGGGAATTGATCGCGTAGGCCAATGTCTCGCGCGCGCCGGGAACGTCGATGGCGGTCAGGCCGCCGTTCCGCTTGCGCAAAAAGCCGTGGGTGCGGAGATCCTTGCCCACATAGCTCCCGAGGATCGTGCCGCGATCGTTCAGCGCGTGCACATAGATGTCGGTCGACCCGTCCGGCGCGGCAAAAGACTGAAAGGTGCCGTCGGCTTCGCGCAGGAAACCGTTCAGAGCGCCGGAGCCACCGGCGATTTCGTAATAGCCGGCCATCTCTCCGCGTCCATTGATGAAAACCGCGCGCGTTCCCGAATTGGCCCGCCTGGTTACGTCCGGCGGATCGACGGTCGAAAAAACGGGGTTCCCCCCTGCTGCGGCAGACCAACTCAGAATCGGCGCCACCACGGCCGCAACAAGACCGGCTGCCAAGGCTCGCGGGTTGGACATGATCGGACTCCTCCTGACGGAGCCGGAGGATGGCCCGGGACTGGCTAAGGATTCGTGTGAAATTGTTTGCGCATTTTCACGATCGGCTGCCGCCGGGAAGACTGTTCGCTTTTTGCATGGGAGGCCCGCGCTTGAAGTCATGGCTCAGCGCGCCACCTCAGACCTGCAAAAGGGAGGACTTCCGCCATGATCACCAAAACCATTATTGGGTTGGCAGCGGCTACTGCCACGGCCGGCTTCGGCATGTCGGCTCACGCATCGCCTGCGGCCTTCGATCCGCACCGGTGTTCGGCGATTCAGAATGTCGATGTTCCTTACGAGGTCAGCATCGCTGGAGACCGGATCGCCTTTGCCGGCAGCGGAAAGCAAATCGTGTTGGCGCCCACCTATATGGAGGTGAACGGGCATCGCTTCGCTGACGCGACTTTAAGTCCTGCCTACTACCAAAACGTCCGCGCCTTCCTGCACTCCGCCGGCGCGTTTCCGAAGACGGCAGCCGAGTTTGGCAAGACGGCTTTCCTGCCGGGGCAAGCGCGGCGGGATTTTCTCAGCGGCGTCACCGCCATGTGCCGCAGCATCTTGACGCTTGCGGACGGCGACAAGCGTATGCACGGCGCATTCGCCGACTTCGTTTCGCCGGTCGAGATCACCTTGAAAGCACAACACCTGTAGCCGCTTTTGACGGCGAGGGGCTTATTCCATCTCCGGATATGGTCCCTTGCCGCCTTCCGCGATGAAGCGGTCTATGCGCGCGGTGAGAACGGGCAATGGCACCGAGCCCAATTCCAGCACCGCATCGTGGAAGGCGCGGATGTTGAAATTTGGCCCCAACGCATCTTGCGCCTTCTCTCGCGCTTTCAGGATGGCCATCTCGCCGAGATAGTAAGACAGCGCCTGCCCCGGCCAGGCGATGTAGCGGTCCACTTCGGTTTCGATCTCGTGCTCAGGCAGCGCGGTATAGTCACGCATGTATTTCAACGCCTGCTCCCGCGTCCAACCCTGGCTGTGGATGCCCGTATCGACGACCAACCTCGCCGCCCGCCAGATCTGCCAGCCAAGCATGCCGAAGCGGTCGTAGGCCGTCTCGTACATGCCCATCTCGACACCCAGCGTTTCGCAATATAGCGCCCATCCTTCGCCATACGCCGAGATGTAATCGTGCTGGCGGAATTGCGGCTGGTTCTTGTGCTCCAGCGCAATCGGCATCTGGAACGCATGTCCAGGCGCGGATTCGTGCAAGGTCAGCGCCACGAGATTGTAGAGCGGCCGGTGCGGCAGGTCGTAGGTGTTGACGAGATAGATGCCCGGTCCGCCGCGGCCGGAGGTGTAGAACGGCGCCAGGTCATCCGGCACCGGCTTGATGGTGAAGCGCGCGCGCGGCAGGTAGCCGAAATATTGCGACGCCTTGCCGTCAAACACCTTGGCGATCCAGGCGGCGCGGTTGAGCAGCTCCTGCGGCGTCTTGGCGTAGAACTGCGGATCGCTGCGGAGGAATTGCTGGAAGGCGGGGAAGTCTCCCTTGAACCCGGTTTCGCGCATCACCTCCACCATCCGCGCATGCAGCTTGGCGACTTCGTCCACGCCGATCTGGTGAATTTCGGCCGGCGAAAGATCGAGCGTGGTGAACTCGCGAATTTTCTGCCGGTAGAAGGCCTTGCCGTCCGGGAGCGCCTCGGCAGCCAGGGTGGTGCGCGTGCGCGGCACGTATTCATCGCGGAAGAATTTCAGCAAATCCGCATAGGCCCGCTGCACAATTTGGCCAATGACCTGCGCCGCTTCCGCTTTCAGCCGCGCCTGCTCGGCGGGCTGAAGGCCGACCATCGGTTCCTTGAACGGCGTGTAGAGCGGATTGTCCTCCGGCTTGCCTTCCGCAACCGTGGCGATTGATTTCTCGCGCCCCTGCAAGGTGACGCGCGGCGGCGTGAAGCCGCGCGCCAGACCTGCCCGCATATTCGCTACCTGCTCGTGGAAGTAGCGCGGAATGTCGCGCAGCTGCGCGATCCAGTTCTTATAGTCCGCCAGCGTCTTGAACGGGCGCCGCGCGGTGTATCCGAGATCCGTCCAGAAGGCGGAATCCGAATTGGCCGGCATTTCATAGTCCCGGAATTTCGCGTCCGCGATGAAGTCCTCGATCTCGGGCCGGTATACATCGTAATTGACTTGCTCTTCGGCCGAGAGCCGGTCGCGCGGAACACCATCCAGCTTTCGGAGTACGTTCTGCCAGTACTGCAGCCGCATCTGCTGCGTTACCGGATCCTCCTTCGGCAGATGATCGGCGATCGGCTTCTGGCTATCCTCCTGGTCGGGGAACTGCTCCAGCCGCCACTTCCACTCCGCTGCATAGATAGCACGGAATTTCGCGTCCGCGCTCGGCGTCTTGGCATGGGCTGGCACCCAACACAATCCCGCCAATGCCAGGAAAATGCAAAGGTGTCTCATGGTGCTTGCTCCGCGATCCCTGATGGTTCGGGTAAAGGATAAGCCTCGCCCACGGCGAGCAAGGCTAGATCGGCCGGTTACCCGCGCAAACCAAAATGCCCTGCCTCGATCGGAAGATCAGTGCACGCGGAATCCAGGCACTCCGGATAGCTCCCGACACCCTCCATCACCAGCGCAATTGCGGGCGAGACTAACGGCTGACCCATTCAGAAGGTCGCTCCTCTGGTTAAGCGGCGTATCCCAACAGCTCAAACTCCTCGCGGCACCGTTGATAGACCTGCTGCTTTTGCTCTGGTGTCAATATTTCATGAGCAGGCCGCCGGTCGGCGCGGAACGCCGTGCGCTTTTGCGGCAAATCGTCCGGCACCAAAACGCCAATGATATCCGCGATTCGCTTCAGATCCGATTCCAAGGTTTCATGGCGGATGAAATCATTTACCACCACTTTGCCATCGATTGTGTAGTGATCGAAGCTACGATAATTTCCGCGCCGAACGGTCATATCCAAAAATTCGGCGAAGTCGCCTTCACTCTGCTGCGCTTTGCCGAAATTGTAATACGCGAGCGAGACCGCTTTCTCATAGGGATGGCGTTCGGACGTGAACTTGAAAGACCCGCTCCAAAAAGAGTCCGGTACGAGCTTCGCGATGTCCTCAGCTTTCATATGGGCGGCGACGGTTTCGATGTTCGATTGAGGGCGCGCTCTGTCCTTACCTTTGGGGTGCCGCAGGGTGCTCTTGCCGACGAAAAGATCTTCAGAATCGAGACTTTGCCTGAGCACGGTTTCAATAGTGCTGCTCGCAGTCTTGCGCGTGCGGATGAAAACGAAATTCTTTTGAAATGACACAATCATTGGATGGGGCTGTTTGAACGGCTCGTGCGTATGTTAGCGGGCACATCTTCCCATGACAATCATGGGTCTTTCGAGACACGATAGCCGAGCGCAACCAGATAAAGCTCTACCGATTCCGCGCGCGAGGCGCGAGGCTTCACATGCTTAACCTCGCGGAACATTGTCTTGATGCGCGGCAGCAGCTCCCCGGTTGCGCCGCCCTGAAAGGCCTTTCCAATGAAGGCGCCGCCCGGCTTCAGCACGGCTTCGGCGATGGCCAGCGCGGCCTCCAGCAACGCCATGGTGCGCAGATGATCTGTGGCGCGATGGCCGGTGGTGGAAGCGGCCATGTCGGAAAGAACCAGATCCGCGGGTCCGCCGAGTGCCTCGTCGATCCGCGCCAGTGACTTCGCTTCGCCGAGGTCGAGCTTGAGCAGGGTGACGCCTGAGAGCGGGGCAATCTCCAGGATGTCAGCTGCTACCACCGCGCCTTTCGACCCCACGCGCTGCGCCGCGAGCTGACTCCACCCGCCTGGAGCCGCGCCCAAATCCAGCACCCGCGCGCCGGGCTTCAGGACATGAAACTTGTCGTCCAGCTCGACCAGCTTAAAGGCGGCGCGCGAACGGTAGCCCTTCGCTTTCGCCTCGCGCACGAAGGGATCGTTCAGCTGCCGCTCGAGCCATTTTGTGGATGATGGCCGCCGCCCTTTTGCGGTGCGCACGCGGACGCGTCCGGTCCGCTTTCCTGACGATGGAATCATGCGTCGGACATCTTGCCGAATTCTTCGGAAAGGCCAACCGCATCGGGCGAGCGGTCGTGGTTTGACACAATGGGCCAGTTGCCTCTAATTCGCCGCTGCCGTTGGGGGATCGTCTAACGGTAGGACAGCGGACTCTGACTCCGCCAGTCTAGGTTCGAATCCTAGTCCCCCAGCCACCGCCAGCCGAGCGGGCGGCTTACCCTATCCCCAAATGATCGCGAATGTTGGCGATCAGCTTGTTGTTCGCCTCATGCTCCGGCTTTAGTCGGGCAGCACGTTCGGCATGTCGCCTCGCTTCGGCCCAGCGTCCCAGCCGTATCAGAGTGCGGGCGAGAATATGATGGGCGCGGAAATTGTCGGGCTGTATGACGCAATTGAACGAGAGCGCGGCCACGGCATTCACCAACCGCTCGTCATCCACCATGGCGCGCGCGATTTCGGTCAGCGCGCCGGGGGTCTCGCTGCAAGCGAAGAGTGCGTTTGCGTTGGTCACGGATGGCGGAAGCGGCTTGCCTGCCGCCTTGCAGGCATCCACCATCAAACGGTATGCGCCACCGAAATACGGATTGCGCTCGATCGTTTCCTCAAGCAGTCCGATTGCCTTCTCAGCCGCGCCACGGTCCAGCTCGCGACGGGCAACCCGCGTGGTGATTTCAGGATGCTGCGGGGCCAAGCGCGCAGCCGCATCCAGCCGGTCTTCGCCCTCGGGCGGGTTCAGGTCCGTGTCCTGAATGAGAATCAGCCCGTTGAGCCAGTGATCCTCATATGAGCCCGACAAGATAGACTCGAATTCGAGCTTGGGGCAGTGATGAAGGACATAGGCTTCGAATGCCGCGAGCAGGTCCCGATCGAAGTGCGCGCTGTCCTCGATCACCCGCGGCTTGTAGACCTCGGTCGCCGCACTGCGGGACGGACTCGCCTCCGCGATGGCGCCGGACAACCGCTCCAGATCGACCGAACCGTCCACCCACTCGATGATCGGGGCGATCGTGTTCGCGGGCTCCTGCGTCAGTGCCTCATAATTCACATAGATTGCATTTGGCAGGCGGCGCTCGAACCATTTCTGGTGGAATTTCCGGAAATAGATGGCCTTGGCGGCCAGCCACCAGCCGTAATGATCCCGTGTCAGCCTGTAGTTGAAGCTTGGTCCGGCGATACTGTCCCGCATCAGGTCGCGGTCCGAAAGCGCCTCCGGAACAGGGTGGCGATACTGGATTAAGTATAAGCCGTCCGGCACATCCTGGCGAAGCGCGAAATCCCAATCGTGACTCTTTTGGTAAGTCACGCGATAGCCGATTCGGGTGCAGGGCACCTGCCGGCAACAGTCCGGGGGCCCATACCACTCGCAATAGTGCATATCCATGCCGAAATAGAGGCACAGGATGCGCTGAAGATAATGATGGCCGGAGCGGGGAACGGAGGCACCCAAAAGCGCCTTCCGCAAGCTTGGCTGAATGCTGGTCATGTGAACGTGCTGCTCGTGGACAAAATTCCGGGGACCAAGAGTTGGAAATGATGCCTGATCCGACCGGGGTGTCTATCCGCTCGCGAACTCCCATGCAAATCAAGCCGTTGTGGCCGTGCGGCGGCCCAAGGCGCTGACTTTCACAGGCTATCGCCACATTGTGCTTGCATGGGTTGCCTGCCTCGGATGAACCGGTATAGCAAATGGGCAGTGGCTGAACGTAGCGATCATGTCACGGCCTATGTCCATCTCATGAGCACGCGAAAAGCTCCTGGAACACTTAGGGAAGCCCACGCCGAAAGGGATCGCGGGCGAACAGGGACGAAGATGTTGCTGTCCGATGGTCTACAGCTGCCTAGCGCGCTCTAAGCAAATCTCCGAGATAAGGCGATGATTGCCTCCTACTTATATAACTTCATCTTCATCAAGACGAAAAAGACGGCCGGAACCACGGTGGAGGTTGCGCTCGCAGATATCTGCGGGCCTGACGATATCATCACGCCGCTTGGACGGCATGATGAACTGGTGCGCGGAAACGGAAAGCCGCTTTGCCGGAACTATACATCCGATCCCGCCGTGGAGGCTGCTCTTATGCAGGCCTTGATTGCGGAGGATGAACGAAGATACGTGAAGGCTCGCCAAAAGTGCGAATTTTACGCACACATGAAAGCTGCCGCGATCAAGCAAACTGTTGCGCCAGAGTTCTGGGACAGCGCCTACAAATTCACGGTTGAACGCCATCCCTACGAGAAAGCGGTATCGGGGGCCTATTTTAAATATAGGGCCGGCAGGCATCCGGAGTTTACCCAATACCTCGATACGTATGTACGCGAGGGCAACTATGGGAGCTTCGAGTTCTACTCCATCGATGGCAAACCCGTAGTCGACGGCTTTCTCCGTCAGGAAACCTTGGTTGCGGATCTGAAGCGCGTTGGCGCCAAACTGGGATTTCCGGTGCCAGACGAGTTACGACGGATGAAGACGACAAGCCGAAAGGACACAAGGCCTGCACGGGAAATTCTCAGCGAGGCACAAAGAGATATCGTATTCGAACGGTGCGCGCAGGAATTCGAGTTGCTCGGCTTCGCGCGTTAGTGGGATCGGTACCGCGCTCGAATCATGTGTGGGCGAAGAAATCGGGTTGAGTGGGCGGGCGCCGTGTCAGCCGGCGGAAGTCGCCCATGGCGATAGCCTCCGCCATTGCCACGCGCGCCAGCACGTCGCTCTTCTTGCAAATATAGAACCAGCGCACGCCCGTACCGATCACGCGCTTATCCGCGCCGCCCGTAAGCACTTCAAGGTCGACGCCGGCACTGCTGTTGATCGAAATCGTGATCGACCTTTCTGCGCTGGCTTCTGACTCAATATCCAACACCATGACGCAATCTTGCTCCGGCCGCAGCTCCTGCACAAACTGAACGCCGTCGCTGCGCACGGTGCAGCGCGTGTCGTTGCCGGGAATCCCGCGAACCCCGAGGTAGAGCAGTAGTTCGGCGCCAGCGACGTCGTGGACTCTCAGATTTAAGCTTGCGGCGGGCTTGGGTTTGGTCCAGCAGCCCCAATCCTCTACGGGCCACCACGCGGGCCCGTGGCGGTAGACTTCGCCGTTTTCAATGCCGCCCCACAGGATGACGTCCGTCCCCCTGCCCAACGAATGGAGTTGAGCCAGTTCGGCAATGGGCGAGTTCTCCTCAGCAGTCTTCCCTGCCCGCCTGTCCTGCGCTCCCCATTGCCGCAACTGCTCGACGATCTGATTGGAAATGTCCCGCCAAGTTCGCGGCCGGAACGCGCCCGCAATTTTCTCCTCGCGTTCTGTCCGGTATTTCGCGTCAAAGATCAGCCGCTCCAGTTTCGCCAGCAGCTCGTTTTCGGAACCAATGTCGAAATATTCCGCGAACTCGCCGCCAGCTTCCGGGAGCGATGAAACCCTCGCGACCACGGGAATTTTGCCGTAGCACAGCGCCTCCGTGACCGGCAGCCCCCAGCCTTCATAGAAACTGGGATAGAGCGTACACAGAGAATTTTTGTACAGCGCCGCGAGCGCGGGATCGGGAACGTTTTGCAGAATGACGACGTGATGGCTGAGAATTTCGCTCGCGCGAAGCACATGATAGACAGAATCGTTGAGCCAGCCGTCCTTTCCGACACAGACAAGCTTGGGCACATTGCGCACGCCGTGCTTCTTGATAAGTCTCAACCATACGGAGAATGCGGCGACGTGGTTCTTCCGCGCTTCGATAGTGGCGACGCAAAGAACGTATTTTTCCTTCTGCAAATCGTGCGCTTCCAGATAGGCGTCGGTATCGAATTCTTCGTCTTCGGACGAATCCAGCGAGCGCCGGAAGTCCGCGTTCAGAGTGACGACCGCTGCATCCTGGATCCTGTGGCCAAGCTTTCCGGCAACTGTTTCAAGATCCTTTCTTGTTGCCTGCGAATTGGCGAAAAAGAAGTCGGCATGGTGATACACGCTGACAATCCACGCCAGAAAATCCCTGCGCAAATCAGCGGCGCAATATTCGGGCGTCATCACCGGGATAAGATCGTGGATAAACGGCACATACCGGAGACCGTGCATCGCCTTGGCCACGCGCAGGTGGAGAAAGTAATTGCGCTGCCACCAGGACGTCCCGAGATCCAGCAGAATTCCACGCTCGGGAAACCGGAAAAGCGGTCCCGCCGACAGCGCGGCATCAAGCGCGGAAATCAGTGCCCTCCAGTCGGCCGCCCGTGGATCGCCACCGGCAAGAGACGCCTGGCAAAATCGCTGGAACAGGTTAAGCGGGACTTCCACCCAATATCCCCGTTCCTGAACGAAACAGACAATGGCGTAATTCAGATCGATGGCCTCTGCTTCGCTGACGGCTTTGATGACTTCCATCTGCACCCGCTGAATACCCGTCGGCAAACGGGAATCGCGGAAATAAGCCATCAGGTCGCTGACTTCGAAGATCACCGACAGTGTTCCCGGTGCCAGCGTGCGGGATTTCGGCGGACGCGTGTATAGAGACGTGTCGCGACCCATCGGACTTGCAGAACCTGCCTGTTCGCGCAACGCCAGGATTTCCCGGCGGGCATCGTTAAGCGCGGGATCAAGCCCGAGAGCCTGTGAGTAGAATGCAATTGCCGCGGACGAACGGCCGGAGATCTTCATCAAATGTCCGAGCTGAAGATGGCCGTCGGCATCTTCGGGATTCAGCTCCAGGGATTTTCTGTACGCAGCCTCCGCCGCCGCCATATCTCCCGATTCCTTGGCGGCGTGACCAAGCTGAACCCATATCGGGGCCATTGTCGGATCCATCTGCAACGCATGTTCGTAGTGAGTTCGCGCTTCCTTCCAGTCGCGGGCATCGCGGGCGCGATCCGCTTTGGCGATCAGGTCAGCGGCGTTGTGGCTTTCAGTCGAGGTCGGAGCTCGCGAACGAGAGATTTCCACGTCTTCGATAGTCATGACACCGCCGCCTCACGCTTGGGACTGCTGCGGATATCGGATTTTGTGGCGCCTGTGAAGCAGGCCACCCGCGGCTATTGAGCGGCCCATGGGGCGCCGCCGCATTCACATTATGGCGACGTGCCCCGGCCGCCTTCGAACATAGCCGAAAACCTCGCGGAAAGCCTTCGTTCGACCCAACACTGACCGAGACTGTGCAACCGACAGCACGGCTTTATACTTGCCAATCTGCCCATCTCCGATATGGCCGGGGTGCCAGTGCGTCTCTGGATCGAAGCGATCGGGATCTGGTCGGCTGCCAAAAACCCCTTTTCGGCTCAGCTGTGCAATCCGGCCGTTAACCTTGCTTTGATGCAACGAGCGATGAACCTTCGCCAACAGATGGGCGCCATGGTCAAGCGCAAGGTAGCGAGCGATGCGGTGCAACGCGGCCTGACGCTCACAGAACCGGTCTTCGTAGCGCAGCAGCAAGTGATTGCCAGATTTGGCCAATGTGACAAGCGCCGCCGCTCCAGCCGAAACCTCGGTAAGACTGTCCCCGAATTTGTGTCCGAAGCGCTGCATCAGTGAAGCAATCGCATCGCGTGGCTCGCGAATAGTGACCAGAACGCTTCCGTCCATAAAGCGGGTAAGAAATTGAAGCGCCGGTGACGGAATATGGGTCTTTATGATCAGGATATCGGCCGCTCGTGCCGCCAACGGAAAGTCTGAGACATCGTCGGCGTAGAATTGCGAAATCCGTGCTCGCCGTGCCGCAGGATGGGCGGAGCCACGCACGAGCTGGATCACGGCATTGAAGAGCCAGGTAGAACCACTGCTCTTTAGGCCGGCGCAGAGTATGATCCGCCGGTCTCTCATCGGGCCAGCGAACCAAGAAATTCGATCACGGCTTGCTTGTACATCTTGTCGCCAACCGTCAGCATGTGATCCCGCTTGGGTACCAGAATGGCGTGCGCATTGCCGAGCGCGGAGGCCAGCGGTTCGGGCGGCCCGGAGACTTCGTCGGTCTCCCCGCACACCACAAGCGCCGGAGATGAGATTCTGGCGAAATCGTCTCTGGACATATTGAATCGCGGCGCGCGCATGCAGGCGGCCAGTGCCAGTCGGTCCTTGCCGGACTGCGACGCGAAATCGCGGAACATGCGTTGGACAGGCGAAAGGAGCGAAACGTCTTCTGCCAAAAGACCATCCGCGATCATGATTCGCCATTGCTGGTTGCGCGTGAAATAGGTCGCGCCTACGCCGCCCGTCACCAGGCCTTTGATCCGCTGGGGATGCTCGTGGGCGAAGCGGAGGGCGATCGCGCCGCCCATGGAATATCCCATGATGCATGCGCGCTCGTGTCCGGCCGCATCGAGCACCAGCGCCGCATCGCTCGCCATGACATGTTCGTCATAGGCTGCTGAGTCGTGTGGTTTGCCGCTTTCACCGTGCCCGCGGCAGTCGAGCGCAATGACACTATAGCCGGCCCGGCCGAGCGTCTCGTACCAGCCGGGGATGCGCCAATTCTGGCGGCGATCCGATCCAAACCCATGCACGAGAACGATGGGCTCGCCTTCACCCACGATCTCAAACGCGATGCGAACGCCATCCGGCGCTACCACAAACTCGGTCATCGGCGGAACTTCGCAAAGGCCGGATGACCTGTCTATGATGCACCATCCAGGGTGAGAACGAATGTCGCTCGAAGCGCTCAAAAAAGACGTTGCATCCGCCATTGATGCGCTCGCGCCAGAGCTGCTGGCTTTAAGCCATGCCATCCATCAGGAACCGGAACTGGCGCTGGAAGAATTCAAAGCGGTCGCCCGGCTGACCAAATCCGTCGAAGCCCACGGCCTGCCGGTCCAGCGGGAAGCATACGGACTGAAGACCGCCTACGTTTCTGAATTCGGTAGCGGCGGACCGGCGATCGGAATTCTTTCGGAATACGACGCGCTGCCGGGGATCGGTCACGCCTGCGGTCACAACATCATCGCGACAGCCGGGTTGGGCGCGGCGCTCGCCCTTGCCAAACTGAAGGAAAGATTGCCTGGGCGGGTGCGCTATCTCGGCACGCCGGCGGAAGAACGCTTCGGCGGCAAGGAACTAATGGCGCGAGCGGGCGGCTTCGATGGCCTGGATGCCGCCATGATGATTCACCCGGCCAATCTTGATCTCGCGACCATGCCGTGCATTGCGGTGTCGGAAGTGGAAGCGACCTATCACGGCCGCGCCGCTCACGCGGCGGCCATGCCCTATCGGGGATTGAATGCGCTTGATGCGGTGGTTACGGCTTATCAATCAATCGCGCAATTGCGCCAGCACATTCGGCAGAGCGAGCGCATTCACGGCATCATCACCGAAGGCGGCGTTGCGCCAAACATCGTGCCCGAGCGTGCCGTCTGCCGCTTCTATGTACGCGCGGCGGATGTTCACCAGCTCACTGAGCTGAAGGTTCGCGTGCGCGCCTGCTTCGAGGCCGGTGCACTGGCTACGGGATGCAAGCTCGACCTGCATTGGGGCGGCACGGATTATCTGGACCTGAAAACGAATTGGCCGATGGCCGGCGCGTTCGAGGGCAACGCCGAAGCGCTGGGACGAGAGTTCTTCCCGCTGAAGGATATTCCCGCCGGCTTCGCAGGCTCAACCGATATGGGCAATGTGAGCCACCGCGTGCCCAGCATTCATCCCATGCTTTCCGTCGCGCCGGCGGGCGTGATCATTCACAACCCGGAATTCACCCGATGGGCCGCCTCGGAACGCGGTGATGCCGCGGTCCTCGATGGCGCCAAGGCCATGGCACAAACGGCGCTCGATCTGATGTGCGATGCCGCGCTGATGACACGGGTGAAATCCGACTTCCAGGCCACGGCCGAGTTGTCACAACGCGCAATTGACAAGCTGGAGGAATCTGCAGGCCATTCGCACGGCGCGCCGCATACCGGATGCGGTTGTGCATGAAAGCGTGGCTTGCTGCCGCAGCGATCAACGGATTCCTCGCGGTCGCTGCAGGCGCGTTTGCGGCGCATGCCTTGCAGAGCCGGATCGAGGTGCGCGGGCTGCAAGTGTTCGACACTGGCGCGCGCTATCAGATGTTTCACGCGCTTGCGATCGGCTTGGCCGCATTTGCGATGCACGGCGCGGCGGCGCGGCCGGCCAAGATCGCCGCGTGGCTTTTTCTTGCCGGCATCGTTCTGTTTTCGGGTTCGCTTTACGCGCTGGCGCTCAGCGACATTCGCGCGTTCGGCTTCGTGACCCCGGTCGGCGGCATGGCCTTTTTGGCTGGATGGTTGGCCCTTGCCTGGACCGCGATGCGGCTACCGCGATGAACGGCGCCGCGTCATGACTGCACGGCCAAGGGTGGGATTGTTTGTGACCTGCTTGGTTGACCTGGTGCGGCCGCAGATTGGCTTTGCCGCCGTCAAATTGTTGGAACAGGCCGGCTGCGATGTCGAGGTGCCGGTGCAGACCTGCTGCGGCCAGCCGGCGTGGAATTCCGGCGCGGATACGCCTGCCGCCGATCTGGCGCGGCAGGTCATCGATGCCTTCGAGTCGTTCGATTACGTCGTGGCGCCGTCCGGTTCGTGCGCCGGCATGATCGTGCGGCATTACGTGGAGGCGTTGACGAACGATAGCGCGTATCTGCCGCGCGCTCGCGCGCTGGCAGCCAAGACTCACGAACTTATTTCGTTTCTGATGCGCGTGCGCGGCGTCAACGACGTGTCTGTCCGGTGCATCGGCACCGCTTGCTATCAAGATTCCTGTTCGTCGCTTCGCGAAATGAACGTGCAGGACGAGCCACGCGCTTTGCTGTCGCAAGTGGAGGGCCTGACACTGTCGGAATTGCGCGAGCCGGAAGTCTGTTGTGGCTTCGGCGGTTTGTTTTCGGTCAAATATCCGGAAATCTCCGAACGCATGGCCGACGAGAAGATCTTGGATGCGCAAGCAACGGGCGCCGACTTGATGATCGGCGGCGATCTGGGTTGCCTGCTGCATTTGAAAGGCCGCATGCAGCGCGAAGGCGTACCCATGCGTGTTCGCCACGTCGCGGAAGTGCTGGCCGGCATGGCGGACGAGCCGGCACTTGGCGAGCCATGAATCTCGATCCCCGCCGCTTTCGCGAGAACAGCCGCGCGGCGCTGGAAGATCCCGGTTTGCGGATTGCACTAGGCCGACTGCGCACGCATTTCGCCGCCGGCCGCGCTGGCGCGGTGGAACGCTATCCCGGATGGGAGGAATTGCGCGAACAAGGACGTGCCATCCGCGACTACTCGCTGGCGAATCTGGACACACTGCTGGAGCAATTCGAGCGCAACATGACTGCACGCGGCGGCCACGTGCATTGGGCTCGCGACGGCGCGGAGGCACGTCACATCGTGCTTGCCATCCTCCAACAGCGCAACGCGCGTTCCATCATCAAAGGCAAATCGATGGTGAGCGAGGAGATCGGGCTGAACCCGTTCCTCGAAGCCAGGGGCATTGTACCGGTTGAAACCGATTTGGGAGAATACATCGTACAACTCAGACGTGAGCCGCCTAGCCACATCATCGCGCCTGCCTTCCATCTGAATAAGGAAGACGTAACCGCCACGTTTCGCGCGGCGCATACTGAACTACCAGCCGACCGGTCAATTGCGGAACGAAGCGAGCTTGTCGCGGAAGCAAGGCGCGTGCTGCGCCAACATTTCGAATCGGCCAACGCGGGCATCACCGGCGCCAACTTCCTCACCGCCGCTGAGGGCGCCACCATGCTTGTCACCAACGAGGGCAACGGGGATCTGACCCGCCTGCTTCCCAAGACCCACATCGTGCTGACGGGGATCGAAAAGGTGGTGGCCAATCTTGAGCAGGCGGCCGTGCTGCTCCGCCTGCTCACGCGCTCGGCCACGGGGCAGGATATTTCCAGCTACGTCACCGTTATGAGCGGGCCGCGGGCCACCGGTGAGACCGATGGGCCGGAGAACTTTCACGTGGTGCTGGTGGACAACGGCCGCACTCACTTGCTCGGCACGCAAGCGCAGGAGGTGTTGCGCTGTATCCGCTGTGCCGCCTGCCTCAACCATTGTCCGGTCTATGCGGCGGTCGGCGGGCACGCCTACGGGACGACGTACACCGGGCCGCTGGGCGCGGCGCTCAATCCCGGCACGATGGGCCTTCCGATAGCGCATCATCATCCCAACGCTTCGACCTTCTGCGGCCGCTGCGCCGAGGTTTGTCCGGTGAAAATCCCGCTGCCCAAAATCATGCGCCATTGGCGGGCGCGCGAATATGCCAGCAGCGTTGCTCCGGCGAGCGCAAGAAGAGGACTGAGGCTCTGGGCATTTTTCGCCAGGCGGCCCGCACTTTACCGTGTTGCGGCAAAAACCGTGTCGCGCGTGTTGCGATTGTTTGCATGCGACGGACGCGTCCGTACCTTGCCGCTTTTTCGCGACTGGTTTGCCGTCCGCGATTTCCCGGCACCGCATGGCAGGACCTTTCAGGAACTTTGGACGGCCCGCAAATGAGCGCGCGCGATGACATCCTTTCCGCCATTCGCGCCCGGTCTCGGACAGCGGCCCCATTGCCGCCCGAGTATCACGCTCCGGCGGCATCCGATCTCACGCGGACATTTGCAGAGAAAGCGGCGCGCGCGGATGCAATGGTGCAGTTCGTAGATAGCGACGCCGACGTGCCACGCATGATCGCCGAACTACTCAGGGCACACAATTTGCCGGCTATTGTGCATGTTCCGCCGAGCGCCTCCCATCTGTCATGGGAGTCCGCGCCGGGTTTAACGCGCAAGAATTCCGCGCCGGGATCGGAAGACACCGCTATCGCCATCGCGCCGTACGGCGTCGCGGAAACGGGCACCCTCGCCTATTTCTCAGGTGCGGACAGCCCCGCCTGCTGGCATTTCCGCGCCGGCTTCGAAATTGCCGTGGTAAACGGGGCTGACATCGTGACTCACATGGAGGATGTCATCCGCGCTCTCAAATCCGCGGGCACTGTGCCATCTACGGTAAACTTCGTGACCGGCCCGTCGCGCACCGGCGACATCGAGCAGACGCTTGAACTCGGCGCTCACGGCCCAAAGGCGCTGGCGATCCTGATTGTGCGAGGTTAGACCCCGCTCCACCACAGTGCTCCGCTACAGGCACGGATGACTTTTGCCGCATTCACAACAGCGTTCAGGTGACGCGCGGGCAATGACAGCGGGCGTGACAGACAGGATTGGATATGATCGATGTAACGTCCCTAATCGCTGCTCATGAAGCGCCTGTAGCGAAGCGTAGGCCGCATAAGAAAAGGGCGACATAGAATTGCACCGCTCATGGAACTTTCGGTGGTTTGAGTGGCTGATGTATGTGGCCATAGCGATTCGCTTGCTGACAATTCCGTTTGAACCGCGCGCATGGACACTGCCTCTCAGCCGACAGATTATCGTCGTTGTTGTGTTCATCGCTTTTCAGGCGTTTTACCTGGCACTCACGTTCTATATGGCGAGAGCGTCCGGAGTGGTTTGGCGGATGAAATGGCTTTTGCCGTTGCTATTCGGCCTGGGGTTGGTCGCTGCTACCCGGAACTTCCATGATCATTACTTGGAGTCCCCTTATTGGGCGATAGCGCATATGTTAGGCTTCGTCGCCTTTGGGGCCGCATTGGCCTGTTACTTCTTCGGAAGCGCGATTGATTGGATAATGAGCCGATCAGATAGAAGCACCTGATGACCAAAATTCAAAATGCTTCACTACCTGCCCCCGGAGCCGCTTGACGGCGGCGATACAGCATATTATGTTCTCTTTTCGTACCAGACCGAGGCTGGCCGAGGGAAGGGAAAAATACCGAAGAAAATGTCGAAAAGTGAGGTTCAATTCGGTAATTTTGTTGCGCAGAGGGTGAGGGGAGGGACGGCAAAGAAAAGCGCAAAAGTGGTGACAACGACTGCTCCACAAGAGGCAAGACCACTACATGTAGTGTTTCGGGGGACAATCGCCGGGGCTGCCGAGACGGACAACGCGCGGCCATGGCTTTGGATGGGTCACTCTGCGTCGGGCTGGTTTTTGGGCAGCGCGGCTTCGAAAGCAGGATGCGCCAACGCCGTGACCTCGATCCGGGTGAGCGTGGGGTAAGGCAACAGGTCGAGCTCGATCCGCCGCGCATTGGCGAGCTGCGGAACCAGGCAGATGTCCGCCAGTGTCGGGGCATCGCCGTAGCAATACGTTCCGCGTGTCTCCGATGATGAAAGCATCGTTTCAAGCGCGGCAAATCCGGCTTTCATCCAGTGACGCTGCCATGCAAGTCGCGTTTCGTCGGCCGTTTCCAGCTCGTGCTTCAGGTACTGCAGCACGCGAAGGTTGTTCAGGGGATGAATGTCGCAGGCGATGGCGCAGGCCATGGCACGCACTTGGGCCCTGCCAAGCGGATCACGCGGCAAGAGCGGCGGCTCCGGCACGATTTCGTCGAGATACTCGATGATGGCAAGCGACTGAGTGATGGTATGCCCGTTGTGCACCAGCGCCGGAACAAGCTCTTGCGGATTGATGGCGCTGTACTCCGCTTTATGCTGTGCGCCACCATCGCGCAGCAGATGCACAAAGCGAAACTCCGGCTCAATGCCCTTGAGGTTGAGCGCGATACGGACGCGGAAAGCAGCTGAGGATCGGAAATAGGTGTAAAGGACGAACTCACTCGCCATGGCGACGCACGTCCTGATCGATGGCGCCGAAAATCGAGCGGCTGTCGAGATCCAGCATCTCGATCCGCACCCGATCGCCGAATTTCATGAACGGCGTCCTTGGCGCGCCGAACTCGATGGTTTCCAGCGACCGCCGCTCGGCAATGCAGGCGGAGCCGCGGGCACGGTTTTTGTTCGAGACCGTTCCCGAACCGATAATCGAACCGGCGGAGAGCGTTCGCGTTCTTGCGGCGTGCCCGATGAGTTGGGGGAACGAAAAGACCATGTCGTCGCCCGCGTTCGGGCTGCCGAACGGACGGTCATTGAATGAGACGCTCAGCGGGAGGTGCACCTTGCCGCCGTGCCACGCCTCGCCCAGTTCATCGGGTGTCACCGCCACCGGAGAAAATGCGCTCGCAGGTTTCGACTGGAAGAAACCGAAGCCTTTGGCAATTTCCGCGGGAATAAGATTGCGCAAGCTGACATCGTTCACCAGCATCATCAGCTTGATGTGCTTTTCTGCATGGCTTGCATCGATGCCCATCGGCACGTCGTCGGTGATGACGGCGACCTCCGCTTCGAAGTCGATCCCCCAGGACTCATCCATCGCCAGAATAGAATCGCGTGGCCCGATAAACGAATCCGAGCCGCCCTGATACATCAGCGGGTCGGTCCAGAAACTCTCCGGCATTGCGGCGCCGCGCGCCTTGCGCACCAGTTCGACATGGGTGACATAGGCCGAGCCATCTGCCCATTGATAAGCGCGCGGCAGCGGCGCGGCGCATTGCGCGGGATCGAACGGCTTTTCGCCCGCTGCCGGGCCTTCGTTCAGCAGATCGTACACGCGTGTCAGCCGCCCCACAGTATTCGGCCAGTCGTCCAGCACCATCTGCAAGGTATGCGCGATGTGGGGAACGGCAACGCAGCGCGTCAGGTCGCGGCTGACGACGACGAGCCTGCCGTCGCGGGCGCTTTTGAGCGACGCCAATTTCATTTCGGCTTCCAGCTGTCGGCGTAGCCGCGATCCTCGGTGCCGACGGCCGCCTCGCTCATGTCGAGGGGATCACGCGCGTCGACCATCACCGCCACTTCATCCGTCATGGTTTTTGCGGCGCGCGCGCCGGCGGCAAATGCCTTGGGATGCGGTCCATGAGTGAAGCCGTTGGGGTGCCAGGTGACCATGCCGGGCTTGATATTGTCGCGGCTGAAGAACTCTCCCGCATGATAGAAGATCACTTCGTCGTAATCGTCGTTCGAATGATAGAACGGCACCTTAAGCGCGCCGGGATCGCTTTCGATCGGCCGCGGCACGAAGGTGCAGACGATGAAGCGGTCCGACACGAAGGTGGAATGCACGCTCGGCGGAATGTGGTAGCGGTGACTCATCACCGGGCGAATGTCGCGCCAGTTGAGCTTCACCGCACTTAAATTACCTTTCCAACCCACCGCATCGAGGGGATTGTATGGGTAGGTGATGGTGGTGAAGGCATCGCGCCGCTTCACCCGCACCCGCCATTCGCGTTCGTCGGCCTGAGCACGGAATTTCTCGTCCAGCTCCGGTGTGGTCAACGCCGCCGGATCGAAGATGGCATGCGGACCGAGAATGCCTTTTTCCGGCAGGCGAAAATTGCCGTTTGTCGCTTCGATGACCAGCGCAAGCGTGGGCTGCGACGGTTCCAGGCGCCACATTGTGCCGCGCGGCAGCAGAAGGTAATCGCCTTCCGTGTACCCTAGGTGGCCGAAGTCGCAGTACAGATCGCCCGCGCCTTCATGCACGAACAGCAAAGTGTCACCATCCGAATTGCGCAACAGATGCCGCATCGCTTCTGCGCACCGCCACATCGCGATCTTGCAGTGATTGTTGTAGAGAAGCGGCACCGGGCTGAACGGATCGTCGGCGGCGCGCGCTGCTATCACCGCGTCGAAGGCCCTTGGCCGCAACGGACCGTCGAAGGCGCTCCAGCCGGTGGGAGGATGCTTGTGATAGATGTGGGTGGCCGGACCGAAGAATCCATCGCGGCCGATCTCACGCTCGTAAGTGCCGCTGGGCAGATCGGCATGCGCCTGCCGGGACGCCTCGCCCTGCACGCGCGGAAACTCGATCCAGTTTTTCATGCCGGCTGATCCTGCAACACGCCTCGGCGAATCTGATCGAGCTCGATGGATTCGAAAAGCGCCTGGAAGTTTCCTTCGCCGAAACCTTCGTTGCCCTTTCGCTGGATGATCTCGAAGAAGATCGGCCCGATAGCGTTCTGCGTAAAAATCTGCAGCAGCAGCCCCTGTCCGTCCGTCGGCGCGCCATCCATCAGGATGCGCGCACGCTTGAGACGGTCGACATCCTCGCCATGGCCTTTGATGCGGTTGTCCAGCCGCTCGTAATACGTCTCCGGCGTGTTCTGGAAGGGAACGCCGCGCATCGCGAGCGCTTCCACCGTGTCGTAGATGTTGCCTGTGCCCAGCGCGATGTGCTGAATGCCTTCGCCCTTGTAGACGTGCAGATATTCTTCGATCTGCGACTTGTCGTCGGAACTCTCGTTGATGGGAATGCGGATATTGCCGTCCGGGCTGGTCATGGCGCGCGACTTCAATCCGGTCAGCTTGCCCTCGATGTCGAAGTAGCGGATTTCTCGAAAATTGAAGAGCCGCTCATAGAATCCCGCCCACTGCTCCATGTTGCCGCGAAAGACATTATGGGTGACATGGTCAACGTAGGTGAGACCTGCGCCTTCGTGCTCAAAGCCGCGCGCCGGATCGGTCGCTACAAAATCCACGTCGTAGATGGAGCGCTCGCCGTATCGGTCCACAAGATAGATGACGCTGCCGCCGATCCCTTCGATGGCAGGAATGCTCAGCTCCATCGGTCCGACCTGGTTGGCAAACGGCCGGGCGCCGGCTTCGATCAGTTTTCGATAGGCCGCTGGGGCATCCTTCACCCGAAACGCCATGGCGCAGGCACTGGGGCCATGGGCTTCTGCAAAGCGCGCGCCATGACTGCCGGGCTCGGCATTGACGATGAAATTGATCGCGCCTTGCCGGTATAGCGTCACCGCCTTGGAACGATGATGCGCGACCGCGCGGAATCCCATTTGCTCAAACCAGGCATGGAGCTGGCCCACATCAGGCGCGGTATATTCGACAAATTCGAAACCATCCGTGCCAACGGGATTGTCCCAAAGCTGGGCCATGGTATTGCTCCTGACACTGCCGCCAGAGTTTCCTATTTGCGCAGGGTACGGGTCAAGCGATTGCGGCGGGTCGCTTGATTGGATGGGGCAGGCGCAACTCGGCTGGTTTTGCTACGGCGGCTAGTTCAAGGAAAGTCCCAGGTCTTTCCAGCCGCTGACAACTATCTGGATTCCGATGCAAAGCATGATGAATGCCGACAGTCGCACAACGACATTCGTACCTGACTTCCCCAGCGCTGCGACGGTCGCCTCCGCAAAGCGATAGCAGAGGTAGACAGTTGCCGCGATCGCGACAATCCCGACGATCGCACCATAACCAAACAACGCCAGGGTATAGAAGTCAGCAACCTTTGGCCGCTGGCTACCGAGAGTCATCGCCACGGATATTGAGCCGGGTCCGACGGTGAGTGGCATAGTAAGAGGATAAAAGGCATCGGGAACCGTCGACGGCGCATCTCCTGTCGCGTGATCACCATCGAGCCTTGCGTCCGAGTTAAGCAGCTTCCAACCAAACGCCGTGACAACAAGTCCCCCGCCAATTCGCACCACGGGCAAGCTGATCCCGAAAAATTCAAGAACGTGAGAACCCACGAACACGGACCCCAGCAGCAGGAAAAAGCTGTTGATTGCGACGCGCCGCGCCAGGGCGTTTCGCAATTTATCGCCAGCAAACTGCGTGAGGCCCAAAAACAGGGGCGCGCTACCGACCGGATTGACGATCGGAAAGAGAGCCGCATAGCACAGGACAAACGTGTTCACGATGGCAATCATGGGATATGACTTCTGGTCTGCTGAATGGGACTGACGAAGCGTCGCCGCCTTGCTGGCTCTATCGGTGTTGTTAGTGGTGGGCGATGCAGGACTCGAACCTGCGACCCGCTGATTAAGAGTCAGCTGCTCTACCGCCTGAGCTAATCGCCCGAACGCCGGCCCAAGCCCGCGAAGGTGCGGCGCTATAGCAAGCGCAAAGGGGGTCTGTCCACCGGACCGAACCGTAGCCGTGAGATCACAAGATAATGCCGGAATGCCGCGGAATCTCCACCAGCCGGTGCACATACACCGACATGATGATGCCGAAGCCGAACATGACTGTGAGCATCGCGGTGCCGCCATAAGATAATAGCGGCATGGGGATACCCACGACCGGAATCAAGCCCATCACCATCGCGCCGTTGATCATTATGTAGAAGAAGAAATTCAATGTCAGCCCAAGCGCCACGAGGCGGCCGAACTGGCTGCGCGAGGTCATGGCGATGCGCACGCCATAGCCGATCACTGTAGCGAACAGCAGCAGGAGTATCATGCAACCGACAAAGCCGAATTCCTCTCCAATCGAGGTTACGATGAAATCGGTTTGCTTCTCCGGCAGAAAGTTCAGCTGACTCTGGGTATTCTGCAGAAATCCCTTTCCGGTCATCCCGCCAGAGCCGATGGCAATTTTTGCCTGGCTGATGTTCCATCCCGCCCCCAGCGCATCGTTCTGCGGGTTCATAAACGTAAGAACACGGCGTTTCTGGTAGTCGTGCAGAAACTGCCAGGCGACTGGCACGGCTGCGGCCACGGCACCAACCGTTGGCAAGATCCACCACCAGGAAAGCCCCGCGAGGAACAGCAGCGAGGCACCATCCATCACGAGAATGGTGGCGGTGCCGAGATTGGGCTGTTTCAACACCAGCGCGGCCGGCAGGGCGACCATGATCACTGGTATCAACAGGCGCAAAGGCTTCGAGACATCTTCCACGTTCAGCCCATGAAGATACCGAGCCAGTGCGAGCACCAGCGCGATTTTCATCAATTCGGAAGGCTGCAGCTGAAGCGGGCCGAGCTGAATCCAGCGCTGGGCGCCTAGGCCGGTGTGTCCCACGACATCCACCGCAACCAGCAAGAGCAGGCATAGGGCGTAGAAGGGGTAGGCGATCGTCAGCCAGTGCCGAATATCGATCATCGCCGCGATGGCAAGCAGCACAAGGCCGAGGGTGAAATGCCCCATTTGCCTGCTCGCCCAAGGCGAAAAATGCCCGCCGGCTACCGAATACAGCATCGCAAAGCCGATGCAGGCGATCACGCAGATCACCAGAACCATCGGCCAGTTCAGTTGCTGCAGCTTGTCTGCAATTGACAAGGTGCGGCGGAACGCAGCGTAGGGACGAGCAGTCATGCCCTGTTCACGCCGGCACGCCCTTGTGCAGCTCTCAAAGGGTATGCCGCCGGCATTTTCAGCGGATCGCGCTTCTGTGCGTAGAGGAGAATATCGCGCGCCATCTGCACGTTAGGATGCTCGTGCGTCCCGCCATGCTCCACCAATACCGCACAGGCATAACGCGGCCTGGCAACGGGTGCGAAGGCGATGAACACGGCATGGTCGCGCAATTTCCATGGCAGGGATTCGTTCTTTCGCACTCCGAAGCGGTGTTCTTCGCGCGAGATTACACGCACTTGCGCCGTACCAGTCTTGCCCGCCATTTCGAAACCCGGCTCGCTGATGCGCCAGGTGTGGGCGGTGCCTCCATTTTGATTCGCTACCGCGTCCATTCCCGCCCGGACCGCTGCCAGGGCGCGATCGGAAAAGCCAACACGAGGCAATTCGATGCGCGGTTGAGCATTGCGGCCCACCACGCGCGTTATGCGGGGAGAAACTGCGATGCCGCTGGCAATACGGGCCGCGGTGGTACAAAGCTGCAGCGGCGTGACGTTGAGATATCCTTGCCCAATGCCAGTCACCAGCGTCTCGCCCTGCTGCCAAGGCACGCCATAACGTGCTTCTTTCCAGGCGCGGCCGGGCACAATACCGGCGCGCTCGCCAGGCAGTTCAATTCCAGTCGGTCGCCCGAGCCCAACGGCGTGCGCCGCCGCTTCGATGCGGTCGATCCCAAGCCGGCGCGCCACTTCGTAGAAAAAGACGTCGCAGGAAACCATGATCCCGCGGTGAAGATCGACGCCGCCGTGACCCCCGCGCTTCCAGCAGTGGAATTCGTGGTTCCCGAGGGTGACGGAGCCGTGACAGTAGACTTGGAGGCCTTGCAAGCCCGCATCCACCGCCGCGAGCGCCATGGTGGGCTTGATCGTCGAGCCGGGTGGATAAAGGCCAGCTATCGACTTGTTGATCAGTGGCGTGTGGTCGTCGGACATCCAGGCCTTCCACTGGCTGGTCGAGACACCCACGTTGAATAGATTCGGATCGAACGCAGGTGTGGAAGCAAGCGCCAGCACATCGCCGTTGCTGACGTCCATCACGACAGCAGAGGCGCTTTCTGCTCCCAGGCGCCGAGACACGAAGCTCTGCAGATCCTGATCAATCGTGAGGTAAATGTCGGACCCCGCTTCACCCGGCTGATGACTGAGCTCGCGCACAACCCGTCCGTAGGCATTGACTTCGACCCGGCTAACACCGGCCTTGCCGCGCACCTCCGGCTCAAACGCTTTTTCGATGCCACGCTTGCCGATGCGGAACCCGGGAAGGCCCAGCAACGGGTCGGGGTCGGTCGCCTGATCTTCCTGCGAGACCGAACCGACATAACCAAGCACATGCGCGAGTTCAGCGCCAAAAGGATAGGAGCGCGTTTGGCCGACGTCCGGCTGCACACCGGCGAGATATGGGAGGTGCAAATTAATCCGGGCGAACTCTTCCCATGGCAAATTCTCGGCCACGATGACGGGCACAAACGCCTTGTTCTGATTGGCCTCGCGCAGAACTCGTTCGCGCTGCCGATCGGAGAGGTAAATAAGACGGCCGATCTCATCCAGCGATGCTTTCACGCCGTTCGAGGCCTGCTCCGGAATCAGAAGCACACGGAAATTTCGCCGGTTGCTGGCCAGTTCCACGCCAAAGCGGTCCAGGATTCGGCCGCGCAACGGCGCAACGAGCCGATCATTGATCCGGTTTTCCTCGGACTTGGTGCGGAACTGATCGCCTTCAAGAATTTGCAATTGATACAGGCGGCCGGCGAGTACGCCAAACACAGATGTTACCGCTCCGGAGGCCATCAAAGTGCGCCGGGTGAAAGTGGCGTAACGGCTTTGATCCTTTGGGTCGAAAAGCGGCACTAGAACTCACTCCGCAACGCGCCGACGATCCCATGCTGAATTCCATTCAGCACAGGTAGCACGAGGACATAGCACAAAACGCTTACGCCGACTTGCAGGATCAGCGGGATCAGCGGCGGTGCCTGCCAAAAATACACCCACGCAATCATGTACACAGCGGCCGACACGAGCAACATCGCCAACGCAAATCCCAGCACGGCTCCGGGACCAGCTAGGGCTGCGAGCGACTCCCGCTGGCGATCGAGGACAACGTAGGTTGCAATGAAGGCGGCTGTCCAAAATCCAGGTGGACTTCCGGACAGCAAATCCTGCGCCAGTCCCACCGCAAATGCAGCCGCAGGCGGCATGAGGTCCGGCCGCACGAGACACCAGAAGTACACTGCCATGAAACTGAGCAGTGGTGGAGGCATCACGCCGCCGGTCAGCGATACCGGGATATTGCCGAATGCCGCGCCCATAAGGCCGCAGAACACGGGAATGATGGCGGCAAGGAGAGAGGATATGGACATCGCGTGGGGCTGGACTGGGTTCACTGATCGTTTTGATCGTCCGGCGTTTCGGGCACACGCTGGTCCGTCTCGCCTGTCTGGGGACCGGCATCCGGAGGAGGTTCTGTCACCCCATGTCGGCGCGCAGGTCTGATTACTTCCGGAACAGGCGCTGTGCTCACCGGCGCGGCTCTCGGGGTTGGATGCCGGGCTAATGGCTTCGGCTTGGCCGTTGCCTCAGCCGGCGTCGGCGGGGGTCGTGACAGCTTTCCAGGGCCGGGGACATCCTGATCGGCCGGCTTCGGCATCTGCTCGATCGGCGATTTGAAATCGAGGATGCGTACCTCGGACGCAGTTAGTGGATTTGCATAAGGACTCACTTTAGGCTCGCGTCCGTCAAACCGAAGGACACCAACCGGCAAGCCGGCGGGAAGCAGCCCACCATCCCCGGACGTCACCACATCCGCGTCATTCTTCAAGCGGATGTTTTGCGGCAACGCCTCGATGCCAGGCATGGAAGCATTGTTTCCAGCCAAGATCGCTTGCAGGTTGCCCGGACGCACAACCACCGGAATACGGCTGTTCAAATCGGTCAGTAGGATAACCCATGATGTATGATCACCGGCCACATAAATCCGGCCAATAAGTCCGCGGCCGTCGATCACCGCCTGCCCCGGTTTGGCACCGTTGCGTCTGCCCGCGTTCAACACCAGGGTTTCTAGAAAGGGTTGGCTCGATCGACCGATGACTTGCGCGGTGATGGATGAGTAGGTGTTTTCGGGAATTGCTTTCAAAAGTCGCTGGTATTGCTGCAGGCGACCCTGCATCGACAGCGCCGCGCCACGCCACTGGAGCAGGGTGGCATTTTCTTCCCTCAGCCGCTGGTTCTCGCTGTAAACGTCGAAAAAGTACCCGATGCCGCCGAACCACCGGGTTACGGCCGCGGCCGGCGAATTCAGCGCCTGAAGGGCGGGCGCGGTTTTGTCGGCGAGGGCGGCGCGCGCACGTTCGAAAGGAACGAAATGCGCCTTTCCCGCAACAAGGAGAAGCATCGCAAGAACAGCGGCAATCACCAGCGGAAGCTGTGCGCCGCCTCTGCCGCGCCCGATCCTCCAAGTCCCGTTGGCCATCTACGCTACCGGTTCGATCAAGCTCCCAAGACCCATATTAGAACGCTGTGGACAAAACATGGCGCATGGCCTTTGGGCTCTCGAGCACCCGTCCCGTTCCCAAGGCTACGCAGGACAGGGGATCATCGGCGATGGAGACCGGCAGACCCGTTTCCTCTCGCAGCACTTGATCGAGATTGGCCAGCAGTGAGCCTCCCCCCGTCAGAACGATGCCTTTGTCGACGATGTCCGCGGCGAGCTCAGGCGGGGTCGCCTCCAGCGCCACCTTTACCGCCTCCACGATCTGACTCGTGGGTTCCGCCAAGGCCTCGGCAATGTGACGCTGGGTGATAGTAATTTCCTTCGGAACACCGTTCAGCAGGTCCCGGCCCTTGATCTCCAGGGTAATGCCGTTGCCTTCCGCCGGAGCAGCCGCAGACCCGATTTCCTTCTTGATCCGCTCGGCGCTCGCCTCGCCGATCAGCAGGTTCTGGTGGCGCCGGATATAGGCAATGACCGCCTCGTCCATCTTATCGCCGCCCACGCGGACCGAGCGGGAGTATACTATACCCCCCAATGACAGCACGGCGACCTCTGTGGTGCCGCCGCCGATATCCACGATCATCGAACCGGTGGGCTCGCCGACCGGCAAACCGGCGCCGATCGCGGCCGCCATGGGCTCCTCGATCAGAAACACCCGCCGAGCGCCAGCCGAGAGAGCCGATTCCTGGATGGCTCGCCGCTCGACTGCCGTCGAGCCGGATGGGACGCAAACAATAATCATTGGATTTGCAAAGGAACGGCGATTGTGAACTTTGCGGATGAAATGCTTGATCATCTCCTCCGCGACTTCAAAATCGGCGATCACACCGTCGCGCATGGGACGGATGGCCTCGATATTGCCAGGGGTACGTCCCAGCATCAGCTTAGCGTCGTTGCCAACTGCCCGAACCTGCCGCTTGCCGCCCTTTGTGAAGGTGGCGACGACGGAGGGCTCGTTCAGCACGATCCCGCGTCCACGGACGTAAACTAGCGTGTTCGCTGTCCCGAGATCGATTGCCATGTCGCTCGACAGGATGCCGAGTAAACTACCAAACATCTGCTACTAGCCATTCCTTTCCGGCCGGTTGCTGGTACGCGTTCAAGTCGCGGGCATCCCCGGCGAACGGTTCATCGCGTAACAGGTTCTAGGTATGCCGTCCGCGTTAAGGCAATCCTTAGGCCACGCCGCGCCTGAAGCGATTTGCTGGTAAATCTCGTACGACCTGTCCGCAGCCGCCCTCGCTGACGCGTCAGCTACCGGCATTGCCACTTGTCCCGAACGGTTCCAAGCCCGCGTAATTGCAAGGTTTTTGGCAGCGTTCGCGCCCGGCTTCTTAAGCCGGATTCTTGCGTACGGGCAATAGCGAACACAGACTAATTCACCGAATCTAGAAGCGGCGGCCGGGTTAATTCCCGGCCGGGATAAAAAGCATGTTAAGCGGGCGCCAAGGAACTATAAATGATCCGGCTCCGGGACATCAGCAAGACCTATGGTGGTGGGCCACCGGCTCTGGGCCCTGTTAATCTCGCAATCGAAGATCGGGAACTTGCTGTTCTGGTGGGCCCGTCCGGCTGCGGCAAGAGCACCATGCTGTCTCTCGTCAACCGACTAATCGAGCCCTCCGCCGGCCGCATCGAGATCGATGGAGTGGATATGGCCTTGTGCGATCCGGTCCAGTTGCGGCGGCACATCGGGTTTGTGTTTCAAGACATCGGACTGTTTCCACATCTGACGGTCGCGGAAAACATCGAAATCACGCCTGGCCTGCTCGGCTGGAGACGCACCGACATCGACAGCCGCGTCTTGGACCTTCTAAAGCTGGTTCGGCTCGACCCTTCTCATTACGCTGGCCGCCTTCCTCACGAACTTTCCGGCGGTGAGCAACAGCGGGTGGGAATCGCGCGGGCACTCGCGGCACGGCCGAAGATCATGCTGATGGATGAGCCATTCGGCGCCTTGGATCCGCTGGTTCGAGACGAACTAGGAAGCGAATACCGGTCCATTCACGATCAACTGGGCATCACCACCATCCTTGTCACTCACGACATGACGGAAGCGATGCTGCTCGCAGACAGAATTGTGGTGATGCGGAGCGGTGAAATCGTACAGAACGGCACACCGCAAGCCCTGCTCGATCGTCCGGCGGACAGCTTCGTGCAGTCGATGATCGACACGCCACGGCGCCGAGCCAACCAATTGGCCCAGATGTTCGGCGAGGCGCCATGAGCGGCAACGCCTTTGCGGCCGCGCTCGCGCTTCTGCCGGACTATCTTGGCCAGCATGTGGTGCTCAGCGCTTCAGCGGTTCTGCTGGGATCTGCCATCAGCTTGCCTCTGGCGATTGCAGCCTCCCGCTCGCGTAGGCTTGGCGGACCAGTGTTGGCGATTGCGAGCATTGTCCAAACCATCCCGGGGTTGGCGCTGCTGGCGCTGTTCTATCCACTTCTTCTGGTAGCCTCGAACGTCACCGTTGCCTTGCTCGGATGGCGTATTCCCGCGCTCGGTTTCTTGCCCGCGCTATTGGCGCTGACTTTGTACTCCATGCTTCCCATTCTGCGAAACACCGTGGCAGGTCTTTCCGGTATCGATCCGGCGGTTAAGACCGCGGCCCGGGCCGTGGGAATGACCTCGCGGCAGTCGCTCACCATGGTCGAGCTGCCGCTGGCCGCGCCGGTGATCATGGCGGGCATCCGAATCTCGGCAGTGTGGGTGATCGGCACGGCGACGCTCTCTACACCGGTGGGGCAGACCAGCCTCGGCAACTACATCTTCACCGGCCTGCAGACGGAGAACTGGGCGTTCGTCCTGTTTGGCTGCGTCGCCGCAGCATCATTGGCGTTGGTGGTGGACCGTCTGCTTGCGATAGCGGAAACGGGGTTCTCACGAAGGTCACGTAAACGCCTTATCGCGGCCTTGGGCGGCATCCTGATTGTTATCGCCGCGAGCCTGTACCCGCTCGTAACTATGGACGTTGCCGAGGTGACGATCGGCGCCAAGAATTTCGAAGAACAATACACGTTGAGCGCCCTGCTGGCGGATAGATTGCACAAAGCCGGCTTTCGAACGGCCCGTCGCGCCGATCTTGGATCGACGGTAGTTTTTCGGGCACTGGCCTCGGGAGAGATTGACACATATGTCGATTATTCGGGCACGATCTGGGCCAATGAAATGCATCGGACAGACAGCCCGGGACGCAAACCCGTGCTGATGCAAGTCGCGCAGTGGCTGAGGACCACGCGCGGCATCACCGCGCTGGGCTCTCTTGGTTTCGAGAATGCTTACGTGCTGAGCATGAGAAGCGACAGGGCGAAGACACTGGGCATTCGCACGCTCGCCGATCTCGCTGTCTATGCGCCGAACCTGACAATCGGGGGTGATTACGAATTCTTCTCGCGGCCCGAATGGAAGAGCATGGTCAATAGCTATGGGCTAAATTTCGCAAGACAGCGCACCTACCAGCCGACTTTCATGTATCGTGCGGTGCGCGACGGCGATGTCGACGTGATCGCCGCCTTTTCGACCGACGGCCGGATCGCGCAATACGATCTGCGCTTGCTCGCCGACCCGAAATCGGCGCTGCCGCCTTACGACGCAATGCTGCTGGTGTCGGGCAAAAGGGCTGGCGATGTGAGATTTCTAGCCGCGCTGAAGCCGCTCATCGGCAAGATAAATCTATCGGCCATGCAACAGGCCAATCTCATGGTCGATCGCGACAAGCGCACGCCAGAAGAAGCCGCCCACTGGCTGGCAGGGCGGATTGTACGCTGATAGGTCAACCCTCCGGCTGCATCGCGACCAGGTTTATCAGCGCAGCAGCGACGAGGTAGGCGAGCATGAGCGGCCCGGCACCTGCCAAAACAGAGCCGGTCAGTCCCGTCAGAATGGGACAGGGCAGAATCCGGTATAGCGAGCCGACGAACAGAAGCTGCAGGCCCAACACCGCTGCGATTCCCAGCATCAATGCAATGCCGGACGCGCCCAGCGGCTCAATTCTTCGCTTGCGTTCAAGCCTCACCAACGCTGCTTCGAGACGCAACCGCGAAATCTCCGAGCCCAGAAAAATAAAAGCAAGCAGCCAGCTTACAGCGGACGCAAATGTCTGGGCGGCTCCGCCGCCGCCACAACGCGCCAGATTGTCCTCGAGTGCTCGCTGGCCAGGCACTGCAAAGCGCATCGCTGCTTCCAGGACATGCAACGGCGTGAAAACATGCTGAGGCGCCAGTTGCATTGCGAGGGTGATCGCAGCAAAGACGATGAACACGATTTCGTTGAAGCGCGGTAGCAGGTGATGCGGTTTGAAACGGGAAAGTAGGTGACCGCTCGAAAGACCATAGCCCGCCACAAAGAGGATGCCCATCGCTCCGAAAAGAAAGACAGGAATGGCGCTTGCTTCTATCGCCGCAACAACCGCAAAGTGCGATTGCAGTTCACGAGCGATGGCAAGAGCGCCTGCGAAGCTGCAAAACAGGATCCAGCCTTTCGCCAGCAGCCGCGCAATCCCCATACCCCCTCCAAATCGCGTCCGTCAGACCACAGTCAGGCGGAAGCCGCGAACAGCGCGTCTTTCATGCGCTCGGCGCGCAAACTCTCAGCCATCAGGAAAGCGAGTTCCAGCGCCTGGCTGGCATTGAGCCTGGGATCGCAATGCGTGTGGTAGCGATAGGCAAGATCCTGTTCCGAGATTGCCTGGGCGCCGCCGAGACATTCGGTGACGTTTTGTCCCGTCATCTCGAAATGCACGCCGCCGGCGTGCGTCCCTTCAGCACGATGGATGTCGAAAAAACTCTTCACCTCTTTCAAGATGCGGTCGAATGACCGGGTTTTGATACCTCCCTGACTGCGCATAGTGTTGCCATGCATGGGATCGCAGGACCAGACAACGTTCGCGCCCGCCCGTTGAATGGCGCGGATAAGGCGCGGAAGTTTCTCGATGATCTTGTCGGCCCCAAAGCGGCAGATCAGTGTCAGCCGTCCTGGTCTATTATCCGGATTGAGCGCCGCGGCCAGATTTACGAGCGCATCTTCACTCAATGACGGTCCGCATTTCAGCCCAAGCGGGTTTCGTATGCCCCGGCAGAATTCCACATGCGCGCCTTCCGGATCGCGTGTGCGATCGCCAATCCAGAGAAAATGCGCGCTGGTATCGTACCATTCGCCGCTGGTGGAATCGATCCGCGTCATCGCCTGCTCAAAATTAAGGAACAACGCTTCATGGCTGGTATAAAAGCTGGTGCCTCGCAGCTGCGGAATGGCCTCTGGCGTTAACCCACACGCCTCCATGAAGCCGAGCGTCTCGCTGATCCGTTCGGCCAAGGCCTTGTACTGCTCGCCGGCGGGCGATCCCGCAATGAATCCCAGCGTCCAGCGATGGACGTTGTGCAGATCCGCGTAACCTCCGCTGGCGAACGCCCGCAGGAGATTCAGCGTCGCCGCCGACTGGGCATAGGCCTGCATCAGACGATTTGGGTCTGGAGCGCGGCTCTCGCTCGTAAACTCGATGCCGTTGATATTGTCGCCGCGATAGGACGGAAGCGTGACGCCGTCGCGTGTTTCATTGTCCTCCGTTCGCGGTTTGGCAAACTGGCCCGCGATGCGTCCCAGTTTCACGATCGGCATGGCGGCCCCGAAGGTGAGAACGATCGCCATCTGCAGCAACACCCGGAAAGTGTCGCGGATGGTGTCAGGATGGAATTCGGCGAAGCTTTCCGCGCAATCGCCGCCCTGCAGCAGGAAGGCCTTGCCTTGGCAAACTTCTGCCAGCGCCGCAGTCAGGTTTCGCGCCTCGCCTGCAAAAACGAGAGGAGGATGCGTTTTCAACCGCCCCTCGACAGCCGCAAGCGCCTGCGGATCTGGATAGTCCGGCATTTGGCTGACGGGCTTCCCACGCCAGCTCGACGGGCTCCACGTTTGCGGCAAGGCTAAACTCCTTCTTCCCGAAGGATATACGGGAGCGGTTTCGTCAGGCCAAGGGAGCGGCGGGCGATTTGGAGTAGGCCTTGGTTCGCATGGTTACCAGTTCTTCGGCTGCCGTCGGATGAAGCCCTATCGTACCGTCAAATTGATCTTTGGTGGCCCCCATTTTGAGCGCCACCGCAGCGAGTTGCACAAGCTCCGCCGCATCGAAACTAAAGACGTGACAGCCCAGCACTTTCCCGGTTTGGGAATCGACGACCAGTTTGAAGCGCGAACGGGTTTCCCTCCCGGATAGGGTGTGCTTCAGCGGCTTAAACGTGGAACTGTAAACGTCTACTGCATGGCCCGCTTGTAGTGCCTTCGTTTCCGTCAACCCGACCGTCGCGATTTCCGGCCGGCAAAAGACAGCCGTGGGAACGAGACGATGATCGACCGGTGTCGGCTTGTTGTCAAACACTGTCCGGATGAAGCACATCGCTTCGTGAATTGCGACCGGCGTCAGCTGCAGCCGGTTGGTGACATCACCGATGGCGTAGATATGCTGGACAGTCGTCCGGGAATATTCATTTACAACGACCTCGCCCTTAGGGCCTAGCGCGACACCGGCGCCCTCGATCCCTAACCCGTCCGTGTTAGGCCTGCGTCCGATGGCGAGCATGACTGCGTCAGTTTCGATTATCTCGTTGTGATCCGTGAAGGCGAAGAGTTCATCTCCCCGCTTGTCGATCCGCTTGAAGTTCCGGTTGCAGATGACGCGCAAGCCGTTGCGGGCCATCTCCTCCATAATACAGTCGCGCATGTCCTCGTCAAAGCCGCGAAGCACCTTGTCGCCGCGGTAGACCAGCGTTGTGTCACAGCCTAGACCGTGAAAAATGTGCGCGAATTCAACCGCGATGTAGCCGCCGCCGACCACGATAATCCGGCGCGGTAATTTCTCCAGATAGAAGGCATCGTTAGAGGAGATGCAATGTTCGACACCCGGTATGTCGAGCGTGTCGTGTGACGGCCGGCCACCGGTTGCAATCAGAATATACTGCGCCGAGACGGTCTTGCCGCTTTTTGTCAGACGGAGTGTATGCGGTCCGATCAGCTCGGCGCGTTCCAGGAAGATCTCGGCGCCCGCTTTCCTGACGTTTTGAACATACAAGTCCGACAGTCTTGCAATTTCTTTGTCTTTATTGGCAACTAGGGTTGTCCAGTCGAAGCGCCGCTCCGGCACGCTCCAGCCAAAACCGGCGGCGTCTTGGAAGTCTTCGCCGTACTGGCTGGCATAGACGAAGAGCTTTTTGGGGATGCAGCCGCGGATCACGCAGGTCCCCCCGAACTGATACTCCTCCGCGATCGCGACGCGCTTGCCGGCCAGCGCGGCCATGCGGCTGGCCCTCACGCCACCCGAGCCGCCACCGATGACGAAGAGATCGTAATCGTTCTCAGGCATTCCTCGCCCGCTCCAGAACTTCTATGCGTTCAAACGTGTGCGCCACGATCAAGGTTGTGGCGAGATCAATGAACAAGCCGTGCTCCACGACACCGGTGATCGATTTCAAGGCATCCGCGACGCGTTTCGGCTGGGCAATGCTACCGAGCGCGCAATCGTAAATGACATTTCCCCCGTCTGTCCGATACGCAGCGTCGCCGCTTTGACGCAGGGCGACAGCCACGCCATCGTGGCCGCACTCTCGAAGCGAGCGACGGATGCCTTCGGCTGTCACGCCATGACCGAATTCGGCGACTTCGACGGGAAGAGGAAAACGGCCCAGCCGCTCCACCAATTTCGATCCATCGGCAATAACGATCATGCGGTTCGACGCATTCGCCACGATCTTCTCGCGCAACAATGCGCCTCCGCCACCTTTGATGAGATTGAAATCGCGGTCCGCTTCGTCCGCACCGTCGACTGTGAGATCCAGTGGGGCAAGTCCGGCGAGCGGAGCAATAGGAATTCCCCGATCTTTCGCGTTCAGCGCCGTGCGCTCAGAGCTCGCCGAACAAATGACCGTCAAGCCGCCGCGGACCCGCTCGCCCAACAATTCAAGGAAAGCCTCTGCCGTCGACCCCGTGCCGAGGCCAAGCTTCATGCCCTCCTGAACGAACTCCAGCGCGCGTGCCGCAGCCGCACGCTTCAGCGCAGCGATATCCGATTCGGGCATCGAACGAGACTAGCAGACGATGTGGTCACTCCACAGTCACGGATTTCGCGAGGTTGCGAGGCTGGTCGACATCGGTGCCCTTGGCAACCGCGGTGTGATAGGCGAGCAGCTGCATGGGAATGGCGTGCAGAAGCGGCGCGGCCAGCCAATCGGCCTGCGGCACCTCGATGCTCTTCCAAACGCGTTCTCCGGCCTGCTGGATACCGCGGCAATCGGAAACGAGGATCACTTTGCCGCCCCGCGCCATCACCTCCTGCATATTGGAAATCGTCTTTTCGAACAGCGGATCGCAGGGTGCGATCACCACCACCGGCATGTTTTCGTCGATTAGGGCGATTGGGCCATGCTTCATCTCGCCTGCGGCGTAGCCTTCGGCGTGAATGTAGGAAATTTCCTTCAGCTTCAGGGCACCTTCGAGCGAGATCGGAAAGTTTACGCCGCGTCCGAGGTACAAAACGTCGCGCGCCTTGGCCACCTCCAGGCCTAAAGCCTCAATAGAGGGTTCCTGTTTCAGCGCATCGACAATATGGCGGGGGGTCTCAAGCAGCGAGGTGACATGCGCGTTTTCCGCGGCAGGCGAAAGCGAGTCTCGCGCGCGTCCGGCGGCGATCGCCAGGCAAACCAGCACGCTGAGCTGGCATGTAAATGCTTTCGTGGAGGCAACCCCAATCTCCGGACCGGCAAAGGTCGGCAGCACCATGTCCGCTTCGCGTGCGATCGTGCTTTCCGGCACGTTTACAATCGCGATCGTCTTCTGTCCCTGATGCTTGGCGTCGCGCAACGCTGCGAGCGTGTCGGCTGTTTCGCCGGACTGTGAGATGAACAACGCAACTCCATCGCTGGGATATACAGGTTCCCGATAGCGAAGTTCCGAAGCCACGTCCGCTTCAACCGGGAGGCGGGCCAGTTGCTCGAACCAGTATTTGCCGACAAGCCCGGCATAGAACGCCGTGCCGCAGGCCGAGATCGTCAACCGGCTGGCTCTGGCGAGCACGTCCAGCACGGCAGGGTCGCGCAGATCTACGGTACGCGTCTCCGGATCGACGTAATGAGACAGCGTGTGGCCGACGACTTCCGGCTGCTCATGGATCTCCTTCGCCATGAAGTGACGGTAGCCACCCTTGTCGACCAGGCCGGCAGAGGCGCTGGTAATCCTGATCTCGCGATTGGCTGGCCGTCCTTCGTTATCGAAAATCTGGATATCGGGGCCACGAACCACCGCAACGTCGCCGTCTTCCAGATAGGATACACGATTGGTGAAAGGCGCCAGCGCAATGGCGTCGGAGCCGAGATAGCCTTCATTGGGACCATAGCCGACCGCGAGTGGGCTGCCATGCCGCACGCCAATGAGAAGCTGTTCCTCCCCTCGAAAGATCATGGCAATGGCGTAGGCGCCTGTGAGCCTCTTGGCGGCTTCGATTGCCGCGTGCGCCGGATCAAGTCCCTCATCCAGACAATCGGTCACGAGATGTACCGCCACTTCCGTGTCCGTTTCGGAATCGAAGATGTGACCCTTGGCCGTCAGTTCTTCGCGAAGCTCGCGAAAGTTCTCGATAATTCCGTTATGCACTACGGCGACGCGTTCGGAAGCATGCGGATGCGCATTTGATTCCGTCGGTGCTCCGTGTGTTGCCCAACGTGTGTGGCCGATGCCGACAATGCCGGGAAGCGGATCGTCCTGCAGAGTATTCGCGAGCTTGGACAGTTTGCCCGCTGAGCGGCGACGGTTGATCTTGCCGTCGACCAGGGTGGCAATGCCGGCCGAATCATAGCCCCGATATTCGAGTCGTCGCAGCGCCTCGAGAATAGCGGGCGCGGCAGGCGCAGTCCCCACAATACCTACAATGCCGCACATTTATCCTCTCTTTGCCTTCTCCGCCGTCTTGCGGACTCTAAATCTGGCTGCCCAACCTGAAATTTCCTTCTGTTCCGCGCGGGCCACGGCCAAAGCATCTTTCGAAACGTCGCGCGTGACCACGCTGCCGGCGCCGACCACCGCGCCGTCTTCTATTGCTATTGGGGCAACCAGAGCGGAGTTCGAACCGATGAACGCGCCGGCCCCGATCTGGGTGGGATGCTTTACGAAGCCATCGTAGTTGCAGGTAATGGTTCCGGCCCCGATATTTGCGCCGGGCCCCACATGGGCATCTCCCAGGTAACTTAGGTGATTCGCCTTCGCGCCTTTCTCAATCTGCGCGTTTTTCACCTCGACGAAGTTGCCGATGTGCACGTCCTCTCCAATCGAGGCGCCGGGCCGCAGCCGGGCGTACGGTCCCACAACAGCGCGCTGCTCCACAATGGATCCCTCAAGATGGGAAAACGCTCGAATTTCCGCTCCGCTCCGCACTGTCACGCCAGGGCCAAAGACAACGAACGGGCCAATCCAAACGTCGGCCTCAAGAACAGAATCCCACGATAGAAATACCGTCTGCGGCGCCAACATTCCCACCCCGGCCCCCAGCGCTCGTGCCCGCAACCGGGTCTGCATCTGTGCTTCCGCCTGCGCCAGTTCGGCGCGATCGTTCATGCCCATGACTTCGACGGCATCGGATTCCAGTACCGCGCAGCGCACGCCCTCGCGTTTTGCGATCAGGGGGACGTCGGTGAGATAGAATTCGCCTTGCGCGTTGGTTTTCTCGAGCTTGGCCGCCCAACGAAAGAAGTCCGGCGCATTGGCCACCACCGTACCAGCGTTGAAGAGATCGACATCCCGCTCCGCTTCGGTTGCATCCTTATGTTCTACGATCCTGTCCAAGTATCCATCGGCATCTAGGATCACCCGGCCGTAGGCCCCTGGCTCACTTGCGCGGAAAGCCGCGATGGCGAGCCCTGTTTTTTCGGCCGCCGCAAAAACCGAAGAGAATGTTGGGCCAGTGACGAGCGGCATGTCGCCATTGTTGATCAGCAAAGTACCGGAAAAATCCGACAGCGCAGGCATCGCACAAGCCGCCGCATGACCAGTACCTAGTTGCTGTTCCTGCACGACCGTTGCGACGTCGAGGCTCGCGGCGTAGTCACGAACGGAATCGGCCTGGGCCGATCGTACAACCACTATGCGGCCGACGCCCGCCTCGCGCATGGCAGCAATGACATGGCCGAGCACCGGGCGGCCGGCGACCGTATGCATCACCTTCGGCTTGGCGGATTTCATCCGCCTGCCGATTCCCGCGGCGAGAATGATTCCGGCGCGCTCCGCCACCCGCTTTGCTCCTGGTCGCCAAGCCCGTCCTTGGTCGAGGTAATGTGCCCTCCGATTCGGGCAAAATGACGATTTGCGACCGTATATTGCCGCCGAAATGGTTACCCGGCACTGTGTGCCGATGGCCTCTCCCGCAGTACTTATCGATCTCGACGGTACCCTTGTGGACACAGCGCCCGATCTGCTCGGCGCGCTCAACGCCGTGCTGACTTCCGAGCGCCGGTCGACGGTCGACCCACAAACCCTGCGCCATATGGTTGGCCACGGAGCCCGCGCATTGATCGAACGAGCCATGTCGGCAACGGGCGAGCCTGTCGCGGCGGAGCAGCTCCCCGGGCTGGTGGACCGGTTCATCGCCTACTATCGGGAACACATCGCAGACGGCAGCCAACCGTTTCCAGAGGTCGATGAAACGCTGTCACGCCTGCGAGAATCGGGCGCCCGTCTCGCCGTGCTTACCAACAAGCCGCAGGTTCTCACGGAACCAATTCTCGCAGCGCTGGGTCTGGCGCGTCACTTCGACGTGATCTGCGGTTCCGGCCGTTACGCTTTCAACAAGCCGGATGGGCGAATCGTGGCCCATGTGGTCCAGGAGCTTGGCGGAATGGAGGGCGGCGCAATCATGATCGGGGACAGCGCCGTGGATGTTGCCACCGCGCGAGCGGCTGCTATTCCTGTGGCCCTGCTATCCTACGGCTATACGCCGGAACCGGTCCACAATCTGGGTGCCGACGCCATCGTCGACTGTTTCTCCGAAGTTCCTGCAGTTCTCAGGAAACTGCTCAGGTCTGATACATGACCGGCGCGACTGACGGGCCCGCTATTCCATCAAATGCGCTTGCCAAGCCGGAAGCGGCGTACCATTGTCCCGCCGAACGCGAGCGGTGGCTCGCCAAAACCTGAAGGGGTTCTTCAATGTCTTTCCGCAAACATCTCATGGCCGCCTCTGCGGCAGTCGCCGCTTTCGGGCTTGCCGCATCGGCAGACGCCGGAACAGCCAAGCACTATCACATCTTTCGTGCGACATCCTTCGAATCACTGGCAAAGCAGGCGCCGCCGCCGGCAGGCGACATGAACTACTATGGCGGCAAGGTGTTCTCGCACGTTATTGTCCAATCCGTCATGTGGAACAAGGATGTCGTTCAGAATACGCAGGATCAAATCCCGCTCTTTTCCGCCGCCATCGTTGACAGCACTTATACCGATCAGATGAAAGAATATAGCACGAAGGGCGTGAAATCGATCAGCGGCCACAAGGGTACAAAGCAGACGATCAGCCGCGGCACCTATATCGGCCAGGTCGTACTGAAGCCGCACAACACGAGCCTGAACCTGACCGACGAGGACATCCAGGCAGAGCTCGCGAGGCAGATCGACGAAGGTAAACTGGCGCCCCGCAGCATCGACACGCTCTACATGGTCTACTTCCCGTCCAACATTCACATCGACCTGCAGGGTTCGCAATCGTGCGTGGCCTTCGGTGCCTATCACTTCGCCACGAATGACAAAAAGACCGACAAGAAACACAATATCTGGTACAGTGTCGAACCGGAGTGCAATTCCGGCTTTACCTTCCTCACTTTCGCGGCTTCGCATGAGTTCGCCGAAGCGGTGACCGACAACGTTCCGACGCCGGGGTCCAATCCGGACTTTCCGCAGGCCTGGAACGATGCGCAGGGCTTCGAAGTCGGCGACAAATGCAGCGGCAGCGGCACCCTGACGTCGGACTCCGGAAGCTGGAGAGTTACTCAGTACTATCTGAATAGCCTGCACGGCTGCAGCACGACTTCCACCTATAAGAGCCCGTAAGCTTCTGCTTGCTTTACGGACGACGAATGAGCCCGACCTTCCCATGAAGGTCGGGCTTTTCTTTCAGGATGATTCATTCATCCCGGCGGCCGGGGTTGCTCCCGCACTTATCTTGACGCCTGACCCCGCCGATCATAGGAGACGCGGGGGCGCGTAGCTCAGCGGGAGAGCACTCCCTTCACACGGGAGGGGTCACAGGTTCAATCCCTGTCGCGCCCACCATCGAAAACGCAAATCATCGGCCGTTGAAGCTTCCAGCTGGCTCGATCGCAGGCCGCTATTCCGACGCCGGCAGCTCCTTCGTCTTCACCTCGCCGTACTGCTGCTGCTTGAAGTCCATCAGCCGCTTTTCCGCAGCCCGGAACGCATCCCTGACGGAGGTTTGCAGGTTTGGCGTAGCGTGGCGTTCCTTGGCGCGGTGTGGCTCGCGGCTGATCGCTATTTCCCGGCCGGGCACCCGGATGGCGATATGTACCTCGGGGACATTGCCGTGGCGATGCTGCCTGTGAGGCACCTCAAGCGAAACCCGGCAGCCAATCAGATGGGGATAAAGTTTTTCAAGCTTTTCAACGTGTTCCCGTATGAGGCTCTCTACGTCAGCGGTGGGCTTGAGATTGTGGAAAGCGATCTCCAGTGGAATGTCCATTTGTACCTCTGTGGCGGAGAATGGCTGCGACACTCTGGTGGCGTGATGAACTCTGAAGATTAGGCACTTGTTCGCTGTTGCGTAAAGAGAAGGACAGCGGCATTGAGCAAATCCTGTTCTCGATTTCGCCGGTCATCGTACAAAACGTCCGGTGCCAAAAACCGTTGCCGTCAAAACGGGCAACCGGTTAAGCGCAGCCTTTGAACGTGCGCTCAATGCTGACGGCCGATCCAATCGGCGATATCCGCCCAGACGGTTTCGCCATCAAGGTCGCGCAGCAGCATGTGATAGCCGTTAGGATAGCGCCGCACATCCGCCTGTCCATCAAGCTGATGGATCACGGACATGGTCGGCTGCTTCGGAATGACCTGATCGTTCTCCCCGTAGAGAAACAAAACACGAGACCTTTTGACCTGTTGCGTTGAAGCGGTCCTCGCCTCATCCATCAGGTTTACCAGACCATAAACCTGATCCGCCCGGACCGAATGCTGATACAGCGGATCGCGCGAGAGCTTCTTCAGCACTTCGATGTTGTCGCAGGCCACGATGTGCAGCCCCCTGCCGGAGACGTGCATGCCGGGCACGAAGTGCGCTGCGATCCACAACGCTGCCCGATACGACACCGGCATATCGCTGCGCGACCACACCGCGGGGGCAACCAGAATGGCACCGTCGACAGCAGGCGCAGTTCTACTCGGAAGCGCCGTCAGCACGACGGCGCCGCCCATGCTCTCTCCCAGCACGTAAACCGGAATGCCTGGATGGCGCGCGCGAGCCGCCTGCACCGCGTCTTGAAGATCCCGGCGCATCACGTCGCTGCCCGCCCACACGCCGCGCAACGGCGCGCGCCCGAAGCCTCGCTGATCGTAGGCGTAAGTGGTGATGCCGTGCGCGGCCCACCAAGGCCCCGGCAAGTCGAACGCCTCCGAGTAGTCGCTCATGCCGTGCAGCGCGACTATGACGGCATGCGGCGTTGGCGCATCCCAATGGCGCAGCGGCAACCGCGCGCCGTCACGCATGAGAATGACATCTTCCGCAATTGCGGGCCTGATGTTCTCGCTGCCGTTAGAAGGCGCCTGCGACGATACGCAGCCCGCGAGCAGGATCAGGCCGCAAGCAACCGCCGCACGCGCCGCCGCAAGTAGGGCAAAAGCTCTTCCGCGAACCATGGATTCTTCTTGATCCAACCGCTGTTGCGCCACGAGGGATGCGGCAATGGAATATAGCGCGGAGCGTAATCCCGCCATGCCCGCACGGTTTCCGTCATGCCGCCTTTCGCCTGGCCGGCGAGATGCCACGCTTGCGCGAACGTGCCCACCAGCAGCGTGGTTTCGAACTGCGGCAATGCCGCGAACAGCCGCGCGCGCCAGGTGGCTGCGCATTCCTTCCGCGGCGGCAAATCGTGGCCCGCTTCGTTGTAGCCGGGAAAGCAGAAGGCCATCGCCGCAATGGCCACGCGCGATTCATCGTAGAAGGTTTCGCGGTCTATCCCCAGCCAATCCCGCAAGCGGTCCCCGCTGGCATCGTTGAACGACAGGCCGGTCTCATGGACGCGCAGGCCCGGGGCCTGGCTGACAATGCAAAGCTTCGCCGTGGGGCTGGCATGCAGCACCGGCCGCGGACCGTGCGGAAGGTGCGTTGCGCAAAGCCGGCAGGCACGAATTTGGGCGAGGATTTCGTCCAGCGACTCCCGCCGCTGTCCATTCCGGCCCGGCATTTTGAGCGTCGTCTCCACCGCACAACATGTAGTGGTTCTGAATCAAGCTGAGCAGTCGTTATCACCACTTTTCCGGTTATTGGCATTTCCCTGACCTTCTTCGCGCAAGAAAATAACCGAATTGAACCTCACTTTTCGAGTTTTTTCCGCATCTCTCCTACCGATAAGTACGAAGAGTGAACATATAGTCCCACGCCTGGCCCGTCAAGGGAAATTATCGGCCCGCTGGCCGTCCGCCGCCGCCACTGGATACCGTTCACGCTCTATTTGCCCGATGCGGCTAGAGTGAAGCCGCGGTCGAAAACGACCCATCGCTTTCCATGCGGCTGGGGCCACCTAAAACCCGTCGGGGCCGCATGCGAAGGGGAGCCGCAGCCGGCGGCTCCCCGTCCCCAACCTGATCTGCCCCCTGTTCCACTCAATTGAACGGGAAACGCCAATCGAAATACAACTATTGGTTGCATTCACAACCAGTAAGAGCTACACCTGAGTGGTGAAGAGCACTCCCGAAAGAGTGCTCTCGAAGCAGCCTTCCCTCGTTTGGGACGGCTGGCGAGGGGGCAAAATGTCGGACACCGATACAAGGGATTCGATTGCGCATTGGGTCGCGCACAAACTGTTTCCGGAAAATGGCGGCGTCGACGAGGATCGCAATATTTCCGGCAACGCGCAGGCTTACGCGAGGACGCTTGCCGTCGAGATAAACTTTCTCGCCGCTCAGGCCGCCGACACTCATAACCTCACATGGAAAAACGTCACCCCAAAGGACATTGAGCCGTTGGAAACGGTCAGGGAATTGATCGCACTCATTGTCGATCACCTCAGCTAGTGGGGCCGACAAGATGATCCGGGCTTTCGCGGCGGCGGCATCAGCAACCGTCTTACTTGCATGTCTGTGCGCTTCCGTGAACGCGCGGCCATCTGAAAGTTCGAGCGCAACAGGGACCTCGGCGGACAAGACGGATGCTGGTGCGAAATCAGACAATGACGGTTGCTCGACCGGGGACGACCAATCCAGCACCAATGATGCTTCACAATCGAACGGTAGCGAGGCGAAGAACACAGCCAAGCACACTTCGAAAATCCAACACGGATTAAATTGCCATTTTGCGGGACTGGAATTCGCCGCCGGACCCGTAAGTGGCGGAGGTTTCGGCGCGCAGCTGAAAGGTGATCATCAATACGATCTGACTTCCTTCAATGCCGGCCCCCCACTGGGCGGGTTTCTGGAGATGCCAAACCAGCTGTCGGTCGGATACGCCACGAACGACAGCTGGGACAGCAAACCGGACAGCCATAACCAGGTCTCGGTCGATCTCAAGCTGAGCCTCGATGGCGCGATGCTCACGCCTCTACATCCCCTTCCCAATCCTATACCGCCGGAGTGCAACCACGACTGGAACCTGCCGCAATGCGGTTCTGGCGGCGAGCCACTTCTGGGGTACGGCCTCTACGGAGACCTGCGCTATCGCTATGGCACCTTCGACGATCAAGGCAGTCTGAGCCACGTGAATCAGGTGCTGGGCGGCGGCGGCATTTATTTCGTTTGGCAGAAAGGCATGTTGAACCAGCCCTGGATCGATATCTGGCCGGGCGTTTCGCTGACCTACTACTCGCCGATCTCGACCGATACGCCGCTACTGAAGGGCATCCTGCCCGACGGTATCAAAGCGGATTTCCTGCAAGCCGAATTCAAAACGGGTCTGCGCTTTCCCGTGGCCGGCCATCCATTCCGGCTGATTGTCAAATACGATGGATCCCTGCCGACAAACGGCCTGAACAATTCGTGGGAAAGCCTTTGGAACGTGCAGCTATCCGCTGATCTCTTCGATTCCGGTTTCGAGCCTGCAATCACTTTTCAGTCCGGGAAGAACGGCGGCCTCAGTTACGACAGGCAGCTGCTGTTCGGTATCGTGAAGCATCTCTCCGAGTAGCGGAACCGGGAGTTAACTTTCGCTGCAGAGAACAAAAAAACCGCGCGGGAGATGAAGCCCGCGCGGTTCGTTTCCTGTTAGGCGAGATAAGACAGTCTATTCGCCTTCGTCTTCTTCCGGCTCTTCGGTCTCCGCCTTCTTGCCGCGTTTCTTCAGCGCGGCGCCAAGGATATCTCCCAGCGAAGCACCGGAATCCGACGAGCCGTACTGCGCGACGGCCTCTTTCTCCTCCGCCATCTCGCGCGCCTTGATCGACAGCCCGATCTTGCGCGAGGCCTTGTCGAAGCTGGTAACCATGGCATCGACCTTGTCGCCCTTGCCGAAACGCTCCGGGCGCTGCTCGGCGCGGTCGCGCGAAAGATCGGCGCGGCGGATGAACGCCTTCACGCCGTCCGCGAGCGATACCTCGACACCGCCGTCGTTCACGTCCGTGACGGTGACGGTGACGACGCTGCCCTTCCGCAAGGGGCCGCCGGCCGCGCCCATCTTCTCCATCGGGTCGGACTGCAGCTGCTTGATGCCCAGGCTGACGCGCTCTTTCTCCACGTCCACATCGAGCACCTTGGCCTTCACCATTTGGCCCTTCTCGTAATCCTTCACCGCCTCGTCGCCGGATTTGTCCCACGAGATGTCCGAGAGGTGCACCATGCCATCGAGCTCGTCGCCGAGGCCGACAAAAATGCCGAACTCGGTGATCGACTTGATCTCGCCCTCGATGGTGCTGCCGGCGGGATGTTCGCGCGCAAACTGTTCCCACGGATTTTCCTGGGTCTGCTTCAGGCCGAGGCTGATGCGGCGCTTGTTGGAATCGACTTCCAGCACCTGAACATCCACTTCCGTGCCGGGATTGACGATCTTGCCGGGAGCGACGTTCTTCTTCACCCAGCTCATCTCGCTCACATGCACGAGACCCTCCACGCCCGGCTCCAGCTCCACGAAGGCGCCGTAATCCGTGACGTTGGTGACCTTGCCGCTGAACTTCGCGCCGACCGGGTATTTGGCGGCGACGCCTTCCCACGGATCGGTCATCAGCTGCTTCATGCCGAGGCTGATGCGCTGCGTGTCCGGATTGATCTTGATGATCTGGACAGTGACCGTCTGACCAACATTCAGCACTTCGGTCGGATGGCTGACCCGCCGCCAGGCGATATCGGTGACATGCAAGAGGCCGTCCACCCCTCCGAGATCGACGAAGGCGCCGTAGTCGGTGATGTTCTTCACCACGCCTTCCAGCACCTGGCCTTCCTTGAGCGACGCCACCAGAGAGGTCCGCTCTTCGGCGCGGCGCTCTTCCAGCACGGCACGGCGCGAGACCACGATATTGCCGCGCCGGCGATCCATTTTCAGAATCATGAACCGCTCCTGCTGGTTCATCAGCGGACCAACATCGCGCATCGGGCGCACATCCACCTGACTGCCCGGCAGGAACGCCACGGCGCCGTCGAGGTCCACGGTGAAGCCGCCTTTCACCCGGCCGAAGATGACGCCCATCACCTGCGTCTGATCGTTGAAGGCCTTCTCCAAACGGATCCAGCTTTCCTCGCGGCGCGCCTTGTCGCGGCTGAGCACGGCTTCGCCCATCGCGTTCTCGATGCGCTCGAGATAGACCTCGACTTCATCGCCGACCTTCACGTTTTGCGGCAGCCCCGGCATGCCGAATTCCTTCAGCGGAACGCGGCCTTCGGTTTTCAGGCCGACATCGACCACCGCGTAATCGTTTTCGATCGCCGCGATGCGGCCCTTGATGACGTTTCCTTCCTGCGGCGACTGGGTGTCGAAGCTGGCTTCGAGCATGGCCGCGAAATCGTCGCGGGAGGGGGTGGCAATGGAGGTGGCGACAGCCATTCAATGTCCTTTTTCGTTTCGTCGTTGGTCACAAACTGGTTGCGTGCAAATCGTCATGGCCCGCGCGTTCGGGCAAATGTCCGGAAACCGGACGGGCAATGGCGAGTGAATGCGTTCGCAGGCCTGCTCGAGAGAAGCGCGCCGGGTCTCCCTGAACCCCTATGGCACCGCTTTGAGCGCCTCCCCAATCTTTGGCTGAACCAAAGCCAGGGCGGCCGCGAAGGCCGCGTCTATATCCAAATGGGTGGTATCAAGCAAGAGCGCGTCGGCGGCAGGCTTAAGCGGAGACGTGGCCCGCCCCCGGTCCCGCGCATCGCGCTCGACGATTTCCGCCAGGATGGCCTGTTCGTCGGCCTGCTCTCCCCGTTCCTTCAGCTCCAGCCAACGGCGGTGCGCGCGCACCTCCGGCGCAGCATCAATGAACAGTTTGGCGGTCGCACCCGGACAGATGACCGAGCCGATATCGCGGCCATCGATCACCGCGCCTTTTGCCCCTCCCGGCGGGTGAGCGGCGAAACTATGCTGGAATTCCAGCAGGGCCTGCCGCACCTTCGGAAACACCGATACGATCGAAGAGGCACTCCCGATCTGTGCGGAACGAACGCGGGCATCCGTTCGCCTGTCGAACGGGATGCGTTGGGCCGCAGCGACAGCGTCGCTCTCGCTATTCGGGTCGCCGCCGGCATCTGCAACGCCGAGCGCCACCAGCCGGTACAGCGAGCCCGAATCCAGATGCGCGAAACCGAAATGATCCGCCAGCCGCTTGGCCAGCGTCCCCTTGCCGGAGGCCGCCGTTCCATCCACCGCGATGACGATTGGTGACGTCACGTGTTTCCCCCTCTCCTCGCGGGAGGGGGCGCGGCGCGAAGCGACGCGGGGGAGGGGGCTTCAAGTTCAGACGCAGATTTACCCCTCCCCCAAATTCTCGCTCTTGCGACGCTTGAATTTGCCCCCTTCCGCAACGGGAGGGGGACATTTGATATGTGTTCGCCCGAAAGAAATTGGTTATGCTGAAGCAGCTGTTCCTGTTCCAAAACAGCCCGCTCGATTTCATCGATTACGCTACCGATACTCGTCATAACGTCGCTGGCTGCAAACCGTATCACCTGAAAATTGTTGTGGTTCAGCCAAGCCGTTCGACGCGCATCGTGAAGCGCCCGTGCGTGTTCGGCATGATGGTTGCCATCAACTTCCACAACAAGGCGTACCGGAAGACAGCAAAAATCGGGGAAATATGGCCCAAGCGGAAATTGGCGACGGAATCTGTGGCCATGAATGGTTTTGCGCCGCAGGTAACGCCAAAGATACTGCTCAGCAGCTGAAGCATTTGCACGCAAGTCACGGGTAAGTTGCGTCGGATCGAGCCCCCTCCCCCGAGCAATCGTCTGGGCGCCAGACGATTGCTCGCCCCCTCCCGCAAGGGGAGGGGGAAGTTTCTTTCGAGGGCGTTTGCAATAACTTGGCATCACGAGAACTTTGCACCTATCGAACGCATGATAGTCTCGAATTCTGGGAAGCTGGTGGAGATCATTGAACTGTCGTCGGCGGTTATTGGAGCGCGGGAAGCAAGACCGGCGATGAGGAATGACATGGCGATCCGATGGTCCATGTGCGTTGCGATGGTTGCGTTGCCGGGGACTTCGCCGGCGCAACCATGAATGATCATGCCATCTTCGAGCTCATCCACTTGAATGCCGCAGGCGCGCAGGCCATTCGCGATCGCCGACAAACGATCGCTTTCCTTCACGCGCAGTTCTTCGAGGCCACGCATTACGGTACGCCCGGAAGCATTCGCGGCGGCGATGGCGAGAATGGGGTATTCGTCGATCATCGATGGCGCACGCTCAGGCGGCACCACCACACCATGCAATTGGGAATGCCGTGCGATCAGATCCCCGATCTCTTCACCCCCGCTTTCCCGCCGATTTACAATGGAAATATCGGCGCCCATCTCCAGCAACGTATCGATCAGGCCGATACGGCGGGGGTTGAGCAGCACGTCGGGAATGGAAACTTCGGATTCCGGAACGATCAGCGCGGCGACCAGCGGAAAGGCCGCCGATGACGGATCGCGCGGCACGGCAATGCGCGCAGGCCACAATTCCACCTCGCCCATGACGCAAATGCGCTCGCCACCATTATCCAAGGGTTCGATTGAAACCTCCGCGCCGAACGCCTGCAGCATGCGTTCGGTATGATCGCGTGTCAGCGCCTCCTGGGTGATGCGCGTCACCCCCGGCGCGCCGAGAGCGGCCAGCAGCAGAGCCGATTTCACTTGCGCCGAGGCGACCGTCACCTCGTAATCGATGCAGATGGGCCGATCTGTTCCGTAAACTGTCAGCGGCATCAACCCCCCATCGCGGGCTTCATACGTTGCGCCAAACTTGGTCAGCGGCTCGAGCACCCGCTTCATCGGCCGCCGACGCAGGCTCTCGTCGCCGGTGAACACGGCGGAAATCGGCGTTGTGGCCATCGCCCCCATTGCCAGCCGCGCGCCGGTGCCGGAATTGCCGAAATCCAGTTCGGCATCCGGCGCCCGCCAGCCGCCAACGCCGCGGCCCCACACCTGCCAATCCCCCGGCGCAGTCTGCGATATCTCAGCTCCGAACTGCCGCATCGCTTGCGCGGTTTGGAGAACATCCTCGGCTTCGAGCAATCCGGAAATCCGTGTCTCGCCAACCGTCAGCGCGCCCAGAATCAGGGCCCGGTGGGAAATCGACTTGTCGCCCGGAATTGCTGCCACACCCAGTAGCGAACCAGAGCGATGCGCGGTGAATGGAACAGGAGAAAACGGGGACATGGCTTGCAAAATAGGGCGTCGCACACCAGATGAGGACGTCGCCCGAAGGAACCGGGCGGCACTCCCCAACTTCTTTGACAGAGGGGCCCGGACGTGGCAAACGGCCCGGCCTTTCAGGAACGGAACAGGCATGACGGCGGCTGCCAAAGCGGATCTCGGAACCAAACGCGTTTGCCCCACCTGCGCGGCGCGTTTTTACGACTTGCAGAAACGTCCGATCGAATGCCCGAAATGCCACGCGACCTTTGAGCCGGAGGCCTTGTTCCGTACCCGCCGTCCCCGCCAGCCGGAAGCTGAATCCGTAACCGCAGGCGCAGCCGCCGCGGAGGAAGCGGAAGAGCGGGAAGACGAGAACGAAGAGGTCGAGACCGAGGAGGCCGAAGAACTCGAGGCGGTCGAGGAAGAGCCAATCGCCGACATCACGGATGACGAGGAGGAGGAAGCCGAGGTGACCGAGGAGGAAGAGGCCGCTGAAGCCGGCATGTCGGTCGTCGAAGACGTCGAGGGTGCGCCGCTCGAAGATATCGATGAAGAAGCGGTGGGCGAAGATGAGGGCGACGAAGGCCTGCTGGAAGAAGTCGAGGAGGAAGGTGACGACGTCGCCGGCATCATCGATCCGAGCATTGGAAAGGACGAGCGATAGCTCATCCTTTCAAATGCAGAAGTTCGGAAATCAAAAGCCAGAATCTGATTTGCAGAATGAGACGAGGTGAATTGTACTGATAAGCGTCGGGATCGCTCCCTTCCGATTCCGACATCTGATTTCTGAATTCCGCGCGGCTCCGCCGCGCATGGGGCTGTAGCTCAGTTGGGAGAGCGCGTGAATGGCATTCACGAGGTCAGCGGTTCGATCCCGCTCAGCTCCACCAGTCCTCGCCGCGCAGCGGCGGAGACTGCCACGTCGAAGCGCGGTAGCGCGAAGACGGGCAACATCGGTCCCGCGCGGCTTCGACTTGGCAAGCCGGCCTTCGCTTTAGCAAAATCGTATGACTTACGTCTATCTGCTCCAAAGCATTGAGACACGGGAACGGTTTTACGTAGGGGTCACAGACGATTTGCGGGTTCGCATGATCGCTCATAACACAGGCCAGGTCCGCCATACCTCAAAGTACAAGCCATGGCGGCTCAACACCTATATCGGATTTAGCGACAAATCGCGCGCCATTGCGTTCGAAAAATACCTCAAAACTCAATCTGGGCGCGCGTTCGCGCGCAAAAGGCTGTAACAAAAAATCGCTCAAACTAGTGCGATATCGCCGTGTCGGGCGGCTTGTCCGCCTCGCTGTTGTCGGTGGAATTTGTTGGCGGTTGGGCCAACGGTGTCTTGCCCGCGGTATCGGGTGGAGGCGACGTGGTTACGCTCGTCGGCGCCTGCGTGATCGCACTATTATCGGGCGCGTTCGGGGGCAATTGCACTGCGGCACCGTCATTCGGAGCAGTCGCCAGTGCCGGTACCGGCGCCCCCGGGCCGGTGTTCGTTGCAACCGCCGGTGGCTTGATGGTGGGGCTGTTGTCCATCGCGTTCGCCTCGATGGGGCTGGCGCGCAGCTTGAGATGCGCGAAAATCGCACGATGGCCGTCGATCTCCAGAGACCGCACCGGCCGCATGTACAGCCCCGGATCGCGCTGCGTCGGCCAAATGGCGAGGGTCACGGCGCCGAGGATGTTGCCGCCGATCACCAGCATGCGATCCGCCGCAACCTTCACCACAAGATCGCAATGCGCCGGGGCGGGCATGCCCATGTCGTTTCGCCTGTCCGCGATGCTGCGGTAGCGAAAACGTGCGCTTTCCAACACATCGCAAAGAAGGTCGCCGGGTTCGATCAGCTGTTCGCCCAGATCGTAGGCGTAGTAGGCCGCGTAACGATCGCTGGTATCGCGCCCGCGAATAGCCTGATCGATGTAGTCCCGATGCGCGATAGAGCGCTGAAATTGTCGCGGATCGCCCAAGCCGCCTTCACACATCACCCACGAAATGAAGGCGGCGGACCATGGATAGACCCAGCGAATGGGCCTGACGCCCGCCGCGTACCAGTAGGCGTTCTGGCGCGCGATGATGGATGCGCCATCCGGCGTGGTGGACCAATAGCCTGCCACTGTCGTGTCGGTGGTGGGATCGGTCGGTGCAACCGATTCCGCGCCCTGGTGTATCACGCCCAGCCTCGTGGGAAGAGCATTGCCCGTTGTGTGGCTGAGGTCGACGGTGTGAGCGCCGAAAAACGCCCATTCCTGCACCGCGATGTCCACAATGCGCCGCCTTGCGTTGACGGTTGCGTCGATGCGGCAGTGCGTATCTGTGACGTGCATGTAACTGCGCGGACCGCTCACGCGATCGGAAGGCGGAGAAACATCGAGCACATCGAGCGGAAGACGCGGCGTGGCCGATGCCGGACAAAGCTGCAAAGCCAGCGCCAGCGCGACCAGACATCCAATGGGCTGTTGGTTCATTGTTGTTTTCTAGCGGGCGATTGCGCTAGGGCAAGTGAGACGTAGCGCCCTCTTGACGAGACACGATTGAGCTTTCTCGACGCGCGGCACATTCCTGACGGCACTGTAATGACGCCCGACCTGGCCATCGTCGGCGGCGGCCCCGCCGGCATCACGCTTGCGCTGGCGCTTGCCAACACGCCCATCAGGATTCTGCTGCTGGAGAGCGGCGGCTTTGAATTCGACGCCGCGACACAAGACCTCTACGCCGGCGAAGAAAGCGGCGTCCGCTACATTCCGCTGAATGGCACGCGGCTACGCTACCTCGGCGGCTGCAGCAATCACTGGGGCGGCTGGTCGCGGCCGTTGGAGAGGATCGACTTCGAAAAGCGCGATTGGCTGCGCTACTCCGGCTGGCCTTTTCCACGCGAGGAACTCGAACCATATTTCCCCCGCGCGCAGGCCCTGATCGAAGCCGGGCCGTTTCTCTATGACAGATTGGCAAAGGCAAATTTGCCCGGCACGCTGCTGCCGCTTGGACCCGGCGGCGTGTACAACAGCTTCTTCCAGTTCAGCCGCTGGAAAGAGAATCCGCAGCATCTGCCGACCGCATTCGGTCACCGATATGCGGACGATTTGAAGCGCATCGCCAATCTGCAGACGATGCTCCACGCCAATGTCACCGGCCTGCGGCTCGCCAAGGATGTGCGCTGGGTCGATCGTCTGGATGTGGCGACGCTGTCCGGCCGCAACTTCACAGTGAAGCCACGCCACACCGTGGTTGCCTGCGGCGGCATCGAGAACGCGCGGCTGCTGCTCGCTTCCAATGACGTTGTTTCAACGGGCGTGGGAAATGAGAACGATCTCGTCGGCCGTTTCTTCGCGGACCATGCCATTCCGCGCGACACGGCGACCCTGGTTGTGTTTGGTGGCGAGATTGCCGGCTTCTACAAGGCCAATGCGGATGTCAGCGGCGCGCGCATTCGGGCCGCGCTGGCTCCCACCGACTCGTTTCGCCGGGACCGCAAGTTGCTGGGATCGACTCCAACAGTGGAGCAGCGCGTGGAGCTCGATGCCCTGGACCAGGCCGCTGTCACCACTGTGTCGACAGCCATGGGCGTGGACGCCAGCAATGCACATGCTTATTCGCTGGGCACCGGGCTGGAGTTGGCGCCGGACCCTGAGCGCCGCGTTACACTCGATGGCGTCCGCGATGCCTTGGGCATGCCGCGGCTCAAATTGCACATGACGATCTCAGACGACGACCTCACGAGCTACCGCACCACGCTGACGGAACTTGGTCGTCAGCTTCTCGCCGCCAAATCCGGCATGCTGCGGATGGATCGTCGCACCCGCGCCGAATGGCTGAGCGTGATGGACTGGGGCAATCACCACATGGGCACCACGCGCATGCATGACGATGCCAAACAAGGCGTCGTGGATGCCAACTCGCAGGTCCACGGCCTTGCCAATCTGTTCATCGCGGGAAGCTCGGTGTTCCCAACCTATGGCGCATCCAACCCCACTCTGAATCTTGTCGCGCTGACACTGCGCCTTGCCGATCATCTGAAAGGCGTTTTCCGATGAACCGAAGGACCATCGTCGCGGGCAGCGCTGCCGGGCTCGCGATCGTTGCGGCCGGCGCGATAGCTTTGCGGCCGGATCGTCTGCTTCGAAAGCGCTATCCGCCCACCCCTTATGACGATCTTCTTGGGCTGCTCACCGACCGCGAGCTCGCGCGACAGATCGGTCGCGTATATCTCAGCGGCCACGCCAACTTCACCTCCGCGACAGCCGCCGGCGCATTGCGCAAACACATCGCTCATCGGCCGCTTGAGATTGTATTGACGGATGAGGTGGCCAGCGGGCAGCTCGTCGAGGCTGCCCACTGGATCATGCCCGAGACTTTGGTCGGCCTCTGCGCCCTTGCGGCCAGAAGCTGACCGGACGCGGCTCACTGGGCGGGTGGCGGAGGCGGCGGCACGTAATCCGGGTCGCCCGGACCGACGCAATGGCCTCGCGCTGTCGCGCCTGCGACCGCGCCATCCGATCCGGCCGAGCCGCCTGTCTGCACAAACTGCTTGCCCATCTTGGCGCATTGATCCGCCGCCATGCCTTGGGCCTGTTCCTCAGCCATATTGGCGCTGACGCAGCCCGACAGGGCCAACACCGAAACCGTTGCAAAGGCATATACTATTTTCATAGCCATCCTCTCTTTTGATGCGATACCTCCGCCGATAACGCGCGAAACGAACAGACGTTCGGCCAGGCATTGTTCTCGATCGGTTCAGAACGAGGGCGGCGGTATGAAAATGGCTGCCATCAGCCCGCGCAGGGAGTTGCCAAAATAGAGTTCAGATGCGGCGAAAAGCTCCTCTGGAAAAAGAATTGCTTCCGCGCAGGCTCCGCTTTCAACCAGCTCCGCCCGCAGGCAGCCGTTCAGCAGCCCGCATTGTCGTGCAGGAGTCACGAGGCGGCTGCCGACGCGCGCGAACAGGTTGCTGCGGCTTCCCTGCGTGACCTCGCCGCGCTCATTGAGAAAAAGCACCTCCTGCAATCCGAGCGCGCCGGCACGCGCCAATTCCCGGTTGAACAGCTCACGGCGGTTTGTCTTGTGGCACAGCAACGGATCACCGCTCTGCACCCAGTGCGGTGAAAACGTGAAATGCCACGCTTGCTCGATCTTTAAGGCAGCGACCTCGCATTTCATGCGTCCGTGGAAATGAAGGACAAGACGAACTTTTAGCGGACAATCACCCGCCACCGAACGCCGGAGCAGCTGGATCGCGTCCGCCTCATCGAATGCAATCCCAAATGCTTCGGCAGAAGCTGCCAACCGCCGCAAATGGCGGTCCAGCCGGACAAACCCCTCGGCCGAAGACCAGCGCAGCGTCTCGATCAGCTGGAGAGGGCCCGGTTCATCTGCAGGAAGCGCGCCTTCAGCAGGCATTCCTCATACTCCGAAGAACAGCGGGAATCATGGACCACCGCGCCCCCAATACCCAACTCGGCCTCATCGCCGGACACAGTGAGTGTGCGGATTGCGACATTGAAGGAAGCCGAGCCATCCGGCGCGAAATAACCGATCGCGCCGCAATAGACGCCACGAGGGCTCGATTCCAGCTCCGAAAGAATCTGCATCGCGCGAATCTTCGGAGCTCCCGTAACCGAGCCACAAGGAAACAATGCGCGGATAATTTGCGACGCCCGAACGTCTGTCTTGAGCTGTCCTACAACCGTCGAAACCATCTGGTGCACTGTCGGATAGGTTTCGACATCGAACAGATTTTCCACGGCAATGCTGCCGATTTCGGCAATACGTCCGATGTCATTGCGCACAAGATCGACAATCATCAGGTTTTCCGCCCGCTCTTTTGGGCTGGTTCGCAGATGCGCCCGGGCCGCGGCGTCCGATGCTACGCCCGTTCCGCGCGCGGCAGTGCCTTTCATCGGCCTCGACTCTATCCTGCCATCGCGGTTGACGCGGAAAAAAAGCTCCGGCGAGAGGCTGAGGATCTGCCGATCTCCATCGTCGACATAAGCGCAATGCGGCGCGCCCGCGCGTTCGCGCAATTGCGCGTAGAGCCGGATCGGATCGTCAGTTAACAGAAACCGGGAGCGGAAACTGAGATTCGCCTGATAGATGTCACCTGAATTGATCGCGCCTTGGACGCGAGAAAAGCGGGCCGCGTAATCTTCCCGCGTCCATTCATGCATCAGCGAACCGGTCCCCTCGGCGCTTTCTGAATTCTCGCCGATGCCGGGTTCTGCGCCTCTCGTTTTCGGCGGGCCGAAAACGCCCAGCCAGAGAAGCGGGACAGGACGCGTTGACGGCAAGAACGAGGCAAGACTCGGTTCAAGCAGATACCCCAATTCGTAGCTGAAATAGCCGGCCAAATAGTGTCCGGCATCAAGCGCCGCATCGATCGAGGCAAGCGCTGGCGGCACTTGTTCGGCCGTGTCTGCACGGATGACAAGCAGTGGATGCGAGAAGCAGAACTGCTCCTGCCGATGGGCGTGATCCAGAACAACAATCGGCCTCTGCATGGCGTCCAGTTACGGTTTCTTGCGGATTTGAAGCAGCGCGACACTCTGGCCAGCGCCTTGATTTCCCTCGAATGGGCACCACATTTGATAAGCGTAAGGCGCCGATTGCGGGCCGAATGCATTACCAGTCCGGCACTCTATCGTGCCGGCAAAGCCGCTCAAGGAGGGCTTTGGCATGACCAGAAATGGCTATTTCGGCAGTCCCTTTCTGCTTGGTTTCGACCATTTTGAGCGCCTTCTCGAGCGCACCACCAAATCGGCCAGCGATGGCTATCCACCCTACAATATCGAGCAAATTGGTCCGGATCTGCTGCGAATCACCCTGGCGGTGGCGGGCTTCTCTCTCGAGGACCTGGAAGTCGTCACCGAAGAAAACCAGCTCGTGATCCGAGGCAGGCAAACCGAAATCGCCGGCAAAACGTTTCTGCACCGGGGCATTGCTGCCAGGCAGTTTCAACGCGCCTTCGTTCTGGCAGACGGGATCATGATAACGGGCGCGGAATTGAAGAACGGACTTTTGTCGATCGAACTTGCACGTCCACAAACTGAAGGCATCACGCGAAAGATCGACATCATGGACGCGAGTGCTGGCACGCCTGCGCTGGCAGAAGGAGATCGGCAATGACGGACCTGGAAGACTTTCCCGAAATCGAAGAAAACGGCTTCGATCAGGGTCCAATTGCGTACATCAAGCCAACCGGCAGCGAAGAGGCTCGGCGGCTGGGGATCATCCCTCCCGGGATACAGCTTCCGGCCGGTGCGACACTCTACGTCCTGCATGCCATGGATGGCAGTGTGCTCGGCTACATGGACAGCTGGGATGGCGCCTATGGCGCTGCCGTGCAGAACGAAATGACGCCTGTCGCGGTGCATTAAGGTTCACGCTGACGGTGCGGACGACGTCAGTTTGGGCTAAGACACGGTAGCAACCCGCCGGGAACCGCCTGTGTCCCCTTTGCTGTTCGAAATAGATGGCCATGTCGCCACGCTCACGATCAACCGGCCCGATTTGCGCAATCCGCTGGGAGAAGAGGGTGACGGCGAGCGCTTCTCGGACGCCGCCAGGCGCATCAATGAGGATCGCGACCTTCGCTGCGTGATACTTACGGGCGCCGGCAGCGCGTTCTCCGCCGGCGGCAACCTGAAAGCCATGCGCGAGCGCAGCGGCAATTTTTCCGGAAGCCCCGCCGCAATCCGCGACGGTTACCGCCGGGATATCCACGGCATCATGCGGGCCCTGTGGAATCTGGAAGTGCCGCTGATTGCAGCGGTCAACGGTCCGGCGATCGGCCTTGGCAATGACGTGGCTTGCCTTGCCGATCTCCGTGTCGCGGCAGACACGGCTGTGTTCGGCGCGACATTTCTGAGAATTGGTCTGGTTCCGGGAGACGGCGGCGCGTGGCTTCTGCCACGTGTGATCGGGCCGTCGCGGGCGGCGGAGCTGTTCTTCACCGCTCGAACCATAGATGCGCAAACGGCGCTGTCCTGGGGCCTCGTCTCCCGACTGGCGCCTGCCGAACGTCTCATGGATGTGGCGCGAGAACTGGCGGGCGAGATTTGCAAACAACCGCCGGGCGTCCTTCGCATGACCAAGCGGCTGCTGCGGCAAGCGCAAGACGCGACGTTCGAGAGCATCATGGAAATGTCGGCGGCGATGCAGGCCATCGCGCACGAGACCGCCGATCATCGCGAAGCCCTCGATGCTTTCTTCGAAAAGCGCCCGCCGCAATTTCGTGGTGCCTAGGCAGCCGTTCCGCGATTGGCGTTCAGCCATGTCTTCCGCAACCAGGCATTGGCCGGCCGTTCAACCGTGTAGAACAGCACCGCGCCCCACAAGATGCACAAGATGAGCAACGAAATCGGTTCCAGAATGTGGATGGCACCGGTCCACGATGGCGGCGGATTCGGATATAGGCGCTGCTCGGCCACGCGCAGCAGCTGCAGGAAGGTTGTCTGCCCCATATAGATCGCGAACGACCACTCGCCCAGCCGCATCAGCGGCGCCGATTGAAAGACTTTCGCGAGCACACCGCGGTCCAGCGCCAGCACAAAAATCAACGCGAACATCGGTGGCAGGACCCAATAGTCGCGCAGACTGTGCGCCCAGCCGGTCGCATACAGGGCGTAGACCAATAAAGCGAAGACGGCGATTTGGATGATGGACACCACCTCTATCGGCAGACGCTCGCCACGCTCTCTCCACTCGCCGTAGAGCATGGCAAGCCCGACGCCGACGGCAAAGTCACCGATTCCGCGAAGGACGCCCCAGTCGAAGGTGATATCGAGCCCGATCCTGGGGCTTACCAAAGCGCGCAAGAGCAACAGGCCAAATGCCATGGCCAATACGCCAGCCGTCACGCCTCGCCGTGAAATCCAGAGCCAGATGGGAAACATCAGGCAGAGGAACCATTCGACGCTAACGAACCAGGAAACCCCGTTCCAGGAGAGGCGCGGAAACAAGTGCCACGCCTGCACCAGAAACAAATTGGCGATGAAGCTCCAAAAGCTCGTATACGGATGATAGGCCGGCAGATCGTAAATCGAAACGTAGTTTCCCAACGCCGCGAGCCAGCGGAAAAACAGGATCATTCCAACCATCAGCAGCAGCGTGAAGAGATGGAGCGGGTAAAGACGCGTCAGCCGCGCTTTGAGAAACGCGAGATACCGAAACTTTTCGCGCGATCGGTACGCATGGACGAGCACGAACCCGCTAAGCGCGAAAAAGAATTCGACCCACAGGTAGCCCTTGGAAACAATGACATCAAACCAGCGCAGGTGCTGGTATCCATGCGCTTCGTGGTAGTGGTACAGCACGAGCAGCAGAGGCGGGATGGCGCGCGCGCCCGCCAAAGCACGAATTTCGCGGACTGAGTGTCGGTCCGGCCCCATCCCCAGATCATTTACATTTATTATGCGGCGAAGTCAGCGACCGGCGTGCATGAAACGCCGTAATGGACGATCATTACGCCGCTGCCTGCGCTCCGTGCCCTTGTCCTGGCTCCGTGAGCAAGGCGTACAGAACCTCGCTCCGGTTGGCGATCCGGAGCTTCTCGCAAGTGCCCTGACTTCGCAGCAAGCGCGACACTCGCGCCAGCGCTTTCAGGTGATCCGCACCGGCATCTTCCGGCACCAGCAGAAGAAAAACCAGATCGACGGGCTGCTCGTCGACGGCACCAAACGGCACCGGCGTGTCGAGCCGCGCGAAGACGCCCAGAATCCGCGGCAACCCGGCGAGCTTGCCATGCGGGATGGCAATTCCCTGCCCCATTCCGGTGGAGCCCAATCGCTCGCGTTCGACCAGCGTCTCGAAGATGCGACGCTGCGGAACGCCGGTGAGCTCTCCCGCATGCGCCGCCAGATCGTGCAGCAGCTGTTTCTTGCTTTTCGTCCGGAGCGTCGGAAGGATCGCAGCCGGCGACAGCAAATCGGCGATTTCCATGAATATCTGCCGTAGTTAGCCGAGATGTTCTCGGTTGCGTTTCATCCTGACGAACTGAACTGTGAATTCAAGGAAACATTCTCCGCGTGCCATGTTTCGATCCAAAGCGATGTGGCGAAAACACCAGAGAAACAGGCCGGTTTGTAATGGCACGTGACCATAGAACCCCGTTCACATTCCTGTCAAACAAGCCGCGATTCAGGCGATTTTGAGCTTTCTGCGCTCGACGGAAGATGGAATGCGCATGGCTTCGCGGTACTTGGCCACCGTGCGCCGCGCAATGTCGATCCCATCCGCCGTCAGAAGCGCCACGATACGATCGTCCGACAGCACGTCGCGCCCTTCCTCCTTTTCGATCATCTCGCGGATGCGGTCGCGCACGGCTTCAGCAGAATGGGCCTCGCGTCCGCCGATCGCGGAGATCGCGGCCGTGAAGAAATACTTCATCTCGAACAGCCCGCGCGGGGTCGCGATATATTTGTTGGATGTCACCCGGCTAACCGTGGATTCGTGCATGCCGATCGCGTCCGCAATGGCGCGCAAATTCAACGGGCGCAAATGACGAATGCCGTAGGTCAGAAAGCCGTCCTGTTGCCGGACGATTTCGCTCGCGACCTTGAGAATAGTGCGTGCACGCTGGTCGAGGCTTTTGACCAGCCAATTCGCGTTATTCAGACAGTCCAGAAGATAGGTCTTCGAATCTTCTGTTTTCGCGGAGCCTGAAATGCGCGCGTAATAGCGCGAATTCACGAGCAGCCGCGGCAAAGTTTCCGAATTGAGTTCGACCTGCCAGCTTCCATCCGGCGCCTCGCGCACGAACACGTCCGGTATGACGGGCTGCACGGGCTCCGCTCCGAATGCCAGGCCCGGTTTGGGTGTCAGCAAACGGATTTCCGCGATCATATCCGCGATGTCGTCGGCATCGACACCGCAAACCGTACAGAGCATTGCGATGTCGCGCCTGGCGACAAGATCGAGGTGCGAAAGAAACGTCTGCATCACGGGGTCCAGCCGGTCCTGCTCGCGCAACTGGAGCGCCAGGCACTCGCGGAGATCGCGCGCGCCAACGCCCGTGGGTTCGAAGCCGTGAATAAGCTCAAGCACGTGCACGACCGCGGCTTCAGGCGCCCCCAACTGCGCGGCAATTTCGGCGGTGGCAACCCGCAAATAACCCGATTCATCGATGGCGTCGATCAGCGCTGCAGCAATCAATCGTTGCTCCGGCGTCACGGCAGCGATGGCAAGTTGATCCAGCAAATGATCCTTGAGGCTGGGCGCTTCCGAGAGGGCGCTCTCAAGCTCACCTTCGCCCGCATTTAAAGAAGGGCTTGAGCGCAGGGCCGTCCAGTCGGCGAGCGTTTCATCTCGTGGAATCGCCAATGCAGGCCCGTCCTCCCCGTTCAAATCGCTCTTGTCCGTATCGAGGTCTTCGATCTTGCCGAAATCTTGGCCGGTCATTGGCTCTTCAATCGGCGTATCGCTCGTGGCGGACTTCATTTCTCTCTGCCCCTCCTCGCCATCGGCGACAGGCTCGCGCTCGTCGCGCTCGAGCAGGGGGTTTTTTTCGAGTTCGGTCTCGACGTACTCGGCGAGCTCGAGATTCGACAGTTGCAGCAGCTTGATCGCCTGCTGCAATTGTGGCGTCATGATGAGGGAATGACCCTGCCGCAGCTCAAGCCTGTGTGTCAGGGGCACGCGATCCTCACATTCTACAGCGAAAACCGCTCGCCCAGATAGACTCGCCGCACGTCCCGATCGCCGACGATCTCGTCCGGTGTGCCTTCCTTCAGCACCTGCCCCTCGTGAATAATGTAGGCGCGATCGATGATCTCGAGCGCGTCCCGCACATTGTGGTCGGTGATCAGGACGCCGATGCCGCGATCCTTCAGATGGATGACAAGGTCGCGAATGTCGTTGACCGCGATCGGGTCGATACCCGCCAGCGGCTCATCGAGCAGGATATAGGACGGATGAGTTGCCAGCGCGCGGGCGATTTCGACCCGCCTGCGCTCGCCGCCCGACAGGGCTATGGACGGCGTATCGCGCACATGCGTCACGCCGAATTCGGCCAGCAATTCTTCCACCATGGCATCAAGGCGCGCAGTATCCGGTTCGACCAGCTCCGCGGTGGCGCGGATGTTCTCCTCCGCCGTCATGCCACGAAAGATGGATGCCTCTTGCGGGAGGTATCCGATGCCCAGCCGCGCGCGGCGATACATCGGCATGTGGGTGACGTCGTGGCCATCGAGTTCGATGGTTCCGTAATCGGCCGCGATCAAGCCGGTGATCATATAGAAGCAGGTCGTCTTGCCGGCGCCATTCGGCCCCAGCAGTCCCACGACTTCACCACGCCGGAGATTGAGCGAAACGGAGCGGACGACAGGCCGGCGCCGAAAGCTCTTGCCGATCTTCGTGACTGCAAGACCCTGCTGGGCCGCGGGGCGATTGGGCCGCGATCCTGGGGTTAAGGCATCAGGGTTGAGAACCGCCGTATCCATGGCACGAATTGTGCTTATTTCCCCTTTAAGGAAGCGTGAACACTATTTCGGAGGCTCACTGGGCGTTGTGCTATCCGGGACAATCGTATCGTTCACGCGAGCGGGTTTTGCCCCTGACTTTTTCTTCGTCGCTCCAGCGCCCTGCGGCGGGGGAACAAAGAGTCCCTGAACGCGACCGCCCGGCATGCCCTGTGCGTACAGGTGCGCGAGATTCGTGTTCATATCCATGACCAGCTTCGTGCCACGCATGACATCCTTATCCTTTGTCAGGACCACGCGGCCCGTCATGGTGATGGTGCGCGACTTCATTTCATATACGCCGTGATCGCCGGTCCCGGTGCCGCTAGGCGAGGTAACGACCACCTTTCCATTTGCATCGATCCTGCTGGCCTTCCCCTGTTCGACCTTCACCTGAACGGTATCGGCGCGGAGCTTCATGTCGCCCTGAACGACGATGACGTTTCCAATGTAGGTACCCACCTTGGACGCAAGATCGCCGACGAAGCTGTCCGCCGAAACGTTGATCGGCGCGTTGCTGTTGTGACTTCCGAACAGGTTCGCGCCGGAGCTCCCGCCTTTCTGCTGCGGAGATTGGCCCATCACCGAGCCTGAAGCCGCGAGGAGGATAGACAGGCCGATGACAGGTTTCATGATTTCTTCGCAGCCTTCGACCCTTTGGACTCGCGGCCCGGGTAAAGGACCATATGCACATGGCCGTCGAGATACACGTGCTTTGTCGCCTTTTCGAGATGAAATTTGTCGGCGCGCAGGGTGCCAAAAGGCCCCTGCCCCGTCACCTCCTTTTCGCCGCGAATGGTTGTGAGCGCACAACGCCGAGGCGGCTTACCGGGTCGAATCTTTTCGATCACCGGCCGGCCGGTGTTAGGGTCGCAACTCGCCGCCAGATCGACCATCGCCGCTTCGGTATGAAGCTCGTAGCCGCTGTCCGAATAGAGCGAAAGCTTCCCGCTCAACCAAAGCTTCTGCGTGTCCGATTCGAGAAAGCCACGGGGCGCATTCATGTTGTACCACGCGCCGTCCTTGGCACTGAGGTCGGCTTCCACGTTGAACAGCCGCGCATGCCGGATGTTGTGCGGATCCTGCACGGCACGTTCGGCGGTCACCACGAACGGACTGCCGTCATTGTCAGAGCCTGTCAGCCGCGGCTTGACCATGGTGAGATCGTTGGCGATGTGCTGCACGCGTCCGAAGCTCATTGCGTATTGCCGGGTGCCGCGCGGTTGCAGCGCATAGGCAAGCACCGCCAGCACCAGGGCGCCTGCGACCGCCAGCAGCACGCGTTTCATGATCCCGACAAAGCGGGCGTACCGCTGGGCATCGTGCACGGTCGAGCGGGCACGGACGGCCCAGTCCACATGGGAACGGGTTTGGCGGGCCGCCATCACTGCAGGCCGGCGCGCAGGCAATCGTGGATATGCAAAATGCCGACCGGCCGGCGGGCTTCGTCCGCGGGATCGATCACGAACAGGCGCGTGATCTTGTTGTCGTTCATGTAGGCGAGCGCTTCCACACCCAGCTGGTTTGGCGTGGCGATCTTGGGATGGCGCGTCATTACCTCTTCCGCCGTCTTGTCCAGCAGATCGCGGCTCATGTGACGGGACAGGTCGCCGTCCGTGATGATGCCGATGAGACTGCCCGCCTGATCGATGATGCCGACACAGCCAAAGCGACGCTGTGCCATGATGATTAACACCTGCTGCATGAGGTCGCTTTGCGCGGCAAGGGGGAGTTCATTGCCCGCATGCATCAGATCGGAGACCCGGATAAGCGCTTTCCCCAGCGAACCGCCGGGATGGAGTTCGCGATACTGATCCGCCGAGAAACCGCGGCGTTCCATAAGCGCCACGGCAAGCGCATCGCCGAGCACCAGCATCACGGTTGTCGATGTGGTTGGCGCCAGCCCCATCGGGCAGGCTTCACGCGATTGCGGCAGCAACAACTTCACATCGGCGGCTTGCATCAAGGAGGAGTCGGCGTTCGCCGCCATCGCGATCAACGGGATATGAAACCGCTTGGCATAGGTGATGAGATCGGACAGCTCCGCGGTTTCGCCGCGCCAGGAAAGCATCAGAACCACATCGCCCGGAACGAGCGCGCCGAGATCGCCGTGACTGGCTTCCGCAGGATGGACGAAATGTGCGGGCGTGCCGGTTGACGCCAGTGTCGAGGCAATCTTGCGGGCGATCAGGCCGCTCTTGCCCATGCCGCTGACAATCACCCGGCCGTTCGCACCAAGAATTGTGTCGACCGCCCGGCTGAATTCACCGTCGAGGCCGTCGGCGAGCGCACGGATCGCTTCTTCCGCGTAATCAAATACTCGGCGCGCGGCAGCCAAGTCGGTGCCGCTTTCCAGCGCGGCATGGAGCAAGGCAGCAGATGTATCGGAGGAGCGCATCATTACCTGTTTTGGCCGGCGATACCCGCGGATACCGCCAGATTCGGCGCACACGACAGTCAAACTAATAGTCCGAGTATGGGCGCTGACCAACGCCCGTTCAAGGCAGCCGAAAATGCCAGCCGGGCTAATGCTCGAAAATATCGACGTCGGGCCACCCAGCGAGATCAAGCTCAGCTCGGGCCGGAAGGAAATCGAAGCAAGCTTGCGCCAGCTCCGCGCGGCCCTCGCGCGCCAGCATGATGTCCAACGCCTCCTTCAGCCGGTGAAGATACGCAACGTCATTCGCCGCATAAGCCATTTGCTTTTCCGTCAAATCCGGTGCGCCCCAATCCGAACTTTGCTGCTCCTTGGACAGATCGACGTTCAGGAGTTCGCGCACCAAGTCTTTCAAGCCATGACGATCCGTGTAAGTGCGGACGAGCTTGGAGGCAGTGCGCGTGCAATAGACCGGCTTCGCCATGACGCCGAGATAGCGCTTCATCACCGCAAGATCGAAGCGCGCGAAATGAAACAGCTTGAGCACGTTCGGATCGGAAAGCAGGCGCTTGAGGTTTGGCGCCTCATAAGCGCCAGCATCGAACTGCACGAGATGACCCGCGTCGCCGCCGGAAGAAAGCTGCACCAAACACAGCCGGTCACGGTGGGGATTGAGGCCCAGAGTCTCCGTGTCGATCGCGACGACGGCGCCGAGATCAACCCCGTCGGGCAAATCGTTCTTGTGCAGTTTGATTTTCAACGCGGGTGTGCCTCGTGATCGAGCTTGCTTAGACCATCAACTCTGCGGAGCGGCAAGATTTGCCGGTGGGGCTTCCGGCAGCATGCCGAGGTCGCGCGGATGCGAATAGTCAAGCCCGTAGCCAAACGGGAACAGCGGATCGTATGCCGGATCGCCGATGTTCAGGGGCATCTGGTCGGGGCTGCGAGGCCAGGAAAAAGACAGCCGGCCCCAAAAATCGTACTGAATCGAACCGTCCGGTTTCCGGAACAGGAGGTCGGCAATCCCGCCGCCTTCACCACCCGGAAGCCATGCCGCAACGAAGGCCTCACAGGCATTGATTTCCGGCGTGAGATACATTGGCCGTCCTGAGAGAAATACCCCCACCACCGGAATGCCCTGGCTCTTGAGCCGAAGTAGCAGATCGATGCTATGCGGATCGTCCGACTGGTAGGCGAGGTTTGGCCGGTCGCCGACGCCTTCCGCGTAAGGCGCCTCGCCAAACACGACAACGGCCACATCCGGCTTGGTCGGGGCGTTGCCGTCGGGGCTGAATGTCACCATGCCACCGGCGACCTTCACCTGTTCAGCAATCCCCTCATAGATCGTTTGCGCATTGGGAAAATCGGCCCGGCTGTTGCCGTCCCCTTGCCATGAGATCGTCCACCCACCCGTCTGCTTGCTCATGTTGTCGGCGCCGTCACCCGTCACAAGCACATTCAGATGCGGATTGAGCGGCAGGATGCTGCGCTCGTTTTTCAGCAGCACCAGCGACTCTCGTACCGCCTGTCGTGCCACGGCGCGATGTTCAGCGGATCCAAGTTCATTCCACTTGGCTGCATAGGGTCGCTGCGAAGGCATGCCTTCCTCGAAAAGTCCCGCGCGAATTTTTACGCGCAGAATGCGCGCCACCGCTTCATCCAGTCGAGCCATCGGAATTTCACCGGACCGGACCTCCTCGATCATGCTGGCGTAAACGCCCTTCCAGGTGTCCGGCGCCATGAACATGTCGATCCCCGCAAGGAATGCCGCGGGGCAACGCGACCCCGTGCAGCCCGGAACCTGCGTATGCGCATTCCAGTCGCTCACGGTGAATCCGTTGAAGCTCAGGCGGCCGCGCAGCACGTCCTCAAGCAGCGCGCGGTTGGCGGACATCTTTTCGCCGTTCCAGCTGGAGAACGACACCATGATCGTCTGCACGCCAGCCGGAATGGCGGATTGATAACCCGCCGAATGTATATCCCGCAGCTGTTCCTCGGTCGCCAGCGTGTCGCCCTGATCCTTTCCTTTGTCCGTGCCGCCATCGCCGATGAAATGCTTGGCCGTCGCCAACATGTGTCCACCGCGCAGGAAATCCGCCGTTCCCGGAAGTCCCTGAATGCCCTGAACCAGCGCGGCTGCGTATTGCTGAACCACTTCAGGGCTTTCGGAGTAGCTTTCATAGGTTCGGCCCCAGCGATCGTCGCGCGCCACCGCAATGACCGGTGCAAAAATCCAGTCCTGCCCGGTGACACGAGTCTCGATAGCAGTGATTTCACCGATGCGTCGCACCAGGTCGGCATCGCGCATCGCACCGAGCCCTACATTGTGCGGAAAAATGGTTGCGCCGATGATGTTGGAATTGCCGTGCATGGAGTCGGTGCCCCACAGAAGCGGGATCGGCACATGGCCTGCCGGTGCATCCATCGACGCGCGATAGAATTCGTCGGCGGTTGCGAGCCATTGGGGCATAGGCGCGCGGTCGTCGCCATGCGGGCCGGAACTGCCGCCATTCAAAATCGAACCAAGGCGATATTGCCGAACCTCCTCGGGCGTGACGGAGCCCAGATCGGCCTGAATGGTTTGTCCGACCTTTTCCTCGACGGTCATGCGCGACAGCAGATCGGTCACGCGCGCCTCTATGGCCGGATCGCCGGCGACGCCGCTCTGCAGCTTGGGCCAGACTTCCGGATGGACAGTTGGGGGATTGCCTGCCGCCGGAGCGCTAATCACCGGCGCGGCCGGTGGCTTTGTCGGCTCAGACATGCTGGAACAGGCTCCGAACACGAGGAAGAGGACGGTAGTGAAAGTGCTGGCACATGCGTTTCGCATCGGCCGTTCCTACAGCAGTTCGCCTTGTGGGGGAACTTGCCGTTGCTTCCGCGGATTGCATAACTCTCAACGCAATAGGGAGTCGCGGGTGTGGGCATCGACCGCCGGAAATTGGTCTGCGGAGTAGCGGCCTCTGTTGGAGCCGCTTCCGCCGCGCGTGGGCAGCAGCCTACGCACCGCGTCATACCACCCTGGGAGGTTCAGGCCGCGCCGATCGGCTCGTCGGAGGACGAACTTCGCATTCACACCGACTGGGCGCAGCTCGGGCAGTATCGCGAGGACAACCTGCAAGTCCGCGCCCTGCCCGCCGCCGAGAGGCGCGTTAGTTTCATGGGTGATTCAATCACCCGGGCGTGGCGAGTATTTCGTCCCGAATTTTTCACAAGCAGCGGATTCATCGATCGCGGCATCAGCGGCCAGACCACGCCACAGATGCTGGTGCGCTTCCGGCAGGATGTCATTTCACTTGAGCCTGAGGCAGTCCATATCATGGCGGGGACCAATGACGTGGCGGAAAACACCGGACCCTACGATCCGCCATCGACCAAGAACAACCTGATGTCGATGGTAGAACTGGCGCGCATCCACAGGCTTCGGATTGTACTCGCCACCATTCCTCCAGCGGCGGCCTTCCCCTGGCGTACCGTCGCTGAACCGGTCGCCAAACTTCGGGCGCTGAACGAATGGATCAGGGAGTATGCGCGGATCAACCGTTTTGTTCTGGCGGACTATGCGCCACTGCTCGACGACGGCGCGGGCGGGATGAAAGCGGGGCTGGCGTACGACGGCGTGCATCCCACGAGCGCCGGATATCTTGTTATGGAGCAAGTTACTGCTCGCGCCATTGCCGAAGCTCTCGCCTGAATGGCCGCGCTTCGGAAGATTGTGCTATGCGCCGACGACTATGGACTGTCACCGGGGGTGAGCCGGGGCATCCGGGAGCTGCTGGCAGCGCATCGCCTCTCGGCCACAAGCTGCATGACTGTGCACCCGGAGTTTGACGACGATGGACAACGACTTCGCGAGTTTTGTGCGCATACCGATATCGGACTGCACTTCACGCTCACGCATGATCGTTCGCTTTCCTCGGTGCTCCTCGCCGGATGGCTGCGCCGTTTGAACGAAGAAAAGATCCGTGACGAACTGAACCGGCAAATTGAAAGGTTCATAAAGGTCGTCGGCACTTCGCCAGCATACATCGACGGGCATCAACACGTGCATCTCCTTCCTGGCGTCCGCGAGGCGGTTGTTGAGGCCGCAAAGCGTATCGGCGCTTATGTCAGGTCTACCGGAGAACCCATCGGCGCCGCGATGCTGAAGCGTCCAGCGCCGGTCGATTCCCTTTTTCTCTCTTTGAGCGCGGGCGCGCTGGCGCGGCAGGCGCAACGCGCAGGCGTGCGCGCAAACAGCGGCTTTCGGGGCGTGCGGTCGTTCAAGGAACACGCGCCGTATCGCGAGCTGTTTCGCGCGATGATCGCGGATGCGGCAAATGGCTCGATCATCATGTGCCATCCCGGGCATGTCGATGAACTTCTCCGGGCGCGCGATCCTATTCACCGTCAGCGCGAGGAAGAGTTCGCTTACCTTGCCAGCGCCGATTTCCTCCGCGACATGAATGAGGCTGGACTAAAAATCGCGACGTTGCGCGAGGCTGTGGCGCCGCCGTAGTCCTATTTACTTGCCGTTCAGCACCGCGGTCGCCTGATCGAGCCGCACGCTGTAGGCGTTCAGCGCGTTTGCCGTCAGCCTGGCGTATTTGTTGACGTCATCCCAGCGCTCATCCTCGATGGCTTCGCGCACGCCGGGCAAGGTCTTGGCGCCGTAGCCTGTGAAGCGGCCCGGAGCATAGACCAGGTTCTTGAACCACGGCCGCCCGGGCAGTCCACCGTCCGGCGCCAGCGTCTGGTCGATGCTTTGCATCAACCCCTGTAGGCGCGCGCGGGCTTGAGGGTTCAGGCTGGCGCCATTCTTCCGCACAGCGTCATCATAGGCGCGCGCGCTCTTCTTTAGGCGTTCGAGGGCGTTTTCCAATGGCGCCAATTCGAATTTCGGGACCGGCTTCAACGCGGTCGGCGGGCCGCTGGTCTTCGTCGGATCGGCAGCCAGTTGGAAGCCGCGGTCAGCAAGCAGTTTCGCCTGCGTATCCGCCTTCTCATGCTTCTCAGCCGCGAGCTTTTTGATCTCGCCGTAATACCGCGCCACCGCATCGGAGAAGTTGCCCGCCTGCTGCAAGGGCAGATCGGAATTGGCCGCGCGCATCACCAGCCGGCCGACCGTCTTTGCCAACAGCGCGTCGTAGGCGAATCCGGGATCGACGAAGCGGCTGTGATGCTCGTACGTGTCGTAGCGCGAGTGATAGACGCCGCCGCTGTCGCCTTCCTCGCCGAATTCCAAATTCAGCGACGGCACGCCCAGATGCTCCAGGAACGTCGAGTAGTCCGAGCCTGAACCCAACGCGCCTATGGGAAAATCGCGCTTGGGATCGGCGGCGATTTTTGCTTCCGCCTTAAGCCGCTCCACAGTCTCAGGATCGTGCGAGGTCGGTTCCATCGCGTCGACCCGGGCCTTCGCGCGATGACGCTGCCCGATCGAGACATGTGTCTCCGGATCGACGACATCGTTTGCCACCTGATTGACCAGATGCTCGAAATCATGATTGCCGCCGACATCCAGGAAACCGCGCGCGTTGGCATCGGTGTTGATGTAGAGCAAGGCCTTGCGCTTCAGGTCCGCCGCATGCGTTTCCGCCCATTCGGTGGAACCAAGAAGCGCCGGCTCTTCGCCATCCCAACTTGCGTAGATGATGGTGCGTTTCGGCCTCCAGCCTTGCCGGGCCAGTTCGCCGAGCGCTTTCGCCTCGGCGAGCAAAGCGATCTGGCCCGACAGCGGATCGGTCGCGCCATGCACCCAGCCATCATGGTGGTTGCCGCGCACGATCCACTGGTTCGTATAGTCGGAGCCTTTCAGCATGGCGATGACGTCGTAGATCGGCTTCAGACTCCAATCCGACTTGACGACGAGGTGCACCTGCGCCTCGCTGGGTCCAACGCGGTATGTAATCGGCAGACGGCCACGCCAGCCCTCCGGTACCACCCGTCCTTTCAGCGAAGCCAGCAGCACTTGTGCGTCCGCATAGGAGATCGGCAGCGCCGGAATTTTCAGAATGGTCTGCGCTTTTGCGCGATCCAGCCGCTTGGCATTCTGCGTCGAGCCGACGCCCGGTGTCAGCGGATCGCCGGGATAAATCGGCATGTCCATAACGGAGCCGCGCTGGAAACCGCGAGCCGGTCGTGCCGGACCGTTTGGATAGGCGGTGTCGACCGAATAGCCGTCGTCGGATGGATCGGAATAGATCAGACAACCAACCGCGCCATGTTGCTGCGCCAGCAGCGGCTTCAAGCCGCGCCAACCTGAGCCATAACGGACGATGACGATCTTGCCTTTAACATCGACACCAAGGCGTTCCAGCGCCTTGTAGTCATCGCGCATACCGTAATTCACATAGACCAAAGGCGCTTTCACATCGCCGTCGCCCTGGAACGCGAGATAGGCGGGCAGTGCGGGCTGCTTTGCGCGCGCCGTCGTATCGCCCGGGATGTTCGGTTCCTGCAGCGTCGCCTTGAATGGTTTGGGGCCTAGCAGTTCCACGGTTTCGCTGATCGGCGTCGGATAAAGCACATTGAACGTTTCGATGTGCGTGTCCCAGCCGAATTTCTTGAAGAGGCCGAGAATGAAGTCTGCGTTCTGCTTGTCGTGCGGTGAACCTACATGATTGGGCTCGGCAGCCAACGTCTTTAACGAGTCGCCCATTTCGCCGGCCTTGATGCTGGCGTCGAAGCTCCGCTCGAGCGACGCCTGATCCTGTGGCACTGGTCCCGGTGCTGGCGCCGCGGAGATGGCCAGCAGCGCCAGAGCGCAAGAGGAGGCGAAAAGGAGAATGCGTCGCATGCAAGCCTCGTAGGATCGCGCCTGGGAAGAGTGCAAAACCAACACGGCGCGGCGGGCCGGCGCAAGTAAAAAAGAAGGCGCGTTATCTTTCGATAACGCGCCCGAGGGAGGAGGCTGGGTGAAGAAAAGTAATCACGCTGCGCGTCGATCGGGGACGCGACCGAGTTTTCGATGCAACGCGGATGCCACGCGCGGAGCCGCGAACTCCGCGCCGACCATGAAGCGCATCAGCGGGCCAAAATTGTGCATCGCGGGAAGTCCCACGGCGTAAAGCCCTGCGACGGCCGTTTCAAAAACGTCAGAAAGCAAGGTCACGTTCTCGCGCGGGCTGATCTGATTCACCAGCTCCGGCGCCAGGAACGGAACCTTCCGCATGTCCGGCTCGTAGCCAGTGGCAGCGATGACATGATCGCAACGAATGGTCTCTTCCTCGCCAGAACGATCGCGCATGGTCAGTTCCACCCTGCCATTCACGGCTTCCGCCTTCCTGATCGAACGGCCGAGGAACATCGGAATGTTGCTCTCGACTTTCTCGCGCATGAACCATCCGCCGGCGGGATGCATGTGGCTGGCAATGGCGCGGCGCCGCAACGCCTCGGGCAAGCGGTAGAACAATAATGGCGCCTGCGCGCAGAACAGGGACTTCCAGCCGCGTCCAATGCCGGAGGCCGGGCGGTGCAGCTTGCCGATCAGGCTTTCCTCATAGGCGTCCGGCACCTTGTTAAAGTCGATTTCGTTGGAGCGCGCCACAATGCGGGGAAAGGCTCCCTGTTGGTGCAGCAGCCAAGCGAGGTCCACGGCCGAGGCGCCGCGGCCTATGACAACGACTTCCTTTCCCTCGAACCCGCCGCCTTCGCGATGGGCGAAGCTGTGCGAGCAAACCTCGGCCGACAATTTCGCCAGCACCGGCGGCGTGTACGCGAATGAGGTGATGCCAATGGCAAGAACCACATTGCGCGCCTGCAGCTGCTCCCCTGTCTCCAGCGTGAGTCCGAACAGATCGCCCTCGGCCTTCAAGGAGGCGACATTTACCTCTTCGAGCATTGGGACGAAGCGTTTGCGGAAGTCATTCGCATAGGAAAGGAACGTCTCGAGAGAAACCGGCATGCCTTCGTCGGCGTATGGAATACGGTTTCGCGCACAGTAGGCCCGTAAGGTTGAATTCTGTGCTGGCGACGAGAGATTCGAAACGAAGCCGTCGGATTTCAGCACCATGTTCTTCGGCATGTGTTCGGACCAGGTGCTGAGAGGCTTTCCGAAAACACGAAAATCCATGCCACGCGCCGCCAGTTGGGCAGCCAGCGAAAGCCCATGGGGGCCCGCGCCGATAATGGCAATATCGCAAACATTCATGCCGGTCTCCGTCGTTCCGTTTTGAGACGCCAGTCTCAAGGGTGGGCAGAAACCCCGCATTTCGGGGCACGGTGAGCACGCTTTCCAGATTTGTGCCAGGAATGCTTCGTGCAAAGCCCTCCGTTCGAGCCGAAAACGGACGCGCGGATGTCCAGCAAGATACTGATCTCTACAACGGTGGACTGGATCGCGACTGCGCGATACGCGGCGGGCTTCGCGCACGCGGGGTGCAAGGTTGAGACGGTGGCACCGCGGGGCGCGCCTGTTGCTGTTAGCCGGTATGTTTCGCGGGCGTACCGTTACCATGCGCTCTCCCCTTTGGCTTCGCTGAGGGACGCCATTCAGCTCAGCAAGCCGGATCTAATCGTCAATGCCGATGACCGCGCCGTCGATACTCTGCTGAACCTTTATGCAGCGGAGCCGAAGCAGTCACCGGTTGCCGCGCTGATCAGGCGATCGCTGGGTCGGCCGGAACAGTATCCGCGAGTGGTATCGCGCCACACATCTCTTGGCGTGGCGCGGAGCCTCGGCATTCGAGTTCCAGACACTTTGCCTGTTCACGATGAAACGGAACTTGACGCTGCCCTCAAAGCAATTGGCTTTCCTGCCGTTCTGAAAGTAGACGGCAGCTGGGGCGGGGCCGGCGTTGCTGCGGTAAGGACAAAAGGGGAGGCCGCGGCCGCGTTCCGGCGACTGGCGCGTTCACCCTCGCCCCTTCGCTGCCTTGTCCGCGCGGCGAAGCGTCAGGATGCCCATTGGCTCAGGGCAGCATGGACCGCGGAGCCACGTCCCATCTCAGTCCAGAAGTTCATCTCCGGCCACCCCGCCGCCAGCGGATTCGCGGCGTGGCAAGGCAAGGTTATCGGCGCGGTATATTATGACGTGCTGAAGGCTGATGGCGTTACCGGTCCGCCGCGCGTTGTTCGCCGCGTTGACTGTCCGGAAATAACCGAAGCGACGCGGCTTCTGGCGGAGCATTTCGGCCTTTCCGGTTTGCATGGCCTCGACTTCATTCGCGATGCGCAGGGCCACGTGCACCTTCTCGAAATCAATCCGCGCGCGACCCAGGGCGGCACCTTGCCTTTCGGTCCCGGCCGCGACCTGGCCGCGTCCCTTGCTGGCTGTGTTTCAAACAATGCCAAGCCTAGGCCCTCCCTCGAGGACGACACCGTCGTCTTTTTTCCTGGCGAATGGCTTCGTGATCCAGCCAGCGCGTGGTTTCGAACCGCGCACCACGACGTGCCATGGGACGATCCCGCGGTCCTGCGGTCTGGCCTCAAGGGCGCGCGCTTCCCCAATCTTCTTGCGCGGGTTTCCAAGCCTGAATCGAGACCGACTTTGCGGATCGTCCCGGCAGCTGCCGCTGGAAACTAAGAGATGTTCGCGTCCGCGCTTGGTTATGCCGTCCGTCACCCGAAGCGGCTCGCCGCCGCGCTCATGACCGATCCCGCCAGCCTCTTGGACAAGCTGCACGACAGCATTGTCCAATGGTGGGAATATCGCGATCCGGTACATTGGCATCGGCCGGACGCCGACTGGGAAGACCAACTTCACGCCTGGCTGGAATGTCCATCCGACGATTGCTTTCAACAGGAATTCGTTTCTGTCTGGTCCGACGCCCTCAGCTATGGGCGCAGACACGGCATCGATGTGGGTCCGGCAAGCTTCGCCGGGTTCAACGATGGCGATGCGGCGCTGGGAAGGGCACTCTGGTGTTTGGTAAGGCGCCTCAGGCCCGAGCACGTGGTCGAAACCGGTGTGGCGCACGGATTCACGTCCCGATTCATTCTGGAGGCGCTCGCCCGAAACGGGACGGGCTGCTTGCACAGTATCGACCGTCCTCCCCTCGACCCCGTGCTCCGGGAACGCATCGGAATGGCCGTACCGTCCCAGCTGCGGAACCGTTGGGAACTGATCGCCGGCTCAAGTCGGCGCCGCCTGCCGAAATTGCTGTCAAGGCTTGGCAGTGTTGGCCTCTTCGTTCACGATAGCCTGCATACGGAGCGCAACGTCCGCTTTGAACTGGATCAGGTCTGGCCGATCCTGCGGCCGGGGGGCGTTCTTGTCATTGACGATATCGACAGCAACGCCGGCTATGAATCTTTTTTAAGTACGATTTCCGGATATCGCGCTCTGGTTTGCGAAGCCGAACCCGCGCGCCCGGACGAGCGCCGTTTCAACCGCAAGGGCCTGTTCGCCATCGTGCTGAAGGATCGGGAACGGGCCCGGTAGCGAGCAACGGGCTTGCGCGGCGGCCTCCACGCCCTTAGAGGGTAGCGCGAAATTCTCACCAAACGAGGGCGTTTTATGGCGAACGAAGGTGGCGCGAAGGCCGGAAAAGCCGGCGGCGCAGGCAAGGAAAAGCGACAGGAAAAGAAAGCAAAGCGGGCCGGCAAGGAAAAGAAGAAAAATCCGGTGCTGCAGGAGGCTCGCACGCGCTACTCCGATGAACTCAAAAAGCAGGGCGTGTCTGGCGATCAAGCGAAGGCAAAGATGAAGACGCATCTGAAGGACGTGGTCAAGCCAGCCATGACCGAGGCCAGAGAAGGTGCCAAATCGAAGAACCTGAAGGGGCCCGAGCGCAAAAAATTCATCCAGGACGCGGTGCGCAGCAAGCTCGGAATGCAGGCCTGAATCATTTTCCACTCGTCGTCATATTCTAAGCCGCGGCACTTTCTAGCATTCGGGGGTGTCGCGGCAATTTCCGATAGCGCGAGTCCGCCGGTTCGGTATGCACGCGGCCTTCTGCATCAGGATAATTGGCGGGTGTGTCGCGACAACCGAAGAAGAACCGCCGGCCGTCGCCGAATATAACGGTGTGAACGCTAGCTCCAGGCGATAACATTATCCGGCGGCAGGCGGAAAAGGCCAGTGATGGAGCGCACCGACCAGTTAAGCGCCGAACCGCATGCCGAACTTCACCTTTCTCTTCTTCGCATGAACCTTGTGGCCGCGGGAGAACCGCTCGCCGCCGATGCCGTCCCAGGCGGTGTCTCTTGCAACGTTTGGCTGATCACGAGGAGAAACGGAGCTAAGCTCGTCGTCAAACAGGCACTCGCCAAATTGCGAGTTTCGGCCGACTGGCGCGCGCCACCGGCACGCTCGGCTGCTGAAGTCGCGTGGCTGAGGCTGGTCGCGGCTATCGATCCCATGTTGGTGCCGAAAATATTGGCGGACGATCCACACCGATACGCCTTCGCCATGGAATACCTGCCGGCGGATTTCTATCCGCTCTGGAAACGCGAGCTTGCGGCAGGGCGCGCCGAACCAGACTTCGCCGGGAACGTTGGTGCTGCACTGGCGCGAATCCATGGTGCCACCGCGGGCAGTGAGGACGTTGAAAGGCGATTTGCCAATCAGGCGCAATTTTACGCGCTGCGCCTCGAACCGTATTTTCTGTTCACGACGCGACGTCACCCGGATTGCGGGCCACAATTGCGTGCATTGGCGGACGGCATTTTCGAGGCCCGCATTGCGCTGATGCAGGGCGACATCAGTCCGAAGAACATTCTGCACGGGCCGAAGGGCCCGGTATTCCTCGACGCGGAAACTGCCTGTTTTGGCGATCCTGCGTTCGACCTGGCTTTCTGCCTCAATCACCTGCTGCTGAAAGGTGTCTGGCACCCGCAATACCGAGACGCGTACCTGGCCTGTTACGGCGCGCTGTCCGCGGCCTACCGGGCCGGGGTCGCGTGGGAGAACCCCGAGGCGCTAGAGCTTCGCGCCACAGCTCTGCTGCCCGCGCTCATGCTGGCGCGCATCGATGGCAAGTCGCCCGTGGAATACATCACTAGCGATGCCGATAAAGATTTCGTGCGCAGCTTCGCCCGTCAGCACATTGCAGCTCCACTTTCGTCTGTGAAAGAGTTTGGCGCTGTCTGGTCTGATGCGCTCACGCGACGGTAACGCCGCGCTATAGTGTCAGCAGAATCTTGCCGATGTGCTCCGATTTCGCCATGCGCGCATGTGCTGCCTGCGCTTCTGCGATCGGGAAGAGGCTGTCGGTCACCGGCTTGATGCTGCCCGCTTCGATCAGCGGCCAAACCTCGCGCAGCACCGCATTGCGAATGGCGGCCTTTTCAGCGTTCGTGCGCGAACGCAAGGTTGTGGCGAGCAGAGACAGCCGCTTCATCAGCACGGACGAGAAATCGACCGTTGCCTTCGAGCCGCTCTGATACGCAATGTTGACGATGCGGCCCCAAACAGCAGCAGCGGCGATGTTTCGCTGAATGTAGTCGCCGCCGACCATGTCGAGGATCACATCGACGCCACGACCGCCGGTTGCTTTTTTCACAACATCGACGAAATCTTCCTCGCGATAGTTGATCGCGTGCGTTGCCCAAGCGCTTCACACGCAGCGCATTTGTTCCCGCTTCCCGCCGTGGTAAAGACTTCGTGGGCGCGCGCCGCACAGAGTTGAATCGCAGCCGTTCCGATGCCGCTCGACCCGCCATGGATCAGCACGCGTTCGCCGGATTTGAGTTGCGCCGCCATGAGCAAATTGGCCCAGACGGTGAAGTATGCTTCCGGAAGGCCTGCGGCGTCGACGACGCCAATTCCCTTGGGAACAGGAAGCACGCATTCAGCCGGCGCGGCACAGAACTCGGCGTAGCCGCCACCAGCCAGCAACGCGCAGACTTGCTGACCAACTTGCCACTCAGCAACGCCTTCCCCAGCCTCGGCAATCTCGCCGGAGACTTCCATCCCAAGAATGTCCGACGCGCCCGGCGGCGGTGGATATCGACCTTGAGCCTGAGAGATATCTGCCCGATTGACGCCTGCTGCGCGAACCTGGATCAGCACCTCACCCGCCCCTGGCCGCGGCATCGGTGTCTCATCCAGCGCCAGGCGGTAGTCGACGCCAGGATTTTCGATCCGGATCGCCTTCATCGTGCTTGCCTCACTCTCACTCTCTCGGACAGTATCAGCCCCTGAGAAGGCGGAACCATGCCCATCGATCCTGATGAACTGAGCCCTCGGATCAAGTCGCCGGAGTTCGCATTCGGGCAGGATTTGTCTCACATGTCGGAGCACGAACTGGCCGCGCGCATTGCCGCCATGGAAGACGAAATCGGCCGCTGCCGGGAAGCGATCAAGGCGCGGCAGGCGACACGCTCGGCGGCCGCGGCTTTCTTCAAGTCAGCCTCGTGACCTCCGACCGCCGCAGAAAAGTCCGAAAATCTTAATCCTTAATGGAGCGCGCGGCTTGCGATCAACGCACGGGCTGATAGCGTTAGGGCTGGTGGAGGCGCGGCATGTCCCTTGCGGAGTTCGACGAGAAGTCTCTCGACGGCATTACCATGCGGACCTTTGCAGGCTCGGCACTGTTCGACCGGACATTTGAAGAAGGCATGTCACTCGTTGAAGAGGCGGCCCGCTATTTCGACGGCCGGGGCCGCGAAGAAGCGCGCACGCTGCCGGATCAGGCGGCAATGCAGTATTCGAGCGAAAGCCTGCGCGTCACCACGCGGCTGATGCAGGCCGCAAGCTGGCTTCTGGTGCAGCGTGCCGTGCACGAAGGAGATATGTGCCCCGAAGACGCGACCGCTGATCGTTACCGGCTCGGCTCGAAGGAAATCTGCTTCGGCGGCCGCGCGGAAGATGCGGCCGGTCTTCCCCAGGCCCTGCAAACTCTGCTGGACCGCAGCGACAGTCTTTACCGCCGCATCGCGCGCCTGGAAGAAGTGTTGTTCGGCAACCGGCAAACAGACGTGAGAGCACACTTCGAGCGGCTCGAGCAGGCCTTCCAGCGCTAAGCCGGGATTCAGCTTTTCACATAGTCCTTGAAGCGCTTGTTGAAGCGCGTCAGCCGTCCGCCGCGATCGATCAGCTGCTGCTGACCGCCGGTCCACGCGGGATGCGTGGTGGGATCGATATCGAGCGTCAGCTTGCCGTCCGGCTCGCCCCAGGTCGTGCGAGTTTTATAAGTCGTACCGTCGTTCAGGGCGACGGTGACAAAATGGTAATTCGGATGGATGCCCTTTTTCATGGCGGGAACTCTCGACAGGCCTGACGGAAGCGGCGGTTTATAGGCGAGAGGCCAAGGCGAAGCAAGCCAAGGCGATCGGGTTCCGCTTCGCGGCGCGGCCTCCTATATGCTCCCGAGCAGGAGCAGCGCGGTCAATGTCCCAATCCGGCGAAGAGTTTGCCAGTGAGATCGCGCGGCTGGCCTCCGCGCGGGCGAGAAGCCGGTCGCTGAAGCCGCTTCGCTCGCTGGCGCCGTTCCTGCGGCCCTATCGCTTGACCATCGCCCTTGCCGCGCTCGCCCTCCTCTGTTCGTCGACAGCGAGCCTTCTTATTCCGCCGGCGGTGCGCAGCATGATCGATCACGGCTTCAGCCGGGCCCTGGCGGCGCACATCGACAGCTATTTCGTGCCGCTGCTCGCCATTGCAGGGGCGCTGGCGGTCTTTACCGCCATCCGCTTCTACCTTGTCACCTGGTTGGGCGAGCGGGTCATCGCGGATATTCGCAAGGCTGTCTTCAGTCACGTTATCGGACTGACGCCGGAATTTTTCGAGGTGACGCGGACCGGCGAAGTGCTGTCGCGCCTGACGGCGGACACGACGCTGATCCAGACGGTTGTGGGATCGTCCGCATCGATCGCGGCGCGCAACCTGGTGATGCTGACCGGCGCGTTGGCGCTGCTGTTCGTCACCAGCGCGAAGCTGACCTCACTGGTTCTCGGCATCGTTGTCGCCGTCGTTATTCCTCTGCTGCTTTTCGGGCGTTGGATCCGGAGCCTGAGCCGGCGCAGCCAGGATCGCATTGCCGATACCAGCGCGCGCGCATCCGAAGTTCTGAACGCGGTGCAGACGGTTCAGGCCTTCACGCACGAAACCTACGAACGTACTCAGTTCGGGAGTGCCGTCGAGAAATCCTTCGACGTCGCCATTCTGCGCACTCGCGCGCGCGCCGTGATGACGGTGTTCGCCATGGCCGCGATCGCGTTCTGCATCGTCGGCGTGTTCTGGATCGGCGCTCACGATGTCGTGGCCGGGCACATGACTGCGGGCACGCTGATGCAGTTTGCGCTTTACGCCATCATCTTCGTCGCCGGCATGGGCGCGCTGACGGAGACCTGGGGCGACATCCAGCGGGCCGCCGGTGCGGCCGAACGCCTGAGCGAATTGCTCGGCGTCGAGCCTGCCATTCCGGCACCGGCCAATCCGATACGGATTCCCGAGCCGGCGCGCGGCGCGATCGAGCTTCGCGATGTGGTGTTTCACTATCCCTCCCGCCCCGATCAGGCGGCGCTGAACGGCATCTCGCTAAACATCGCGCCGGGCGAAGCGGTGGCGTTGGTGGGACCTTCCGGCGCGGGAAAGTCGACGGTTTTCCAGCTGCTGCTGCGGTTCTACGCGCCGCAATCCGGCGCGATCCTCTTCGACGGCATCGATGCCGCGCAGCTCGATCCGACCGAGCTGCGCCGCCATCTCGCGCTGGTGGCGCAGGACCCAGTGATCTTCTCGGGCACCGTGGCAGACAACATCCGGTACGGACGACCCGAGGCGAACATCGCGGAAGTGCGGCGGGCCGCGGAGGCCGCAGCTGCGGCCGAGTTCATCGAAACGCTTCCCGCCGCTTACGACACCGTGCTCGGCGAGCGCGGCATCAATCTCTCTGGCGGGCAGCGCCAGCGCATTGCCATAGCCCGCGCCATTCTGCGCGACGCGCCGCTGCTGCTGCTGGACGAAGCGACCTCCGCGCTCGATGCCGAGAACGAACGGCTGGTGCAGACCGGCCTTGCCAACCTGATGCGGGGACGAACCACCATCGTCATCGCCCACCGCCTCGCCACCATCCAGCGGCTGGAGCGCATCGTGGTGATGGATCAGGGCCGCATCGTCGCCGAAGGCAGCCATGCCGAACTGGTGGCAGGCGGCGGACTTTACGCCCGCCTTGCTGCCCTGCAGTTCAGCCAGAGCCTGGCGCTGGCGGGCTAGCGATCTGTCGCACGATCTATCCCGAAAACCGCTTCACACTTTTCGGGATCGCGCTCTAGCTCGCCATGCGACGCCGGTCACGGACCTGGTGCGGCTGATAGGCCTTGCGGGCATGCGCCTCGCAATAGGGCGAGCCATTCTTCGGGTTGCGGCCGCAGAAATGGAACTCCTCAGCGCTCGGATCGCCGATGGGCCAGCGGCACATCCGGTCGTTGATCGCCAGTACGCCGACGAAGCTGCCATCCTCCAGGGTCAGCGGCTCCTCCTCCACCACCGGCGGCTCGGGCTCGCGCGCGCGCAGATGGTGGAGCCGGGGCGCGGAGGGAAGGCGCGGGCGGTCCACCCGGGAGGGCGTCGCCCGGCCGGCCAGGCCGAGGCGGTGAACCTTCCCGATGACGGCGTTGCGGGTGATCCCTTCGCCGAGGGCCCGGGCGATCTGGCTGGCGGACAGCCCTTCCGTCCAGAGCGACTTGAGCTGATCCACCCGTTCTTCCGTCCACATGGCTTGAGCCTCCCGCGCCTCTCTTGTCCCATCGGGGGATGAGGGGACACTAGATACGGTAGCAGAGAGGTCAACGGACACAATAGATAAGGGAGCGCTACCAATCCTTGTCCACAAGAACCAACACTGTCCGGCCAGAGTTCCCATTCGAACCTCCGAAAATTGGGGAGGGGTCCCCTTCATAGCGCGTTCGCGCCAAGCGAACGGTGTTCGGACCGCTGAACTAGATGTTGTGTGCGCTGCGTCTTTCACCTCATTGAATTGTTTTGGGGGTATGCGCGCTCGTCTCGCTGGCCGGCCCCAGCCACAATTGTTCGTTTTGTTTGGTGTAGATGGGGCCACCCCCTTCCCCAACTGCACGGCCCCGTGGTGTCATTCACATCCTCCATACGAACTTATAGAGAACATATAGGCCGTCGGCCACCGGTTGTGAAGTGGCGGGTGACCTGTATTTCTTGCGGGGCGGTGATTCCGGAGCGGTTCCGCGCATGCCAGAAGTGACCTTCAGCGAGACGATCTCCTCATTCGGCGCGGCGGCGAAGGCGAAGCTGTCCAATCCGGCGGTGACCGGCGCGCCTGAGGATCAGCTTCGCAATCCGCTCGAAACATTACTGCGCGATCTGGCTGAGCTTGGTGGCATGCCATCCGCTGCCGTCCAGCTCGTCGGCGAAACGACCGTCAAGCACCTCAAGTCCCGACCGGATTTCGCCGTCACGGTTCACAAGGCGCTGGTCGGCTTCATCGAAGTCAAGGCGCCAGGCAAAGGCGCCGACCCGCGCAAGTTCGATAAGGACAGCCACGACGGCCAGCAATGGGAGAAGCTGAAGTCGCTGCCCAACCTTCTGTACACGGACGGCAACGGCTTCAGCCTGTGGCGCAACGGCAAGCTGGAAGGAAAGATCATCCAACTTGATGGCGATGTCGAAAGCTCCGGCTCCAAGCTCGCCGCGCCGGAAACGCTGCGGGCGCTGATCTCCGATTTTCTGCAATGGCAACCGATTGCGCCGAAATCGGCGAAACATCTGGCCGAAATTGCCGCGCGCCTCTGCCGCCTGCTGCGGGAAGAGGTCGTCGAGCAGATGGCGCAGGGCAATGAGGGGCTCACCGCGCTCGCCAAGGACTGGCGTCATCTTCTGTTTCCGACCGCGGATGATGCGCAATTTGCGGACGGTTACGCGCAGGCCGTCACGTTCGGTCTGCTGGTCGCGCGCGCCCGCGTCATCGATCTGACGCACGGGATCGAAGCCGCGGCCATAGACCTGCGCAAATCGAATTCGCTGATCGGCACGGCGCTCCGAATCCTCACCGAGAACGACGCCACGCGCCAAGAGTTGGATACCTCGATCAAGACGCTCACGCGCGTGCTGAACGTGGTGGACTGGCACGCCGTGAGCAAAGACAAGCCGGAAGCGTGGCTCTACTTCTACGAAGATTTCCTGGAGGTGTACGACAACACCCTGCGCAAGCGCACCGGCTCTTACTACACGCCGCCGGAAGTGGTCGGCGCCATGGTCAAGCTGGTGGACGAAGCCTTGCGCGGCCCGCTGTTCGGGCGGATCGCGGGGTTTGCCTCCTCCGACGTCACAGTGGCCGATCCGGCGGTGGGCACCGGCACCTTCGTGCTGGGCGTGCTGCGCAAGATCGCAGAAACGGTTTCGGCGGATTAGGGCGCAGGGGCAGTACGCGGCGCGATCGAAGCGGCCGCTAAGCGCATTATCGGCTTTGAATTGCAGTTCGGCCCGTTCGCCGTGGCACAGCTCCGCATCCTGGCGGAAATGCAATCGCTGATGAGCGCGAGCGGAAAGGCGCCCGCCGTGCTGCCCGATCCGCGGCTCTACATCACCGACACGCTCGGCAATCCGTTCGTGGAGGAGGAAACGCTCGGCCAAATGTACGAGCCTGTCGCGAAGTCACGCCGCGAAGCGAACAAGGTGAAGCGAGAAGAACGCATCACCGTCGTCATTGGGAACCCACCGTACAAGGAAAAAGCAAAGGGACGCGGCGGTTGGATCGAGGAGGGAACCAAGAGTCTGTCTGGCGTGAAAAGCTATCAGGCGCCGATGGCGCGTTGGGAGCCGCCGCCGGGATGGGGCGTCGGCGCGCACGCGAAGCACCTCAAGAATCTGTATGTCTATTTCTGGCGCTGGGCGACGTGGAAAGTCTTTGGCTCCGGCTTCGCGGATTCAACCGGGCTACCGGAAAAGGATCAGAAAGGGATCGTCTGCTTCATCACCGTTGCAGGTTTCCTCAACGGACCCGGCTTTGAGAAAATGCGCGACGATCTACGGCGCACCTGTTCGGAAATCTGGGTGGTCGACTGTTCGCCGGAAGGGCATCAGCCGGAAGTGAGCACGCGCATTTTCCAAGCTGTGCAGCAGCCAGTATGCATTGTCTTGGCATCACGAAAGTTGGGCAAGGCGAAGGATGAACCTGCGAAGGTGAAGTTCCGCGCGCTCGCCAAGGGACCTCGCACTCAGAAGTTTAAAGAGCTGCAATCCTATTCGCTGCACGACGAAGCGTGGGAAGCGTGCCCGTCCGACTGGCGCGCGCCGTTCCTGCCCGAGGCAACGGGTTTGTGGTCGCAATTTCCGAAGCTTGAAGAGCTGTTCGTTTACAATGGCTCTGGCGTGATGCCCGGGCGCAAATGGATCATCGCGCCGGACATAGAGTCTCTTGAGAATCGTTGGAAAAGGCTCGTCACTGAGAAAGACTCGGATAAGAAAGAGCTTCTCTTCCATCCACATCTCAGAAACGGAAAGCCGGGTGACAAGCACGTCCGCAAAACCGTTTCGCAGGGTCTTGCCGGTCATGAAGAACGGCTGCAAGCAGTCCTCGATGACAAGAAGAACGTGATTACTCCGATTCGATATAGCTTCCGCTCCTTTGATCGCCAATGGATCATTCCGGATGCACGACTCATCAATCAGCCCAATCCAACTCTGTGGAAATCATATTCGGTCCAGCAAATTTATCTAACAGCACCAGAGGATCGAACGCCGACCAGCTCCGCTGTTACGTTTGCAGGACTTATCCCTGATCTGCACCACTATCACGGCCGTGGAGGACGCGTCTATCCACTGTGGCGCGACGCGGGGGCGAAACAACCAAACGTCCGGCCGGAAATTCTGTCGTCGCTGGCGAAAGCATATGCCGGTGTCACGGCCGAAAATGTGTTCGCTTACATCGCCGCGATCACCGCGCATCCGGCCTTCACGGCGCGATTCAAAGACGATCTGATCCAGCCCGGTTTGCGGCTTCCGCTGAC
>Ga0213876_10000114_pt1 | contig 88897 bp, 93 predicted proteins | sample BarmaccomBMRX_R9_FD_160113 | JGI IMG/M metagenome (GOLD analysis project Ga0213876, IMG submission 160113) | Root-associated microbial communities from Barbacenia macrantha in rupestrian grasslands, the National Park of Serra do Cipo, Brazil - RX_R9 | ecosystem: Host-associated > Plants > Roots... | reverse complement strand
CAGGGTTATGGCTACACCAAAACAACCCGGGAGTTTATCAAGGATAAAACCTACCCCTACGGTCGCTGGTGATCCTGGCTGAAATAACGGACTGTTCCATGGACGGAGAAATCTATGACACGCAAAATCCCCGCAGCCCTGATACTGCTGATGACTTTAAACGGCTGTCAGGCACATACACCGCAGACCCCTGAAGACACCGGCGAAATGCCATACGGTAAGTGGCAATTCGCCTTTTTTACCCCTCACGCTTTACCCGCTGATGTCACGCGTGCGTTGATTATTGACAGCGAAGATATCGTTTATACGTTTAGCACACTGGACAGCCAGCCCGGGGATCCTGACACTATAGGGACATGGAATAACCGGGTCCGGATGCGTGCACATTTCAACAAAGCGCGCCATCCACCGGCCATGATGTTGTTCTGCTGGGACTCGGTTATCGACAAAAAAACGTACGAGACGCGGATTGTGTTTGATAAATCCATTTACGACACCATGATGACGCCAACCGGGAAAGATCGCTTAGGCAACACAGCATGGTACAAGACCCTGCTGATTGGTCTGGCACCGGAAGGGAAAGTCCGGATATGGCTGCAGAACAGCGCAGCGGGCGATAACCTTCCCGTTCAGCCACGAAGGCTCACCACCCTGTCCGGGGATCAACTGGATGCCTGCAAAGGAATAACTAACCATTCTCAGGGTTATGGCTACACCAAAACAACCCGGGAGTTTATCAAGGATAAAACCTACCCCTACGGTCGCTGGTGATCCTGGCTGAAATAACGGACTGTTCCATGGACGGAGAAATCTATGACACGCAAAACCCCCGCAGCCCTGATGCTGCTGATGGCTTTAAACGGCTGTCAGGCACATACACCGCAGACCCCGGAAGAAACCGGCGAAATGCCATACGGTAAGTGGCAATTCGCCTTTTTTACCCCTCACGCTTTACCCGCTGATGTCACGCGTGCGTTGATTATTGACAGTGAAGATGTCGTTTATACCTTCGGCACGCTTGATAGAGTACCCGGGTATCCCGGGACCATAGGAACCTGGAATAACCGGGTCCGGATGCATGCACATTTCAACAAAGCGCGTCATCCACCGGCCATGATGTTGTTCTGCTGGGACTCGGTGATCGACAAAAAAACGTACGAGACGCGGATTGTGTTTCACCGCTCCATCCACGACACCATGATGACGCCAACCGGGAAAGATCGATTAGGCAACACGGCATGGTACAAGACCCTGCTGATTGGTCTGGCACCGGAAGGGAAAGTCCGGATATGGCTGCAGAACAGCGCAGCGGGCGATAACCTTCCCGTTCAGCCACAAAGGCTCACCACCCTGTCCGGGGAAGGTCTTGATGCCTGTAAACAGGTGCCGACACTGATTGATTTTAATTACAGTATTCCTGATGGATATGACCAGTACGTAAAAGATTTCATCAAAGATAAAACCTACCCCTATGGTCGCTGGTGATCCTGGCTGAAATAACGGACTGTTCCATGGACGGAGAAATCTATGACACGTAAAACCCCCGCAGCCCTGATACTGCTGATGACTTTAAACGGCTGTCAGGCACATACACCGCAGACCCCGGAAGAAACCGGCGAAATGCCTTACGGCAAATGGCAGTTTGACTTTTTTACCCCCCATGCCCTACCCGCTGATGTAACACGTGCGTTGATTATTGACAGCGAAGATGTCGTTTATACATTCAGTACACTCGACTACACCGGGTCCGATCCTGCTGTTGTCGGGACCTGGAATAACCGAACGGGCAGCAGGAGTATTCGCTTCAACAAAGCGCGCCATCCACCGGCCATGATGTTGTTCTGCTGGGACTCGGTGATCGACAAAAAAACGTACGAGACGCGGATTGTGTTTGATAAATCCATTTACGACACCATGATGACGCCAACCGGGAAAGATCGGTTAGGCAACACGGCCTGGTACAAGACCCTGCTGATTGGTCTGGCACCGGAAGGGAAAGTCCGGATATGGCTGCGAAGTAGTGCAGCGGGAGATAACCTTCCTGTTCAGCCACGAAGACTCACCACCCTGTCCGGGGAGGGTCTTGATGCATGTAAAGAGGTGCCGACACTGATTGATTTTAATTACAGTATTCCTGACGGATATGACCAGTACGTAAAAGATTTCATCAAGGATAAGACCTACCCCTACGGTCGCTGGTGATCCTGGCAAAAAGGATCTCTGGCTGATCCTTTTTGTTTTCAGTTCATAAATCGGTCTTGCGAAAAACCATTTTTTACTGGGCTACCTAACCACCGCCTTCGGCTCCATAAACGCCGCTATCCCCCAGCATCCCATTTCGCGACCGATCCCTGAGTGTTTAAAACCGCCAAACGGCGCTCCGGCTTCGTGTGCCAGGGTATTGATTTGCACCCGACCGGAGATGATACGCCCGGCGATACGCTGTGCGCGCTGCACATTTGCCCCCAACACCAACGCGCTAAGACCGTAATCCGTGTCGTTAGCGATTGCTACGGCGTCGTCATCGTCGCGATAGGGAATAATCGACAATACCGGGCCAAAAATCTCTTCACGGGCGATACGCATACTGTTGTCCACATCGGTAAAAAGTGTCGGTTTCACAAACCACCCCTTCCCGCTGTTTTCCGGACACCCTTCTCCGCCAGCCAGCAGACGCGCGCCCTCTTGCAGGCCAATGTGTATATATCCCTGTACCCGCTGCCACTGTTTTTCGCTGACCATCGGGCCAATGTCCGTTTGTGGGTCGAGCGGGTCACCGGATTTCACCGCCGCAACCGCTTTGCGCAGCGCCTCTTCACACTCGGCTTTGCGCGATTGTGGCACCAGAATTCGCGTACCGGCGATACACGCCTGGCCGCTATTCATAAACCCAGCCTGGATAGCAAGCGGTACCGCTGTCGCCAGATCGGCATCGTCCAGAATTAAGGTCGGAGATTTACCGCCAAGCTCCAGCGTCACGCGTTTAAAACTTTCGGCGGCATTACGCAAAATCGCCTTACCAGTCTGCGTCGAGCCGGTAAACGAGATTTTGGCAACGTCCGGATGACGGCTTATGACCTCACCCACCACCGCGCCAAAGCCGGTAACGATATTGCAAACACCCGGTGGTAGCGCGGCCGTATGCAGCGCTTTCATCACCACGTGGGTTTGTAATCCGCTCATCTCGCTTGGTTTGATCACCGCCGTACAACCAGCCGCCAGCGCCGCGGCGAGTTTGCCGCAGATAAACCCGGCGTTGCTGTTCCACGGTGTAATAAGCCCGGCCACCCCGAGCGGTGTCATCTTCACCTGGGCTTTGCCAACCGCAGTGGAAAATTCAAATTGCCGTAAATCATGCATGACCTGGTCAATCACCGCCACCGGATAACTGGCCATCCACGCGGAACGAGACGCCGGAGCACCGTACTCCTGGATAATGGCATGCAGCAGTTCATCCTGACAGGCGGCCATGGCATCCCGCATTCGCCGTAAAACCGCCAACCGCTCTTCAACGCTTGTGTGCGACCAGTGAACAAAAGCCGCTTTTGCCGCCGCAATTGCCCGCTCGGCGTCATCGGCATTTGCCATACGTATCCGTCCTGTTACCTCGGCGGTAGAAGGGTTATATAGGTCGAAATAGTCCTCGCCCTGGGACCGGGTAAATTCGCCATTGATCCAGAGATGTTCAAGCTGTTGCATAGTGTCCTCCACGGTTAATACAGCCAGTCTGGCACAGCTTTATCGCGCCGATAATCCGGGTTATCCTGCAAGGGTTGTTTCGATTATCAGGATAATCTATGCATCGTTCAGGTTTGATTGAACTGGAAGTGGTGATGGCGGTGCTGCGTCGGGGAAGCTTTCGTGCCGCAGCTCAGGAGCTGGGGATGTCGGCAACGGCGGTCAGTAATGCCATCGCCGGGCTGGAAACGCGTCTTGATGCCAGACTTTTTAACCGCACGACTCGCAGTGTCGCGCTCACCGAAGCCGGACAGCGTTTTGTCGCCCGCATCGGTCCGGCATTACAAGAGATCCAGCAGGCCGCGGATGAAATTCACAGCCTGCCTGATGAGCCGTCCGGAACCTTACGCATTAATGTACCGCAAGCTATCGGACAACTTTTTCTTGATGAACTGGTGATTGCTTTCCTGTCGCGCTATCCGCAAATGCGCATGGAAACCGCCAGTGATGCCCGCATGATCGATATTGTCGCCGAGGGGTACGACGCCGGGGTTCGTCTGGCGGAAGCGGTTCCACAGGATATGATTGCCGTGCCGCTGACGCCCGATATTCACATGCGGGTGGTCGCCACGCCACAGTGGTTTGCTGAACACGGCACGCCGCTCACCCCGGAAGCCCTCACCCGACAGCAAGGCATCTGCATGCGAATGTCGCACGGGGGTATTTATCGCTGGGAATTTGCGCGTCACGGCGAACAATTTGCCATTGCCGTGCCGCCGAGACTTGCCACCACCGACCTGTTTACATCCATTGCCGCGGTACGCGCCGGGCTCGGCATCGGTTTTTTGCCGGAATTATATATTGCAGATGATTTACGTTCAGGCCGGCTGGTCAGTGTGCTCAATGAGTGGACACAGCCCTTTAAAGGATTGTGTTTGTATTACCCCGGTCATCGTCATATCCCGGTGGGTTTGCAGGCGTTTATTGCCTTTATCCGCGAGTCCAGGCAGCACTCACTGTAATCCGGCGCGATCCAGAACATAAACAGCCGCTAAAGGTCAGTCCACTTTCAGAGTGGTATAACAGCCTGAAAAACGCTACGGGTTGATCATGGGTGATAACTGCATTCATAAGCGCGAAGAGGCTGTGGCGTTTTTACGGTGAGTGGCGAAGAAACGCGGGAATGGCTTAAGGCCTGAAAGGGGAACACGTCCCCTTTCAGGCAACTACTCAGGGCAAAGTACTGACGAATGAGATATCCCATGCCGTGGCAATAAGCGAAATACTGACGACCAGACCCATAACTACAGGCACCGCTCTTTCCAGCTTTTCCATTGCTTGTCCCTCTCTTTCGTTCTTGTTGCGCCAGACTGCGGCAACAACGGATTTCCCTGGCCGAACGTATCGGCACTGGTGTGGCAAAGTAAAGTATAGAAAAGATATTCCGTCCTGACAGACCTTTTCACATTTTTCCGCCGATTCTGATGCGCGTGTATTTGTCACCCTAAAGAGTATGTTGTAACTAATACCATAAAAAAGAAAACCCGGCGCAAGCCGGGTTCGCCACACGCTAACAAAATGCCATTAGCACAGCGGTTTCACAGCCTGACGCATGCCCTGCAGCAGGATAGCATCGAGATCCAAGGAAACCTGTTCTACCAGTCCACTGACTTGAGTCAGGTCCTGCTCCCAATGTTCGCTGACCGACAATACCGCTTTAACCAGATCGCTGGTGCTGATCTGATGATCACCGTGTTGGCCCCACAGTTGCTGGTAACGGGTGATCCAGTGGGCGTCATCCTGCACCGGATAGGCTTCGCCATTGCGGTCTGCGCGGTAGAAGGCAATCAGTGCGGCCAGCGCAAAGGTCAGGCGCGCAGGCAGTTTACCGGTAGCTTTCTGCCCTGCCAGCAGTTGCGGCAGAATACGGGTGCGGAATTTGGTCATTCCGTTCAGGGCGATAGAGAGCAACTGATGTTTGATATACGGGTTACGGAAACGCCCGGTCACCGCGCTGGCAAAGGATTCCAGCTCATCACGCGGCAGGTCGAGCACCGGGATGATCTCTTCATAAATCGCTTTCTCAACAAAAGCACAGATTTCGGTATCGTTCATGGCCTCGCCCACGGTATCGAGGCCCGCCTGGAAGGCAACCGGAACCAGTGCGGTATGCGCGCCATTCAGAATAGCGACTTTGCGTTCTTTATAGGGTTTGATGTCGTCGACAATCAGCACGTTCAGCGGATATTTGTCCAGACGCAGCTCGGCGGCCAGTGACTGCGGCCCCTGGATCACAAACAGATAGAAGTGTTCTGCGGTGTCGAGGAAATTGTCATGGTAACCCAGTTCCGCTTCAATTTTTGCCACTTCATCGCGCGGATAGCCAGTTACGATACGGTCAACCAGCGTTGAGCAGAAGGTGTTAGCAGAATCGAGCCATGCCACGAACGCATCGCCCAGCGCCCAGTCCTGCGCATAGCGCAGCACCAGTTCACGCAGCGCGTCACCGTTGTAGTCAATCAGTTCACACGGGATGATGACCCAACCTTTATCTGCCGCGCCGTTAAAGTGGCTAAAGCGTTCAAATAGCAGACGGGTCAGTTTAGCCGGGTAGCTCACCGCCGGTGCGTCATCGAATTTGTCGCCTGCGTGATAGCTGATACCGGCTTCGGTAGTGTTGGAGAAGACGAAACGCATCTCTGGGTTGTGCGCAAGTTTCAGGAACTCATCGTACTGCCCGTAAACACTGATTTCACGATTCACGGAACGGATCAGACGTGAGTCGCTAACCGCTTCGCCCTGCTCATTCAGGCCACGAATGATAGTGGTATACAAGCCGTCCTGGGTACTCAGAGAGGGCGGGAAGTCGCTGTCGATTGGACGAACAATCACTACACCGGCATTGAGGTCAGTGTGTTCATTCAATAAATCGATCTGCCAGTCGACGAAGGCACGCAGAAAGTTGCCTTCGCCAAACTGAATCACACGCTCAGGGTAAGAAGCACCGGGGAAATCGCGACGGTTAACTGTGTTCACAATGGGTTCCTTTTTTGATTAGTCATACAACCTAGGAAGATTGGTCTAATAACTTATCAAACTTTTCGACCATGAACCCCTGTTTTGATCAAAGCGAGACAACATTTCCAACGGCAATCACAAAAATACAACACCCGTCACAAAAACTTATAAAAGACGCTTGTCGCCGTCATCGCCCCATCCGGCATTAGGGCATAGCGCGGGATCTCACCGACTTTTTGCCAGCCGCACCGGGTATAAAAAGATTCCGCCCCGCTCCCGGTACTGGTGTCCAGCACCAGTACCGTTTTTCCCTGCTCACGGGCAACGCTTTCAAGGTGTGCCATTAATTTAGCGGCAATACCCTGACGGCGCGCGCGTTCATGTACCAGTAGTTTGGCGACATCGGCACGATGGGGCTGGTTTTCAGGCTGGTTAACAATAAGCTGAACGGTGCCGTTTATGCGGCCTTCACTATTTTCATCTACCAGAACGACGCGTTCATTACGCCCGGCACTCTCGGCCACGCCCTGCCAGAAGGCGCGAGATTTTTCCCGCCCGAAAGGCAACATAAAACTGACGGACGCCCCGCCCTGCACGCAGTTTTCTAATACGTCACAGAGTTCATCAATACGGGTACATATTTCGCGGGCATCAAGGAGGCGAACAGAAGAGGTAGTGGTCATTTTTATTCCTTAAAAGTAACCACTATGCGATTTACATATTTTTAACACAACATCCCGTGCTATAGGTTTTTGCTATGACGCTAGCGTTCGCGATGGTTTTTCGTCTTCATGGCGTACATTTTGGCATCCGCATCTTCCAGCCAGGCTTTTATATCGCCATTACCGTTATGATCGAACTCACTTACCCCCCAGGAAAAGGCAAGTTTCCAGGGTTTGCCCGACGACAAGTTCCAGGCCTGGGTCTGCTCAACCAGGTACTCAACGGCAATCCACGCCCCTTGTTCATGGGTGTCGGAAAAAAGTACCGCGAACTCATCCCCACCATAACGCACTAACAAATCCGCTTCCCGGAAGCTTTCGCGCATCACTTTCGCCATTGAACGCAGGGCTTCATCACCCTCGTTATGGCCCCAGGTGTCGTTGATCTGCTTGAAACCATCGAGATCCAACCACGCCAGCGCTAGCGGCTCAGCGCGACGCCGGGCGCTATTAATTGCAAATTTCACCAGATTATCAAAAGCCCGGCGGTTAAACAGGCCGGTGAGTTCATCGGTGGTCGCGGCACTCATCACCGCAAACTCATTTTCCACGATCAGCGCAAAATCTTTCAGAATATCCACCTCGGCGGATGAGAAAGCGCGCGGGCTGCGGTCGAGCAGGCAAAATGATCCGACCAGCGCACCGTCGGGCAGACGCAGCGGATAGCCTGCATAAAAGCGCAGATGGGATTCACCTGTTACCAGTGGGTTATCACAAAAACGCTCGTCGCTACCGGCATCGTTGACGATAAGCGGCGTTGTGCTGAGGATGGTGTGTCCACAAAAGGAGAGATGGCGCGGCAGGTTGTCATGGGCGGCGCCGTCACTGGTTTTAAAATGCAGGGTCTTTTCACTCACCAGGGTCACCAGCGCGATAGGAACATTAAACAACCGCTTTGCCAGCCTTGTCAGGCGGTCGAAACGCTCGGACGTTCCTGTATCAAGCAACCCGGACTCGCGCAACGATGCCAGGCGTTTTTCCTCATCAAAGGGAATTGCAGGAGTTTTCATAAAGTGCCTATCTCGCTAGTCAGTATCGGCCGGTGTCCGCGATTATAAGGCGTGATCGTTCGATCAATTCGCGGTGTACAGGATAAAGCGTAGCGTATTCAGCACGTTTGTCAGTGTGAGTAGATTTGATTTTTACCGCGACGTTTTGCTTTATAGAGGGCGTCATCCGCCGCTTTCAGCCAGTCAGTGACGTTTTGCATCCCCTGGGTCGCACTGGCAATGCCAATACTCAGGGTACAGTGGAAGGCATATTCCTGAGTTACACTCATCACAGCGGCGGAATCCATAATTCGCCCGGCAACGGCGAGCGCCTCTTCCTGTGTAGTGTCAGGAAGCAAAATCACGAATTCATCCCCTCCCAGGCGCGCCGGGGTATCGGTTTTTCGCGTCGCGGCATGCAGAATCTTCGACACCGTGACCAGCAACGCATCGCCCACTTTGTGGCCAAACCGGTCATTCACTTCTTTAAAGTTATCGATATCGATGAACATCAGCATTGAATTGCGCGGCAGTTCACGCAGTTTATCCAGCTCATACTGGATACGTTTTTCCAGCAGGCGGCGGTTGGCAATATCCAGCAGCGGGTCCATCATCGCAATACGTTCCAGCTCGCGGCTTTTATTTCGCAGCTTAACGGCGATGTTGTCAGTCAGTACACTGAGCGCCAGCATATAAATGGCAATCAGGGGCAACGTCGTGAACATGGTGCGCTGAGACACCGCAACATAAAAATCCATCCCCTGCGCAACCCAAGCCGCCGCAAAGGCAGCCAGCATCACCATCCCCGCTTTACGCATCAGCTCAACGCCACCCGCCGAGAGGCGATCGGCGAGCAGGATCGTGGCAATGACTACCGATGGCAGGGGGTTAACCGACATCATGGCTATCCAGAAGCCACCCGCCCCAGCGTCTAAGATCAGGTTTTGATGTTCCAGCGTCAGGGGGGTATCGGAGCGGCGGGCACGAATAAACGCCAGCGTCGGCCAGATAAAGGCATTAGCGCCAAGTAAGAGTATCAGCCACAAGGGGCGATGGAGTTCCAGCAATACGGAGAGAATGGGAAAAAAACAGAGAAATGTCCCAAGAATACGCATCAGGTACATGCGTCTGACGAACCTGCCACCAGTGATCCGCTCGCTTTTCTTCAAATTGTCAGATCCATTCATGGCGCGAATTATTTCCGATACATATACTCGGCTATAGTATTGACGATGAAAATTTGTAGCAAGTAATTTAATAACTTATCGCTATGGTTTGCTTTATAACACTACAGATGCGGTCTGTTGAAACGGCCGATTGAGCAACCGTTCGGCCTCAGAAACTGACCGAAGGCTTTAACGTGTCTTCCATTGACGACTGACGCATACTGGTGCAATTTCGCCCCGTTTTTTTGGAACGATAAAGGTATTCATCCGCCTCAGCGAGTAATTTATTAAAAGCCTCTGTCAACGAGCCGGAAAGTACCTGTCCGTTGCTGACGCCAATGCTGACCGTCAGGCGCAGTGTCTGGTCATGCCAGTGAAAAAGTTGCCCCTCAACCGACTTACGAAGCCGTTCAGCCAACAGAAAACCCTCCTGTGGACCGGCCGTGGCAGCGATCACCGCGAACTCTTCGCCTCCCATCCGGGCAATAACCCCCTGCTCCCCCAGTTCCTGACGAACCTTCTGCGCAAACGCGGTGAGCATACGGTCGCCGCACTCGTGCCCGTAGTTATCGTTAACGCTTTTGAAGTAATCAATATCCAGTAGCATGACCGTCAGATGTTTGTTGGCAAAGCCACTACTGTCATGGTTGAGCACTTCATACATGCCAGAACGAGAGTAAACACGGGTCAGAAAATCGTAGTCCGCGCGCAAAGATACATGGCGCATCAGACGGTTGATTGTTTCTACGCTAACAGAAACGATGACCGGGCAGATTGCCATCGTGGCAATGCCCAGTCGGGCAGAAAACATGCGCGACATTTGCAACGGCGAGGCGACAAAAATATTGATCAACCCGTTGGCTACCAGAATGATTTCCAGCCCGCCGGTTATTAACGTCAGCAGACAGGTCAGCGGCAAAGAGAAAGAGACGGCGCACCAGATAAGCGCTGGCAGTGGGAATGCCAGACTGCCCGCGCCCCCTACCCACACCGAGGCGAGTACGGAGACAATCAGCGCCAGTACTGGCAGCAACGTTTTGCTATTTAAAGCCAGCCGCGTACCCGGCCAGACAGCGGTCAGGATACAAGGCAGGATCAGCACACCCGTCGAGAACTGCTCGCTGAACCAGTCACCAAAGAGCATCAGGAAATCCTGGTTGATGACTACCCCCATCGAGCCAAAGGCACCGAAAAGCGAGCAGAGCATTGCCGACACCAGACAGTAGCCAAAAAGATTAAGGGCGTTTATGGGTTGCGGCGCGTGACGCATAAGCCGCTGCTCGCGTTGCACCAGTTGCGCCATGGTTATGATAAAAACCATGTTAGAAAAGTTAATCACCACCGATGACCAGCCCCACGAGGTGGTTACGCCGTCGTAGAGGAGCATCGCCACAAAGCTCATCAGATAGTAAGGCCAGCGCTGTAAAAAAGCGTAACGGGCAAAAATCCCTGCCATCACTGCATTTAGCGGCCAGAAGAGCGACAACGCCTCGACCAGACGCAGCATCGCTCCAACAAAATAAAAAAGCGTGGTGATCAGAAAAATCACCGTCGCATTGATGAACGGCTGATCATTTCGCAGCAGGCGAAATGTGGGCGAAAAAAGAGCGCGCATTACATATCAATCCCAGGTAAGGATGTAGCAGGTCATTTCGACGCGTCAAAGACGGCGTATAGCTTAACATGTAATGTCGATATAACAGGCTTTTAACATGTGTTTGCCGTTTAATTCATTAGTGTTATGAATTCATTTGCAGGACCAGCCAGTGATAAATCACCCCGACGATATAGCGCTGCTGTACCTCTGTAAGTTCAGCGCCTGCAGGAATAGCGTGCCATTTTGCCAGACACCCCCGACAGCAGGTGGCCGTGGCATGCTGGGCAATAAAGACTGGATGACCGCGCATCGGCGTCTGTTTGCCGTCATTCTGCGGTAGCGCAGGGGCCAGGCGCCGGGCAACAAAATCGGCCGCGTGTGCCGCAATAACCTCTGCGCCTTTATCCACGCAGTACTGGCGCTCTTTCGTCCCTAATCGAAAGCGGGAGCGAAAAGTGGAGCGGGCAAGCCGTGCAAACAAAGCGTCGTAGTCAGACATCAGTACACCGAACGCCCCAGTTTTTGGGTCAGCGCCTCCAGTAGGGCAATCCCCGCCAGTGAATTGCCGGCCTCGTCCAGTTCCGGGCTCCAGACCGCAATGGCCATCTCTTGCGGCACAATCGCGACAATGCCGCCGCCCACGCCCGATTTTGCCGGTAATCCGACACGCCAGGCGAACTCACCGGCATTTTGATACATGCCGCTGGTTGCCATCAGCGCGTTGACCTGGCGTGTTTGTTGCGGCGTTAACACCGGTTGCGCAAGGTGCGGCGCCGTGCCTTTATCGGCCAAAAAGAGAAAGGTCCGCGCCAGCTCGACACAGCTCATTTTCAGCGCGCAGTAGTGAAAGTAGTTTTGCAGTACCGTGGCAACATCATTATTGAAGTTACCAAAGGATTTCATCAGCCAGGCAATCGCCGCGTTACGCGCGGAGTGTTCAAACTCGGAGCGGGCCACCACGCTGTCGAATGCGATATCCGGCGTGGCGGACAGTTTGCGCACGATTTCCAGCATCCGCTGGCGCGGGGCGCTCAGGCGGCTTTGCAACATATCGCAGACCACCAGCGCGCCCGCATTGATAAACGGATTACGCGGTTTGCCCTGCTCTATTTCAAGTTGCAATAGAGAATTAAACGGCTGACCGGACGGGTCTTTACCGACACGCGTCCAGATTTCGTCCTCCTCGTAATGGTTCATCGCCACCACAAGGCTGAGGACTTTCGAAAGTGATTGAATGGAAAAACGCTCGTCGGCATCACCTGCCTGGAAATGTTCACCGTTGACGGTACAAATGGCGATGCCCAATTTGTCCCCGCTGACGGTCGCCAGCGCGGGAATATAGTCTGCCACTTTCCCCAGACCTTTCAGCGGGCGTACCTGCTCAAGCAATGCTTGAAGTACGCTGTTATCCATGACTGTCGCCACACCCGATCCTTACTCGCAGCCGTAAAATGGGCTGCGAGTATAGCAAAAATCAGGCCGGGAGACGAAAGCGGGAAACGGCCTGCATCAGCGCGTGAGAATCATTATGCAATTGTACGGACGCTTCTGTGGCATCCGTGACCAGCTCCCCGGTGCGGCGCGCCACCTTATTGAGCGAATGCAAACGACGGGTCATATGATGAATGCTCTCACCCTGGCTTAGGGTCGCCGTGGAGATATCGTTCAGTAATCCGCTAAGATGCCCGACCAGGCCGGTGACCTGTTGCAGATTATTTTCCAGTTTACTGACCGCGTGGGTACCGTCGTTAATGCCCTGCAAAGAGTGGTTGATCAGTTGCTGGATGGTTTGCGTCGAATGGCTGCTTTTACGCGCCAGCAACCCCACCTCTTTGGCCACCACCGCAAAGCCGCGCCCGTGGTTACCCGCGTGTGCCGCCTCAATGGCAGCATTGAGCGCCAGAATATTGGTCTGGAACGCCACCCCTTCAATCAATTCGACGATACCGCGCATTTCAGACGCCCGGCCCACAATCGCCTGCATCGACTGGTTTACCGTCTCCATCATGCTGTCGCCCCCCGCCGCGACTTTACGCGCTTCATCAGCACGTTCACTGGCAAGCTGGGCATAGCCGCTATTGCCTTCAACATGAGATTCAAGGGTCGCGATATGGGCCGTCACATCCTCAAGTTCCTGTGCCTGGCGGGTCGATTGCTGATACAGCTTCTGGTTGCCCTGCGCCAGGCTATCAATGTTGTTCACCATCGAACGGGTGGCGTGACTCACCTGGCTGACCAGTTGCTGTAACCCGTGTTGCATGGTGTCGACGCTCAGGACAATCTGATCAATTTCACGGTTGAAGCGTTTGACCTCCGGCAATGGCGTGGAAAGATCACCGGCGGCCAGGGTATTGATATGGGCAATAAGCCGACGCAGCGGTGAAATTACCCAGCGCGACATGCCAAACCAGACTGCAATGGCGATAACCACCAACAGCACGGGCACCAGCACAAACACCTGTTGCAGGCTCGCTAACCCGCCCATTAAGGTCAGGCGACCTTCATCGGCCCGCTTTTCACTGGCCTGCTGAAAACGCGCATAGTTGTCGTTAAAATCGGCCTGGAATGCCTGGGCCGGAACGGCAAAGAACGCATCGATTGAATTGGTTTTCACCAGCCCGTCGGCCTGTTCTTTTATCGCCCCGTAGAAAAGCTGGTAACTGTTAATCAGCCCGTCATCTTTCGGTGGATTCATCGCAAGCCAGCCCTGCCAGGATTTCTGCGACGTCGCAAGCGCAGCCTGCGCCTCATCCATCAGGCTATGCCAGCTACCGTCAGAACCGGTCTCTTTATCCTGCATGAAATAGACGCCTGCGCGATTAAGCAGATCGCTTGCCGCCAGTAACGCCACGCGGGCTTCATCGACTTTTACTTGTTGCAGGTGGGTTTGTTGATTGAGTTGTTCGTTATGCTGCGCATCGCGCAACGACAGGGTGAGAACGAAGGAGGAGGCAATCTGGAGTGCGGAAAAAAGTCCTATTATCCAGAAGATACCTGCCAGTAAGCCAAACTGCCGTGGTGTCAATTGCCGAAAAATTCGGCGAAAAATTTGCTTTAAGTTCATGATATTCTTCTATAACCTCACGATGCCCGCGAGTTTACGAAAGAAGTATGACGAAACCATGACATCCGCAGACGGCGCGCCCCCAAGAGGGCGCGCATAAGATCACAGGCGATCTTTCCATACGGTTTGCACGTTACAAAACTCGTGCAGACCGAAATGCGACAACTCACGACCAAATCCGCTTTTCTTCACACCACCGAACGCCACGCGGGCATCGCTGGCACTGTAGCCGTTAATAAAGACGCCCCCACACTCCAGACGGGCGGCAAAATCCTCTGCCAGCGCCATATCGGCGGTAAACACCGTCGCTGACAGACCGAAATCACTGTCATTGGCCAGTTCCAGCGCATGTTCCGCATCGCGCGCTACGGTGATGGCTGCCACCGGGCCGAACATCTCCTGACGGAAAGCGGTCATCTCTGGCGTCACATGGGTCAGCACGGTTGCCGGGTAGTAGTTCCCTGCCCCGGATGGTTTTTCACCGCCGAGGGCCAGGGTTGCCCCTTCGCTGACCGTCGCCAGTACCTGAGCGTGCAGTTCATCACGCAGGTCGTAACGCGCCATCGGGCCAAGGTAGGTTTTCTCATCCAGCGGTTCGCCCTGGGGTAAGGCCGCCGCCGCCGCGATAAATTTCTCCGAGAAGGCATCGGCAATGCTGGCTTCAACAATAAAACGTTTAGCCGCCGCGCAAACCTGCCCGGTGTTCTGATAACGTCCGGCCACTGCTGCTTTCACGGCCAGATCGAGATCCGCATCATCGAGGACAATAAACGGGTCGGAACCGCCCAGTTCGAGCACACATTTTTTCAGCGCCGCACCGGCCTGAGCGCCAATCGCCGCCCCGGCACGCACGCTGCCGGTAACGGTTACCGCCGCAATGCGCGGATCGTTAATCGCCTGGCTCACGCCGTCGTTGGTGGCATTCACCCAGCCAAAGACGCCCTGCGGCACCCCGGCTTCGGCAAAGATTTTACCTGTCAGCGCCGCACAACCCAGCACATTCGGCGCATGCTTAAGCAGATAGCTGTTGCCCGCCAGCAGAATCGGCACCGCACCGCGCAGCACCTGCCACAGCGGAAAGTTCCACGGCATCACCGCCAGAATCGGCCCCATCGGACGGTATTCAATGGTCGCCCGGTTGTGTTCAACCTGGGTGGCTTCTGAACCCAGCATCGCCGGGCCGTGTTCGGCGTACCAGTCGCACAGGTTGGCGGATTTAGCGACTTCGCCGCGCGCCTGGGTTATCGGTTTGCCCATCTCTTGTGAAATCAACTGCGCCATCGCTTCGCCGTGACGGCGCAATACCTCACCGACCGCACGCAAAACCTGCGCACGCTCATTGACACTTTTTTGCCGCCACTGGCGATAGCCTCTGGCGGCAAGTTCCAGGGCAGCGTCGACGTCTTCACGGCTGGCCCAGAGGGTAGCCGACAGGGTTTCTCCGGTCGCCGGATTCACGGAAATGGCATGGGTGGCAGATGAAATTGACATAATTCTCTCGCTTTCGCTGTTCAGGTATTGCGCTATCGTCGCTGAATTTGTTATTCCTGAAAACTGAATAATATTAACCACACTATTCACGAATGGAGAACGCTATGGATTTAACGCAGCTTGAGATGTTTAACGCCGTGGCGCAGACCGGCAGCATTACCCAGGCCGCGCAAAAAGTGCACCGTGTGCCGTCGAACCTGACCACCCGCATTCGCCAACTGGAAGCCGACCTGGGGGTGGATCTCTTTATTCGTGAAAACCAGCGGCTGCGTCTTTCCCCCGCCGGGCACAGCTTTTTGCGCTACAGCCAGCAGATCCTCGCGCTGGTTGATGAAGCGCGTATGGTCGTGGCCGGGGACGAGCCACAGGGGTTGTTTTCGCTCGGCTCGCTGGAGAGCACCGCAGCAGTGCGTATCCCGGCCACACTGGCGAAATATAATCAGCGCTATCCGCGCATTCAGTTCGATCTGGCAACCGGGCCTTCCGGCACGATGATTGACGGTATTCTTGATGGCACGCTGAGCGCCGCCTTTGTCGATGGACCGGTGATGCATCCCGGTCTGGAAGGCATTCCGGTCTACCGTGAAGAGATGATGATTGTCGCCCCGCACGGCCACGAGCCCATCACCCGGGCCGCCCAGGTGAATGGTTCCAGTATTTATGCGTTTCGCGCCAACTGTTCCTATCGCCGCCATTTTGAGAGTTGGTTTCACGCCGATCAGGCTACTCCCGGTAAAATCCACGAAATGGAGTCCTATCACGGCATGCTGGCCTGCGTGATTGCCGGTGCCGGACTGGCGCTTATTCCGCGCAGCATGCTGGAAAGTATGCCCGGTCACCACCAGGTCGGCGCCTGGCCGCTGGCGGAAAACTGGCGCTGGCTGAACACCTGGCTGGTGTGGCGGCGCGGTGCGAAAACCCGCCACCTGGATGCCTTTATTGAAGTGCTGAAAGCCGATCCGCAGTCAGCCGTTTTTCCATAAAAATACTCAGCGGATCTTCTGCATAAGGGGCAAAAGCCTCCCGCTGCTGGTATCCGCAGCGTGTATAAAGACGGACTGCCGCCTGTTGTTTAATGCCCGTCTCCAGGCGCAGCGTATGGCACTCGCGCGCAACGGCCGCCGCCTCCAGGGCATTCAGCAGCTTATCCCCCAGTTGCTGACCGCGGTGGCGCTCATCTATATAGACCCGCTTCATCTCACCGGTACCATCGTCGTTAAGCACAATGGCGCCGCAGCCGATCATCTCTCCGGACGCATGTACGATGGCTTGCATGATTACGCTCTCAGGTGGCAGGGATGCCAGATCCAGCAGGTGATTACTCTCCGCCGGATAGAGCTGGGTTTGATAAGCATCCAGGGCGGCAATCAGGGTACGAATGCCCGGCTGGCTCGCCGAGGCAGGGATAAAGGTATACATGGGCTCTCCTGTTATGGTTCTGTTAAATTACGCGCAAACCCTGCTCACTTCGCCATACAATTAACTTATATATACCTCTCCGGATTGCATAAATCGCGCCTGCGGCGGTAATTTACGCTCACGCGTAATCGTGATAACGGAAGAAAAATGAATACCAGAGCCCGCAAAGTGATGATCATCGGTACTGGCAATGTTGGCGCATCGGCGGCTTACGCCCTGCTGAATCAGAACATTGCCGAAGAGTTGATCCTTGTTGATTTGAACCGCGATCGCGTTGAAGGCCATGTGCAGGATCTGGCGGATGCCGCCGCGTATATGCCGGGCATGATGCATATCACCTGCCGCGACGCCGCCGACTGTGCCGATGTGGACATTGCGGTCATCACTGTCTCCGGCGGCCCGCTTAAACCGGGGCAGACCCGCCTGGACGAGCTACAAAACACCGCGCGTATTGTTAAAAATATCGTGCCGCAGATGATGGAAAACGGCTTTAACGGCATCTTTCTGATTGCCACCAACCCCTGCGACATCATCACCTGGCAGGTGTGGAAACTCTCTGGCCTGCCGCGCAGCCAGGTCATTGGTACCGGCGTGTGGCTGGACACCACCCGGTTGCGGCGCGCGCTGGCGCAGACGCTGGATATCGGCGCGCAGAGTATCGATGCTTTTATCCTTGGCGAGCATGGCGACACCCAGTTTCCGGTGTGGTCGCACTCGTCGGTCTACGGTTCGCCGATTGCCGATGTCTGGAAGCGCCGTACCGGGCAGACGATCGATTTTGACGGACTGGCGGAGAGTGTGCGCAAGCACGGTTTTGAAATTTACGCCCGTAAAGGCTGCACCGAGTACGGTATTGCCGGGACCATTGCGGAAATCTGCCGCAATATCTTTACCGGAAGCCACCGCGCGCTGGCGATCTCCTGCGTACTTGACGGTGAGTATGGCGTAAGCGACGTTGCTATCGGTGTCCCGGCAGTCCTGACCCAGAGCGGCGTACAGCAGATTATTGAGTTACAGCTTGAAGAAGACGAAGTGGCGAAATTCAACCACTCCGTATCGGTAATAAAAGCCAATATCGCGCGCCTGCCCTGAGGGCGCGGCCCGGTTATTCCGCGATGGTTAACCGGGCAGGTAATGCAGCAAGTTTCTGGCGGACATCGTCACCCAGGTGACTGTCGGTGACAATGTCCGTCAGTGAATCAAGACGGGCGACGTTAAACAGCGACCACGCCCCGTATTTACTGCTGTCGGCCAGCAACACCCGGCGCTGTGCATTATCAATCAATGCCCGTTTCAGCGCCGCCTTCTCTTCGGTTGGCGAGGTGATGCCTTTTTCCAAATCCCAGCCGTTGCAGCTTACGAATGCCAGATCCGGCCAAATCCCCTGCAACAGTTTACGACCATGATCGCCGATGCAGGACTGGCTGGTGTCATCAATACGTCCACCAATAATTGTCACTTCGATCTGCTTAAACTCGGAGAGGAACAGCGCAATGTGCAAATCGCTGGTGATCACCCGCAGCGGCAGATGCGTCAACTGACGAGCAAGTTCAATCATGGTGGTACCAGCATCAAGGACAATCGCGTCACCGGCTTTTACCAGCGACGCGGCCGCACAGGCGATGGCATGTTTTTCCGACAGGTTACGCTGCATTTTCTCATGCGTCGTCGGCTGTGAGGGGATAAACCGGTTAAGGGTAACGCCGCCGTGTGAACGGCTTATCACCCCTTCCTGATCGAGTTTGATCAAATCGCGGCGAATGGTGGCAGGAGACGCATTGGTGATGGTCACCAGTTGGTCTACCGTTACCAGATTATGGCCTTTCAGATAATCCATAATCTGTTCTAACCGGTTATATCCCTTCATATTATTCTCGTGTGATTTGCATAGCTAACTGGATGGAAACCGCCATGCTCTCCGGTTTCGCTTTTCCGGTCCAGGCGATATCAAAGGCGGTGCCATGATCCGCAGAGGTACGGATAAACGGCAAACCAGCAGTGATATTAACCCCATCGTAAAAGCCCAGCAATTTTAACGGAATATGTCCCTGATCGTGGTACATCGCCACCACCATGTCGTACATCCCTTCGTTGCACTGCATAAAGACCGTATCTGGCGGGCATGGGCCGTAAACATTGATGCCTTCGGCTTTCATGGCCTCAACCGCCGGACCTACGGTGGTGATCTCTTCATCGCCAAACAGGCCATTTTCTCCGGCATGCGGGTTCACCCCGGCCACCGCGATACGCGGATTTGCAAAGCCAACGCGCTTGAGGAACTTGTCCGCCACTCGAATCACCGTCTTGATGCGATCCTGATTCAGGGTATCGAGGAATTTACGCAGCGCGATATGCGTAGTGACGTGAATCACTTTGAGTTTATCGGTATAGAGCACCATCGCGTAGTCATTAATGTTGGTCAGTTTCGCCAACAGCTCAGTATGCCCCGGATAGTGGTGGCCGCCTAAGTGCAGTGCTTCTTTATTCAGCGGTGCGGTGGCAATGGCTTTCACATCACCGGCCATCGCCAGCTCGGTCGCACGACGTACGCAGCGGTAGGCCAGATCGCCTGCCTGGGCTTGTACTTTACCGGGCTCCAGCGCCTGCGGATCCGCCAGCGGTTCATCCAGCACGTTAATCACGCCAGGGGCAAAATGGGCGTCACTGACCTGGTTAATAATGCGCAGTTCCGCATGCGGCGTGATGTTCAGCGCCAGGATACGGTTAAATGTTTGGGCACAGCCCACAACCACAACCGGCGCCCCGGACAGTTCCCCTTCGACCAGCGATTTAATAATAATCTCCGGACCAATCCCCGCAGGATCGCCCATCGTTACGGCAATAATGTTAGTCACTCGACTTCTCCTCAATAAAATGCAAAACCTTGCGCAACGTGGTTTCGTCGCCGAAACCGCCCGCTTTGGTCATCACTGGTCGTTGCCATTCGCAACCTGAAAAATATCCCCAGGGCACGCAACCTGCGGCGCGCCCACGAATCTGAAACCCTTTTGCCCCGAGCGCCCTGGCGACCGCTATCGCCACATCACCACCCGAGAGATAGAGACCATCAGGCGTACTGTGTTGCAGCACATCGTGGGTAAGTGCGCCTAAATAATCACAAATACGCTCGCCGCACTCAGCGCGGCTCACTCCCCAGCGCTCGCACAGCGCCGCCACCTGATGGCGCGCCTGTTCATCCGGGCAGGTATGGACCAGGCAATGGCGTCCATTGTTAAGCGCGGCGACAATCGCGGCGCGATAGTCGGTGGCTGACGACTGAAAGACGTCATTGATATCAACAAAGATGTCTTCGCAGCGTGGATGTTGCGCGGCTACGCTCACCTGTTTTTGAGCGATTTCACTCATTGAGCCGACAACCGCCAGTACCACCGGCTGTTTTTGCGGCGCCAGACGGCGTGACAGGGCATCACATAACCCGGCGGAACCGACCAGCAGCGGCCTTTCACTCGCCTGCATGGCATGGGTGATGATGTCATCCAGATCGGCGTCCGTTTGCGCATCCACCACCAGCAGCGCCGGTACTTGCGCACTGCCACTCAAGAGCGCAACGGGCAACTGCGAGGGCGTGATGTTCTGGCTATGCCCGCTAAAGAGCGCCCCCACGTCCGCACGGGTAATCGGCGTTTTCGGATCGCTGGCAAACTCGGTGTCGGTAAGCAGCACGCCATTGACCAGGCATTTCCCCTCGCGGGTAATGCGCCCTGCCGCCGGAAATGCCGGGGCGATAATCACTGCCTTTGCACCCGTAATTCGCTGCATGGCCATCACTTCCGCCCCCGGATTACCGCGCAGCGTGGAATCTATCTTTTTCACCAGCCACGCGGGTGAAGAGAGACGCAGTACGCTTTCGGTCAGCGCGGCGACCTTCTCGTACGCCGCCGTCGCCGTCATCGCCCGGCTGTCGCTGTTATAAATGAGCGCCTGCGCATCACTTTGATATGTCGCTTCCAGTACCACTTCTACACGCATTCCCGTCTGCGCCAGGCTTACGCCCGCATCGTTTGCGCCTGTGAAGTCATCGGCCAGAATCACCACTTGCTGGACCGCGCTTTGTTTGTTCATCCCTACTCCGCGTCGTTACGTTCTGGACATGATTATATTCAATCATAATTGATTATATGTGAGCAAGATCAACTTATTTAATTTGCGAATAAATTATAAATTTATGCCATACAGTGACCGTGATTGAAAAAAGATGATTGAGTTCAATCACCACAAAGACAGACAGGAGAACGTTGTGGTAACAATAAACAGCACCCTGATAAGCGGCGCAGGGGCCATTCCCGCTATCGCGCCTTTGCTTACGGGTAAAAAGAAACTCTTACTGGTCAGCGATGGCAACGTCATCAAACTTGCCGCAACGCAGCAAATTCTGACGCTGCTCCAGGCAGAAGGCCGACTGGTACAGATGATTGACAACGTACCGCCGGAACCCAGCCAGCATGATGTCGCCCGTATTCTCGCCGATGCGCCAGACGCGGCATTTGATCTGGTCGTCGGTATCGGCGGCGGCAGCGTTCTCGACGTCAGCAAACTGTTATCGGTACTTTATCATCCGCGCTCTCCGGGCCTTGACGCCCTGCTGGCCGGGGAAAAGCCGACCGCACGCGTACCGTCTTTATTGATTCCGGCCACCGCCGGGACCGGCTCCGAAGCCACGCCGAATGCGATTCTGGCGATCCCGGAACAGAACACCAAAGTGGGGATCATCTCTCCGGTGCTGCTGCCGGATTATGTCGCCCTGCTGCCGGAACTGACCACCAGCATGCCTGCGCATATCGCCTCTTCTACCGGTATTGATGCCCTGTGCCACCTGATCGAGTGCTTTACCGCCACGATCGCCAACCCGGTAAGCGATAACGTCGCCCTGACCGGTCTGCGTAAGCTTCTGCACAACATCGAAACCGCCGTCAGTGAGCCACACAACCTGGCCGCGCGCCTCGAAATGTTATGGGCCTCTTATTACGGTGGGGCGGCAATCACGCATGCGGGTACCCATCTGGTGCATGCGCTCTCCTACCCGCTGGGTGGCACATACCACCTGCCGCACGGTGTCGCCAATGCCATTCTGCTGGCCCCCTGCATGAAAGTGGTGCGCCCGTATGCCGTCGAAAAATTTGCGCAGGTATGGGATCTGGTTCCGGGCGCGGATACCACGCTCAGCGATGAGGATAAATCCCACGCACTGGTGGATTACTTTGCCGCGCTGGTAAAACGCCTCAACCTGCCGGACAACCTGGAAGCGCTGGGGGTGCCGCGCGCGGATATTCCGTCGCTGGCCGATGCCGCCCTGAACGTTAAGCGCTTAATGAATAATGCCCCTTGCACTGTTGATCACGCCGCCGTGCAAGCGATTTACCAGACATTGTTTCACTGATTTTTCATGGAGAAATGTGCAATGAGTAAGAAAATTGAAGGCGTGTTGACGGCGATCGTCACGCCTTTTGATGAAGAAGGCGGGTTGAACGTTCAATCACTAAAAGAACAGGTCAATCGCCAACTGGCTGCCGGAAACGGTATTTTCTGCGGCGGCACAAACGGTGAGTTTTTTGTGCTGAATGAGCAGGAAAAAATCACCGTCACCGCAGCCTGTGTTGAGGAAGTGGCCGGGCGCGCCAATGTGGTGGCTCATATTGGCGAGATCGCTACCCGCGAAACGATTCGTCTGGGTAAACAGATTGAAAAACTGGGCGTCGACGCGGTATCCGTGATCACCCCCTATTTTGTGCCCTTAAAACAAAACGAATTAATTAACCATTATACCGCTGTCGCTGATGCCCTTAGCGTCCCGGTATTTCTGTATAACATCCCTGCCCGCACCGGGAATACTCTTGAACCGCAAACCGTACGCGTGTTGGCGGAACATCCAAACATTATTGGCATTAAAGACAGCGCAGGCAGCTATGAAAGTCTGAGCGGATTTCTGAACGCCGTAAAAGATATCGATAATTTCGATGTCCTGAACGGACCGGATTCCCTGATTCACCGGGGATTCGTGGAAGGGTGTTCAGCCTGTATCTCTGGCCTTGCGAACGTCGCCCCGAAGGAAATTAATGCGATCTGGTCGCATTTCAGGGCTGGCGACGTAGAGGGTTCTCGTCAGGCGCAAGAAAATGTCACCGGGCTGCGCACCGATCTCTATAGCGTAGGGTTCTCTCCGGCGGCGGTTAAAAAAGCAGTACAACTGATGGGCTATAACGTCGGCGAAAGTCGTTATGCCGTTTCATTCACCGAAGAACAACAACTGCAAATTCGCCAGATAGTGACGCAGTACGTGCGTTAAGGCGTTTTTCATTCGTCATTAGAATATTGGGCACCTCAGGTGCCCTGGCTTCACTCGCCCCAAAGAGAGGCAAAGATGAACACGTTTACTTCACAAGATACCCTGATCATTATCGGTATAGTCATTGCCTATATCGTCTTTACCACCTGGCTTACCTTCCGTTTACGCAGTAAAAACTCCGGCGATTTTATGGAAGGCTCGCGCGCGATGCCGGCCTTTCTGGTAGGCATCTTATTGATGTCTGAGTACATCGGCGCAAAATCCACTATCGGTACCGCACAGGCCGCGTTTGAAGGTGGGATTGCCGCCTCCTGGTCCGTTCTGGGCGCGGCTATCGGTTTCCCGTTGTTTGGCCTGCTGCTGGTAAAACGTATTTATAACACCGGCAAAATCACCATCTCCGGCGCGATTGCGGAGAAATACGGCAACAGCACTAAGAACATCATTTCTATCATCATGATCTACGCGTTGTTGCTGGTAAACGTCGGTAACTATGTCAGCGGCGCGGCGGCTATCGCAACCGTGTTGAAAGTGAGTTTGCCGGTGGCAGCCTTTATTACCGCGATTGTCAGTACGTTCTACTTCGCTTACGGCGGGATGAAAGGGGTCGCCTGGGTTACCCTGCTGCACAGCGCACTGAAATATTTTGGTATCCTGGTGATCATGGGCTTCGCGCTATACAAAACCGGTGGCTTCACCCCTATGATCAGAGAGATGCCACACTTCTACTGGACCTGGGACGGTAACTTTGGCCCAAGTACGATTTTCGCGTGGTTGATTGGCACCATTGGTTCTATTTTCTGTACTCAGTTCGTGATTCAGGCCATCTGTTCTACCAAAGATGTGAAATCCGCCAGGCGTTCCACCTGGATTGCCTTCTGGTTCTGTCTGCCTATTTCCCTGGCGATTGCGGTGATCGGTGTGGCGGCAAAATACCTGCACCCGGAAATCAGCAGCCTGTACGCCATGCCTATCTTCCTGCAGGACATGAATCCGTGGATTGCCGGACTCGTGACAACGTCACTTGTTGCCTCAATTTTCGTGAGTGTGAGTACCGTGGCGCTGGCTATCGCCTCGCTGGTCGTTAAAGACTTCTATGTGCCTTACCGCAATCCAACGCCGGAGCAGGAATTTAAAGCGACGCGCTGGCTCTCTCTGTTTATTGGCTTCCTGCCGCTGATTTTCGTGCTGCTGGTCCCGGAAGTGCTAAAACTGTCGTTCTTTACCCGTGCTATTCGGTTGTCCATCACCGTGGTCGCGGTCATCGCCTTCTATGCGCCCTTCTTTAAAAGCACCCGAGGTGCGAATGCTGGCCTGATTGGCGCCTGTGTCGTCACGTCTGTCTGGTATGTGCTGGGCGACCCGTTTGGTATTAACAATATGTATATCGCGCTGATTACCCCTGCGGTGATTATGATTCTTGACCGTCTGATCCCGAGTAAAGAACACCCAAAAGCGCCAACACCCGTTCAAAATAGTGGAGTTTGATATGTCCGTTACCGTTAATCGTGATGGTGTAATTCGTCAACAGGAAGACGCACAGGTACTGAGTGCAATGCTGCCCTCGCCCTGCCCGCAAAACCACGCGGCCAACATCCTGCCGCTACCTGATGGCACACTGATGTGTGTCTGGTTTGGTGGCACCCAGGAAGGGGTAGCGGATATTTCCGTGTGGGGCTCACGCCTCGCGCCGGGCAGTGAGCGCTGGAGTGACGCGGTGAAGCTGTCTGACGATGCCACCCGCTCTGAGCAGAACCCGGTGCTCTTTCTGGCCCCGGATAACGTACTGTGGCTGATGTGGACCGCGCAGATCTCCGGCAACCAGGACACGGCAATCGTCCGCTATCGCCAGTCGACCGACCTGGGTGTCAGTTGGGGTGAGATTGCCACGCTGCTTGATAAGCCTGGCACCTTTATTCGCCAGCCGATCACCGTGCTGGAAAATGGCAACTGGCTGCTGCCGGTCTTCTATTGCCGGACAAAACCGGGCGAAAAATGGGTGGGGAATGATGATGTCAGCGCGGTGAAAATCTCCGCCGACCAGGGGAATACCTGGCGTGATGTGGACGTTCCGCAAAGTCTCGGCTGCGTGCATATGAACATCACCGCGCTACACAACGGCACGCTGGTCGCGCTCTTTCGCAGCCGCTGGGCGGATAACATCTATTACAGCCAGTCCACTGATGGCGGTGAAAGCTGGTCCGTACCGGAACCGACAACGCTGCCTAACAATAACTCGTCTATTCAGGTCACGACACTGGCGGACGGTAATCTGGCGCTGGTCTTTAACCACATGAGTGCCGCCGGTGCGCTGGAACGTCGCGCCTCCTTATACGATGAGATTGATGATGGCGACGGACGTAAAGAGCCGGAAGTGACGGAAGGGCGAAGCGCGTTCTGGGGTGCGCCGCGCGCGCCGATGACCGTGGCGATATCGCCTGACGGTGGGAAAAGCTGGCCGTGGCAGCGTCATCTTGATGAAGGCGACGGCTATTGCATGACCAATAACTCTCAGGAAAAACTGAACCGTGAGTTCTCCTACCCGAGCATCAAACAGGGCGCGGACGGCAGTTTGCATATTGCTTACACGTACTTCCGCCAGGCGATTAAATACGTGCGCGTATCACCGGAATGGGTTAAGGAGTCAGTGTGATTTTTGGCAATCTTAGCGCCCTGCCGCAGGCAGGGTTACCTGCGGTGTTGCGCGATATTCTTGCGCTTCCCCAGTGTTCGCTCGCTGCACTGCAGGCGTGCGATGACGGACGTTTTCAGTTACCGGGTGCAGAGTGGTTCTGTACCGTTGGCCCGGCCAACACGCAACGGCGTGAAGACCGCCATACGGAATATCACCACCAGTGGGCGGATATTCAGGTACTGCTGACGGGGGAAGAAATTATCTGCGCCGGTACGCAAAATGCGCCGCTGGCAACGGATGAGGAACGTAAACCGGATCTGTTTATCACCACAACCGCAGTACTGCCGGTCAGTATGCTGCTGCAAGCGGGTGATTTTGCCGTGTTCTTACCCGGCGAACCGCATCAGGCACTGTGCGCGGCGGCAGAACCCATGACCGTTCGCAAAGCGGTGTTCAAAGTGCCGCGCTCACTGCTGGGGGGGTAAACATGCCACATGCGATTGTAACGGGGGCAAGTTCCGGGATTGGCGAGGCCATTGTCAGCCGCCTGCTTGAGCAGGGGTGGAATGTCACCGGGCTTAGCCGTTCAAAGGTCACACGCGACAACACACATTTTAACAGCGTCTGTGTCGATCTCAGCGACAGCGCGGCGCTGCGTGATGTGCTCAATACCCTGCCTGTGCCCCATTCGGTCATTCATGCCGCCGGAATGATGGCCGCCGCACCGCTTGGTGAAATCACGCCTGAGGTCAGTCAGCGGTTGTGGCAATTGCATGTGCTGGCGGCGGAAACGCTGGTGAACCACTTCGCCCCACAGATGGGCTCCGGGGGCAGGATCGTGGTCATCGGTAGCCGGACATCGCGCGGCGCGGCGGGACGATCGCAGTATGTTGCCACCAAGGCGGCGCTGGTGGGAATGGTGCGCAGTTGGGCAGCAGAGCTTGCGCCGCGAGGTATCACGGCCAACGTGGTGGCGCCGGGTGCGACGCAAACACCGATGCTCAGTGCGCCCGGACGCGAAAGCTCGCCACCCAACATGCCGCCCATCGGACGGTTGATTAAACCGGAAGAAGTGGCCGCGCTGGTGGGATTCGTTCTGTCACCGGACGCGGCGGCCATAACCGGTCAGGAGCTGGTGATATGCGGCGGCGCATCGCTTAAGTAACCAAAAAGGGGTGACACTGTCACCCCTTTAACTTTCTCAACTGCTTATTTTTAACCACGTAAATAGACTTTGCCAATCAGATAAATGGTGGCCTGGCCGCCAATCAATACCCTTTCGCCACGCGCTTCGCAGCGCAGTTCACCGCCACGGGCAGAGAGCTGGCGGGCCTGCAAAACAGTCTTACCGAGCTTATCCGCCCAGTACGGAATCAGCATGCTATGAGTCGAGCCGGTTACCGGATCTTCAGGTACTGATTCACCCGGACAGAAAAAGCGACTGACAAAATCATGCTCGTCGCCCGGTGCGGTGATACAGACCATTTTATTTAAGGGGAGCATCGCGGCGATATCCGGGGTAATGGCTTCAACCTGCTGCTGATTGTCCAGCACCACCATGTAATCACGTGCCACACGCACCTCTTTGGCCTGGGTGATGCCGAGCGTTTCAAACAGCAGCGCAGGCGGCGTTTCAACCTTTTCTGTTTGCCAGGCCGGGAAGTCCAGCGTCAGCCAGTCGCCTTTGCGACTTACAGTAAGCGGGCCAACAAAGCGGGTAGCGAAATGAATATGCGTCTCGGGGTAGTCAAGATATTCGAAAATCACATGGGCTGCGGCAAGCGTGGCGTGACCGCAAAGGTTGATTTCATACTGCGTGGTAAACCAGCGCAGTTCGAAACCGTCGTCGTTACGAACAAAGAAGGCGGTTTCCGACTGATTATGTTGTTGCGCCATTTTCAACAACACGTCATCAGGTAACCACTCCGTTAGTGGACAAACGGCGGCAGCGTTGCCGCCAAACGTACGGTCGCTGAACGCGTCCACCATGTAGAAGTCGATTGTATGCATAGCCTTTCCTCTTGTTTTCCTTTTTGTTTTAGTTCGTTTTTCCCTTGTATTGCTTTTTGTTTCAACTGGCATCGTTGTGCCTCACCGAAAAATGAGACACTGATCACAAAAAGTTTGTATTTTGAGCAGAATTAGATCTAAGATCTGCACATCGTCTTCTCCTGCTACCGATCCCAAAATATATGACAACACAAATGGTTTCACGAAAAGTCGCGTGGCTCCGGGTGGTGACGCTTGCCGTTGCTGCGTTCATTTTTAATACCACTGAGTTCGTGCCCGTCGGGCTGCTGTCGGATATCGCGCAAAGCTTTGACATGGAAACACCGCAGGTCGGTATTATGCTGACGATCTACGCCTGGGTTGTGGCGCTGATGTCGCTGCCGTTTATGCTGCTGACCAGCCAGGTGGAGCGCCGTAAGCTGCTGATTGGCCTGTTCGTGCTGTTTATTGGGAGCCATGTCCTCTCCTTCCTGGCGTGGAATTTCCATGTGCTGGTAATAAGCCGCATCGGTATCGCTTTCGCCCATGCCATTTTCTGGTCTATTACCGCCTCCCTGGCCATTCGCCTCGCCCCGGCAGGCAAACGCGCGCAGGCGCTGAGTCTTATTGCTACCGGTACGGCGCTGGCTATGGTGCTGGGTATTCCGATTGGTCGCGTCGTCGGGCAATATTTCGGCTGGCGTACCACCTTCTTCGCCATCGGTTTTGGTGCGCTGGTCACCCTGCTGTGTCTGATCAAACTGTTGCCGAAACTGCCCAGCGAGCACTCCGGTTCGCTGCGTAGCCTGCCGGAACTGTTCCGTCGCCCGGCGCTGTTATCGATTTATTTGCTGACGGTCGTGGTGGTTACCGCCCATTATACCGCCTACAGCTATATTGAGCCGTTTGTGCAGAATGTGGCGGGCTTTAGCGGTAATTTCGCTACCTTACTGCTGCTGATTCTCGGCGGTGCGGGGATCTTTGGCAGCGTGCTGTTTGGCAAGCTGGGCAATAAACATGCCTCCGGTCTTATTAGCAGCGCAATTGGCCTGCTGCTCATTTCGCTTTTGCTGCTGCGCCCTGCGGCAGGCAGTGAGATGAACCTTGCCGTGTTGAGCGTCTTCTGGGGTATCGCGATTATGATTATCGGCCTTGGTATGCAGGTGAAAGTCCTGGCGCTGGCACCGGACGCGACCGATGTCGCCATGTCACTGTTTTCGGGCATTTTCAATATAGGGATTGGCGCGGGCGCGCTGGTCGGTAACCAAGTCAGCCTGCAATGGTCGATGTCAGCTATTGGCTATGCGGGCGCCATTCCGGCGCTGGCCGCGCTGGTCTGGTCGGTCGTGATTTTCCGTCGCTGGCCGGTATCGCTTGAAGAAAGGCAGCAACCGCACCATATGTAATGCCTCACCGTCAGCGGGTCGCAGTTGCGCTACCGCTGACGGTATTTATCTCCCCGCATCTGGCTCTGGCGGCCATCAGCGTAACGGCTGTCACATCAGGCAGCGGCGTGGTAGGTCGTAATGATTTCCAGTACGCCATTAATGATAAATTGCACCCCCATACAGACCAGCAAAAAGCCCATCAGACGAGAAATAGCCTCAATTCCACCCTTACCTACCAGCCGCATTATCGCCCCGGAGCTGCGCAGGCATCCCCAGAGGATCACCGCCACGGTGGCGAAAATCAGCGGTGGCGCAATCCACAACACCCATTCAGGGAAGGCGCTGCTTTCGCGCACGGTCGACGCGGAACTGATGATCATCGCAATCGTCCCCGGCCCGGCAGTACTGGGCATCGCTAACGGCACGAAAGCGATATTGGCCGTCGGTTCGTCTTCCAGCTCTTCCGATTTGGTTTTGATCTCCGGCGCTTCATGCATTTTCTGCGGCGGGAAAAGCATACGAAAGCCGATAAAGGCCACGATAAGCCCACCGGCGATACGCAACCCCGGAATCGAAATCCCGAAGGTATTCATCACCACTTGCCCGGCATAATACGCCACCATCATGATGGCAAAGACATAGACAGAGGCCATCAGCGACTGGTGATTGCGCTGGGCGCTGTTCATATTGCCGGCGAGCCCTAAAAAGAGCGCAACGGTGGTGAGCGGGTTTGCCAAAGGCAGTATCACCACCAGTCCAAGGCCAATTACTTTCAATAAATCCATCATCTAATAAGGCTCTCCAGGGCCAACAAACGTACCGGAGAGTATATCTTCATCGCGACCTGCCCGGCAGTGGCTTTGCTTATCTCTTTATTAATTAATAAAAAAACAAATACATAGTTGATGCAAAAAGCAGACATAACGCGGCTTTAGCAAATCGTGGCATAAGCTAATTCATTCAGTTGACTTATACTTGCCTGAGCAATAATATCTGCCGTGACTAATATACTTGCCGGGGCAACCACTGTGAAAAGCACAAGTGATCTGTTTAACGAAATCATTCCACTTGGTCGCTTGATCCATATGGTTAACCAAAAAAAAGATCGCTTACTTAACGATTATCTTGCGCCGCTGGATGTCACCGCCACGCAGTTTAAGGTGCTCTGTTCTATCCGCTGCCAGGGATGTATCACCCCGGTCGAATTAAAAAAGATCCTCTCTGTCGACCTTGGTGCGCTGACGCGCATGCTTGACCGACTGGTCTGCAAAGGCTGGATCGAAAGAAATCCTAATCCGCATGACAAACGCGGCGTGCTGGTGCAATTAACCACCGAAGGCGCCGCGTTGTGTGAGCAATGTCATCAATTAGTAGGGCAAAACCTGCATCAGGAATTAACAAAAAACTTAACGGCAGAAGAAGTGGCAACTCTGGAGCACTTGCTCAAGAAGATCTTGCCGTAACGAAAAAGAGGTATGACGATGTCCAGACGCAATACTGACGCCATCACTATTCATAGCATTTTGGACTGGATTGAAGATAACCTGGAATCGCCGCTCTCACTGGAAAAAGTGTCAGAGCGTTCGGGTTACTCCAAATGGCACCTGCAACGGATGTTTAAAAAAGAGACGGGGCACTCGCTGGGACAGTACATTCGCAGCCGTAAGCTGACTGAAATCGCACAGAAGCTGAAAGGCAGTAATGAACCGATCCTGTATCTCGCGGAGCGCTATGGGTTTGAATCGCAACAAACCCTGACGCGCACGTTCAAAAACTACTTTGACGTGCCGCCACACAAGTATCGTGTGACCGAAATACCCGGAGAGTCTCGCTATCTATTTCCGTTAAACCACTGTAATTGCTAATCGCCTGTTTTAAAGACGTATCGAGGAAATCATGAAACGTATTGCCTGTGCCGCCCTCACCGTGATGGTGTTACTGACCGGCCAGAGTTATGCGGAACAATTCGCACACCCTGCGAAACAGAACCCACGTGACACAATGGTAATGCCCACCTCCCATGAACAGTCGCCTTTCGACTTTAACCACATGGGAGCCGGGAGTGATAAATCCGACGAATTGGGCGTGCCTTATTACAACGAGCGCACCTAATCGTTTTGCCCCGCCTTCGGCGGGGCCTTTTTTATCTCTTACGCCTGAACTGCCCGACGTAAGCGAAAACCAAACACATTGATGTACAGCCCCGCCATAATCAGCACCGCCCCGCCCAGTTGCAACAGGGACAACGACTCACCCAGCAGTAGCGCGGCACTGGCCATCCCGACCACTGGCACCAGCAGCGACAGCGGCGCAACGCGCCAGGTTTCATAACGCCCAAGCAGCGAACCCCAGATGCCATAACCGACAATCGTCGCCACAAACGCCAGATAAACCAGCGACAGAATGGTCGTCAGGTCAATACTGACCAGGCTTTGTCGCATCGACGCCGGGCCTTCAAAGACCAGCGATGCCACCATAAAGGGAATAATCGGAATCAAGGCACTCCAGACCACCAGCGACATGACCGGCGGGCGTGAGCTGTGGCTCATGATTTTTTTATTGAAGATATTGCCGCAGGCCCAACTGAACGCCGCCGCGAGGGTAAGGGCAAAGCCGATCATCGGGATGTGTTGCCCGCTCAGGCTGGCCTCAATCAGCACCAGCACACCGAAGACCGCCAGCGCAATACCCGCCAGTTGTTTCCCCTGCAGACGTTCGCCGAACACGCCCGCGCCAAGAATGATGGTGAAAAACGCCTGCGCCTGCAGAACCAGTGACGCAAGCCCCGCAGGCATGCCGAATTTGATGGCGCAAAATAAGAACGCAAACTGCCCGAAACTGATGGTCAGACCGTAGCCCAACAGTAAGCGCAGTGGCACTTTAGGGCGTGCAATAAACAGCAATGCCGGAAATGCCACCAGAACGAAGCGTAAACCCGCCAGCATAAGTGGAGGCATGTTGTGCAGCCCGACTTTGATCACCACAAAATTCAGGCCCCATACCACCACAACCAACAGCGCCAGCAGTCCATCTTTACGCGTCATTCTTCGCCTCTGATTTTTAAACTTTTGTAAAAATTTACGTTAACGCAAAAAACAGTCCAGAGACAGATCATTATTTTTGGCAGGTCAGTTTTGGCATCCACGGATAAATCAACCGATGTACATCACGCTTTATGCATGTTATTGCTGTTAGACATCACAAAAAACTATAACAACAGGCATTGTCGGGCAGGAAAATGATCTCAACACAAAAGCGCTCTACCGCCGCGCTACTGGCGTCGTCGTTGCTATTAACCATAGGCCGCGGCGCAACGCTGCCATTCATGACTATCTATCTCAATCGCCAGTACGCCATGTCTGTTGACCAGGTGGGTTACGCGATGACGACGGCGTTAACCATTGGCGTGGTCTTTAGTCTTGGCTTCGGTATTCTGGCCGATAAATTCGATAAAAAGCGCTATATGTTGCTGGCCATCGCCGTCTTCCTGCTTGGTTTTAGCGCTATTCCACTGGTCAGCCATGCCGGTCTGGTGGTGTTATTTTTCTCGCTCATTAACTGCGCCTATTCGGTATTTTCGACCGTTCTGAAAGCCTATTTTTCCGATACGCTGGGCGCGGCGGCGAAAGCGCGGATTTTTTCGCTCAACTATACGTTTATTAATATCGGCTGGACCGTCGGGCCGCCGATCGGCACGATGCTGGTCATGTACAGCATCAATCTGCCTTTCTGGCTTGCGGCCTTCTGTTCCGCGATACCGTTGGTGTTTATTCAGCTATTTGTTCGCCGCGTGCACGTGGCTCAGAGCAGCGAAAACAGCGTGGCCTGGTCGCCATCGGTGTTATTGCGTGACCGCGCGCTACGCTGGTTTACGTTATCCGGACTGCTGGCCTCCTTTGTCGCCGGGTCGTTTGCGTCTTGTATTGCGCAGTATGTCATGTCGATCGCCGACGGCGACTTTGCCGAGAAAGTCGTTGCCGTGGTACTGCCGGTGAATGCCGCAGTGGTAGTGACGTTGCAATATGGGCTGGGCAGTAAGCTGACGGCAAACAACCTGCGCCCGTTAATGGCCTTCGGCACCGTCTGCTTTGTGCTGGGGCTGGGCGGGTTTATGTTCTCAGGGGACAATCTCTGGTTCTGGGGCGTGTCGGCCGCCGTCTTTACCCTTGGCGAAGTGATTTATGCCCCCGGCGAGTACATGCTGATCGATAACATTGCCCCGCCGGGGATGAAAGCGAGCTATTTCTCAGCCCAGGCGCTGGGCTGGCTGGGCGCGGCAATGAACCCGCTATTAACCGGGATTATTCTGACCACCCTGCCAGCATGGACGCTCTTTGTCATTATGATGGTCACCATCGTGCTGGCCTGGCTGATGATGCTGCGGGGGATGCAGGCAAAACCGCTGGGTGCGTTGCAGACAAGCTAACGCCTGCCTGTGCTTTAACGGTTCGGGCGGATCTGCGGCGAGTTGTCGAGCAAACGAATGGCGGGAACAAAGCAGGCCGCCACCGTCGCCAGCACCACCGCCAGCGCGCAGGCCAGCAGGACAGGCGTGCTGCCATAGTGCTGCGCCAGCGGACCGGCGGCAATTTCACCAACCGGGATCGCAACAAACGAGCCCAGGGCATCATAGGCATACACCCGCGCCAGTTTTTCAGGCGGAATATGGGTTTGCAGTGACTGCGCCCAGACCACGCCAAACAGGCCAAAGCTCACGCCGGCCAGGAAAAAACCGGCCATCAGCGCTGTCGTCGTGGGATAAACCCCCAAAGCCAGCAACGGCAACGCGCAAAAGTTAACCAGTATCACACCAATAAACAGATCGCGTCGGGGACGCCAGCGTAGCGCAATCAGCGAACCTGCAATCAGGCCAATGCTCTGCGCCGCCACGCCGAGCCCCCAGCCGGTACGGCCAAAGGTTTCATCCGCCACGATGGGGCCGAGTACCATCGCCATACCACTAAAGGCCGCATTGACAATAGTAAACTGCACCACAATCGCCCAGACCCAGGTACGGGCGATAAACTCTTTCCAGCCATCGCGCAAATCCTGCAGGATATTAGATTGCGTATCATGTGATGCGATAGCCCCAACACGAATCAGTAAGTAGAGCGGAGCCGAGGCCGCAAAGCCAAGCGCATCAATCGCCAGACCCCATCCCGGACCGATAGTGCTGGTGAGCATACCGCCAAGCGACGCGCCAATCACCGTACCTCCATACACACCAAGTTGGATAAGGGCATTCGCTTCGCGCAGGGTACGCAGGGGCACCGTCTGCGGCACCATCGCCGATGAGGCAGGCAACGCGATGCCCGCCGCCGCGCCGTTAAGCGCGCCGAGTACAGCCAGCAGCATAATGGTTGCGCTGCCGTCGAGCACCAGCCAGGCCACCATCCCCTGGGCCACTGCCGCCACCAGCGAAGAGGAGACCAACACCAGGCTTCGCGAATAGCGGTCCGCCAGCACACCGCCGAGCAGCAAGAAGATAACGTTGAAGAGTGAACGTGCCGCCACAACCAGCCCTAAGTCCGTCGCGGAGCCGCCGATATCCAGCACCGCAAACGCCAGCGCAATCGGGGCAATGCCGTTTCCCAGCACAGTCAGCAGGCGGCCAAAAAACAGGTAGCGAAAGGAAGAAGAGTGAAAGGCCCGTTGGCCGCGCGACGCCATCACCTCAGTGTCCACAAATCTGCTCCGATTCATCCTTTTTTGTCGCCATTAATGACTCCCTTGTGTCTGGTTCTGGCCTGGCCGAATAAATAAAGAAAGGACATGCAGGATGACCCGCATGCCCAAAGTATTCTGTTTATCGTTATGACTGGCGGATTACCACACCTCTTCCGCTATTTGCGTAACGAGGCGCACTTTATCCCATTGTTGTTCTGCTGTCAGCGTGTTCCCCTCCTCCGTTGAGGCAAAACCACACTGCGGGCTCAGGCAAAGCTGGTTCAGACTGACATATTTCGCCGCTTCCTGTAAGCGCGCTTTGATACCTTCCGGGTTCTCCAGCTCCCCATTTTTGGTGGTTATCAGCCCCAGTACCACCTGCTGTTTGCCAGGGCGAATAAAGCGCAGCGGCGCAAAATCACCGGAGCGGTCATTATCATACTCAAGGTAGAACGCATCGACATTCACGCTACCAAACAATACTTCCGCCACCGGCTCATAGCCGCCTTCGGAAATCCAGGTAGAGCGGAAATTGCCGCGACAGACATGCAGACCAATCGTTAAGTCCGCCGGTTTGCCTTCCAGCGCTTTGTTCAGTACGCGGGCATAGATTCGCGCCAGCTCATCCGGGTCTTCACCACGCTCGACTATCTGACGGCGCTGATCGTCAGAGCACAGGTAGGCCCAGACGGTATCGTCCAGTTGCAGATATCGACAACCTGCGGCATAGAACGCATGGATCGCGTCACGCCAGGTGGTCGCAAGATCGTCAAAATAGTCTGCCAGGTCCGGGTAGACGGTGGCGTCGATATCTTTACGGCCACCACGGAAATGGAGCACGCTCGGGCTTGGAATGGTCATCTTCGGCTGGGCATTACCGCTGATGCTTTTCAGGTAAACAAAGTCTTCCAGCATTGGGTGATCGCCAAAACCGAGTTTCCCGGTCACCCGCACGCCGTGTGCTTTGGTCTGAACGCCATTGAACTGGATGCCTTTATCCGCGTCGTAACGCTCAACGCCCTGCAGACCATCAAAGAAATCGAAATGCCACCAGGCGCGGCGGAATTCCCCGTCGGTCACCACATGCAAGCCGCAGTCACACTGCTGCTGAACCACCTGACGGATAGCCTCGTTTTCCACGGTACGCAGTTGCTGTGCGCTGATTGTGCCCTGCGCAAATTGTTGACGAGCCTGTTTAATGGCATCCGGACGCAGAAAGCTACCTACTACGTCTGCGCGGAACGGGGCCTGATGACGCTGCTGCATGGTGATCTCCTTGCACGCCGGGCCAGATAGTTTCCCGGCGTGATAGTTCATTATTTGAATTTTTAGCCTTCTGGATGGCTAAACGTCCAAATAAAATGTCACATGCCGTGTCTGTGTGGCAAACGAGATTTTCTCAACACACATGAAAAAAATTCAACTTGCCGCGAAACTATACCCTTCATCTTCCCAGCCGGTTATCCCGCCGATCATAATTTTCACCGCCAGCCCCAACCGCGCCAGCTTGAGCGCCGCACGGTCCGCCCCATTACAATGGGGGCCTGCGCAATAGACAACAAAGAGGGTATCCTGGGGCCATTGCGCCATGCGCTCTGGTGTCATTTGCGAATGAGGCAAATGGATCGCGCCGGGAATATGGCGCCTGGCGAAGGTCTCCGGGCTGCCCACCACATGTAACAGCACAAAATCTTGCTCCTCGTGGTTCAACGCATGGTGGACGTCGGCGCAATCTGTCTCGACGCTCAGGCGACGCAAAAAGTGGCTGGCGGTAATCTCAGGTGAGGCGGCAGGAACTTCCGATACATAGCTCATAGTGCTTTCTCCAGGTTTGTGTTAACACTAATGTAACGAAAACAGGACACAGCGACTGTATAGCTTTATGCCAGATAACCGCAAAAACATGACAATTTCACTGCCCCACAAACACCAACATTTGGTTGTCGCTCTCGCTTACGACGGTTTATGTACTTTTGAGTTTGGCGTCGCCGTGGAATTTTTCGGCCTGCCACGCCCCGAACTGGGCGAGAACTGGTATCGCTTTGCCGTTGCGGCAGTGGATGAAGGGGAGCTGCGTGCGACTGGCGGTATCCGCATTGTGACCGAAGGCGGCGTGGAACTGCTCGAACAGGCCGATACAATCATTGTTCCAGGCTGGCGAGGCGCGCAAATACCAGTACCAGAGACGCTTTGCCAGGCACTGCGCCAGGCCCATCAGCGCGGATGCCGGATAATGTCTATTTGCTCCGGGGTCTTCGTGCTTGCCGCGGCCGGGCTCCTCAACGGGCGAAAAGCGACAACCCACTGGCGCTATACCGACCTGCTGCGTCAGCGCTATCCGGCAATCGAGGTGCTGGAAGATGCCCTCTACTATGATGAGGGCCGCGTAATGACCTCTGCGGGTAGCGCGGCAGGCATCGATCTGTGTCTGCATGTTGTCCGAACCGATTTCGGTCGCGACATCGCCAATAATGTTGCCCAACGCCTGGTGGTTCAGCCCCACCGCGACGGGACGCAGACGCAAAAAGTGACGGCACCGGTGGCCCGTTCGCGGGAGAGTCAATCGCTGGGGAAACTGTTTGATTTTTTGCACCAGCAACTCGCCGCAAGCCATACCGTTGAGTCGCTTGCCCGTCAGGTCGGGATGAGCCCGCGCACGTTTTTACGCCGGTTTGCCGAATCCACTGGCACTACACCCGCCCGCTGGATTTTGCAGGCCCGTTTACGCCGTGCCGAAGAGCTACTGACCCAGTCACGAATGAATATTGATGTGATCGCCGGACAAATTGGTTTTAGTAATGGTGCCGCCCTGCGCCATCACTTCCAGCAACATTACGCACTTACTCCAGGAGAATTTCGTAAAAAATTTACGCTCGTGAATAAATAGTTCACATAATTAAGCTATTGTTTAGATTCAATGAGGTAGTATTCCACTCAACGCGGCAAATAATGAAAGGTAAGTGAGGTTAGTATTATTCGATAAAAGGAGAGTCACTATGTTAGGAAATATGCACGTCTTTATTGCAGTATTGGGAATCATTTTATTTTCTGGTTTTCTTGCTGCTTATTTTAGCCATAAATGGGACGACTAATGAGCGGAGATAATCCCCCACTAAACAGGCCCCTCGCGCCGATACGCCGCGAGGGGCCTTCTTTTTTGCCGTGATGCAGGCAAAAAAAACCGCCAGTTCACACTGACGGTAAAATGCTTGCATGGATAGATTTGTGTTTTGGTCTATACGCTACCCTGTAGCCACAGGATTAACGGATCACGTTTAATCTACCCACCGTTTCCTAAATAAAGACTAAACGATGGCAAACTAAGCCCCGGAGTCACATTTGTCATCGCCTAAATGTGACGCCACGCAAAATAGTGGGCCTTTATTTCCCTTTCATTACCAGATCCGCCGCCTGTGTAAAAATGGCGTCCTCCACCCCGTCGCCCCTGTTTCTGCCCTGGCGCTCTATCTCTTCGATGATATTGTCCCGATTAATAACCTTACCGCCCGAAATCAGCCCAATAACGGCGGCCCCAATGGCTAATCCAATGAGTCCCGTACGCTCGTCATTGAATTTCATACCGTTCCCTCTCTTTTCGACCTCTTTGTTGGGTCAGAAAAAAATTTAGCATAGGGTTTACAGGCCGCCATTCATCGAGGCTAAAAAGCGATAAAAATCTTACTGAATGCAGGGTTTTTAGAGGCGAAGTCACCGTATTGCGTATCCTGATAAAAGAGACGAAAGGCATCAATTCTGGCTAATCACCTGATTTTGCAATGGGCAAATCTGCCATGTCGGCAAAGGATTACCTGGTAGCCTTCTCTGCCCCACAGGCGAAAAAAAATGTAACTAAACCTGACATCCTGCGACTAAAGCGTGAAAGGTAAGCGCGTTATGTAACGTACCCGTTGCCTTCTTCTGAGGCAGTTCTGCCGCCGAATGGGCCGAAAGAGGTCAGCCCCTGTGCGCAATAAAACCGCCATCGTCAGACTGAAGATCATGACCGCCTTTTACAGACCAGGTAGGTGCCATTTTTAACGAAGCACAAGAGTAAAAAACGCAGGCAACAAGACGATAAACAGAGAGGGTTATAAGAGAGGATAAAATTTACACCCCGGCCTTCGCCAGGGCGTTTATTATGCAGTTAATTTTGCATTATTATTCAGTGCCACTTCAGCCCATAATGTTCGCGAACGACTTTTTCCAGTGCGACGCGATCAACGGTCACTGCCGCCCGTTCTTCGGGAATGGCCAGCCGATATTCGCAGCCGGGGATAATGGTTGTTAGCCGATGCAATCTTTTTTTATAACGAATCCATTTCATATTCATCCCCTGCCTCTACAGCGCTATTCATTCTTGCTTTATTTTATTGTAGTCAGCGTAAACCTTAAGCGTACTGATAAAGATCATCTATTTATTTTGTTTTGTGAAAAAAACTATCAACATACGGATTGGGGTGTCAGAAATGTTAACACAATACATCAGTGTCTGCGTATTGGATATACAAGCAAACGTACAAAAGATATTCAGCCATCCTTCATATGAAACTTGAATTTAAAATAAATAACGTTTCCCGCAAACACGCCGGTATTTTGCCTGCGTGTTTCAGAAATACACTCTGACGCTCAGTATCTCGCTTAAAAATAACCAGCGGGTTCTCTTTTAGCAGCAAAACATTCTGTCAGACGACGGACTCTTCTTCATATCGTTGTTTATCATACTCTTTTTGCGCAGCCTCCAGAGCCGGACCATGTTCCAGCGCCCAGTGGTAAAGCGCCTCGAAAGGTTCACGCAATGAATGCCCCAAAGGCGTAATGCTGTATTCCACCCCAACCGGCATGGTGGGCAGCACTTTTCGATATATTAACCCATTGCGTTCAAGACGCTTGAGGGCATCAGCAAGCGCCTTGTGGGTAATGCCATCCAGGCGGCGGCGGATCTCATTGAAGCGCGAGGGTTCCGTGCACAGTACGGTCAGGATCAGAATCGACCATTTGTTGGTGATGTGCTCAAGTACCGGACGCGTTTTTCCTACTTCTCTCAGGCTGTTGCAATCAATTTTTGTCATGTCGGTATATCCATTGATATCTGGTATAAACAAAGTGCGTAATTGATACTAAATATAAAACTTATATCATCTGTTTTCCACTCACTGAGGAGAGCAATGATGAACAGACTCAATAATAAAGTGTCCGTCGTACTGGGCGGAGCCAAAGGCATCGGTCTGGCGATTAGCCAACGTTTCGCCCACGAAGGTGCAGCCACCTGGTTTACGTCTCGCCGGGATGAAGAGTTGCAGGCCGCCGCTGCCACCATCGGAAACAATGCCCTACCACTACGCGCCGATGTCAGCCAGCAAAGCGAACTCGTCCGAATTATGGAAAAAGTGCAGGCTGAATCCGGTCATATTGACGTGCTGGTGATTAACGCCGGTATGTCGGAACACGCGACGCTGGAACAGATTTCCGCCGATCATTTTGAACAGATTTTTGGGCTGAATGTCCGCTCTCCGGTGTTTGCGTTGCAGGCGGCCCTGCCCCTGCTGAAACCCGGCGCCAGCGTGGTGTTAATTGGTTCGATAGCCGACGTTATTGGCTCGGAAGGTTATGGGGTCTACAGTGCCAGCAAAGCCGCGCTGCGCTCTTTTGCACGCACCTGGACACGTGAACTCGCCCCTCGTGGTATTCGGGTGAATGTCGTCGCACCCGGTCCGGTGGACACGGAGATGATGGCTGCCGCATCGGAGGCGTTCCGTCAGGGGATCATTAGCGCCATTCCGTTAGGCAGAATGGGCACGCCGGAGGAAATTGCCAGCGCCGCGCTGTTCCTTGCCAGTGATGACAGTCGCTATATCGCCGGTGCGGAAATTTGCGTCGATGGCGGGCTGACCCAGGTGTAATAAAGACTGTGCTGTAAAGAGGCCGCTGTGCGGCCTTTAATCAAACTGATGCACGGTTACCCACGCCAGCACCCCACGAAAACCATTTTGAAAGGCAGAGCCCATCTGCAATGATGCAGCGTCCTCTACGCCGACGGGCCTGAATATATAAGAGCGTGATGCCAGCCAGGATAACGGAATGTCATAACAGGAGGTTTGCATGTTCAATAAAATTATAGTTATTAACGCGTTACGCATTGCCAGCGCTTTACCCCTGTTATTGCCTTTTTACACCCAGGCAGTGTCACCGCAACATGTCATTAAGCCAGCGACATCCGCCTACGCTATTCAGGTGGGTGACATAGACGTCACCGCCCTCAGCGACGGCGCTATCGTTCAGGATTTGCATAAATTACTGCGCGGAACGTCCGGCGAAATGATTGATAGCCTGCTGGCTAAAGACCAGCAGACTAATCCAGTCAACGTGCCGATCACCGCTTATCTCATCGCGTTACCGGACCATAACGTGCTTGTTGATACGGGGGCCAGTCAACTTTTTGGCCCAGGGAATGGCGGGCTTTTATTACATAGTCTGGCAAGGCTTGGGATTGCGCCGCAGGATATTACGGATATTTTGCTGACTCACCTTCACGCCGACCACGCCGGGGGCTTAATAAATGATGGCCGCCGGACGTTTCCCAATGCCAGCGTATTTATTGGTAAACCCGATGCGGATTTTTTCTTTAATGAGTCAAAACAACAGCAGAAAAAATATGGACCGCGCTACTTCGCAACCGCAAAGAAAACTCTGGGACCTTACATTGATGCGGGCCAGGTGAAGACCTTCACGGGCACTCAGACGCTGCTTACGGGCATCGCTGGCACAGTCCACCCCGGCCACACGCCCGGCTCTTCCTTTTATACTCTGGAAAGCAAAGGGGAAAAAATGGTCTTTGTCGGCGATCTTGTTCATGTCGCTGCGGTGCAATTTCCACAACCCAGTGTCACGATAATCTATGACCAGGATCAGGAACAGGCCGCGCAGGTTCGTCACGTTGCGTTTTCATCCTTCGCCAAAAACGGCACCCTGATTGCTGCTCCGCATCTTCCCTTTCCGGGTTTCGGCCACGTTGCTCGCGGGGCGAATCAAGGCTATGTGTGGTTACCCATCCCGTTCAGTGGGCATGAAACGATAAAGCGTAAATAATCTCACCTTGCGACGATGACATTCTGCGGCATGGCCTGACGCGCTACAATTTTTCCACCAGCGTTTTTAATTGCCTGAGTAAATCGTCTTTTTCATCTTCATCACGGCCTCCGTACGGCCAGGTAGACTGGCGGATAACCAGACGCGTCGGCAGCAGCTCACGGATCCGCATCTGCGGGGCGGCCATCTGCTGAATCAACAACTCCACGGCGCGCTTCCCGAGCTTGTTGAAATCCTGCGCGACAGTAGTCAGAGGCGGCTGGAAATAGAGGCTATCCGCCGTGTCGTCATAGCCGGTGACAGATACCGCCCTGCTGCCGGTGCGATTGAGCTGTGCCAGCGCGCTCAACACCCCCAGCGCCATCTGATCGTTCGCCACGACAATGGCGCTGATCTTCGGATACTGATGTAACAGCTCAAACGCTTTGTGCCAGCCGCTGGCCGCGCTCCAGTCGCCGAAGACCGTCACCGCATTACGCACACCGTGACGATGCAATGCTTCACGCCAGCTACTGAGCCGCATCCGCGCGGAGACCGAACTTTCCGGCCCCGCCAGTAAGCCAAACTCCCGATGCCCTAATTCCCACAGATGCGTGACGCAGGCACCGCAGCCCTCCATGTGATCAAAGCGCACACAGCAGACATCGGTCTCCGGCGAGATATCCAGAAACAGACAGCAGATATCCGGGTTCTCACTCACCAGTTTTTCCGCAATGCTCCCTTCCAGCGGCAGATTAATAATCGCGCCGCGGATGTTTTGCGCGCGAAACTCATTCAGCCGCGCCTGTAACGAGGGGTAATCGGCCGTCGCAGGCATCGCGATCGCCACCTCCAGCTCGTGGGCGCTGGCGTGACTTTTGATCGCGGCGGCTATTTGCGAAGGGGCATGCAGCGTTAACGACGCGGTAATCAGGCCAATCGACGGCGCCGATTTCCCGGCCAGTAATTGTGCCGAGCGGTTCGGCACGTAGTGCAACGCCTGCATCGCGCGGATGACTTTATCGCGGGTACGTTCAGCCACCACCTCGGGTTTATTCAGCACGCGTGACACGGTTTGCTCCGAGACACCCGCCTCACGCGCCACATCTTCCAGTGTTGCCGTACGGCGTTGCATCGCCTTCTCCTTAACCTTGTGATAACAATGTCGTTCGCTAACATTCTATGTCGAAAAGACGACAAAAAACGGCGTCTTTCGCACGGTTTCGTGATCGTTAATGGGTTTCACTTTCCCAAATATTGTGGCACTAAACAAAATATCTGATAACTCACCTATCTTGTCGAGCGAATGACATTTATCTTTATTTATCAGGTATAGCGATGCAACATTACGATTCCCACGCGCGTCGTGGCCCCCGGTTCCACGATGTGCTTGCCCGTGAAGACTGGCAAAATCAGACCATTACGCACCTTAACCGCTTAGCGGCTCACCCGACGTTTGCCAGTTGGCGAGACGTTCATGCCGCAAAGGAAAATCAGCCCTCAACGCACCGTCGTCTGCTGGACGGACAGTGGCAGTTTGCCCTGGCGCGCAGCCCGTTTGAGGTGGACGCCTCCTGGCTGGAAAGCGATCTGCCCGGTAGCCGCAGCACGCCAGTTCCCTCGAACTGGCAAATGGAAGGCTATGACACACCTATTTACAGCAATGTGCGTTACCCCATTGCAACCACCCCGCCGCGCGTGCCGGAAGAGAACCCGACAGGCTGCTACTCGCTGCTGCTTAACGTCGATGCGCACTGGATGGATGAAGGACAAACGCAGGTTATCTTTGATGGCGTTAATTCTGCCTTTCATCTGTGGTGTAACGGTGAATGGGTCGGTTACTCGCAGGACAGCCGCCTGCCTGCGGCCTTCGATCTGAGCCCTTATCTTCATACCGGCGAGAATCGCCTTTGTGTGATGGTGATGCGCTGGAGCGCAGGGACCTGGCTTGAAGATCAGGATATGTGGCGGATGAGCGGGATCTTCCGTTCGGTCTGGCTACTGCACAAACCTGCGCTGCACCTGAGCGATGTCCAGCTCACCCCACAGCTCGATGCGCTATATCGCGACGCTGAACTGGTGGTTAACGTCACCGTCGCCGCCCCGACGCAAATGCTGGAGAACCTGACGGTCAACGTCGAGTTGTGGAACGACACACAGCGCATCGTCAATCATCAGCAACAGTCCGGCTCGCCGGTGATTGATGAGCGCGGCAACTATGCCGAACGCGCGGTGATGCGCCTGCCGGTCGAACGCCCGGCGCTGTGGAGTGCGGAGACACCGAACTGCTACCGCGCTGTGGTCTCCCTGTGGCGCGGCGATGAGCTGATCGAAGCCGAAGCCTGGGACATCGGTTTTCGTAAGGTTGAAATTGACAATGGCCTGTTGAAGCTCAACGGCAAACCGCTGCTGATCCGCGGCGTCAACCGCCATGAACATCACCACCAGCGCGGCCAGGTTGTCAGCGAAGAGGATATGGTGCAGGACATTCGGCTGATGAAGCAGAATAATTTTAACGCCGTGCGCTGCTCCCATTACCCCAACGCCCCGCGCTGGTATGAACTCTGCAACCGCTATGGTCTGTACGTCGTCGACGAGGCCAATATTGAAACCCACGGTCTGGTGCCCATGAGTCGTCTCTCTGACGATCCGTCATGGCTCCCGGCATACAGCGCTCGCGTCACACGGATGGTGCAAAACAACCGCAACCACCCGTCGATTATTATCTGGTCGCTGGGCAACGAATCCGGCGGTGGCGGTAATCACGAAGCCATGTACCACTGGCTTAAGCGTAACGACCCGTCACGCCCTGTGCAGTACGAAGGCGGCGGAGCAAACAGCACGACAACTGACATTCTGTGCCCGATGTATGCCCGCGTGGAGAGCGATCTGCTGATACCGGCGGTGCCGAAATGGGGGATCAAAAAGTGGATCAGCCTGCCGGGCGAGCAGCGCCCGCTCATCCTGTGCGAATACGCGCACGCGATGGGCAACAGCCTGGGAAATTTTGCGGATTACTGGCGGGCATTTCGTGATTATCCGCGCCTGCAGGGCGGCTTTATCTGGGACTGGGCCGATCAGGCGATCACCAAAACCTTTGACGATGGCAGCGTCGGCTGGGCCTACGGCGGCGATTTTGGCGATAAACCCAACGACAGGCAGTTCTGTATGAACGGTCTGGTGTTCCCCGACCGCCGCCCTCACCCTTCACTTATTGAGGCCAAACATGCCCAGCAATTTTTCCAGTTTACGCTGCTGGCGCAAAACCCGCTGCGCATCAGTATTACCAGCGAATATCTGTTCCGCGCGACGGACAACGAAACACTGCACTGGCAGGTTCAGGCCGCAGGTGAAACCGTTGCCCATGGCAGTGTAGCTCTGGATATCTCGCCGGAGGGGCACAATGCGTTGACGCTCGCGGAGACGTTGACGCTGCCCACCGGTGCCGAAGAGGTGTGGCTGACGCTGGAAGTTATCCAGCCGCAGGCCACGGCCTGGTCAGAAGCCGGGCATCGTGTCGCCTGGCAGCAGTTCGCTCTCGCCGCCCCGCTGGTGCTGCGAACGCCTGTACGCCCGGCGAATGCACCGGAACTTGAGGGCAGCGACAGCGCCTGGACGATACGCTGCGGCAGCCAACAGTGGGTTATTGACAGGCAAAGTGGGCTGCTTACCCACTGGCAGGTCGACGGCGTGGAACAGTTACTGACACCGCTGCGCGATCAGTTCGTGCGAGCCCCGCTGGACAATGACATTGGTGTCAGCGAAGTGGAACGCATCGATCCCAACGCCTGGGTCGAGCGCTGGAAGAGCGCGGGGTTGTATAACCTCACCGCGCGCTGTGTGCAATGTGAGGCGCAACGTCTGGCCCATGAGGTGGTGATAGACAGCCGCTGGCACTACCAGAGCGGTGATGACGTGGTAATTGCCAGCCACTGGCGAATGACCTTTGATGCCGAAGGCAAGTTGCATCTGGCGGTTGATGGCGAACGCGCAGGCACTTTGCCGCCGCTGCCGCGTGTCGGGCTGAATTTCCAGGTGCCGGATCAGTACCAACCTGTCTCCTGGCTGGGCTTCGGCCCGCATGAGAACTACCCGGATCGGCGCGCCAGTGCCTGCTTTTCCCGCTGGACGTTACCGCTCGATGAGATGACAACGCCCTATATTTTCCCCGGCGAAAACGGCCTGCGTTGCGATAACAAAGCACTGGACTGGGGGCACTGGCACGTCGCGGGAGATTTTCATTTCTCTGTGCAGCCCTACAGTACCGCGCAATTAATGGAGACCGACCACTGGCACAGGATGCAGCCGGAAGATGGCGTCTGGATAACCCTCGATGGCCAGCATATGGGTATCGGCGGTGATGACTCCTGGACGCCCAGCGTACTGCGGCAATGGTTGCTGCTTGAGACACGATGGCAATATCAGTTAACGATCCACTTCCAATAATAATCGGGGGGCGTTAAGCCCCCTGGCATACAGGCATAACAAGATGGAACAGTCACAATGAAACTCTCTCAACTCGCACCAAGAGAACGACATAATTTTATCTACTTTATGCTGTTCTTTTTCTTTTACTACTTCATTATGTCGGCTTATTTCCCTTTTTTCCCGGTCTGGCTGGCGGAAGTTAACCATTTAACCAAAACCGAAACGGGAATTGTCTTCTCGTCTATCTCGCTGTTTGCGATTATTTTCCAGCCAGTGTTTGGCCTGATTTCCGATAAGCTGGGGTTACGCAAACACCTGCTGTGGACCATTACGGTCTTGCTGATCCTGTTTGCCCCGTTCTTTATTTTTGTGCTCTCACCTCTGCTACAAATGAATATTTTCGCCGGTGCGCTGGCCGGAGGGATCTATTTAGGAATCGTCTTCTCCAGCGGTTCTGGTGCTGTCGAAGCCTATATTGAGCGCGTCAGTCGCGCGAACCGTTTTGAATACGGTAAAGTGCGCGTTTCCGGTTGTATTGGCTGGGCATTGTGCGCATCGATAACCGGCATTTTGTTTGGTATCGACCCTAACATTACGTTCTGGATCGCCTCCGGTTTTGCCCTGGTGCTCGGCGTACTGTTGTGGATGTCCAAACCCGAAGGCAGTAACAGCGAGTTGGTCATCGACGCGCTGGGCGCTAATCGTCAGGCATTCTCAATGCGAACCGCCGCCGAACTGCTGCGAATGCCGCGTTTCTGGGGCTTTATTGTTTACGTGGTTGGCGTCGCCAGCGTCTATGACGTCTTCGACCAACAATTTGCCAATTTTTTTAAAGGCTTTTTCTCCAGTCCGCAGCGCGGGACCGAAGTCTTTGGCTTCGTCACCACCGGCGGGGAACTTCTCAACGCCACGATTATGTTCTTCGCACCTGCCATCGTGAATCGCATTGGGGCAAAAAACGCACTGCTGGCCGCCGGGGTTATTATGTCAGCACGTATTTTGGGGTCCTCTTTCGCGTCGTCTGCACTTGAAGTGGTTATCTTAAAAATGCTGCATATGTTTGAGTTACCGTTCCTGCTGGTCGGCACCTTTAAATACATCTCCTCTGCCTTTAATCCAAAATTGTCGGCCACGCTGTTCCTGATTGGCTTTAACTTATCGAAACAGCTTTCGGGGGTGGTGCTGTCGGCGTGGGTGGGACGGATGTACGACACGGTTGGCTTCCATCAGGCGTACCTCATTCTGGGCTGTATTACGCTGAGTTTTACCGTTATTTCGCTGTTTACCCTGAAAGGCGGTAAAACACTGCTGCCGGAACCAGGATATAACAGCGCCGCGTGATAACACGCCACGCAAGGGATGACCAGGTCATCCCAAAAACGCGACGGCAGGCTATCTGGTACTGATGCACCAGATAGCCGTCCGGGCGTGTAAGCGGTTAAAATAAAATAATATAATCGTTGCTTAATTAATTTCGCTATGTCTTAATAGCGCCATCGGTTTGGAATACAGACCTTATGAAAGCAGTTTTAGTAAAGCAGTCCTCAGTTCAAGTGTTATCCATAGATATCCTTCTTCGAGAGCCTCCTCCTAAGTGCCAAATAAGTCACTCTAACATTACAGGCCATTATTGCCACTCTGCGTGGCCCATAAAATTAAGGAAGTATCTATGTCTAATAAAATGACTGGTTTAGTAAAATGGTTTAACTCCGATAAAGGTTTTGGCTTTATCACTCCTGACGATGGCAGCAAAGATGTATTCGTACATTTCTCTGCAATCCAGAGCGACAGCTACAAAACGCTTGATGAAGGCCAGAAAGTATCCTTCACTATCGAAAGTGGCGCTAAAGGCCCTGCTGCCGGTAACGTTACCGCGCTGTAAGTTGCGCGCATTATCAGTGATGTTTACAACAGCGATGAAGACAACAGTCTGAGCAGATAAAATCTACTGATAAAAATAAACCCGCCGAGTGCGGGTTTTTTATTGCCTTACATTCAGCCAGCGGCTCGCTTTTATTATTTCCGGTTAGCGGACCGGTTATTAAACAGCCAGCGCCTGACTTACCCCAGGGTAATTCACCCTCTGTCCTTGCAGCCCTTCCAACGACAGAGGGTTGTGTTTATTTTTTCAGACAGACGTTCCCCGTACCCGAATAGGCTCTTTGATGGCATTCACGGACAACAACCGCTGGAGCGCATTAATAGCGGTGTCAGTAAGTTCATGCCCTTTGGTCAAGACCATCAGTCCATTCGATGTCAGGATATCTTCCTCAACCACCCATCCGGGCAGCAGTTCGCGAATATGGGCAGAACGAACGCCACTCACGTTTGCGCGAAAATCTGACAACGCCTTAATGATATAATCCGGCAGTGGTGGCGTGGCCGCACGCAGAATTTCCCATGGCCGCTCCAGGCTCCAGCCACGGACGGCATGTTTTTCCAGTTCGAGCGCTGCACGCAGCAAATGCGCGCCTCGCAAAACCTCCAGAGGGACATTCGGCGCCGGCTCTTTCGCCTGGTGACGTATAATTCCCGCGACCAGTTCGAGTCGAGGAATGTTCTCAACCAACCGCCCGGCAACCTCCGGATGGCCAAGCAGCAGTTTTTTCTCTTCATCCGTCAGTTTACGCTGGGCCGCATCAGCCTGGACGATATCCGCAGGAATACCGACACAGCCTATCTGGCTTAGTGAAGCCGCGATGGTGTAAATCCATTCATCGGGCCACTCCAGTTTCGGCAACGCATGATTCACACACGACTGCGCGAACGCGGAGCGCTGAAAAGCCCATGGCGCAACCATCGCGAGCACTTCGGTCAGCGTTTTCACCGAAGCGGTAAGCGTGGTGGCAAGCAACTCTTTTTCGGCACAAATAAGGCGATACTGGCGCACCGCCTCATTCAGCGTGGCAATCAGTTCATCTTTTGGACAAGGCTTGCACAGATAGCGAAAAATGGCGCCTTTATTGATAGCCGCAATAGAAGATTGCACATCGGCCTGACCGGTCAGCAGAATTCGAACACTGTCGGGAGAGATTTCCCGTGCTTTCGCCAGGAAAGTCGCCCCGTCCATGCCTGGCATACGCATATCGGACACGATAACGGCAAACTTTTCGCCCCAGCGAACGGCGTCAAGCCCGGCCTCGCCGCTCTTTGCGACCACTACATCAAATTCCCCAAAAAGATTTCGTTCAATGGCGGCGAGCACATTGGGTTCATCATCCACGCACAGTACCCGAGCGAGGGCAGTATCAGTCATGATGGGTCTCCTTTATATGAGCAAGCATTTGCTGCCACAGAGGGAGCTGGTTCAGCATGCCTGTTTGTTCGAGATAATCGTTATCGGGTACGTTATTGTTCGCCAGCGCGACCGCAACATGTACGGTACCGATCGCGCCGAAGCTATTATTTGTAAGGCGTGAAGGCTGGGCTTGTCGGGCAACGATCTCGACGAGATCGTCGGGTAATCCCCACAACGCCAGCATCCAGGCCCCCAGAGCGGCGCGGCTCGAAGGGGAATGGCCTTCATGCGCCATGTTGATATCGGGAAGCAGCAGAGCAATATTGGCGAGCAATGCGGCGGTCGACTCCAGCCCCTCGTGGCCACACATGCGGGCGGCGAGTTGCGAGGCGAGAAAGGCCTTAAGTTGTAACTCACTGACACCAGGATCACTGTTCGCTTCGGTAAAAAATTCAGGGGCCTGGATTAATGACGTTATCTGCTCCAGACCCAGGTGGGTGATAGCACTGCCGATATCGTGAATTCGTGCCCCTCGTGTGAACCAGGCCGAATTTGCAATCTGCATAAACCTGGCCGTCAGCGCGGGATCGCGCCTGACGAGATCAGTCGTGCGCGGGATATCACAGGCAGCCCCGGAAAGGGATTGTCTCAGTTCGGCGAATATCTCAGGGGTGGCAGGCAGGTGGCTAATATGCCCCGTTAAATCAATCAGCCCCGGATCGTCAATAGTCTGGCGTAGCGCGAGCGTGCTTTCGATCATCTCGATCAGTGCCGTACTGTCGCACGGCTTAGACACAAACCGGTGCGCGACCTCGAGCATTCGTTGCGTTGATGTGGGCTCTGAATAGCCAGAAAGGATGATCCGTACCGTACCCGGCCAGCGATCGCGAACCTGGGTGAGCAACTCAGCCCCATCCATAAAAGGCATGCGCATGTCCGATACCACAACATCTGCCGGAGTCTGTTCAAGCATCGCCAGCGCATCAGGACCACTACTTGCAAAGCGGCATTCCCAATCGGGGTTATACATCATGACCGCTCTCTCAATACCCGAGAGTATGCGGTTTTCATCGTCAACAAACATCACCTGCATGCCGTTCATCCCTCTTTGCGACTATGAAGCGGAAATTGCAATATGAACGTTGACCCCACCCCTTCCTCAGACTCGCAGCGGATATGTCCCATGTGTTTGTCGATGACTGTCGAGTAGACAATGGCAAGCCCCTGCCCCGTCCCCTTACCCACGGCTTTGGTCGTGAAGAAGGGATCGAAAATACGATCCAGAATACCCGCGGGTATGCCGCTACCGTCGTCCTCTACGCGTATTTCCATAAAGTCGCCGTTTTGCTCAGCAGAGATGACAATACGGCCTTTTTCCTTAACGCCTTTCTGGAGGGTATCAGCAATCGCATGGGCGGCGTTGACCACCAAATTAAGTATGGCCTGACTGACCATATCGCGCAGACAGGGCAGCAAGGGCAAATCGTCGCCAAAATGGGTTTCCAGATCAGCGACATATTTCCACTCATTGCGCGCGACCGTCACGGTTGTACGGATGACTTCACGGATATCGACAGATTCTTTCTCGTTTTGCGATGGGTGAGAAAACTCCTTCATGGCAGCGACAATTTTCGCAATGTGCTCAAGGCCTTCCAGGGACTCATCTAAGGCTGAAGGAATTTGGCTGCGTAGAAAATCAATTCGCGCACGTTTTAAAACCGTGTCGAATGCCTCTATCGTCGGCTCATTGTCCAGTTTCTCACGCGCAGCGTCGACCACCGCAAGCGCGGCATCAAGCACCTTTGTCAGCGTTACATGGGCGGTTTTCACAAAACCAACATTGTCAGAAACATACTGGGTCGGGGTATTAATTTCATGCGCAATACCCGCGGCAAGCTGACCAATCGATTCCATTTTCTGCGCTTGCAACAGTTGGGCCTGCGCTAACCGTAATTCGGATAATGCTTTTTCAAGCTCGCGCCGCTCGTTCTCAAGTTCCATCGTCTTACGAGCAACGACTTTCTCCAGACCAATATTCTGTTCCAGAATCGCAAAAGGCGTTGTATGGCTATGCCTGGCCTCTTGTGCAATACGGCGTTTCAGGACATCGATTGTTTTATCGCGGGCGAGAAGTTTGCGCTCATAATCGGCAAGTGACAGGCCCGCATTGGGTTCGTGGGTAAAAGAAGACATAATTTATCCTCCGATAGCAACGCCTGTGAATGTCTGGTTTACGTGCAGCCCGTTGTACTGCTCGCCGTAGGTAGAAAAACCGATCACATTATTCTGGCGCATAATGTCGCTAATCGGTTCTTCAAGTCCTTCTTCTTCAAACTGGAGGCGGCGAAGAATACAATCGCAACCGATGATGACACGCGGGTCAGGAATTATTTCATGAACTTTTTCAAACGATTGCCTAAAGGTCTCGATGGGATCTTCTGCTCTGCCAATCGAAATAATCAACCCCTCTTCAATCGCGCAATAACAGGTTAACGAAAAATCGGCATTCCATTTCTGAATGGAGCGTACATAAGGTTCATCGCCAAGCGAGAGCACCAGCGGGTTGCGAGAAAATATCGTGGGCGTTAACTCGTCCACGCTCAGGCCGAGAGATTCGGCGTAGACTTGTGCAGCAGGTTCGCCGTTAATTTCAAAAATGATCCGTTTCTCTGGATCGGCTTCGGTAATCACCAATTCCACGTCGCTGGGAACAAAGTGTTGAATTTTAAACGTTGCAAGAGGAGAGTGGGTCTCAATGACCGCAAAAACCGCTGCGTCTGATACAAATTTACCGTTGCCGTCGTAAATGAAGCTTTGTTCAAAGCGCAGGTCATCACCCGCCGATCCCCCGATGATAGGCACATTCCCTATCTGCTGATAAAGATTAGCCACAAGTCGCTCTTCTGCCATCGAAAGCCCATCGACAAGCAACAGACCGAAGCGATTAATATTCGGCCTTGCCTCGCTGTCGAGACGGATTTTTTCAGCCATGTCCGCAATAACGGCAGAGTATTCAACTAAAGGATGGATCATAAAAGCGGAGGCCCGAAATTCGCTCCCTAAGCCCAGGCCGAGCATCCCGGAGTGCTGAAAACCATCCAGACCAATTTGCCCGGAGGATGTGCATCCTATAAGCGTGCATGAAAAGGTTTTTTTTAATTCGCTGCCTAATATTTCAAGATCATAATCCGGAGAGCAGAAAAATATGATGGTTTCAATATCCTCATGACTAATCTTATTGGCAAATTCAGCTACAGCCTGGACAGGATCGCGTAATTCACTACTTGCATATTTTAGTTTGACATTCACGGCATATTCTCCGGCTGAGAAAAGCGATAGTGTTTATTTTAAACAGTACATGCTCAAAAAGATGCTCGTCTGGATTCAACAGTTGGGGAGTCATAAAAGCTGCCACCAGGCCACTTATGAATGCCTGTCTTAATTAGTTATACATGCATGGCATTTCTCTTCAAAGACGCACGTGGACTTTCTTTTCAGGCCGCCGTCTGGATCACTTTTGTTAGCCTTTCATTCAAAACCCGGCTAATTAGCGTACGTCTGTTTTTCGTTCGGCAAAATAGTGCGCTGGGGTGCTGCCCATCGTTTTTTTGAACATGGTGATGAAGGCATTCACCGATTCATACCCCAGGTTTGCCGCCACATTTTGTACCGAGACGCCGCTTGCCAGCGCCTGCAGAGCAAGAATCAGATGGAGCTGCTGACGCCATCGCCCGAAGGTTAACCCTGTCTCGCGTAGCATCAAGCGTGCCAGCGAGCGCTCGCTGAGCGCCAGCCGTTTAGCCCACGCTTTAAAGGTGCTGCGATCCTCCGGGTTACTGACCAGCGCATCTGCCATAGCACGTATTTTGGGATGGGCCGAAACGGGCAGACTCAATTTCTGCTGCGGCATGGTGGCTAACTCGTCAAGTGTCACTCTGGTCAGTCTTGCGACATGGCTATCGGGCGGGTAATCAATGCCCTCACGCGTTAAGCGGTCCACCAACTCTTTAATCAGGGGGGAGATCGCCAGCGTGCAACATTTTTCCGGAAGCGCAGTGGCGCCGGGTTCAATAAACAGATAATTGAGATGGGCATTCCAGGTTGCTTTGGCGCTGTGAGGAACCCCACCCGGTATCCAGACGGCACAATTTGGCGGCACTATCCATATGTCATTTTCGGCGCGACAGATTACCGCGCCATACAGCGCAATGATCAATTGCCCCTTGCGATGTGTATGTACCGGCACTTCGGCCTCGTAATCAATAAAATCAAGATGCCGCGCCACTGCCGGGCATGAGGTGGCGTCAGGGTCAAATAATGTTGTAACGAATTGGGGCTTCATGTGATTGGCAACATTTAGGTATTTTTTGACAGAATAGAGTATTTAATAGCATACGCAAGCCGGTAATAATCCCCGGCATGAACACATTCGCTCTCTTTCACCGTCATTTTTTGCGTGCTGTCAGCAAGCTATTACGCCGTGTGGCCTCTCCCGCGCTGCTGAACGATGCTAACGCGTTGCTCTATTCTGCAAAGACTTTTACCGCCGCGATGCTCGCCTATTTTATTGCGTTGTCGATAGGTCTTGAGCGCCCGTCATGGGCCATTATTACCGTGTACATTGTTTCGCAAACCTCGGTGAGCGCGTCACTGAGCAGAAGCCTTTATCGTCTGGCAGGTACGGTCATCGGCGCCGGAGCGACCGTTTTGATCGTGCCCACTTTCGTGAACATGCCGGTGCTTTGCAGCGTGATGCTCACAGGCTGGATAACCTTCTGTCTCTATTTATCCCTCCTTGTACGCACTTCACGTGCGTATGCTTTTGTATTAGCCGGTTACACCGCGAGCCTGATTGGTTTTCCTGCGGTGTTTGATCCCGGCACTATTTTTAATATCGCCATTCTTCGCGTGCAGGAGATCATGATTGGTATTTTCTGCGCCGCACTTATTCACAGATACGTATTGCCCGCGCGTATTTCAGGGGTGTTCAACAACAAATTAGCGCAGACATTACGCTCGGCCCGGCTGAAAATTGCCGACACCTTAGCAGGCAAACCCGATGAGCATTCCGATAGCCTTCATCTGGCGCTGGCACTGCAGTTTTTGCAGGGTATCAGCCACCATATCCCTTATGACTTTGCCCTTTCTGCGCCGGTCCGCCAGGCACGAAAAGCCATCCATGACAGGCTGGCTCGTCTGTTAATTGTGAATTGTGAATTACGCGATCGCTTACCGACGCCAGAGGAGATACCCGTCGAGCTGCGGTTGTTGCTAAAGGATGTCCAGACCTGGCTGACTCATGAGGTGGAAAGCGAGCAGACAATCAGCGCAGAGGCGCTAAAAAAACGCAGTGAACAGTTAACGGCGTTATACGCTTCGCAGTCACCTACAATGACAGATGCGATACGGGCCAGTTTTACGCGCCACCTGACAGAGGCCATCGTGCTTTTACAGCAATGCGAACGCCTTTCTGATGCGGTTCGCCACGCGAAAAACACTCCTGCGCTGATGGAGGTCAAGGCTGCAAAAGGCTACGTCTTCCACCGGGATCACCTTAGCGCTGCACGCACAGCGCTGGGGGCTTTCACGATAATCTTAAGCGGCTGCCTGATTTGGATTTACTCAGCCTGGCCTGATGGCGCCACGGCGGTCTCTGTTCTTGGGGTCTGCTGTACGCTGTTTGCCAGTTTCGACACGCCAGCCCCCCACCTTGTGAAATATATTATGGGTTCCGTCTGGGGGGTACTGATAAGCCTGTTCTATAGCTTTGTACTTCTTCCGCAAGTGACCGACTTCGCGGTATTGGTTGCGGCACTTGCCCCCGCATATTTGCTGGCCGGATCGCTCCAGGCGCGCCCGCCCACCACATTTATGGCCATGGGGATCACCCTCACCCTGCCTATCCTTTGCGAATTAGGCGCGCATTACAGCGGGGACTTCGCTGTAGCTATCAATACCTCTATTGCCTTGTTTGCCGCCATCGGCTTTGCCGTGGTCAGCATGAGTTTGTTGCAAACGGTGCAGGCAGACGCGGCCATTAACCGCCTGCTGAAACTCTGTCGACGCGATATCCGGCGCAGCGTGAAAGGTGTTTTTAAACCCGATGAGATGCACTGGACCAATCTGATGATAGACAGAACAGCCCTTTTACTGCCGCGTTTGCAACGCAGTGAGCACGCCTCAGAACAGGTGCTTGAGCACATGTTGCACTATCTGCGAATTGGCCTCTCTGTCATGCATTTACGCCACTGTTATTCACGGGCGGAAAGAAAAACAGCCCGAGAGATCAATGACCTGCTTTACCAACTTATTCACACGAAAGACATACATGCCGTACGCGAGCGCATTGCGTCAATGATTCGCCTCTCACTGCCTGCGCCAGATGAACAATCGCGCCAGGTTGTCGACAGGCTTGTTGACCTGCACTGCACACTACGGAGTAGCAAGAAGGAGCAAGAAAATGCTGAATGACATCAATATTGGGGGTGTTTTTCTCCCCGGTCTGCTGGTCATTGCGCTTATTAGCCTGGCCTGCACGCTGTTACTCGTGCCGCTGTTCTCTTTCAGCAGGTTTTATTGCCGTTTGCCTTGCCGCCCGCTGATTGGTTTCTCACTGTATATCGCCACTTTTTTCCTGTTCCTGCATGACGTTAACGCGCTGGGGTTATTTGCATGAAATCGTTTCTCTCTTTATTGACCCGCTATGCGCTGACGCTAAGCGCAGCCGCCGTGTCAGCTATTCTGGCTTTCATGATGTGGAAGCATTATGCGCAGACGCCCTGGACCCGCGATGGCCGGGTTCGTGCTGATGTAGTGCAAATTGCGCCGGATGTCTCAGGGCCGGTTATCAGCGTGGCGGTCAGAGACAATCAGTGGGTGAATCGTGGCGATGTTCTCTATTCCATCGATCCGCACTGGTTGACGCTGGCGTTGCTCAGCGCGCAGGCTGACGTCGATGCTAAACGTCATGAAATGCTGATGCGCCAGGATGCCGCCAGACGACGTGTACAGATAAAAGGCATGATTTCCGGTGAGGATTTGCAACAAACAAGCAGCGCGGCGAATATCGCAACGGCCAATTATCATGGTGCGCTGGCTGCGCTGGAACTGGCAGAACTCAATTTATCTCATGCCACTGTGCGGGCGCCGGTTGCCGGTTATGTCACGCATCTGCGGCTTCGCCCCGGCGACTATGCGACTGCCGGGGAAACAAAGGTAGCCATCGTCGACGCGCAAAGCTTCTGGGTGGTGGGCTATTTTGAGGAAACCAAACTGCGCCACATTCGCGTGGGGAATATCGCGCACATTGCGCTGATGGGGTTCGAGCCTGTCCTGACCGGCCACGTTGAGAGTATCGGGCATGGTATTGGTGATAATAATGACGACACGGGCGGTCTTGGCCTGCCACAGGTTGAGCCGACTTTTAACTGGGTACGTCTTGCCCAGCGCATCCCGGTGCGTATTCACATCGATAACTTGCCGCAAGGGGTCGAATTAGTAGCAGGATTGTCGGCAAGTATCTCCATCGCACCTTAGGCCACGCTGGTTGTCATAGTTCTCCCACTAATTCCCCTCACGGCGTGGCTAGCACCGCGCCGGTTGCTTCTTGTGGCAGTCGGAATGACGTTTCTCACGTCCCGTCAAAATAACATTCGTGAGCGCGGAAAATAAGATATATCCCGCAGGGGGAGATTCAGCATTTTTTACGCTCTTTCTTAATCGTTTTTAAATTCTGCGCGCGAGTTTGTCGGCACACGATAAGTTAAATAGATTTAAAAATTATTCACCCGCAGGTGCCAGGTGTATTTAAAATTGTTATTCTGGTTGTGCTTAATCACCTCTCTCCTTAAGGAGCACCCATGCCAGAGTACTGTTTTTTTAAAAAGGGTAAGCATACCGTTGTTGTGAAAAAATCAGATGAACAACGCGCATTTCAGTTGACTGAGCAGGGTTATGAAAAGCAGTTTGAAGAGGTCATCGCCGCGAATGAAAAACTGGCGCTTGCCCGCTTTGCTGATATTCGCCGGGAAAAGGAAATCGATCAGCATAACTTCCTGGCAGGCGCTATTGCTATGCCGCTGATAGGCGTTATGACGGCGGCGGCAACGTCTCTTTTCAAAAAGAAGAAAGACGCAAGCAAAACATAACGCCCTTATATTAAGGGGCACCGGATTGACGGGCCGCAGCCCTGAACGTTGCAGCCCGCCAGCGGTGATACATCGTCACTACGACAACCTCCCCATTCACGCGTGAGCAGGGTTTATCTGTTTTATCGCCAGTTCCACGACATCTTTACTGAAAGAAAAATCACCGCTCAGTAACGCCGCAGCGTCAAACCAGCGCGCTTCAAAGACATCCGACGCGGCAATCGGTTCTCCCCCCTGCCAGGCACAAATGACCGGGATCAGCAGATAATGGTAACGAAGCTCGCCGGCGGCGTTGTAATCGAATGCTTCCAGGGGTACATCCGTCGACTGGTAAATAACCCTCAGCCCGGTCTCTTCGTTTACTTCACGCAACGCGGCCTGTTCTATGGTTTCACCTGCCTCGATTTTTCCACCCGGGAAACCCCAAAAACCTGCATCAGGTGGGTTAGAGCGACGTACAAGCAGTACACGAGATTCATGGACGATCACCCCCAGTACGGCGGCAACGGGATGCATGGTGTGTGGCATGATACGCTTTCCTGCGCGCACTGTGCCGGGAGCGCCCGGCGCAGTGCCCTTAAATACGATTAATTTTTCACCCACTTACTCGCAGGCGCCTGATAGTTGCGAAAATACGCCACGACACTTTCGACATCCGTGGAAAACGGCAGCATATCGGCATAGCGGGCATGCATGAATCCCTCGGTAACCATTTTCTCAACCATCGCCTGCAGCGGATCGTAATAACCGTTGATATTCAGGAATGCGCAGGGTTTGTGGTGGATACCGAGTTGTGCCCAGGTCCACTGCTCGAAAATCTCTTCCAGCGTACCCGCACCACCCGGCAGCGCGATAAAGCCATCCGATAGCGCCGCCATTTTGGTTTTTCGCTCGTGCATATTTTCCACGACGTGAAGTTCACTTAGCCCCTGGTGCGCGATCTCCTTTTCAAACAGACCTCGCGGCATAACCCCCACCACGTGGCCGCCGTGCGCCAGGCAGGCATCGGCAACGGCGCCCATCAGGCCAACCTTACCGCCACCGTAGACAAGAGATATGTCGGCCGCCGCGAGGGTTTTGCCCACATAGCGCGCCGTTTCAATATACAGCGGATTTTCCCCGGAAGATGAACCACAAAAGATACCAATCGCTTTCATTACAACACTCCGTTGTTAGTGGAGGCGGTAATTTACCATATCTTTGTGTCAGCTTATTGCGCCTGTGGGTTGGACAATGTCGGTCGGCACATTCAGCGAATTAAATGCGGAACAGTAAATTTAATAAGCTCAGTTTTTGTTCCGTAATTGTTGCGTACACTCACGTTAACCATTAAGGAGGTACGTATGAATATCGATAGCTGGCTCAATCAACTGCTTAACGCTTTCACCGAACAACATAAACCTGCATGGATGCCACAATGCCTCTGGCTGTCACCGCAGCAGAAGATAGCGATTATCCGTGAGTTGATCTGTCCGGTGAGTAAAAAGTAAAAACATCATCTGGCGTCAGGGAGGCCAGATGATGTTGATAAACAGTGCGGCCTCCCCACCAACAACCGGGGCGTCCGTGAGTCCGGAAATTCATTCCTCTTCGGCTTCCAGTGCCCGCTTGATATCATTAAGTTTTGCTGTCTGGCGGCGCATCTCCAGCAGGTAGAGCGCTTCATAGGCTTCAATACCCACAAGGTTTTGTTCGCCCAGCATATCTAAATCCTCTACCAGTAACGCGATCTCTTCCGGCGTGATTTTCGGTCTCATCATCACTCTCCTTCGGGTTAAACAAGCCAGCTTTGCGTCAAAAGACAAAGGGTAAGTATAACGGCAGTGGCTCCTTTTAACGAAGAAGCCGCCCGATGTCGGCCTGGTGCTATACGTACTTGTTTCGGTGTCGCTGGCAGTAAAGCAGAAGATAATCTTCAAATGAGGGGGGTAAATTGAACGTTATCGCCTGTTGCACCACGTGAATACCGTAGTGTTCAAAATAATCACTACGCGTTACGCGAAACTGGTCGATGAGGATTAGCGGTTTAGGATCAGACAGCGTGCTTTTTTGCTCGTCGATGACCTTCACTAAATAGGTATCGGCATCTGTCGCAATAACATCATAACGAACGAGACGATCGCCGGATTCGGCTGACAAGTAGTGCGTTTTTATGGATGAGTAAATCATTGGCTTACTCCTTTTATACGCGACTTATCAGAAGTATATCCGCTTAAATGAGGAGTGAAATAGTAGCGTTCACATTTCTTAGATTCGTATTTACGTCTTCCTGGTGATAATACATTTCTGCCAAACGTAGACACAGCCCAAATTGACAGGCCCGCTTATCCAGGCAGGCCGTGGTCAAATAAATTTACCCTTTCATAGGGGACGCAAGCGGTCCACCAACGATCTCTATTTCAACGTCATGACAGATCTCAAACCCTTCCGTAAGGCGCCAGACACCGGTCATTATTTTTCCTGTATCCATATTCTCAACTTTATCATGGGTATAGTAAGCCACCTGCACAATACCCTGGTGCTGGATCCAGTAATAACCCTCTTTCATGGGTACACTCTGCGAGTTACTCGCCGGAATGAGTGCTATGCAAGTTCACTCAAAATGCGCGGCAAAAGATAAAGACCCAACAGGAGAATTGAGTCTTTCAGGATGTGGAAACCGTGATGCCGGGTGCCTCCCGGTGTTCCTGACGGTCAGTCAGAAACGCATTCGCTATTCACGACTTGCATGGTATGAAGACCAGCCCCACCGCTGAGGGGGATTCATCACGTCAGAACGATTGTTTGTCGGCTTGCCATACCGGACCGTTTAAGTTTAGCCGCAAAAGGTACGTTTCACCAGCCTGGCCCGCCGCGTATGTGCGCCATAACGAATTAATGCAAAGTAAACACATTCTTAACTACCACATCGAAAATAGATAGCGAAAAAACTCAACTTCTTTCCCACCAGGCCGTTAATATAAATATGGGATAAAAAGTGAATGCAGATAGCCTGTCTGCGCGAGGAGAGAAAAATGCCGAAAATTTCTTTTGATCCTGAGTCCGGTGAACATAAGGTCATTGGTGTGATCACAACCGTCAATGTCACGCATGGCGGTTCCCTCTTCATTACTGAGACCGAAAACGGCGGCGTAACGACAACCACCGTCGAGTTTAATAACGGGGGATACGTCTCTTCTACACCAAACGAGGAGGGATTATGTGTCGCCAGCAAAGATGTGCTGATTACCTATACTGACGATCCAAATAACAAAGGCGGCATCACAATGAATGTGACCATGGATGAAAGCGTCAAATAAACGTCTGAGTACGGGTAATAAAAGCGTCGCTTTCAGGTCCTGCGGCGACGCTTTTAACGATGATTTATGCATTTCCTCTTTTGCTGCCTGATTAATTAATTTTTTGCCATTCATGGAAAATCCTGATTCTCATGAATGGACAGTTGAATATATCATCATGCCTGTTGAATATTTAACTGACTAAACCATTTTGTCTGGAAAACGCCTTAACTTTCATTTTGAATGTTTCCAGGTCGTCTTGCTCCGCAAGTAATATGATATTCCCGCGAATATTATTTATTTGCTGTCGGTGTGCATCCGTCAGTCTTTGCACGGCAACAGGCTGGAGGAGGATAGCGGAGAGCGTTATTAATTTTTCGCCGGACCGTTCTGACATCGCCCTGATAGCATCAGGGAAGTACCCAGGCGCACCGGCCATCACGCTGTTTATAATCAGGAAAAAATAGTCCATCGCGCACTCCCTCTCTTGAACGGGTTTTAGTACGGATTACTTCTATTAAATTACTTTAATATATAGCCTGGCAATAACGTTGTATTGCTATTATCAGCACAGTACGACACTGATTAACAAGAATTAACTATCGGGAAGAAGATCCAGATTCAGAAAATCACAATGTACTGCCTGTTTTGATGTCAGAGACAAACAGCCACCAGGTTCGACGGCACAAGCGAATGACCGTCGAACCGGTGCGGAAAGCAGGTTATGAGGGAACCGAGCCTTCTTGCGCCGTCTGTTTTGCCAAAGTACGCGCCAGAATCGAGGAATATAACGGTTTCCCACCAAGAAATTGTGCGAGTAACGTCGCACCGAGGCAGGTAATAATCATCGGCAGTATGAGCTGATAATTATCTGTCATTTCCAGCACCAGGACGATCCCCGTTAGCGGAGCACGAACGGACGCAGCAAACAACGCCCCCATCCCGGCAATGGCAAACGTACCGGCTTGAAGCCCATAGGCCGGGAACAACTCCGCGACACCCACACCATAGGCGGTGCCCAGCACGGTACCTAACGCCAGCATTGGCGCGAAAATTCCGCCAGGCGCCCCGGAGCAAAAACAGAGCAGCGTTGTGAGCAGACGGACCAGAAACATCACGATTAATGCATAAAACGTAAAACCGCCGCTGGCCGCATCGGGGATCAATTCAAAGCCGCCTCCGGCCCCTGGCGCATAAAGCAGCGCAAGGATGCCACATCCGCCGCCTATACATCCCCCTACCACCAGGGTTCGCCATGTTCGCCCGGCATAGATATGCTGAAAACCATCCTGAAAAAGAAAGACGAGACGATTGAATAATACGCCGACGAGGCCAAATAACATCCCCAACACGAGATACAGCCACAGCGTATTGACTGGCGCATTGGATAACTGCCCTACGGCGATGACCGGGCTTTCGCCATTAAATGTGCGAAATACAATGCTTGCCATGATCACGCCAATAAAAACGGCTTTGATGGAGATAAGGTTATAGCGAAATTGCGGCCTCATCTCTTCGAGAATAAAGAGAATACCCGCCAGCGGAGCGTTAAACGCTGCCGCCAGACCGGCAGCCGCCCCCGTTGCCAGCAATGAATGGCGCGCCTCACCATGTTTTATCCGCAACAGGTCAGAGACCATTCGGCCAATATTACCGCCGAGCTGAACGGTCGGCCCTTCTCTACCGAGCACCATGCCTGCGCCGAGCGTTCCCATACCGCCAAAAAACTTCACCGGTATGACACGCCACCAGCGAACAGGGCGTAACTCTTCCAGCGCACCTTCGATTTCAGGGATACCTGAGCCCGACGCCTCAGGCGCAAAACGCCTGACGAGAAAATAGCCCATCACCGCCAGCAGCCCGGAGATAATAAAGGCCATAATCCATAGCGCCCACCCGCTTAAGTCAGCCTGATACAGAAAGCTTGTTCGCCAGTGCTGCACGGCATTGACGGCGCGAAAGAATGCGACGCCAGCAAACCCAACGAGCGTACCAACAATAGCAGCACAAATTAATACGGCGACGGGCGTCCGGTCACGGTACAGCAACGCTTTGAACATGCTCTTGCGTGCCAATTCCGTTTCAGGAACTTGCACATCTGATGAACCAGGAACAATCATTTTTTGCTATGTCATCTACCAACAAGGGAGGAGAGTTTAACGCACCTTATACCGACTAAACAAAAACGATGTCGTTACAGGACGTATCACTTCCCTTAAAACAGGTCCCTTCACGCGGAATAACGCCCTGTCGTGTTGCTGTCAGCCCGCTGTCGTGTGGGTGTCGTGTTGCTCTTATCCGGCCCCTGGCATACTTCTGCCGGGTAAACATGCAGCCAGGAGAATAACCATGACTATTTTCACCATCCTCAGTCATACCCCGCTGTGGGTATGGATACTTTTTGCTTTTCTTATAATGCGGGGTTATGCCGCGCTCTCAGAGCGCGAAATGAATATCAGTCAGTTGTTTATTTTACCGCTACTCTTTCTGATTTGGGGAGTATGGGGTTTAAAGGAAGAATTTAATTTTAATGTTGCTTCATTAGTGGGAATGTTCAGCGGACTTGCGTTGGGTATTGTGGCCGGATGGCGGTTATGGAAAAACCAGCCTCGTTTAAAAAACAAACCGCATAGCGAAAAGATTATTCGCGCGGGCACGCCGCTGACACTGGTTTTTATTATCATGGGCTTTGGCTCGAAATATTGTCTGCTGGTTTGGTTGTCGTTGCATCCGGAGGGACACTATGCAGTCCTGTTCAGTGCCTTGTTCGGCGTTATTACCGGACTCGTTGATGGGTTGTTCTGGGGTGGAACGCTGAATCTGTTTTCCTCGTGGCGCAAAATGTCGCCGCATATACGAGGCGCTTAGGCAGATTCTGCGGCACTCTGGCACACCCTTTTGGCAAATTATGCGGCCTGCTGTAGTAACGCAGGCCCACAGAACATAATTACTCGCCGTTGAGTACCAGCTTATTATAGGCCTCTAATAGTTGCGTCTGAGAAACATAACGGTCGGCCACAAAAGAGATGGCGCCACATTTACCATTGCTAAACGTCACAAAGGTTATCTCTATCGCCAGGCTTTTTACAACCGCGCCGGGATAGATACAATTAATCTTACGTTCATACGGTCTGACGTCGATTAATTCAGCAGGTTTATCTTTGATAAATAAAAGGACTTTCCTCATCTGGCATTCACATTAATTAACAGATACCTGAGTGGAATGTAATTATTACATGACACTGGCTGGCATCTTAATTTCAGGAATAATCTGAGAGCACATAACGCTCATCAAAGCGTCGTGCTTTCCGGATTTATTTTATCCCTCTTCTTACAGCCGAAAAAAACAAAGCATCCTGTGGAGATCAGGCGGCATTAAAAAATAGTCAAACGTCATGCGACCATCGATTAAAGGTAGACATACTTAGTGAATTATTACACCGATAAATTATTTCATTATCAACTATGTCGTTTAAATCACATTGCATCACCCCGGTTAGCGCTTAAATTTAACATTTATGTAGCATTTCATTACCACGCGTAAAAAAACCGGGTATCACCCCGGTTTTCTCTCACAATATAGCCCTACTCGCTCAGGCCTCGGTTTTTCAGCATCGGTTCAATCTGCGGATCATGGCCGCGCCACTGGCGATAAAGTTCAGCTAAATCAGTACTATTGCCACGCGACAAAATCGCTTCGCGGAATCTTTGCCCGTTTTCACGGGATAAACCGCCCTGCTCCACAAACCACTGGAAGCCGTCGTCCGCCAGCATTTGCGTCCACAGATAGGCGTAATAACCCGCTGCGTAACCACCGCCGAAGATATGGGCGAAGTAGCTGCTGCGATAACGGGGCGGTACCGCTGCGATATCAAGCCCTTCGCGGCGAATTGCCTGCGCTTCAAAGGCATCGACATCGTTGACCTGAGTCACGCCATCCAGACTGTGCCAGTTCATGTCCAACAAAGCCGCACTCAGCAACTCCGTCATGTCATAGCCTTTATTGAACTGGGTACTGCGCAACATTTTATTGCGTAGCGCTTCCGGCATTGGCTCACCGGAATGATAATGGCGCGCATAACGCGTGAACACCTCTGGATGGCTGGCCCAGTGCTCGTTAATCTGTGACGGGAACTCAACGAAATCACGCGGCGTATTGGTCCCCGACAGGCTGGCATAGCGCTGGCGGGCGAACAAACCATGCAGCGTATGACCAAACTCGTGAAACAGGGTGATGACATCATCCCACGATAAGAGCGCTGTCTGCCCGGCGGCCGGTTTCTGGTAATTGCAGACATTGTAAATAACCGGTTTAGTGGAAAGCAGTGTCGATTGCTCGATGAAATTCCCCATCCATGCGCCGCCGCTCTTTGAATCGCGGGCAAAGAAATCGCCATAAAACAGCGCCAGCCCTTCATCATTCTGGTCGAATATTTCCCAGACTCGCACATCCGGGTGGTAAACAGGAATATCGGTACGTTCTACGAAACGAATGCCAAAGAGTTGGCTCGCTGCATAGAACACCCCTTCGCTCAGCACCATATTGAGCGCAAAATAAGGGGTTACCTGTGATTCGTCGAGGTCGTATTTCGCGCGTCTTACCTGCTCGGCATACCACGGCCAGTCCCAGGCCTGGGCAGTGAAGCCCCCCTGCTGTTCATCAATGACCTGCTGAATATCGGCCAGTTCACGTTCAGCGCGGGCTCGTGCCGCCGGGGCAATGCCGCGCATAAAATCAAACGCGGCCTGTGGATTGCCTGCCATCTGGTCGGCCATTTTCCAACTGGCGTAATCCGGGAAGCCGAGCAATGACGCCTGTTGCGCCCGTAATTGCGCCAGACGCAATACGATAGCGCACGTGTCATTGGCATCCCCGCGCGACGTACGTGACCAACTGGCAGTAAACAGATTTTCGCGCGTCTGACGGTCCCGCAGTGCGGCCAGCGCCGGTTGCTGTGTGGTGTTTAATAGCGAAAGCAACCAGCGATCGGTCAGCCCTTTTTCTCGCGCCGCATCGGCTGCGGCGGCGATAGCGTCATCGCTCAGTCCGTCGAGTTGATGGAGATAATCCACCACCAGACCACCGGCTTTGTCTGCCGCCAGCAGGCGCTGATTAAACTGGCTGGTGAGGGTCGCCGCCTCGGTATTTAATGCTCTCAGTACCGCTTTATCATCAGCGGAAAGCGTCGCGCCAGCCAGTATAAAGCGCTGATACATCACCTCGACCAGCCGTAAAGACTCATCATCCAGACAGGCTGAGTCCCGATTGCGCCAGACGGATTCAACGCGCGCAAACAGGGCATCATTGAGATAAATATCATTTGCCAGTTGCGCCAGTTCAGCGGAGAACGCTTCGTCGAGTTGCTGTAAAAAATCATTGGTATGCGCGGAGGTCATCGCGAAAAAGACACTGGTTACTCGCGTCAACAGCTCACCGCTGCACTCCAGCGGCAACAGGGTATTATCAAACGTGGCGGGAGCCGGGTTTTGCGCAATGGCGGACACCTCGGCGCGTTTTTCCTCAACCCCACGGTCGAATGCGGGGCGATAGTGATCCTGATGGATAAGATCGAAGCGCGGTGCCTGATACGGCAGCGTGCTGACATCGAAGAAAGGATTCGTTACCGACATAATTTACTCCTGAATGCGGTTAGTTACCCCAGACCAGACATCCATGGTATTGGCTGTGATGATCTATCAGTAGCACAAAGTGAAGATTTTTTGCCAGGCTTAACTTAGGTTACCGCCACCGAGCGGTGCGTGCTATGGTAATACACCACAAAAAGCGTTGAGGAACAGCAAGATGATAATTTTGGTTACCGGGGCAACAGCGGGTTTTGGTGAGAGTATCACACGTCGTTTTATTGAAAATGGACACAAAGTCATTGCAACAGGCCGCCGTCAGGAGCGCCTGCAAGAGCTGAAAGACGAACTGGGCGACGATCTGTTTACGGCGCAAGTTGATGTGCGTAACCGCGCAGCCATTGAAGAGATGCTGGCAAATTTGCCTGCTGAATGGAAAGAGATTGACGTGCTGGTGAATAACGCCGGGTTAGCCCTGGGACTCGAACCTGCGCATAAAGCCAATGTGGACGACTGGGAAACTATGATCGACACCAACAACAAAGGCCTGGTCTATATGACCCGGGCCGTGCTGCCGGGTATGGTTGAGCGCAATCGCGGTCATATCATCAACATCGGTTCGACCGCGGGGAACTGGCCGTATGCCGGTGGTAACGTCTATGGTGCCACCAAAGCGTTTGTGCGTCAGTTCAGTCTGAACCTGCGCACCGACCTTAACGGCACCGCCGTTCGCGTAACCAATATCGAGCCGGGCCTGGTGGGCGGTACGGAGTTCTCGAATGTGCGTTTTAAAGGCGATGACGCGAAAGCCGAAAAAACCTATGAAAATACCAACGCCCTGACACCGGAAGATGTGACCGAGGCGGTCTGGTGGGTGGCGACGCTGCCAAAACACGTCAATATCAATACCCTGGAGATGATGCCAGTAAGCCAGACCTATGCGGGTCTGAGCGTACATCGCGCAGGCTAATTTTCCCGCCCCGGCCTGCGGGTGTACGGTCCGGAGACATAGTGAACGCTTGTTCGGGGACATGGTAGACACTTACAACTGAGGCATAAGAACCCGTTTATGGAGTCACTTATGCCCTGGGATGCGAGAGATACCATGTCATTACGTTCTGAGTTTGTACTGTTCGCCTCGCAGGACGGGGCGAACCTCCGGGCACTCTGCCGTCATTTCAACATTTCGACTTCCACCGGCTACAAGTGGCTTCGCCGGTGGACTGAGGACGGTGCAGCCGGTCTTGCCGACCGTTCACGGGCGCCTCTCCATTCGCCCCGGCGAACCGATGACAGCATTACGGACCTGTTGCGCATGGCCCACTGTGCCCATGACCGCTGGGGCGCCCGCAAGATTAAGCGCTGGCTTGAGGACCGCGGACACGTGCTGCCCGCGTTCAGCACCGTGCACAACCTGATGGCCCGCCACGGCCTGCTGCCGGGAGGTCCCCCCGGTATTCCCGCCACCGGGCGCTTCGAACACAGCGCCCCCAACCAGCTCTGGCAGATGGATTTTAAAGGCCATTTTCCTTTTGCCGGTGGACGCTGCCACCCGCTCACCCTGCTGGATGACCATTCCCGGTTCTCACTCTGCCTCGCGCACTGCCCTGATGAACAGCTCACAACCGTCCGGCAACAGCTGATGAGGGTGTTTGAACGTTACGGTCTGCCGGAGCGGATGACGATGGATAACGGCGCGCCCTGGGGCGACACAACAGGAAGCTGGACCGCGCTGGAGCTGTGGCTGATGCGCCAGGGTATCCGGGTGGGGCATTCACGCCCTCACCATCCACAGACGCAGGGTAAGCTGGAACGTTTTCACCGCAGCCTGAAGGCCGAAGTGCTGCAGGGCCGGTGGTTCACGGACGGCAGCCAGTTACAGCAGGTGTTCGATGACTGGCGCGCGGTCTACAACCTGGAGCGTCCGCACGAAGCGCTGAACATGGCGGTTCCGGCATCACGCTATCAGCCGTCATCAAGGCAGTACAACGGGGCGGTGCAGGCCCCGGAATACGATGAAGGGGTGCAGGTGAGGAAGGTGGATATGAACGGGAAGCTGAGCATAAAAGGGGTGAGTCTGAGCGCGGGGAAAGCATTCAGGGGCGAGTATGTGGGCCTGCGGGAAACGGCAGAGGATGGGTGTTATGAGGTGTGGTGGTACAGCACGAAAGTGGGGATGATCGACCTGAAAAAGAGGTCGATCATCATGGGTAAAGGGTGTTAAAAAGTGTTCACCATGTCTCCGAACACCTGTCTACCATGTCTCCGGACCGTACAGCGGGCCGGGTATGGGAACGGCGTCTATTTAATGGTATGGTAGATGGGTTAACCTCTTAAAAAGTAAGTGCGAATGATCGTTGAAACCCAGCTCAACCCGACGCAACCCGTCAACCAGCAAATTTACCGTATTCTCCGTCGGGATATTGTTCATTGCCTGATTCCGCCAGGAACCCCGCTTTCTGAAAAAGAAGTGTCGATCCGTTTTGACGTTTCACGTCAGCCCGTGCGTGAAGCCTTTATCAAGCTGGCGGAAAACGGTCTGATTCAAATCCGCCCCCAGCGCGGCAGCTATGTGAATAAAATCTCCCTGGCTCAGGTCCGTAACGGCTGCTTCGTGCGCCAGGCCATTGAGTGTGCGGTCGCCCGTCGTGCCGCCGGGATGATGACGGACAGCTATTGTTATCAGCTTGAGCAGAATCTCAATCAGCAACGCACTGCCATTGAGCGCAAGCAGTTGAATGATTTTTTCCAGTTGGATGATGAGTTTCACCAGAAGCTCGCGCAGATTGCCGACTGTCAGCTTGCCTGGGATACCATTGAAAACCTCAAAGCGACCATGGACCGTGTGCGCTATATGAGTCTTGACCACGTATCGCCTCCGGAAATGCTGCTGCGCCAGCATCAGGATATTTTTGATGCGCTGGAAAAAAGAGACGCCGATGCGGTGGATCAAGCGATGACCCACCATCTGCAGGAAATCAGCGGTTCTGTGAAACTCATCAGCCAGGAAAATCGCGACTGGTTTAGCGAAGAGTAATTCCCCTCTCCTGTTTTGTTTTTAAAACGTCGTGCTGTTTTTGTGCACTAAAAAGTGTGACGTTGATCAAAAACAAAAAATCATCTTAGCAAAAGCGTTTTCATAAGGCGTCCGTGACGGGGACGCCTTATGCCCCGGCATGTTTTGCGGATGATAAAAGGAGAAACCACCATGATGACTTATGATCGTAACCGTAATGCAATCACCACCGGCAGCCGCGTCATGATTAATGGCACAGGTCGTACCGGGAAAATTATCGCTATCCATGCCAATGGAATGACGCCAGCTCAGCTGCGTCGTAGCAAAACGGTAGAAGTGGAAGGTTGTGAAGGCCAGTTTGAACCTGTTGAACTGATTCGCCTTGGCCTGCACTAATGGTGTGATGCCGCCTGAGGGCGGCATTTAGATCAGAATTTCGCCGCGTACTGTGCAACCGTGGCTTTCGCCCCGTTCGCCAGCAATGCCTGATAGGCACGCGTTACCTGTTCAACAAAGATCACATCTTTCGGCAACTCAGTGCCAAAAATCGCCTCAATACCCAGCAATGCGTTAACGCGTGCTTCCCCTTCTGCACTGCCTGCTACAGCCTGCTGAATTACAGCCAGCAGCGGATCGCTCACTTCAATCGCATTGCCCTGCTCATCAACGCCGCCCACATAGCGCATCCAGCCTGCAATCCCCAGCGCCAGCAGATCAAAGGCATGCTGATGGACACGGTGCCAGCGCACGGAATCCAGCATACGCTGAGGCAGTTTCTGGCTGCCATCCATCGCAATCTGCCAGGTACGGTGACGCAGCGCCGGGTTGCTGTAACGCGCAATCAGCAAGTCCGCGTAATGTGCCAGATCGACCCCTTTCACTTTCAGTGTCGGTGCCTGCTCCTGCAACATCAGGGCATGGGCAGCGCGACGATAGTTATCGTCCTCCATGCACTCATTGATGTGCTGGTATCCGGCCAGATAGCCCAGATAGGCGAGGAAAGAGTGACTGCCGTTGAGCATACGCAGTTTCATCTCTTCAAATGGCACCACGTCAGCGACGAGTTCGGCCCCGGCTTTTTCCCATTCCGGGCGACCTGCCACAAAGTTATCTTCGATAACCCACTGACGGAACGGTTCACAGGCCACACCCGCCGGGTCGCGCACACCGGTCAGTTGTTCAATTTTATCCAGCGTATCCGCCGTCACGGCAGGAACAATACGGTCAACCATTGTTGACGGGAAGGTCACGTTCGCGTCAATCCAGTCGGCCAGTTCTGCATTAACCGCACGGGCATAAGCGCAAATAACGTTACGTGTGACATGGCCGTTTTCCGGCATGTTGTCGCAGGACATCACAGTGAAGGCCGCCAGCCCTTTAGCTTTACGACGCGCCAGCGCTTCAACAATCACCCCGGCGGCAGATTTCGGCTGCTGCGGATTTTGTAAATCGGCGGCAATAAACGGGTGATCGAGCATCAATTGCCCGGTAGCCGGAGAGTGGCAATAGCCTTTTTCCGTAATCGTCAGTGACACAATCGCCACCTGCGGTTCGCACATCGCCGCAAGAACCGCTTCCAGACCATCAACCCCGGCATGCAGTGCTCGTTTGGCGACACCGACAACACGCGCAGTCCACGCATCAGCAGACATTTCCGCCACGGTATAGAGATTATCCTGCGCTTTCAGATCAGCAATTTGTTGTTCGCCGCCAATCAGATTGACCTCACAGTAGCCCCAGTCGCTGCCATGCTCTGTTGCCAGAATGTCAGCATAGACAGATTGATGTGCGCGATGGAACGCACCGAATCCCAGATGCACAATGCGCGGGACAAGACGTTGACGGTCGTATGCCGGAACAACGGCATTCGCCTTTAACAGCTGATTTTCCATGGTTTTACTCATTTGATAGTTAAAAATCGCTTCATTGCGGTGAGTGACATCATCATGCTGTAAACCATCTCATTTGATTGGTATGACATCTTTGATTCAAGTCAACTACCATACAAGAAGGATGAGGTTTTGTAGTTTGTTTTACTGAATTCATCCCCCTCCCAGAGAGGGGCAAGAAAAGAGCCGTAAGTCTGGTTTGTATTATCAGTGTTGTCCCCACTGTTGGTATTCCCCCTGGCGTCGGCGCGGCGCGGTTTCAGGCATCAGCGCCAGGCCAATTACCGAAATCACACCTAATACGATGACATACGCCGCCATACCGTAATAATGCCCACCGGTCATTTGCAGGATTTTCACCGCCACCAGTCCCAGAACACCGCTACCGATCAGCGAGCCGACCTGCCAGATCAGGGCGATACCGCTGCAACGGATATGCGTCGGGAATAATTCCGGGAAGAATGATGCCTGGGGTGCGTAACACATGCTGTGGCCAAAGGTAATAACCATGACCATCGCAATCTGCGTCAGCCAGTAACTGTCCTGATTGATGGCGAGGAAGAACGGAATAATGGCAAGCACCTGCAATAAAGCCCCGGCGATATAAACCGGTTTACGGCCAATTTTGTCGCTTAATGCCCCCATCGCCGGGATGGCAATAATTTCCAACAGTACGGCGACGATCATGGCATCCATCAGGATATTGGCGCTTAAGTTATTCGCTTTACCGTATGCCAGCACAATCACGGTAAACATGGCGAAGGTACAGGCTTCGATTAATTTCGCGCACACCCCTTTCACCACAATCCCCGGATAATCACGGATAACCTCGACAACCGGGCGGGATTCAACCGCTTTGGTTTCGCGGATTTTGGCAAACACCGGCGACTCATCAATACGTAAGCGAATAAACAGGCCAACGATGACCAACAGTGCGCTCAGCAGAAAGGGAATACGCCAGCCGTAATCCATCATCGCCTCTGGCGAGAGAACGCCATTGAGTAAGGCAAAGAGGGCCATTGGCAACAGGAAGCCAGCCGGTGCACCAATTTGTACCCAGCTCGCAAAGAAGCCCCTGCGCGCTGGCACAGAGTATTCGGCGGTCATTAATACCGCCCCTGCCTGCTCACCTCCGACGCCAAAACCTTGTAAGACGCGGATCAGAATGAGTAATACCGGCGCCCAGATACCGATTTTTTCATAGGTTGGTAATAAGCCGATGCAGAACGTTCCCAGCCCGACGATTAAGATTGTGATAACCAGTGCTTTTTTACGCCCGACTTTATCGCCGATATGACCAAAGACAATGCCGCCTAACGGACGGGCTAAAAAGCCCACAGCATAGGTGGCAAATGCGGCCAGGGTACTGATAAGAGGATCGGAACTGGGGAAAAAAAGGTGACCAAAAAACAGAACAGCGGCCGTACCGTAAGCGAAGAAATCATAATATTCCGCCGCGGTACCGATGGCCGACGCGGTGGCGACACGTTTGATAACAGGTGTGTTATCTGTTGCGTTTTTGATATCCACTGAACTTACCATAATCGTATTCCCGAGTAAGAAACTTGTTTTTTGGGCAACGTCCTTATCAACGTGTTAACTACCAGTTCCACAACGTGCCATCTTCCAGCCGGGCGACCGGCAGACACGCTGGATCGTAGGGGTATTTTGCCGCCAGTTTTTCGTCAAACTCGATGCCCAGGCCTGGTTTCTCGCCTGGATGCATATAGCCGTTATCAAAGCGCCAGCTATGTGGGAAAACTTCGAGCATTTGCTCTGAATATCCCATGTACTCCTGGACACCGAAATTCGGTACCCACAGGTCAAAATGCAGCGCCGCAGCATGGCAGATCGGCGAGAGATCGGACGGACCGTGCGAACCGGTACGGACCTGGTAGAGTGAAGCGAAGTCAGCGATACGGCGCATACCCGTTATCCCACCCGCATGGGTAATCGTGGTACGGATATAGTCGATAAGCTGCTCTTCAATAAGTTGCTTGCAGTCCCAGATACTGTTAAACACCTCACCCACCGCAATCGGCGTGACGGTATGCTGGCGAATCAGGCGGAAGCACGCCTGGTTTTCAGCCGGCGTCGGGTCCTCCATCCAGAACATGCGGAACGCTTCAATGCTTTTACCAAAGCGCGCGGCCTCAATTGGCGTCAGACGGTGATGCATGTCATGCAGCAGATGTTCGTGGAAACCGAATTTGCTGCGCACGGCGTCGAACAGTTTGGGGGTAAAATCGAGGTATTTCTCGGTGGACCACAGTTGCTCTTCCGGCCACACCCCTTTGGTTGCCGGTTCGTAGGCGAGCCCTTTACCTTTCGCCATACCGTAGGTGGTTTTCATTCCCGGTACGCCGCACTGCACGCGAATCGCTTTAAAGCCCATCTCTTTGTGCCGCGCGTAATCTTCCAGCACATCATCAATGGTGTGACCCGTTGTGTGGCAGTAGACCATCACCCCATCGCGGGAAGCGCCGCCCAACAACTGATACAACGGCATGTTGGCGGCTTTAGCCTTGATGTCCCACAACGCCATGTCTATCGCGGATATCGCCGACATCGTGACCGGACCACGGCGCCAGTACGCGCCTTTATAGAAAAACTGCCAGATATCTTCAATGCGGTGTGCATCGCGCCCGATTAACTGTGGGCAAAGATGGTCTTTCAGGTATGAGGCCACGGAGAGTTCGCGACCATTGAGGGTGGCATCGCCGAGTCCAACAATGCCTTCATCGGTGGTGATTTTTAATGTAACGAAGTTACGCCCCGGACAGGTGACAAAAACCTCGGCCCCAACAATCTTCATTTTTCGTTCCTTACACCTTCACTGTGATGCAAGAAATTTATCTTTACGCATACTACCATACAAGTATAAAAGACAAGAAACCGATCCGTGATCACAAAAAAAGCGCCTGGATTTTACGCGCATCAAACGACACAAGGCCGCGCCAGCTCTCACTGGTGCGGCCCTGGCAACCCTTAACCCCGGTACATGTCTCTTAACGACATGACGTTTTGTCTGTCGCCGCCTAAGCGGCAACTATGACTACCGGGCAGGCACATTAATTCGTCTGATGAATAGAACTAACCGCCCGATTCCGCCCCTGCACTTCGGCAGCATCTTCCAGGATGCTAAGATCGCGGTCTTTGACTTCTGGCATCAGAATCGCCGACACCAGGCCAATCAGTGAATAGACAATGACCATCGCCAGAATCGGCAGCCAGGAACCGGTCATGTTGCAGAAGATCCCCGCCAGAACCGGGCCAAAGCCTACGGCCACCAGACCACCCGCCTCTTTGGATATCGCCATCCGGGTAAAGCGATTACGCGAACCGAAGATTTCAGCCATGGTGATATTTTCCAGCGCGAACAGCCCCAGTACGGCAAAGTTATGAATAACAATCAACGCCGTCATGATAACGCCCGGACTGTAGCTCTTATCCACGACAATCGACAGCATCGGGTACGCCAGAATGATCGCCGAGATATTCAACAGAATGTAAGGCAAACGGCGACCAAATTTGTCCGACAGCCAGCCCAGCAACGGAATGGTGACAAAACCAATGATGGAGCTAATCATCAACGCATCCGTAGGGATAGATTTATTGAACATCAGCGTCTGCACCAGATACCCGGCAAGGAAAGTTTGAATCAGACCCGAGTTACCAGCCTGGCCGAAACGTAAGCCGGTCGCCAGCCAAAACGATTTGCTCGTAAACATCGCCCCCAGCGAACTTTCTGATGACTTACTCTGTGCTGGTGCGTGTTCGCCTTCGTTAACTTTCTCAAATACCGGGCTTTCTTTGAGGTTCATTCGCAGCCAGATAGCAAAGATCATGACCACAACACTCGCCAGGAACGGAATACGCCATCCCCATGCCAGCAGTTCTTCTCTGTCGAGAGCAAAGAACATCACCGCCCAGATAGCCGTTGCGCTCAGCGTACCGCAGTTAGTCCCCATCGCCACCAGCGAAGAGATAATGCCCCGCTTCCCTTTGGGCGCATATTCCGCCAGCATGGTCCCCGCTCCGGAAATTTCCGCACCGGCACCCAGCCCCTGAATAATACGTAACGTCACCAGCAACACCGGGGCAAATATGCCAATTTGCGCATAGGTTGGCAGTACGCCAATTAATGTCGTGCATATCCCCATCATGGTGATGGTAATAAACAGCACTTTTTTGCGACCAATACTGTCGCCCATTTTGCCGAAAATAAACGCACCGACAATACGTGCGATATAGCCTGCACCGTATGTCCCCATCGCAAGAATAAGCGCCATCGCTGCGGATTGTTCAGGGAAGAATATTTCATGAAAAACCAGTGCTGCGCCTAATGAATAGAGCTGGAAATCCATAAATTCCAGCGCGGTGCCCAGCCAGCCGGATACTGCCGCTCTTACCAGGTCTTTTGTGCTTCGCTCATGTGTTGTTTCTGTCATAATGGCTATCTCTAAGAGGTAGATGCGTATACGCCTAATCCTTCAGGCTGCCTCTTTATTGGCTGCGCTCATTTATCCCAGTTACGTGCAACGCTTATGCGCCTGAGATGTCATTTATTTGCCGCCTCGATGCAACATGAATGATTTTGCGTAGATAAAAATGTCTTTATTGTTCATCGGAAAAAGTCAGTAACACCTTGCAGCACTTACGCTGGTCCTTCTCAAATACTTCTATTGCGTCGATAACGTGCTGATAATCAAAAGCATGGGTAATCAGTTTATCCGGGTCGATTAATCCTTTTTGCAACCACTCGATAACCGTGGGGAATTTATTCGCGTTCAGGCGAGAAGAATAAATAGAGAGCTCTTTACCCGTAATACCCTGCTGAATAATCTGGCAAGGATCGCTGGAGAAGCCCATCAGAACAATGCGCGCCGCCGGTGAAGCCAGACCAATGGCCTCCTGTAGAATTGATGGGTGGCAGGCAGCATCAACAATCAGCGTGGGTTTAAGCGCCTTCTCCGCTAAAAAGTCTTGCAGGGATTGTTGCCCGTTATTAATTACCCAGTCGGCACCGCAGTTTTTTGCCATGGCAAGACGTTCATCGATACGGTCAGCCACAATAATTTGCTTGACGTTATAAACGCCTTTCAGCGCCTGAACGGTTGTTAGCCCCATTGGACCTGCACCGTAAATTAGCGCAACGTCATTTTCTCTGGGGGCGGCCTGACTGGTGACATTCGCAGCGATGGTGAATGGCTCAATCATCACGGCATGTTTATCGGAGATGGCATCCGGAATAGTGAACGCATTTTTAGCCGGTACCGTCGCATATTGGCTAAACCCACCATCGCGATGCACACCTAATACGACCAGTGAAGTACAAACATTCGGTTTACCAATTGAACAGGGATAACACTCACCGCAACTAATAACCGGATCAACCGAAACACGCTCACCGATACGTTTTTTATCAATCCCTTCACCCACCGCGTCGATGATACCGAAGAACTCATGACCAATAACGCGCGGGTATTTTGCAAAGGGATTATGGCCACGATAAATATGACTGTCTGAACCACAAATTCCGGCGAGTTTCACCTTTACCCTGACTTCGCCTGCTGCGGGTACAGGCAATGGACGCTGTTCAATGACCAGGTTATTTGGCTCTCTGATAACCACACTTTTCATACGTAAATTCCTTACATCCTTTATTGCGATGAGGCGAATTTACGCAACTGAACTACTACCATACAAGTATAACGATCAAAAAAGCTGCGAGCGATCACAAAAAACGGGCGCTTACGCGCGCCCCCACCCGGCAACGATAATCAGCATACCGCAAAGTGCGATGGCGGCTCCCGTCCAGTCATACAGGCTGAGTTTCACACCTTCCACCACCCTCAGCCATAATAAAGCCGTGCAGACGTACACCCCGCCATAAGCGGCATAGACTCTCCCGCTGGCGGCAGGATGCAGGGTAAGCAGCCAGACAAAAAGCGCCAGCGCTAGCGCAGCCGGGAGCAGCAACAGCGGCGTAGCGCCCCGTTTCAGCCACAGCCACGGTAAAAAGCAGCCGACGATCTCACATAAGGCGGTCAGGAAAAATAGCAGGGTTGTTTTGATCATCTCTCGCGTTTTCATTGTGTCGTGGTTGAACTATCTTAACGGATAACCCACTAATATGTGGACACCCGGCAGGGTATCCGCTCAGGGATGAATCGAGTAGAATTGCTCTGTAGCTTTTAGATCCCCTCAAGAAGGAAATTGCAATGAACATTTCACTTAGCAAACGCCTGTGCCTGACGGCAATGCTGACGCTGGGTGCCATCGTGTACACCGCCAGTGCCCCAGCGCAGACCAATAAGTTAGTGATTGAATCCGGCGACAGCGCGCAAAGCCGCCAGCAAGCAGCCATGGAAAAAGAACAGTGGGATGACACCCGTTCGCTGCGCCACAAAGTTAACAAACGTGTGGAAAAAGAGTGGGATAAAACTGACGTCGCCTTTGACGCACAGGATAATTGCCACAAAAGCGCCAACGTCAACGCATACTGGGAACCCAACACCCTGCGTTGCCTTGACCGCCGTACCGGTCGTCAGATTACGCCATAACCCCTTTCGTACTACGGGCGTTTCCCCACGCCCGTCTTCGCTGTCGTCAAAAAGGATGTCCTATGACCGACGTTGCCCATGTCAAACTTCGCCCGCTCGAACGTGAAGATCTGCGTTTTGTGCATCAACTGGATAACAACGCCAGCGTCATGCGTTACTGGTTCGAAGAACCGTATGAAGCCTTTGTCGAGCTGTCAGATTTATATGACAAGCATATTCACGATCAGAGCGAACGCCGTTTTGTGGTGGAATGTGATGGGGACAAAGCCGGACTGGTCGAGCTAGTTGAGATTAACCACGTCCACCGTCGGGCCGAGTTCCAGATAATCATCTCGCCAGAGCATCAGGGAAAAGGTCTCGCCACCCGCGCGGCAAAGCTGGCGATGGATTACGGCTTTACGGTGTTAAATCTCTATAAGCTCTATCTGATCGTGGATAAAGAGAATGAGAAAGCCATCCATATCTACCGTAAACTCGGGTTTATGGTGGAAGGCGAATTGATTCACGAATTTTTTATTAACGGCGAGTACCGTAATACTATTCGCATGTGTATTTTCCAGCAGCAATACCTGGAAAACCATAAAAGCAGCGGCGGGACATTGCTGAAACCCACCGCACAGTAAGCGCGGTGGTGAATGCCATCAATAGTATTCGATGGTGTTCTTAATGCTGTATTTCTTCGCAACAGAAGGCGTCACGCTCGTATCGACAATCTCCAGTTGGCAGGCCACCGGGTTATCATGCTTGTCGTACTCGCAGGTCTGTTTGACATTACCCAGTGGTTTATCATTCAGCGTGCTGACCGACGTATAATCGAGCTTCTTACCTTTTATATTCGATGGGGTCGAGACAACGGACAGATGCATATCTTTCGAGGTTGTTGATTTGCCCAGTGGATAGCCTTCGTCATCGTAACGGTAGTTGACTTCGACATCTTTACCACGCGCGGAAGAGATAAAGCCGCGCTCATCGGTATCCCACGTCAACCCCGCGCTGGGAAATTCCGCCAACTGACATTTCCCCTGTAGACGAAGACGTTTTTCCTGGGTGTCCGCATCAAGGTAATAGTTGGCGTCCAGTACCAGTGAAACCCCAGTGTTGTTTTCAAGGTCATGCAGTTCCAGTGAATCGAAACACCCTTCTTTGGACATCGTGCCGCTGACGCGCTTCGATACCTCACCTTTTTCATTCAGTAATGTCTGGCTGAAATCTTTTACTGGACCGCGCAGTGGGTCAAAGTCGAATTCATTCGAAAAACTCGCCATCTCCGGCGTAAAAGATACAGGTCCTTTGTTGTCATCACACCCCGCCAGAATGGCCATCAGCGCGATGAGTATCATTTGTTTTTTCAATAGGTTCACCCAAATATCACAATGCGTTGCGCTTATCTTAGCAAATCTTGTAATTATTCGGGCAGAGACAATATCATTTCATCACATAAAGAGCGATTTCGCGCCCGTAAGGTTCCAGGCAACACCACAGACGGCCAGTAACAATAAAAAGAGCGCCGCACAGGCGGCAAAACGTCGACTTTGCGTGACAGGGAGAAAACGTTTGATAGCGACGATATAGCCCGCCATGACAGCAAAATCGAACACGATCCACAGCAGGCAAAGCGTGGTAATGCTGGTGGTAAAATCGCGGCTAATGGCAATGAACTGCGGGAAAAATGAGACAAAAAAGAGAATATCTTTTGGATTGGAAATACCGGTGAAAAATCCGCGCATAAACCCACCTGCCAGCACAGCCTTCTCCCCTTCCTGCACTGATCTTTGCGCCCAAAGCTCGCGCAATGACTGCATCGCCCCCCAGCCAATAAACACAGAACCGCCGATACCCAGCAGCGCCAGATACCCTTTGTCCAGCGATACCGCCCCGGCGATAGCGAGTACGGCCAGGGTTATCAATACCAGCGAGGCGAGATTTGTTCCCAGAAGGGTTAGAAACGCCCTGGCATACCCCACGCGCGCCGCCGTCCCGGTCACTAACAGCACAACGGGACCAGGTGTTAAGAGTAAAAAAAGCACTGCGATAACATACGCGCTCAGGAGCGCAAGATTTAATTCAGCCATAACGCGTTTCCCCCTATTTTATCGTTCAGGGTAAAGGCGTACGAACCGGATGAAAAACGAGTTAAACTGGTTTCAATCGTGAGTAAAACTCAATGTAAATAAATCGCAATGAAACAAAATATCCCTCATCTCTATGCCTTACGCGCCTTTACCGTAGCGGCACAATCCAGCTCATTCAGCCAGGCCGCCGAATTACTCAATGTGACCCCAGGCGCAGTCAGTCGCCATATCCGCACGCTGGAAGAGCACTTCGCTTGCCAGCTTTTTGAGCGTAATGGGCCGAAGGTGATGCTTACTGATGCCGGGCGCATGCTGGCGGTACAGTTACAACAAGGGTTTTCACAACTGGAGAATGCCTGTCGGCAACTGCGCAGTACCCATGTGCAGTTGCGGCTCAAGGCTCCTTCCACGCTGACGATGCGCTGGCTACTGGATGTGATGGCAGATTTCCGGGCGCAACACGAGACGCCGGAAGTCGAGGTGTCCAGCATCTGGATGGATATCGACAACGTCGATTTCACCAAAGAGCCTTTCGATTGCGCCATCCTGCTTGGCAATGGACATTTCGGTGCGGGAACGCGCTGTTTGCGGCTGTTTGATGAATGGCTGCTCCCCCTTTGCGCTCCTGATTTGCTTGATAAGGCGCGTGATAATCTGGCGGCCTGCGAGCTTATCCACCCCTCACGCGATCGCCGGGACTGGCGACGCTGGCTGAACAGTAGCGGCTTGTATAGCGGGTTGAGTCTGGCAGGCGGCAAAGTATTTGATACCCTCGAACAGGGCATGCTGGCAGCGATGGGAGGACATGGTGTTACGATTGGCGATCTTCTGCTCAGCCAGAGCGCGATGGATCAGCATCTGCTGGTCGCGCCGTTCCCGCTGGCGATCGGTACCGGCGAGGGCTATTACCTGGTCTGGCCTGTCGATTCGGCACGGCAGAATAATATCGACAAACTTGCCCTTTTTTTGCAGAAAAATATCCCTCGCTATGTACATAACGATATAACGATACAAAACTAAGATAATGCGCATTCCTGTTTTGCGCAGATTTCGCTTAGCCTTACTTCTCAGTGCTACGCATTGAGTATTATTAATTAATAAGGAGTCGCAAATGAAACATTCACTCTGGTTAGGTGCACTTTTGTTCATCGGTTCGGCATCTGCTTATGCCGCACCGGATTCCTGTGAAAGAGTAAAAAACGATATACAACAACGCATTATAAATAACGGCGTACCAGAATCAGACTTTACGCTTACCATCGAACCCAACGATCAAAATAGCGCGTCGGGTGCCCAGGTTGTGGGCCATTGTAGTAACGATAACTGGAAAATCCTTTATACCCGCACCCGTGGTAGCGCGAATTCACAATCGGGGGAAATAACGCCGCAAGAGAGTGGCAAACCCGCCGCACAATAACTTCATTTCCCTACAAAAATAATGGGGATTGGCCCTCTTCTTGATCCCCATTAAGATCCCCCTGGCTCTTATTAAGTAGCATCACTCCCATAGTTAGCCTGCTCGTAATTTCGACGGGTAATATTTTTCTATTATAAGCTATAATGGAGTGAGCTATGTCCATTGTTGAGAGTGGTGGCGGGATCAGCCGCCGAACACTCGTGAAATCAACTGCGCTGGGTTCGCTGGCGCTGGCGGCAGGCAGTTTTTCGCTGCCTTTTGGCATGCGGACCGCTGCTGCTGCGGTTCAAAGCGCCCTGCAACCCGCAGAGGATAAAATCGTATGGGGCGCATGCTCCGTCAACTGCGGTAGTCGCTGTGCGTTGCGTTCACACGTACGCGATAACGAGGTCTACTGGGTCGAGACAGATAATACCGGGGAGGATGTTTACGGTAATCATCAGGTTCGTGCCTGCCTGCGCGGACGTTCAATCCGTCGTCGTATCAACCATCCGGATCGCCTGAACTACCCCATGAAACGCGTGGGTAAACGTGGCGAAGGGAAATTCGAACGTATCTCCTGGGATGAAGCACTTGATACCATCGCAGGCAGCCTGAAAGGGATTGTGGAAAAATACGGTAACGAGGCGGTGTACATTAACTACTCCTCCGGTATCGTCGGCGGCAACATCACCCGTTCTTCCCCTTCTGCCTCTATCATTGCCCGCCTGATGGCCATTTACGGCGGCTTCCTCGGCCAGTACGGCACTTACAGTACGGCGCAGATCGCCTATGCGATGCCTTACACCTACGGCTCAAACGAAGGCAACAGTACGTCAGACATCGAAAACACCAAACTGGTAGTGATGTTTGGCAACAATCCGGCTGAAACCCGTATGAGCGGTGGCGGGATTACTTATTTTCTTGAACAGGCGCGCGAACGCTCCAATGCGCGCATGATCGTTATCGACCCGCGTTATACCGATACCGCTGCCGGGCGCGAAGATGAGTGGATCCCCATACGTCCGGGCACCGATGCCGCACTGGTTGCCGGTATCGCCTGGGTATTGATTAACGAAAACATGGTCGATCAGCCATTCCTGGACAAGTACTGCGTCGGGTATGACGAGAAAACCCTGCCAGAAGGCGCACCAGCCAATGGTCATTACAAAGCCTATATTCTGGGCCAGGGCGACGACGGCATTGCCAAAACGCCGCAATGGGCTTCTGCGGTGACCGGCATCCCGGTCGACCGCATTGTGAAACTGGCGCGTGAGATTGGTCAAACCAAACCCGCCTATATTTGCCAGGGCTGGGGTCCGCAGCGTCAGGCAAATGGCGAATTAACCGCCCGCGCTATCGCGATGCTGCCCATTCTGACCGGTAACGTTGGTATCAACGGCGGGAACAGCGGCGCGCGTGAGTCCACCTATACCATTACCATTGAACGCATGCCGATGCCGGAAAACCCGGTAAAAACCAAAATTTCCTGTTTTAGCTGGACCGATGCCATTGAGCGCGGCGCAGAGATGACCGCCCTGCGTGACGGTGTTCAGGGTAAAGACAAACTCGATGTCCCGATCAAATTTATCTGGAACTATGCCGGTAACACCATCACCAATCAGCATGGCGACATCAACCATACCCATGACGTTTTACAGGACGACAAGAAATGCGAAATGATTGTCGTCATTGAGAATTTCATGACCTCATCGGCGATGTACGCGGATATCCTGCTGCCCGATTTAATGACCGTTGAGCAGGAAGATATCATCCCGAATGATTACGCCGGGAACATGGGTTATCTGATCTTTATCCAGCCGGTTACCGCACCGAAATTTGAGCGTAAGCCGATTTACTGGATAACCAGCGAAATCGCCAGACGCCTGGGGCCGGATATTTACCAGAAATTCACCGAAGGGCGTACACAGGAAGAGTGGCTTAAGTACCTTTACGCCAAAATGCTGGCAAAAGATCCCCAACTGCCGTCCTATGAGGATCTGAAAAAAATGGGGATTTACAAGCGTAAAGACCCCGCCGGGCACTATGTGGCCTATAAAAAATTCCGCGACGATCCGCAGGCTAATCCGCTGAAAACGCCCTCTGGCAAAATTGAAATCTACTCCAGCAGCCTGGCCAGGATTGCCAATACCTGGGAGATTCCAGCAGGGGAAGTGATCAGTCCGTTACCGGTTTATGCCTCGACGCCAGAAGGCTGGGACGACCCGGCGCGTAGTAGATATCCGCTACAGATGTTCGGTTTCCATTATAAATCCCGTACCCACTCCAGCTACGGCAATATCGATATCCTCGAGTCTGCCTGCCGCCAGGAGGTGTGGATTAACCCGATTGATGCGCAAAAACGCGGCATCGTCAGTGGGGATATGGTGAGAGTGTTCAACGGACGCGGCGAAGTACGCATTGCCGCCAAAGTCACTCCGCGCATCATGCCGGGAGTGAGCGCCATGGGCCAGGGGGCCTGGCACAACGCCGATATGCAAGGCGATCGCGTTGACCATGGTGGCTGCGTGAACACGCTGACGACCCATCGTCCGTCACCGCTGGCGAAAGGTAACCCGCAGCACACCAATCTGGTCGAAATCGAAAAGGTTTAAGGAGTAGCCGATGACCACACAATATGGATTTTATATCGACTCCGCACGCTGCACCGGCTGCAAAACCTGTGAGCTGGCGTGTAAGGATTACAAGAACTTAACCCCGGATGTCAGCTTCCGCCGCATTTACGAATACGCGGGGGGAGACTGGCAGGAAGATAACGGCGTCTGGCACCAGAACGTTTTCGCCTATTACCTCTCCATCGCCTGTAACCACTGCGAGGATCCGGCCTGTACCAAAGTCTGCCCCAGCGGGGCGATGCACAAACGCGAAGATGGCTTTGTGGTGGTGGACGAAGATATCTGCATCGGCTGTCGTTACTGCCATATGGCCTGCCCGTACGGTGCGCCGCAGTTCAACGCCGAAAAAGGCCATATGACAAAATGCGACGGCTGCTACAGTCGTGTTGCCGAGGGCCATAAGCCGATTTGCGTGGAATCCTGCCCGCTGCGTGCGCTGGACTTCGGCCCCATTGAAGAACTGCGTAAAAAATACGGTGAGCTGGCGGCAGTCGCCCCGCTCCCGGCGTCGCACTTCACCAGGCCGTGCATCGTGATTAAACCTAACGCCAACAGCCGCCCGACAGGGGATACCACCGGCTATCTGGCAAACCCGCTGGAGGTGTGAGATGGGTAACGGATGGCATGAATGGCCGCTGGTGCTGTTCACGGTATTAGGGCAATGCGTGGCAGGTGCCCTTATCATCACCGGGATGGGCTGGATGGCGGCGAAAAACGATGCGCCTGGACAGCAGCGAATTACGCGGAGCATGTTCTTTCTTTGGGTGTTAATGGGCATCGGCTTTATCGCCTCCATGGTGCATCTCGGTTCGCCGATGCGCGCGCTGAACTCACTCAACCGGGTGGGTGCCTCTGCGTTAAGTAACGAAATCGCCGCTGGCTCGATCTTCTTCGCCGTAGGCGGCTTCTGGTGGCTGGTGACAGTGCTGGGTAAAATGCCGGCTGCGCTGGGCAAAATCTGGCTGGTGGTCAGCATGGTGCTGGGCGTAGTATTTGTCTGGGCGATGAGTCGTGTCTATCAGATTGATACGGTACCCACCTGGCATAACGGATACACCACCGCCGGGTTCTTCCTCACGATGCTACTCGGCGGCCCGCTACTGGCGGCACTGCTACTGCGTCTGGCACACGTCACTTTCAATGGCGCGACCTTCGCCTCGCTGAGCGTGGTGGCGCTGCTGGCAAGCCTCGGACTGGTGATTCTGCAAGGGATGAGCCTTGCCGGGATCCACAGTTCCGTGCAACAGGCCAGCATGCTGGTGCCAGCCTGGAGCGAAATGCAGGTCTGGCGTATGGTCCTGCTGGCCGCAGGCCTCGGCTGTTGGCTCTGTCCGCTGATCATGCGAAAACAGCCACGTGCTGTCAGCCTGCTTGCCGGTGTCATACTGGTGGTTGCAGGCGAACTGATGGGGCGCGGTCTGTTCTATGGGTTACATATGACTGTCGGTATGGCGGTTGCAGGTTAAGCAGAGATTCAGGGAACGTAATGACTGACACTTTTTACACAGCCGATTTCGCCTTTTCGGCACGTATTCTGGGGGCGATGTTTTACTACCCGCCGGAAAGTGAACAGACGCAGGCGCTGATCGCCGCATTCCGCCAGGGGGAATGGCAAACCCAGTGGCCGCTGGCGCCGGAGGCGTTGACCCCGCTCGTGCCGTTATTTTGCGCAGAAAGCAAAGAAACGATTCCCGAGGCCTGGCAACGGCTATTTATCGGCCCGTGGGCGCTGCCTGCGCCGCCCTGGGGATCCGTCTGGCTGGATAAAGAAAGCGTACTCTTTGGCGACTCCACGCTGGAACTTCGCCAGTGGATGCGTGACAACCACATCGTCTGGGATGCCAGCCAGAATGAGCCGGAAGATCATTTTGGCACCCTGCTGATGCTGGCGGCCTGGCTTGTTGAGAATCAGCGCTACGCCACCTGTGATGAGCTGCTTGCCTGGCATCTTCTGCCCTGGGCCGGGCGCTTTCTTGAGATTTTTGTAGCGGAAGCCCGCCACCCGTTCTGGCAGGCGGCGGGCAGGCTTGCCCGGTTAACGCTTAGCGACTGGCAGAGCCATTTATTAATGCCGATTGCCCAAAAAGCGTTATCGCGTTAATCCCTGTCAATGCGCCTTTAAGGTGACAACGTCACTTTAAAGGCGCATTTTTAAGACAATTCTTTAGTTACCCTCTTAGCCGTTATCCCATCAGCGATGGCGTAAATCATCTGCAAAATCCGCAGGTTAAAAGATTCGCGTCAAACTGGAATCCTTCCCAGGTGCTTGCTATAGCTCAAATACCCTGCCGAACATGGCATAACAACACGCAACTCTCCGTTGCCATAACGCATGCACACAGGGAGACACACTGCAATGCACACTTCCGCACTCTCACGCGCCCTGCTGTTTACCGCGGCTATCGCCGTCGTACTGGCGCTCCTGGTTTGGGGTATTGGTCTGGATACAATCAGAGCCCGCCAGGTGGATTTGGTCTATCTCGGGCAACAACACTTGATTCTGGTGTTCAGCTCTATGTTCTTTGCTCTGCTGGTGGGTATTCCCAGCGGGATTGCGCTTAGCCGCCCGGCTGCGCGCGGTGTCGCCGAATACGTGATGCAGATTTTTAACGTCGGTAACACGCTGCCACCACTGGCCGTACTCGCACTGGCGATGGTCATCATCGGGATTGGTGATAAACCCGCTATTATCGCCCTTTTCCTGGCCTCACTACTGCCCATTGTGCGTAACACCTATGCGGGGCTCTGCTCGGTTCCGGCATCGCTGCTGGAAGCCGCGAACGGTATCGGTATGACCAAATGGCAACGGCTGTACCAGGTAGAGTTGCCCAATGCATTGCCGGTTATCCTCTCTGGGGTGCGTATCGCCACGGCCATCAACGTGGGCACCGCGCCGCTGGCCTTTTTAATCGGCGCCAGCAGTTATGGCGAGCTGATCTTCCCGGGCATCTATCTGAACGATTTCCCGACCTTGATTCTGGGTGCGGCGGCAACCGCGCTGTTTGCCCTGATTCTGGACACGCTGCTGGCGGCGCTTGGGCGTTTTCTGAGCCCTCACTCAGCCTGAACCAGATAATAAGAAAAGGAATCCCTATGAGACTGACTTCACGCCTGTTGGGGCTATTAAGCGCCACGCTGCTTTTTACGGCAAGCGTACACGCCGCCCCACTGATTCTGGCGACCAAAAGTTTTACTGAGCAGCATATTCTCTCGGCCCTGACGGTGCAGTATCTGCAAAAGAAAGGGTTTCAGGTGCAGCCGCAAACCAACATTGCCACGGTGATTTCCCGTAATGCGATGATCAACAAACAGGTTGATATGACGTGGGAATATACCGGCACTTCGCTGATTATCTTCAATCATATTAAAGAGCGTATGACGCCGGAACAGTCTTACGAAACGGTAAAACGGCTGGATGCAAAACATGGCCTGGTATGGTTAAAACCTGCCGATATGAACAATACCTACTCCTTTGCGATGCAGCGTAAACGCGCCGAGGCCGAGCATATCAATACCATGTCGGACATGGTGGCGAAGATTGAGCAGATTCGAAAAACCGATCCTAAACACAACTGGATGTTGGGGCTGGATCTCGAATTCTCAGGGCGTAGCGACGGCATGAAACCCTTCCAGCAGGCCTATAACCTTGAACTGGACAGGCCGCAAATTCGTCAGATGGACCCCGGGCTGGTCTATAACGCCGTACGTGATGGCTTCGTCGATGCCGGTCTGGTCTACACGACGGATGGCCGGGTAAAAGGCTTCGATTTGAAAGTGCTGAAAGACGATAAAGGCTTCTTTCCCAGCTATGCCGTGACGCCGGTGGTGCGTAAAGACACGCTGGAGGCTAATCCGGGGCTGGAAGAAGCGCTTAATACGCTTTCTGGTCTGCTCAACAACGACGTCATTATGACGCTCAACGCAAAAGTCGATATTGACCATCAGACGCCACAGCAGGTGGCGCACGACTTCCTGCGTGAGAAAGGTCTGCTGTAAGGAGCGCCTATGGATACGATTCACTACATGATGGATAACTGGAGCTATCTGGCAATGCTCACCTTCCAGCACCTCTGGCTGGTGCTGCTTGCGGTCGGTCTGGCAATTGTGACGGGCGTGCCGCTGGGGATCCTTATCGTAAGGCATAAATGGCTGGCAACGCCCGTGCTGGGGCTGGCAACGATTGTGCTGACCATCCCGTCGATTGCCTTATTCGGCCTGATGATCCCGCTGTTCTCGCTGATCGGCCAGGGGATTGGCGCCCTGCCCGCTATCACCGCCGTATTCCTCTACTCCTTACTGCCGATTGTGCGTAATACCCATACGGCGCTGGACAGTCTGCCTCCCGGCCTGCGTGAAGCCGGGCGCGGCATTGGCATGACCTTCTGGCAACGTCTGCGCTGGGTAGAGATTCCCATGGCGCTGCCGGTGATTTTCGGCGGCATCCGTACTGCGGTGG
>Ga0213876_10000112_pt1 | contig 89665 bp, 64 predicted proteins | sample BarmaccomBMRX_R9_FD_160113 | JGI IMG/M metagenome (GOLD analysis project Ga0213876, IMG submission 160113) | Root-associated microbial communities from Barbacenia macrantha in rupestrian grasslands, the National Park of Serra do Cipo, Brazil - RX_R9 | ecosystem: Host-associated > Plants > Roots... | reverse complement strand
CACCAGTCCGCCTTCCTGAGCCCTGCGGACGAGGCGCACTTCCGCGCCGACACCTCGGGCCGGAAGTTCTGGGACGCCGACAGCAAGTCCTGCACCGAGTTCATCGCGCGCGTCGCCGAAGAGAAGTTCGACTTCCGCGACCCTTCACTCGACACGCTCGTCCACTGGGCGCACGTCATCGACGGCGCCTTCTACGAGTCGGCCGCGCAGCCGGTCGAGCTGAAGGAGCCCGCCCTGCAATTGATGCAGGTCATCGAGAACGTGGACGACGACTTCATCGAGTGGGTCATCCGCCAGCTCGTCACGCGCACGCTCGAAGAGGTCGCTTCCGGCGAGGAGGTGCAGCGGCACTTCCGCCCCCTCTTCGCGCGCCACCGGGAGACCGTGGAGGTCATCCGGCGCAAGGCCGCTTACGAGCGCGGCGCCGTCACCTTCGACCTCGTGGACGAAGGGCTGTCCGGCTTCAACAAGTTTATCCCCTACTACGTCTGCCCCGAGACGACCTACTCGGTCGCGGTCACGCGCGGCGACTACCGCACCAAAATCTCGGTCGGCTCGAACCCCTTCAGCCCGCGCCCGCGCCGCCACAACATCGCCACCATCTGCGAGCGCTACGGCGGCGGCGGCCACGCCGTCGTCGGCGCCGTCTCCTTCAAGCCCGAAGAGGTCGAGCGCGCCCGCGCCGTCGCCCGGGAGATTCTCGCCGAGCTGCGCGAAGGGTTTGAAGAAGTAGACAGTAGACAGTAGTCACTAGAAAAACAGGCGGCGCGCCTTCAGCCTTCGGGCCGGGCGCGCCGCTTTGTCTTCCTACTGACTACTGACTACTGCCTTCTTAGAAGTCTCCCTTGCAGGTGTCGTGGCCGCAGTCGCAGTCGATCTGGATGTTGTGCTCGGTGCTCTGGCAGTGGACGCTACAGAACTTCTCGCCCTTCTCGACGGGGCAGGTGCAGGGGGCGTTCTTACACTGGTTGGCGGCTTTCGCGTCGGCGTCTCTCACGGTCTCGTCGGCCATCTTCGCTTCTCCTCCGGGTTGTCTGTCCTGTGTTTGAAAAGATGCCTTCGGTTCTATGCCAAATCACGCTCCTAGTCAAGGAAAGGAGCCGACCGCCGACCGCTACAAGTTCTTTCTCAGGAAGCTCACGATCTTCCAGGCGTCGAGGTAGACCCAGGGGCGCTCGCCGCTGGTGTAGTGGCCGCAGGGGAGCCAAGAGACGTTGACGGGGACGCCCGCGGCGCGCACGCCGGCGATCACCTCGTGCGAGAGGTCGGCGGGGAAGGTCAGGTCGTGGCGCGCGGCGATGAAGCGCATGGGGCGGCGCCTGAGGGACGCGAGCCTCCCGACGTAGCTCATCGGGCTGATGGGCAGCCAAGCCTCGCGCAGCTCTTCGACCGTGAGCGCGCCCTCGATGCCGGCGCGCACGTGCCGCGTCGAGATGCCGCGCCAGACCACGTCGGCGACGTAGCCCGAGACGTGATTGAAGACGCCCGCGTCGATCCGCTCGTCGTGGACGAGGGCGAGGAAGGCCGTGCACGAGCCGATGCTTGTCCCCATCACCCCGACGCGCTCGTACCCTTCGGCGTCGAGCCACGCGACGGCCGCGCGCGTGTCGATGACGGCCTGCCTTAAAGCCTGGAGCGTGCGCCCGACGTTCGGACTCACCATGTATTCGGCGCGCTGGAAGCCCGCGGGCCGGCGCGCCTCGTGGTAGGGAAGCGTCAGGCGCAGCGCCGTGATGCCGAGCCGCGCGAGCAGGCGGCAGAGCGCGACGTGGCTCTCGCTGTCGGCGTTCCACTGCGGGTTGACGACGACCGCGCGGCGCCGCCCTTCGCCCTGCGCGCGCGGGCCGCGGGGCGGCTGCGCGGGGAAGAGGCGCGCGTGGGCGGTGTTGTTCTCTGGATAAGGGGTGCGGACGGCGCTCGTCCAGGTGAGGCGGTCGCCGTCGAGCCTGTAGTCTTTGACGGGTTCGAGCGCGTAGAACTCTTCGCTGTGCGCGACCGCGCGCCGCGCGGCGTCGAAGACGGCCGCGCGCGGGTCTCGGCCGTTCACGTCTTGAGCGACGAACTCCGCGCCCCACTCGAAGGGCAGCACGACGCGGTTCGTGTCGCGCGTCGCGCGCCGCCGCTCCTGCGCCCTGATGATGTTCCCCAGCAAGTCTTAAGTCCGACCTTTACGAATAATGACTGAGGCTTGAATCCTAAAGGCCGGCCCCTTCGAAGGCAAGCGGGCTGCTCCTCAAGGCCGGCCGAAGCGCTGGCGGTATTCGAGGGAGGTGACGAAGGCTTTGACCATCTCGGCGCGGCGGACGCGTGCGAGGGCGACGCGCTCGTCGCGCACGTCCTCGCCGGGGAGGCTGAACGAGTCGAGCTTGGCGAGCCAGAAGTCGTAGCCCTCGAAGGTGTTGTCGGGCGCGTCGCTCGGGTTGCGGCGCAGGTAGCCGAAGTATTGCGAGAGGACGAAGCCCGCGTTGAACTGCCGGTTGTAGACCGAGTTGGTTTCAACCACCGCGCGCAGGGCGTTGGCGCGCCCCTGGGCGGTGTTGCTGTAGCTCTCGAAGGCGACGTTGATTTCGGCGGGCGTCGGGGTGACGCCGGAGTTGGCGAAGAGCTTTTCGATGTACTGGTCGCCCGTCATGCCCTCCGGGAACTCGGCCAGGAACTCGGGACGCGTAACGAAGGCGACGGCGAACGCCTGCTTGTTCGCTTCGAGCCGCGCGTCCGCTTCGGGCGTGCCGACGACGACGCCCTGCGCCACGCGCTGCGTGTCGCGCAGGAAGTCGAAGTAGCGCGGCGTCTGCTTGTTGCTGCCGAACGCCGCCTTGTGCGCGCGGATGACGAAGTAGCCGGTCTGCTGGAACTCGATGGAGAGGAAGAAGGCGGTCGAAACGTCAACGCGCTTGACCTCGCGGCACGCCGCGTCCGCGCCGCACGACTCGATGCCCTGCGTCCAGAACTGGAGCCCCTCGGCGTCGGGCTGCCGGCTGAGGAAGTCGTGGTAGTGCTGGCAGACGAAGCGCTGCGGGTCGTCGAGCGGGTTCGGGCCGCCGTCGGCCGTGTCGTCGTCGGCGATGTTCAGGGTCGCGGCGGCCGGGTTGCGGAAGTTGACGTTCGGGGAGGCCGAGGTCAGCTCGACGCGGACGGTCTCCGTCCCCTCGGCGTAGGCGTCGTCGTTGAAGGGGACGTTGAAGGTCTTGCTCGACTCGCCCGCGGCGAAGGAGAGCGTGCCGGTCGTGTGCGTGTAGTCCGAACGCTGCCGCGCCGAGCCGTCGCGCGTCCTGTACTCGACCGAGGCGGGCGCACTCAAATCCCCCTCGCGCGTGACGGTGACGGACGCGGCCGCGCAGCCTTCCGCCGCGCCGTAGCCCGCCGCGGAGAAGCGGACGAACGAGGCCGGCTCCGCCCCGCCGGCCGCGTCGAAGCGCGCGACGGCGATGTCCATGGGGTTGTCCGGCGAGCGCTGGGAAGCCTGCACCTCGCCGACGATGACGGGCTTGCCGTCGGGCTGCGCCGCGAACCCGCGGGCCTGGACGCGGTTGCCCGCGAGGAAGTCCGTCTTCACGCGCCCGCCCGTGCCGAAGGTGTTGTCAGGCGAGCCGTCCGAGTTGAAGCGCGCGGCGGCGAAGGACAGCCCGTCCCCGGTATTCCGCCCGAACGTGTAGCCGCCGACGAGGATGCGCCCGCCGGGCGCGACCGCGACGCCGACGGGGTTGTCGGAGTTGGAGTCGAAGTCGGCGAGCACGCGGCCGCGCTCGCCGAAGGTCTGGTCGAACGTGCCGTCCGGGTTGAGGCGGGCGAGCGCGAAGTCGGGCTCGGCGAGGTTCTGCCCCGTCGAGGCGGAGCCCGCGACGACCAGTCGCCCGTCCGTTTGAAGCGCGACCCCCGAGCACGCGTCATTCCCGAGGAAGGAGATGGTCTTCTTGCCGTCGCCGTCGAAGGTGGCGTCCGGCGTGCCGTTCGGGTTGAGGCGCGCGACCGCGCAGGTCTTCGGCAGGCCCAGGCCCACCGAGTTCTCCCAGGCGGCCCCGGCGACGACGATGCGCCCGTCCGTCTGCAAGACGACGCCGGCCGCGATGTCGTCCTGGTCGAAGTCGAGCGTGACGACGCCGCCCGTGCCGAACGTGGCGTCAAGCGTCCCGTCCGCGTTGTAGCGCACGACGGCGAAGTCGCCGGCAAGCTCCCCGTTAACTGAGTTGGTCTCGACGATGCCGGCGACGACGAGCCGTCCGTCCGCCTGCACCGCGACCGCGTCGGCGGCCGAGATGGGGCTGTTGGGGAAGACGGTCAACACCTTGCCGCCCGTCCCGAAGGTGTTGTCGGGCGTGCCGTCGGGGTTGTAGCGCGCCAGCGCGAAGTCAACGCGCGCGGGGCTGAACGGGATCGGCCCCACCGATTGGGAGTAGCCGACGGCGACGATCTTCCCGTCCGCCTGCACGGCCACGCCGGAGGCGAGGTCGGACGTGTTGCCGTTGCCGAAGTCGGTGAAGACCTTCCCGCCGCTGCCGAAGCCCGTGTCGAGCGAGCCGTCCGACTTGTAGCGCACGACGCAGAAGTCTCCGGGCACCTGCCCGACGATGTCCGGCCCCCCGCTGCCCGCGACGACGAGCTTGCCGTCCGGCTGGACGGCGACCGCGTACGCCGTATCGAACCCGCCCAGGTCGGTCGTCACCCTGCCGCCCGTGCCGAACGTCGGGTCGAGGTCGCCCGCGGCGGCGCTCGCCGGCGTCGTCGGCGTTAAGGTCGAGAGCAGGAGCGCGAGCAGCGCGGCGGAAGTTAGGCGGACTCTTCTTGCAAAGGGTTTGAGGCTTCTGCCTGCGAGGGTGTTTTCCATCGGGGCCTTGCCTTTAGCGGGTGCGGCCGGCGGGGAGTCGCCGGGTTCTCGCCGCGGATGATACAACCGCGGGGGCCGGGCTCCAAGTTCAAAAGAGAGAGGCCGCCGCCGGCTAAGGGGCGGCGCTGCCGTCGATGAACGGGCGCATCTGGCCGACGTACTGGTCGAGCGGGGCGATGCTGTAGAGGACGATTTCGATGGCGCGGTCGGGGAAGCCGGATTCGAGCGTGAAGGTGTAGCCGGCGAAGACATCGCCCGTGTCGTCCGCGCCCCAGAAGAGGAAGTTGTGGTCGCTCAGGTTGAGCAGCTTGCGCATCAACGCGGGGCCGTTGCGCGCCTTGTCGATGTTGATGTAGGAGCCTTTGTAGTAGGGGTAGATGCGGAAGCCGATGGTGTCGTCGTTGGAGACGCCGATGACGACCTCGAAGCCCTCGGCGTTCGTAAAGCCGCCGCGCCTGACGGCGACGAAGTTGAAGGGCTGCTTGTCGCTCTGCCGGAAGGCGATCTCGATGCCCTTCTTCGGGCCTGAAGTGGCGAGGAGCTGGCGCAGCTTCTCGCGCGTCGCCACGCGCGCCGCCTCCTTCTCCGCGGCCGTCTGCGCCGAAGCGGCGCCGGCACACGCGAGCAGGGCGAACAGGGCGACGGAAAACAGTCTGACTCTCAGCATGGGGAAGGGCCTCCGACTAGTCGAATGTTAAAGAGCGCGAGGGCGGTCTGCTAAGGTGCTTGTAAATCCATTCGGCCCGCGAGTCAACCGCGGCGCGGAAAACTTTATCGCTTACGCCGCTCGCGGTAGCGCGCGAGCATCTGCGGCGAGATGAGGAGGGTTTGCAGCAGAGAGCCGGTGGCGAAGCGCCGCGCGAGCGAGCGGAAGAGCGCGGCCGCGCCGGGCGTGTAGGCGAACCACCAGACGTCTTGCAGGAAGGCGAGGCGGTTGACGTGGACGTGGTGCGGCGCGACCATCTCAAGGAGTCCGAGGCGGCCGTGCGTGTGCCCGAGGCCGCTCTGCTTGACGCCGCCCCAGGGCGTCTGCGCGATGCCGTGGGTGTAGAGCACCTCGTTGACCATGACGGTGCCGGCCTCAATCTTTGAAGCGACGCGGCGGCCTCTTTTTAAATCCCGCGTCCAGACGCTCGCCGTCAGGCCGAACTCGCTGTCGTTGGCGAGCCGGACGGCCTCCCCCTCTTCGCGGAAGGTCATGAGGGGCAGCACCGGGCCGAAGGTCTCCTCACGCATCACGGTCATCGAGTGGTCAACTCTGTCGAGCACGGTCGGCTCGTGGAACCAGCCGCGCTCGGAACAGCCCTTCGCACGGCCGCCGCCCGCGAGTACGCGCGCGCCGCGCCCGACCGCGTCTTTGACGTGCTCTTCGACCGTGCGGAGCTGCCGCTCGCTCGACATCGAGCCGAGGTCGCACGCCGCGCCCGGCTCCTGCCGCAGCGCCTTCGCCTTCTCGACGACCCGGCGCGTGAACTCTTCGGCCACGCGCTCGTGGACGTAGCAGCGCTCGACCGAGGCACACGCTTGGCCCGAGTTGGCGAACGCGCCCCACACGGCCGCCTCCGAAGCGGCCGAGAGGTCTGCGTCTTCAAACACGATCATCGGGTCTTTGCCGCCGAGTTCGAGGACGACGGGAAGTAACTTTCTCGCCGCCGCCTCGGCCACGCGTCTGCCCGTCGGCACGCTGCCCGTGAACATGACCTTATCGACGCCCGCCTCGACGAGCGCCGCGCCGGTCGAGCCGTCGCCGGTCAAGACCTCAAGCAAGCCTTCGGGCAGACCGGCGCGCGCGAACACCTCCCCGACCTTGAGGCCGACGAGCGGCGTCAGCTCGCTCGGCTTGAGCACGACCGAGTTGCCGGCCATGAGCGCCATCGAGACCTCGCCCAGGGGCGTCGCCCAGGGGAAGTTCCACGGCGAGATGATGCCGACCACGCCGAGCGGGCGGTATTCGATGAAGGACGTGCGGCCTAAGAAACGATAAAGGCCGATGTCTATCTTCTCCGGCCGGAGCATCTTTTCGGACTTGCGCGCGAAGAACTGCATCAGGTCGAGCGTCGGCACAATCTCCATCGCCAGCGCCTCGGCCGCGGGCTTGCCCGACTCGCGCGCGATGAGTTCGGCGACCCCGTCCATCTCTTCGAGCACGAGCGCCCGCGCGCGCATCAAGACCCGCGCGCGCTCCCTGAATGACAACGCGCCCCAACCCCTCTGCGCCTCGCGTGCGCGCGCCACCGCCGCTTTAACTTCCTCGGCCGAACGCAAAGGGACGCGCCCGATCTCCTCGCCCGTCGCCGGGTCGTAAGAGACGACTTCGCGCGCGGGCTCAGTCTGCACGACGTTGGTTGCGGTCTGTGTGATTTGGGTCGCCATTCGATTTGCCTCGTGGGGATTATCGCGCGAAGGTGCGGGGGTTTGAAAGTCTCGCCCGGGTCTCTACGTTTCCGCGCTGCCGCGCGGGTCGGTTAGAATCGGGCGTGAGACAGTCCACGTTGAGAGGTTGAAGATGACCAGACCGCAGCTCGCGGAGTTCATGCGGCGGATGGAGCCGGGCTCCGTCGCCATCATCCCGGCGGCGCGCGAGGTGACGCGCTCGCACGACACCGAGTACCGCTTCCGGCAGGACTCGGACTTCTACTACCTGACCGGCTTCCGCGAGCCGGACGCCCTGGCGGTCGTCGCGCCCGGGCGCGAGAAGCCCTTCACGCTCTTCGTCCGGCCGCGCGACCGCGAGAAGGAGATTTGGAACGGGCGGCGCGCGGGCGTCGAGGGCGCGAAGGAGGCTTACGGCGCCGACGAGGCTTTCCCCGTCGAAGAGTTCGAAGCCAAGCTCACCGAGCTGCTCGACGGCGCGCGCCACCTCTACTACCGCCTCGGCAACGGCCACGCCGAACTCGACCAGACGCTCATCCGCCAGCTCGCGCGCATGCGCACGATGGGGCGCAAAGGGGTCAGGCCGCCGCAGGCCGTCATCGACCCCGGCGTGCTCATCCACGAGATGCGCCTCATCAAGTCAGCAGACGAAATCAAACTCATGCGCCGCTCGGCCGACATCGCCGCCGAGGCGCACCGCGAGGCGATGGCGTCAGCCCGGCCCGGCATGAGGGAGTACGAGCTGGACGCCCTCATCGAGTACGTCTTCCGCCGCAACGGCTCGGCCGCGCCCGCCTACAATTCCATCGTCGGCTCGGGCGCCAACGCGACCATCCTCCACTACGTGGACAACGACGCCGAGCTGAAGGACGGCGACCTGCTCCTCATCGACGCCGGCGCCGAGTACGAGGGCTTCGCCTCCGACATCACGCGCACCTTCCCCGTCTCGGGTCGCTTCACGGACGCGCAGCGCGACATCTACCAACTCGTGCTCGACTGTCAGGAGGAGTGCATCCGCATGATCAGGCCCGGCGTCACGCTCGACGAGATGCACCAGCGCTCGGTCGAGATTCTGACCGAGGGCATGGTCAGGCTCGGGCTGTTGAAAGGCGAAGTGCCGAAGCTCGTCGAGGAGGAGCAGTACAAGAAGTTCTACATGCACCGCCTCGGCCACTACCTCGGCATGGACGTGCACGACGCGGGCGCCTACCACCTGGACGGCCAGCCCCGCCCCGTCGAGCCCGGCATCGTCATGACCGTCGAGCCCGGCCTCTACATCGCCGAGGACGCCGAAGCGATCCCCGACCAGTACCGCGGCATCGGCGTCCGTATCGAAGACGACGTGCTCGTCACGGCCGAAGGCTTCGAAGTGCTCACCGACAAGGCGCCGAAGCAGGTCGAGGAGATTGAGGCGTTGATGGCGCGGTGAGAAAGGCAAAGGGCAAGAGGCAAAAGGCAAAAGTGAAGGCATAAAGGCGGCGCGGCCTCATCTTCAAAGGATGAAGGCCGCGCTTCTTATCGTCTTAAATTTTTGCCTCTTGCCTTTTGCCTTTACTGCTTCCTCCCCGCCAGGTCGGCGATGACGTTGACGAGGGCGGCGGGCTCGACGGGTTTGGGGACGTGGAGTTGGAAGCCCGCTTCGAGGGCGAGGGCGCGGTCGGCCTCGCCGGCGTAGGCCGTGAGCGCGACCGAGGGGAGCGGCCGTCCGCGCTCGGTCTCCAGCGCGCGGACGCGGCGGATGAACTGGTAGCCGTCCTCGTCCGGCATCCCGATGTCGCACAGCAGAAGGTCGGGCCACTCGCCCGCCAGCTCGCCCCAGGCGGCCTCGGCCGACCCGACCGCCGTCACGCGCGCCCCTTTCATCTCAAGCATCGTCTTCAACAACCCGAGCGCGTCCGGCTCGTCGTCCACGACGAGCACGCTCATGCCGCTGAGGATCGCAGACTGCGCGTGGCCCACCGAGAACGCGTCCGCCTCCTCCTCTTCCTTCCGCAATCCGAAATCCGCGTTCCGCAGTAAGGGGAGTTCGACCGTGAAGGTCGAGCCGCGCCCGTCGCCATCCGACGCGGCGCGCACCGAGCCGCCGTGCAACTCGACGAGGTGGCGGACGATTGACAGACCCAGCCCCAGCCCGCCGTGGACGCGCGTCGTGGACTGGTCGCCCTGTCGGAAGCGGTCGAAGACGTACGGGAGGAAGTTGGGCTTGATGCCGGGGCCGTTATCGCTGACGGTGATGCGCGCGTGCGCGCCCTCGCGCCCGACGCAGGCGCGCACCTCGCCGCCGATGGGCGTGAACTTGACGGCGTTCGAGAGGAGATTCCAGACCACCTGCTGCAAGCGGCGCGGGTCGCCCATGACGGGGCCGACGCCCGGCTCGAACTCGGCGCGTAAGTTTATGTTCTTGGCCGCGGCCGCGTGGCGCACGGTGTCCACGGCCGCCTCGACGACGCCGCGCAGGTCGGTCGGCTCGGTGTCGAAGCGGAGGTGGCCGGTGATGATGCGCGACACGTCGAGGATGTCGTCCACGATCTGCTGCTGCGTGCGCGCGTTGCGCTCGACGATCTCGACGGCCATCTTGAAAGTCTTCTCGTCGAGCCGGTTGTCGCGCAGCATCGACGACCAGCCGAGGATGGCCGTGAGCGGCGTTCTCAATTCGTGTGAGAGCGTGGCGAGGAACTCGTCCTTCAGCCGCGACGCCTCCTCGGCGGCCTCGCGCGCCTTCGTCTCGAACTGGAGGAGGCGCATGTTCTCGATGGCGACGGCGGCGAGGTTGGCGGCCATCTTCATCGCCGTGACGTGCTCCTCGCGGTAGGCGTGGTTCTCGTAGGACTGCACCTCGACCGTGCCGACGATGCGCCCCATCGTCGCCATCGGCACGACGAGCGAGGACTGCGGCCTGAGCCCGTTGTCCGGCCCGACGAGGACGCCGACCTGCCCCGTCCCCGTCTGCTTCAGTTGCCAGTAGTCGTTCGTAATCACGACCTGGCGGGTGCGCACGGCCTGGCTGTTCGGCCCCTTGGAGGTGCAGGGCATCGGCGGAAGCTGCGACACGTCCACCTCCTCGCCGTCGCCCCACGCGTACTGCGCGAGGCGCACGTCGCGCGCCTCGTCGTAGAGCGAGATGAAGATGCCCACGGTGGGTACGCTCACGACGGCGAAGTCGCGCAGGTCGCGGAAGATGGTCAGGTGGTCGCGCGCCGTCCCCAAAGACTCGGCGAGGTGTGACAGGCGGTGGAGCAGCGTCTCGTACTCCCGCAAGGCACTCCGCTCGGCCGCGTGCACCGCCGCCTCGCCGCGCTTGCGCTCGGTGAGGTCGGTCGAGACGCCGACGACGCCGACCAGGCGGCCCGCCGCGTCCTGGATGGGCGTGTCCGTGACCAACGCCGGGAAGGACGAGCCGTCGCGCCGCCGCACGTTGAACTCGCCCGACCAGGTCTCGCCCGCGCCGAGCTTCGACATGATCTCGGCGGCGTGCGCGCCCGCGCCCTCCTCCGGCGTGACTTCGAGGATGTTGCGGCCGACGGCCTCGGCGGCGGGCCAGCCGTAGAGCTTCTCGGCGAAGTGGTTCCAGTAGGTGATGCGCCCTGCGAGGTCGGTGGCGATGACGGCCTGCTCGACGGTGTCGAGGAGGTGCGCCTGGAAGCGGACGGACTCCTCGGCGAGCCTGCGCCCGGTGAGGTCGCGGACGCTGGCGACGAACCCGCGCACGCTCCCCTCGGCGTCGAAGTCGGGGACGTAGGAGACGTTGACGTAGCGGCGCGAGCCGTCCGGGTATTCGAGCTCCCTCTCGAAGTGCGCCTCGCGCCCCGCGAGCGCCTCCCGCATGTACGGGAGGACTTCGGCGTAGGCGCTCTCGCCGAGCACCTCGCGGACGTGCGTGCCGTAGAGTTCTTCGTGCGGGCGGCCGACCCAGGCGTCGTAGGCGCGGTTGTTGTAGCGGAAGCGCAAGTCCCTGTCCACGTACGAGACGGGCGCGGGGATGGCGTCGAGGACGCGGCGGAGGTGCGCCCCGTCGAGGTGGGGCTCTGCGCCGGGCGCCGCGAGTAGGGGCTCGCGGCCCGCCTGCTGTTCGTCAAAGGGGGTCATCGAAATCCAGTCGGAGGCAGACAACAGGCGCGGCCGTTGGGTCAGGGAGAGTGGCCGCGCTCGCAAAACGGCGCGTGCATTATCAACTGTGCGCGCCGACTTCACAACCCCCCGCGGCGTCTCCGTTCGTTGGGGGACAGAGGCGGTAGCTCTCCCTCACGGTCGGGCTACTACCCCGGTTATTTGGCGAGGCGGAAGAACACGTCCTCGAACGGCTCGTCGGGCATTTCCGCGAGGCGGCGCAGTTCGGCGGGCGTCCCTTCGGCGACGAAGCGCCCCGCGCGCATGACGCCCGCGCGGTCGGCCACGCGCTCGACGAAGCTCATGACGTGCGAGGAGACGACGAAGGCGCGGCCCGCGTCGCGCTCGCGCCCGACCCGCAGCCGCAGCTTGCGCATCATCTCCACGTCCAGCCCGTTGAGCGGCTCGTCGAGGACGAGCACCCTTGGACTGCCGACGAAGGCGGCCGCGAGCCCGAGCTTCTTCCTCATGCCGAGCGAGTAGCCGCCGACCCACTTGGCTTCGACCGCGCTCAGCTCGAAGAACTCGACCTCCTCGGAGACGCGCGCCTCGTCCGCGCCCTTCAGCCCCGCGACCAGGCGCAGGTACTCGCGCCCCGTCAGGCGCTGGTAGAAGTACAACTCTTCGGGCAAATACCCGATGCACTTCTTCGCCGCCAGCGGCCGCTTCCGCATCTCCTCGCCGCAGACAACGACGCTGCCCGCGTCCGGTTCCGACAGCCCCGTCATCATCCTGATCAGCGTTGACTTCCCCGCCCCGTTCGCCCCCAAAAGCGCGTACACCTCGCCCGCCCCCACGCGCAAGCTCAACGCGTCCACGGCCAACGTCTCGCCGTACCGCTTCGCCACCTCTTCGACGACTAAAAGGCTCTCTCCGCTCAAACGTCTAACCCTCTCAAATGCATCTCGGCGCGCATCGCCCCGCGCATGCAGAGCGGTTGCACGGCGAAGCCGTAGATGGCGAGGCCGATGGGCCAGAGGAAGGCCGTCAGACCCCCGGCCGCGAGCCCCGCGCAGAGCACGAGGACGAGCGCAAGCCCTGGCTGCGCCGGCATCTCGAAGGCGAGCCCGCCCGCCGTCGTGCTCACCAGCCACCACAGCCACGCGCACTCCGCGAGCAGCGGCAGGGCGTACGCGGCCGGCACCGCCCCGCACGCGACACCCGCGACCCACGCGGCCGCCGCCGCCGGCGCCGTCAACGCGCGCGCGAGGTAGAGCTTCGCGCGCCATGCGTCCTCGCCCTTCAGGCCGACCGAGCGTTCGAGCCAGAGGTGCGGCTCCTGGTGCGCGACCAGCACGGGCACGAGCGCCGAGAGCGCCCCCGTCGCCAGCACGCACGCGAACTTCACCGCCAGCACCGCCGGCAGCCACGTCATTGAGCCGAACCCCCCGGCCTCCCCTTCGGCCAACACGTCGCCCAGCAGCAGCGTGACCAGCAGCACTATCAAGAGCGCGCCCACGCCCCCCGCCGCGTACACGGCCGACGAAAAACCCCTCAACACCAGACGCAGGTCGCGCGCGAGCTGCGCCGCCAACTCTTCCCGCCCTTTGCACGCGCGCCCGGCGAAACGCTCGACAAGCGCGCCCCACCTCTCGCGCGCGCCGAGGCGCGTCGCGAACTCCGCGTCCGCCGCCCGCCAGCGCGCGTGCACGACGAAGGCGACCGCGGCCTGCACGACGGCCGTCAAAGCCCCGCACACGAGCACCGCCGTCCGACCGAACAACGCCGCCCCGCCCGGCCTCACGACCAGGGCCAGCAGCGCCCCCGCCGCCAGAGCGCACGCCGCCACCGAAAAGAGCACGGCGGCCGCGCGCACGACTCCGCGCCTGTGCGACCAACGCACCCACACGAGCGCCGACAAAACCTCGCCCGACGCGAGCACGCACACGAGCAGCGCCGCCGACCCGAAGACGCCCGCGCCAAACTCGCCCCCGGCGAGCCAGCGCAGCACGAGCCCGACCGCGCCCGCCGCACACGCGTGCCCCGCGCGCCGCGCGAGCGCCGCCGACAACTGCACGGCGGCCGAGACCGGCAGCGCGTCCAGAACCCACTCCGGCCTGCGCACGTGGTAGACCTCGACGCTCGCGCGCGAGAGGCTGAGCGCGACCAGGCACGACGCCGCCACGACCGCGGCCGAGAGCGCCTGCGCCTCGGTCGGGCTCCACGCGGCCTCGCGCACCATGCGCCCGACGCCGAAGTAGGTCATCCCGAGCACCAGCGGCCCGAGCACCAAGAGCGCGTACAGGTTCTCCCGCGCCCAGCGCCTGCCCTCCAGAGCCCAGGCGCCCGCGATGAGTCTCAGTTGGTTCACAGCGAGAATACGAATTTCAAATCTGAGGTTTGAAATTTCAACTCTTAATCGGAGTGCTCCGACCTCTTCCTTTCGAGCGCGGCGGCGATGCGGTTCTCCAGGACAACGTCGGGCGTGTAGTTTTCGAGTTTGAGGAAGTGCGCGGCCGCCGCGTAGAGCGCGGCCTGCGGGACGAGGCCGACGATCTCGCTGGCGAGCACCTCGACGTTCAACTTCTCGGCCTCGCGCCGCACGGCCTCGAAGGCTTGATGAAGATTCGTCCGCTCGTAGCTCGTGAGGTTCATCGAGACCTGCACGACGCCGCGGCTCGCAAGCTCGAACCCGAGCGCCTTCAGGTGGAGCAGCCCGCCGTCCCGCTCGCGCACGGCGCGCGCGATGCGCTTCGCGACCGAGAGGTCGCCCGTCTTCAGAGTCACGTTGTAGGCGATGAGCAGCGGCCGGACGCCGACGATGCAGGCGCCCGCGGTCGGGTGGACGCGCGGCTCGCCCACGTCGGGCGCGCGCTCCGGCACCGTCGCGATCTGCTCGCGCAGAAGCTCGAAGCCGCCGCGCCGCACGTCCGCGAGGTTGCGCCGCCCCTCCCGCAGCGCCGCGCTCTCGTAGAAGTAGACGGGAATCTGTAGCTCGTCCCAGATGCGGCGCCCCGCCTCGTGCGCGAGCGCGACGCACTCCTCGACGCTCATGCCGCGGACGGGGACGAACGGCAGCACGTCACACGCGCCCATGCGCGGGTGCTGCCCGGCGTGACGACTCAAGTCGATCAGCTCGGCCGCGCGCGCGACGACGCGCACCGCTGCTTCAACAATCGTCTCGGGCGGCGCGACGAAGGTGACGACGGAGCGGTTGTGGTCGGGGTCGATGTGCGTGCCGAGGACGAGCGCGCCCGGGACGGACTCGACCGCTTCGACCAGACCCTCGACGACGCGCGGGTCGCGGCCCTCGCTGAAGTTGGGCACACACTCGACGACGCGTTCCATGCGCCCAATACTAACCCGCGCCCCGGGGCATTTGAAATTTCAAATCTCGAATTTGAAATTCTGATAAAACCCTTTCTGATTTACACTCGACCGGACATCTTTAAGGAGACGACGCGGATGCTCGCATTCCTCCTCGCACAGCTTCTACTGCTCACGGCCGCGCAGGACGCGCAGGTGGTCGCGCCGCGCTCGTACCGGCCCGAGTTCGAGAACCAGCGCGTGCGCGTGACGCGCGTCGTCTACCGGCCGCGCGAGAAGATCGCCGTGCACGACCACCCGGCGAACCCGACGGTCTACGTCTACCTCCGCGACAGCGGCCCCATCCGCTTCGTCCACTTCGGCGACGAGCCGTTCACGCTCACGCGCCCGGCGGTCAGGGCGGGCGGCTTCCGCCTCAGCAAGGGCGCGCAGGAGACGCACAGCGTCGAGAGCCTGACCGACCAGTTGACCGAGTACCTGAGAATCGAGTTCAAAGGGCTCGCCGTAGACCGGCAGGTCTGGCACGGCCGCTTCCCGCCCGAGCCGCGCGCCGCCCGGGGTCGCGCCGGGGAGAAGGTCAGGTACGAGGACAAGCAGGTTCGCATCGCGCGCGTGACCTGCGCCGCCCGCCGGACGTGCGCGGGCCTGAGCGGCGCGGACGCCGCGTCGCTCCTGGTTGCGCTCGCGCCGGCGCGGCTCAAGTCGGACGGCGCCGGCACCGAGGTCGTCCTACTCCTCGGCCAGACGATGTGGTCGGAAGCCGGCGCGGCCCCGACCTTCGCCAACGCCTCGGACAGACCGGCCGAGTTTTTGAGGATAGACTTGAAGTGAGGCCGGAAATTCCGTCTCCGAGACCCGACTTTCCGTCTCCGAGACCCAATTTTCTGTCTCCGAGAGTCGGCGTTCCGTCTAAAAGACCCAAATTTCACTCTCGGAGACGGAACGTTCCGTCTCGGAGACTCGTCGTTCCGTCTCGGAGACTCGTCTTTCCGTCTTAGAGACCCAACTTTCCGTCTCAGAGAGTCAACGTTGGCTCTCTGAGACCCAACTTTCCGTCTCCGAGAGTCAACGTTCGGCAAAAAAGACGGAAAGTCGGGTCTCCGGGGCGGAACGTCGAGGAAAAAAGGTCGGAATCTCCGTCTCGGAGGCTCGAAGTTCGAGAAAAAAGGTGAAATTCTTCGCCTCGGAGGCGGAACTTTCGCCCTCGCGGGCGGAAAGTTCGCGTTCGGGGGTGAAGGTTCGGGTTTAAAATCTCAGATTCAAATGCCTGCTTCCGACCGTTTCATCGACGAGCGCAAGGGCGCGTGGCAGCGGCTCGAAGACCTTTTGGGGATACTCGACCGCTCCAGCCTGCGGCGTCTGAGCCGCGAGGAGGTGCGCGAGCTGGGGCGCATCTACCGGCGCACGGCCTCCGACCTCGCCACCGCGCGCGCGGAGTGCCGCGACCCCCGCCTGGTCAACTACCTCAACAGCCTCGTCATTCGCGCGCACGGCCGCATCTACCGCGCCGACGCCTCCGAAGGGCGCCATCGCCTGCGCAACTTCTTCGCGCGCGACTTCCCGCGCGCCTTCCGCCGCACCTGGCGTTACACGGCGCTGGCCTTCGGGACGTACGCGCTCTTCGCCGCGCTCGCCTTCGCGGCCACCACCCGCGACCCGGAGTTCTCCGAGCTGGCCGGCGTCCCGCCGCAGTTCCGCGAGGCCGTGCTCGAACGCAAGTGGCGCTGGTGGGAGCAGGCCAACGACGCGAACCAGTTGGCCGCCAGCCTCGTCGGCACCAACAACCTCCGCGTCACCTTCAACGCCTTCGCCCTCGGCGCGACCTTCGGCGTCGGCACGCTCTACTACATGGCCGCCAACGGGCTCAGCCACGCCGCGACCGTGGCGCTCACCTTCCGCGCCGGCTACGGCGGCGAGATGCTGACCTTCATGGCCGCGCACGGCGTCATCGAGCTGTCCTGCATCTTCATCGCCGGCGGGGCGGGGATGCTCTTCGGCACGGCGCTGCTCTTCCCCGGCGACCGCCCGCGCTTCGACAACCTCCGCCTGCGCGGCCGCGAGGCGGCCCAGCTCGTCGCCGGCTGCGTCCCGCTGCTCGCCCTCGCCGCCGCCATCGAGGGCTTCGTCTCCCCCGCCCCCATCCCCGCGGAGATAAAACTCTCCGTCGCCGCCGTCACCGGCGTCGCCCTCTACTCGTATCTCCTACTCGCCGGCCGTGGAAGAGATGAAGAAGGATTGAGCGGTTCGGGTTTATAATCGTCCGCGCCGACTCAGGAAGGAGCGGTGCAGGAGGTAACGCAATGTCTCTTCAACGCGCGCTGGCAGTCTTCACGCCGGAAGAATATCTCGACCTTGAACGCCTATCGGAGATTCGCCACGAGTTCCTCGACGGCACGGTCTACGCGATGGCGGGCGAGAGCCCGACGCACAGCGCCATCTGCTTCAACTTAAGTGCTGCCCTCGGCCCTCAACTCCGGGGCACGAACTGCCGCGGCTTCTCGCCCAACATGAAAGTCCGCGCGGGCGAGGCGGGTCTCTACGCCTACCCAGACCTCGCCGTCGCCTGCGGCGAAGCGTTCTTCCACGACAGGCACGGCGACGTACTCCTCAACCCGGTCGTCATCTTCGAAGTCCTCTCGCGCTCGCCCCAGACCTACGACCGCGGCGAGAAGTTCGAGCGGTACAAGTCCATCGAGACCCTGCGCGACTACGTGCTCGTCTCGCAAGACCGGCCGCGCCTCGAACATTTTTCGCGCCGGCCCGACGGCACCTGGTCGCACGCCGAACTGGACGGGACGGACGCCGCCCTCTCGCTCGACTCCATCAACTGCGGCCTCGCGCTCGCCGACATCTACGACCGCATCGACTTTTAGAGCAGGCCGCGCTCTTTAACTCTGATGTAAGTTTCCAGAAGGGACGGGACGAGCGAGGCCGTCGTCACGTCGAGGGCGAGGCCGCCCTGCGCTTCGACGAGGCGGAGGGCGGCCTCGCGCTGGAGCATGATCTCTTCGGCGACCGACTGCGCGAAGAGTTCTTCCAAGTCCGCCGGTGCGTCGCGGACGGAGGCGCGCAGGTCGCGGTCGGCGATGGTGGTGACGAGCGGGAGGTGGCGCGGGCGCAGTATTCGCAGGCTCGTCAAAAGCTCGCGCGAGCCCTGCTCGTCCACGAGGTCTGTGAGGAGGACGACGAGCGCGCGCCGCTTGCAGTTGGCCGCGACGAACTCGAAGGCGCGCGTGTAGGAGGGCTCGATCAGCTCGGGCTCGACGGCGTGGAGCGCTTCCAGGACGAGGTCGAGCTGCTCGCGCCCCTTGCCGGGCGGGACGTAGGCGTTGACCCGCCGCCCGAAGACGAGGAGGCCGGCGTGGTCGCCCGCGCGCCGCGCCGCGCTCATCAGGGCGAGGGCGGCGTGGATGGCCGTGTCGAACTTCGTCTCGCGCTCGATGCGTGCCGTCATCAGGCGGCCGGCGTCTAAAGCAATCAGCACCGTCTGGTCGCGCTCGATCTGGTACTGCCGCGTCGTCAGGCGCCCCCGCCGCGCCGTGGCCGACCAGGAGACGTGGCGCAGCTCGTCGCCCGGCACGTACTCGCGCAGAGACTCGAAGTCGCGCCCCTCACCCCGCCACGCGGCGCGGCGCTGCGCGGCGACGAGCGAGCGGGCGCCCAGGGCTTTCAACTCCGCCTCGCGCGCACGCCTCACGTTCGGGTAGACCTTGACCGAGGCCGCCTCGCCCGCCGGCACCTCGCGCCACGCGAGCCCCAGGCGCGTCCGCGCGCGCACGGCCACGCGCCCGAACTCGTAGCGCCCGCGCCGCCGCGGCCTCACGACGTAGACGAGCGCCTTCGACTCCTGCGGCCCCACGTCCAGCTCCGCCTCGCGCGGCGAGAGGAGCGCGAGTTCCGGCGGGTACTCGTCCTTCAACTTCAGGCGGAAGGCGCGCGGCGTGTGGTTCTCGACGCGGACGCGCACCTCCGTCTCGGCCCCGATGTAAAAGCGCCCGCCGAACTCGCGGAAGATTTCGAGGCCCGCGGGCAGGCGGCTCGCCCGCGCGTCGAAGGCGGCCAGCGCCAGCAGCCCCGCGTCATAGACAAGCGCCGCCCAGCGCAGCCCCGGCCGCCCCCAGGACAGAGAGAGCGGCACGAAGCCCACCGCCAGCAGCGCGTAGAAGAGTTTCGAGAAGACGAACCGCATCGACTTCAGTCCTGCCCGCCCTGCGCTCAGACGAGCGCGTTCCAGATGTGCGTCGAGTAGAGCGTCGGGACGTGGTCGTCAACGGCGTTGGGGATCAGGTTGAAGAAGTTCGGGTCGATCCTGCCGTCGCGGATGGGCAGGAGGTCGAGCAGGGAGAGTTTCGGCGGCGTGGTGGCGGCCGGGGCGTCGCTGATGTGCCCGTCGCGGTCGATGCGCCTGAGCGAGCCGACGTGCTTGAAGAGGGTGCGGGGCGGCAGCGCCCTGATCGGCACCTTCGTCACGAGGTCTTCGTGGTTGACGAAGCGGTAGTGCTCGATGCCCCGCTCGGCCATGAGATGGTCGAAGGTGGCGGCGAAGCCCTCGTCGCCCACGCGCGGGCTGCCGTAGGTGTAGAGGCCGTCGAGGCGTCCGCCCTCGGCGAGGGTGCGCGCGGCGGCCAGCGTGGCGAGCGCCGCCCCGAGGCTGTGCCCGGTGAACCAGACCGTCCGCGAAGGCAGGTTCGCGACGAACTCCCTAAGCCCGCCCGCCTCCCACACGCCGTCGAGCGCCTCGGCGAAGCCGCGGTGGACGTTGGCCCCCTCGCCGAAGGCGGACGTGCGGATGTCGGCGTCCGTGCCCACGTCGAGGAGGATGTTCCGGAAGTCGGGGTGCGGCTCCGGCCGCGGGCTGATCTCGGTGCCGCGGAAGGCGACGATGGCGAAGTCTTCGTTCGCGGCGACGAAGCACTCCGTGCCGCGTTCGGTGGCGAAGGGGTTCACCTGCTGGAGCGGCGTCTTGTCCCGGAACCTCTGCTCGACCCGCGCGGGGTCGGAGTAGACGAGCGTGGCCGCGTCGATGAGCCACCAGGCGTTGACCAGCTCGAAGCCCCGCGCGTCGTGGCGGAAGGGGTGGCGGTCGGCGCAGGGCTGGCCGTCGCCGTCGGCGAAGTAGATGTAGTCGCCGTCCTCCTCGTCGTAGGGCGGGGGCGCGTTCTTGAGGGTGATGCGGGGGATGCGTTTCTTTCTGTCTGCCATGAGAATCCTCCTTCGCACGCGCTCGCGTGCATGTCAGCGAGGCACTTCCACCGTGTTCAGGATGTCTTCGATGACGGCGTCGGGGGTGGCGCCGTCGAGTTCGGCCTCGGCGCGCAGGGAAATGCGGTGGCGCAGCGTCGCCGGCGCGACCGACTTCACGTCGTCGGGCGTGGCGAAGTCGCGCCCGCGCATCGCGGCCAGCGCCTTCGAGCACAAAAGCAGCGCCACGGACGCGCGCGGGCTCGCGCCGTAGGCGACCGAGGGGTGCTCGCGCGTGCGCCGGACGAGCTCGACCAAATACTTCTGCACGCCGGGCTCCATGCGCGCGGCGCGCACGTCGGCGCGGCAGCGCATGACGGCCTCGGGCTCCGCGAGGGGGCGCACGTCAACCTGTTCGAGCCGGCGCGCGCTGAAGCCGGAGTCCCAGTTAGATACGACCTGTCCCTCCTCCTCGGCCGTCGGGTAGTCGATGAGAATTTTGAGGAGGAAGCGGTCGAGCTGCGCCTCGGGCAAAGGGTACGTGCCCTCGTACTCGATGGGGTTCTCGGTGGCGAAGACGGTGAAGAGCGGGGAGAGGCGGTGCTGCTCGCCGTCGATGGTGACCTGCCGCTCCTCCATCGCTTCGAGCAGGGCGGCCTGGGTCTTCGGCGGCGTGCGGTTGATCTCGTCGGCGAGGAGGATGTCGGTGAAGACGGGGCCGCGGCGCAGGGAGAAGCTGGCGGTCGCCGTGTTGAAGACGTTCGTGCCCGTGATGTCGGAGGGCATGAGGTCGGGCGTGAACTGGATGCGGCCGAAGTCGGCGCCGACGATGCGCGCGAGCGTCTTGACGAGCAGAGTCTTGCCCGTCCCCGGCACGCCCTCGACGAGCGCGTGCCCCTCGGCGAGGAGCGCCACGAGCACCTGCTCGACGACGGCCTCCTGCCCGACGACGACCTTCGCCAGCTCGCCGCGGATGTGCTCGACCGTTGAGGTGACGTATTCAAGCATCGGGAAGAATGGGCGGGCCGCCCCGACCGCGGGCCGCCCGGACTGTCCTTTCGAGAAGAGGTGTTAGAGCGCGCGAGGGGCCGCCCCTCACCTAAAGAGCACGGCGATGATGACGGCGCCGAAGATGTGTCCCACGATCCAGACGGGCATGGCGACGAGCCAGAGCACGAGCGCGACGTTGCGCGAGAAGAGGGCGCGCTTGTAGTCCGGGTCGCGCGTCCGGAGCCCGCCGAACCTCACCTGCCAGCGCACGATCAGGAAGATGACCGCGAAGAAGGTGAGGACGTAGGCCAGCCAGACGAAGGGGACGAAGGGGATGAGGTCGAGCAGGAGGAAGGCGAACATCAGGTAGGCGGCCGTCGCCGTGTAGCTCGCGTCGCTGCACGCCTGATTGACGCGGGCCTGTAGCTCGCCGGCCGCGCGCGCCGCCTGCGGGTCGATGGGCGCGCGGCAGAAACGGCACTCGCGCATCGAGTCGTTGATGATCTCGTTGCAGTTCGGACAGGGGAACGTGTGTGTCTCGAACATCTGCTTTACTCCCGGGTTGAGGTCGGACTAACTCTCTCGCAACATCGCGCTGAAACCGGCTTGCCTGAAGTGTTCATCAGCCGTAAGCGCCTCCGTCAGGCCGTGGTCTTGCATGACGACGAAAGAGACGCAGTCGGTAAGGCCCCACTCCTTGTCGGGGCGGCCGGCGTAGAGTTGATACGCGCGCTCGTAAAGTTCTTCGGTGAGCGGGACGATTTCGACGGCCGGGTCGTCTTCCAGAGACTGTAGCAACTCCGTGGCCTCCGCACGGTACTTCAGTTTAGAGAGGGCGTTGCCGATCTCCAGGGTAACGGCGCGAGTGGTGACGAGCGACACGTCTTCGGACTCAAGTAGCTCGGCCACACGCACGGCCGGCTCGTGCAACTGGTCGGCCCGGGCGGACAGGGCGATGGCGTACGAGGTGTCGAGGAAGACGACTCTGTTCATGGCTCGGGGGTCTCGCCGCCGTAGAGGTAGTCATCGAGGCGCTCAGACCAGTCGGGCGGGCCTTGGAGGTTGAGGGAGAGCGCGGTGCGTAGGAAAGACTTCGACTTGCCGCGCGGCGGCGCGGCCGGCTCGATGGTGACGCGGACGCGCGTGTTCGGCTCAAGGTCTATCGGCTCGTCGGGCCGCAGCACCTCGCCGTCGAAGACGGCCTCAACCGTTTTAGACATCCCGATTTCCTCCTTCGGCCTTCAGGATACCCCGGCGGGGCGGGCGGCGCCTAGTTGTTTGTGGGGTCAGTCTTTGGGGCGCGCGGCGGCCTGGCGGACTTCGCGGGCGCGCATGAGGAGGCGGAGGTCGCGCTCCAGCTCGCGCAGCTCGCGGACGAGGCGGAGCGCGCGGCGCGCGGTCGTCGGGGCGCCGGCCGCGGCCGCCTCGCATTCGCCGAGCAGGGCTGCGAGCGCCGCGCGGTCGCGGCCGGAGCGGGCGGCGACGCGCTCGGCGAGCTGCGCCGGGGGGGCGTTGGCGGGCAGGCCGGCGTAGCGCGCCAGCGCCCGGCGCGTCCGCTGGTAGACGTTCTCGACCGCGAGGTCGTAGGCGCGCGCGCGCAGTTGCAGCTCGGCCATCGAGGAGACGAATTCGAGTTTCGAGCGGCGGTCGGGGCGCGGCTCGGGGACGGGGCGCGCGAAGCGCCGGCCGCGCGTCCAGACCAGCGCCAGCGCGACGAGCGCGCCCTGCCCGAACAGCCAGAGGATGGGCGTGCCGCGCAGGTAGGCGAAGACCTGATTCTGCGTCTCGCCGAAGCCCTGGTGGAACTCGTCGAAGGCGACGCGCCCGCGCAGGCCGCCCGTCACGACGTTGGCGGCGAGGAAGAGGTTGTCGGCGCGGTTGAGCCCCGCGTTCGAGACGACGTAAGGGTCTGAGAGCACGACGATGCGCCCGCGCCCGTAGGCGTAATCGACGAGGAGCGCGCCCTCGCCCTCGCGCCCGTCGAGGAGGTGAACGACGGGGGCGTGCGTGTCGGGGCTCGTGTCGGGAGTCGCGCGCGGCGCGGGCGGCGGCCGGTTACTCCAAGGGCTCCCGACGCCGCCCTCCTCCTCTTCGGGGGTCGGCGTCGGGGTGCGCGCGGCGCGCGGGGGGCCGATGCCGACCGCGCGCGCCGGCGTGGGCGCGTCGGCGTAGACGATTTGCAGGCGCGAGGCGAAGCGCGAGCGCGTCACCTCCGAGACGTTGCGCGTGAGCGCCGTCGGCTGCGCGGGCGAGAGCAGGGGCGCGCCGCGCGTGACGTTCTCGGCGTTGTAGGGGTCGGAGTCGGTGTCGGGGAACTCTACGAGCTGCGTGGAGACGCGCCAGCGCCCGACCTGCGGGAGGAGCAGAGGGCTCGGCTCGCGGTCGATGACGACGAGGCGTCCGCCGGCCGAGACCCAGCCGATGATGGCGACGGCCTCTTGCCGCTCGATCAGGTGGCGCGTCGGGCCGACGATGACGAGGCTCTCGGGCTTCTCCGGCCCGGAGAGCGCGGACATCGGCTGCCGCCAGCGCACGACGTTCGCGCCGCTCTCGCCCAGGTACTCGAAGAGCGCGCGCGTCCCCGTCCCGCCCGAGTTCAGAGTCGAGCGGTCGGGCACCAGCTCCGTCTCCGCCTCCCGCTCGACGCGCACGTACGACGCCGCGTTGAGCGCCGCCAGCACGACGACCAGCAGGACGACGGAGAGGAAGATGAGCAGCCGACTCTTCATGGTAAAGCAGTAGGCAGTAGGCAGCGGGCAGTAGGCAGTCGCCGCCCGGCGAACGTGATTTGCCGGGCGGCAGATGACAGTTGCCGCCCGGCGAATCCCACTTGCCGGCGGGCGAAAGCCATTTGCCGGCCGGCAACTGCTATTTGCCGCCCGGCAACTGTCATCTGCCGCCCGGCAACTGTCACCTGCCGCCCGGCAGGTGACAGTTGCCGGCGGGCAAATCACTTCTGCCCACGGGCAGACGGCATCTGCCGGCGGGCAGATGACAGTTGCCGGGCGGCAAATAGCAGTTGCCGGGCGGCGGGACGGCGGCGAAACGGCCCCGCGGGCGCCCGAAACGCTGCCGCCGCCTACCGCCCGCCGTCCAGCACCGTCCGGCAGCGCGTCTTAAAACCCTGCCAGTCGGCGTCCGTGGCGGGGCGCAGGCCGTACCAGTGCAGCTCGAAGGCGTTGGTGAGCGGGAGCAGCTCGGTGTAGAGCGCGGGGCGTGCGGCGCGGCGCACTGCGTCGAGGTAGTCGCGGTTCGTCTTGTGCTGCGCGAGGCGGACGACGCCGCGGTCGCCCAGCTCGCAGAGCAAAGCCACATACGCCTTGCGGATCGCGCCGCGCAGCTCGCCCGCGCGCGCCAGCCGCTCCGCCTCGTCCAGAAGGTCGGCGGCCGTCTGGTCGGCCTCGACCCTCTCGCCCAGCACGACGCGCGCCCCCCTCTTGAGCCCCCGCGGCCCCCACCCGGCCCCGCGGCGCAGCCACAGGCGACGCCCCACGTAGGCCAGCACCGCGAGGCAGAGCCCGCCGACCAGCCCCAGCATCAGCATCGACACGCGCGGGCTCCCGCCCGGCGCCACCCGCGCGCGCCGCGGGAAGAGGCCGCTCCACCATTCGGCGAAGTCCTCGATCATGCGCTCCAAAGCGCTCTGCTGCTTCGGCGCCTGCCGGTCGAACTCCGGGCGGCGCAGGATGGAGTTGAGCCGCCCGCGCTCCGCGTCCCGGTCTAACCCTTCGCGCGCCGACGCGTCCAACTCCCCCAGACGCGCTTCGAGCGCCCGCAGCCGCCCGGCCAGCGCGCGCAGGCCCGCCGCCAGCGCCTCCGAGTCTTTCTCGGACTCCAGGCCCGCCAGCGCCTCCTGCACCCAGCCGTTATCGACCTCGCCCGCGCCGCCGAGCCCCTCGACCCTCTCCCGCGCCGGCAGAAGTTTGCCGACCCTGGCTAAAGTCTCCTGCTTCCTCTTCGGCAGCTCGACGATGAAGTCGGAGTTGAAGCCCTCCTTCGACCAGACCTCGTACTTCTCGCTCTGCCGCACGCGCGCGTACGCCTCGGCCAGCTCTTCGAGCGGCGCGACCGCCGCGCCCACGCGGCCGCGGTAGTCCGCCAGCGTCGCCACCCCCCGCGCGCCCCTCGAAGGCTGGGCCGACGCGCCCGAGGCGAGCACCGCGAGCAGCAGGCAGAGCCCGAGGATCGAGCCGGCCGGCCTCTCCGGCGGACTGGGCGCGCGCGGCGCGGGCGCCCTCGGCGCGGCGATGGCCGGCGCCAGCGGCGCGTTCAGCCCCGCCGGCACCGCCGGCATCTCCCCGAAGACCTGCGCCGCCAAAAGCTCTATGTCGTAGCCCTCGTGCCGCACGCGCTCGTCCACGTAGAGCAGCGAGAGCCCCATCATCCAGACCGGCGCCAGCAGGACGGTCGAAACCTGCCACAGAACCTGTGAGCTGACCGTGTACCAGACCGGCGTCCGCGTCGGATCCATCCCCAGCGGGTCAACCCCGTTCAGGTACGCGTACCACCCGAGCGGCACCAGCAAAAGCATCGCCGCCGCGTACCACGCGAAGCCCGTGAACAGAAACATCGCCGTCAGCCGCCGCACGTTGCCGCGCGCCAGCTCCGCGCTCCGCCCGACCGAGTCGAAGACGCCCCGCCCCTCGACCATCAACACCTGCGGCACGTACGCCACGCGCCCCGCCACCAGGAAGAAGACGAAGAGCATCAGCGCGGCCGACGCCAGCCCCAGCAGAACGCCCGCCAACGGCCCGACCCACTCCGCCCCCGCCGCACTCGTCAGCACGAGAATGAGGGAGACCCCCGCGAAGCCCGGCAGCAGCAGCAGCAGCCCCGCGGCCGTCGCCGCCACCGTCGAGATGAAGAGCCAGAAGAGGACGACCACCGTCGCCCAGAACAGCCCCTTGAGGCGCGAGCGGACGCTGCGGTAGATGAGCCGCGCCGTCACCGGCTCGCCCCACAGCAGGTGCATCACGAGGTTGCGCGAAGCCCCGCCCACCACGACCAGCTGCGCCAAAAGCCCCAAAACGTAGACGGCCGCCCCCGCCAGCGCCCCGAAGAAGTATCCGGCCGCACGCCCCTCGCTCGCCGTCACCCCGAGCGAACGGACGCTCACAGACCACAGCACCGTCCCCACCGCCGAGACGATGACGGGCGGGGTGCTCGCGCGCACGAGCGCCCCGAAATGGCGGCGGTAGAGCCTGACGGTGCGGTCGATGAGGTCGCCCGCGCCGAGCGGCGCCAGTTGCAGGTGTTTGACGGCGAACATCGCCAAGACTTCAGCCCGTTTTGAGAGTTTTACGAAAGCGCGGCCCCCGCGCGGCGCCGCGGATTGTAGCACACGCCCCTCGGCCGAAACCGCCCGCCCGCCCGTCGGTTCCCGTCCCTCCAGTTTTCCGTCGAACTTTATTCAAAAATTTGAAGCGGCCTTCAAATTTTCGGTTCCAAAATCCAGATGAGCGTACACGCGGGCCGCCCGGCGGTACGCCCGCGCGGATGGCGAAGCCTCTTATTCACTTAACTTAAGGTGGAAGTCGTGGAGACCGGGCTGATGGCGGCCTTTGAGTTGCTTAAATCCACGCGGGTAATTCTGAACAGCAATGTGCCTCTTGATCTAGAAACTAAAACTTCTAGAGGGTTAAACACAACGAAAGGAATGGTTAGCATGAAAACTCCCATCCGAATCTTGACCGTGCTGGCCCTCGCGCTCTCGTTCTTCGTGAGCGCGGCGGCGCAGACGACCACGACGGGTTCGATTGAGGGAACAGTCGTTGACGTCAACGGCGCCGCCATCCCGGGGATCGCGGTCTCGGTCGCAGGGCCGAACCTGATCCGCACGCAGTCGGCGACCACCAACGACGAAGGCTACTTTAACCTCCCCCAGATCCCGCCGGGCCGCTACACGATCACGGTCGAGGCCGCCAAGGGCTTCGCCAAGTTCGAGCAGGCGGACGTGGAGGTCAACCTGACGAGGGTCTCGACCCTCGCCGTCACGCTCCGCCCCGCCGGCGCGACCGAGACCGTCGAGGTCACGGCCAGCTCGGGCGCGGCCGTGGACGTTTCGACCAACACGACCGGCACCAACGTCTCCACCGAGCAATTCTCCAACTTCCCGACGCAGCGCACCGTGCAGTCGCTCTACACGATTGCGCCGACCGTCACCCGCTCGGGCCTGCGCGACGCCTCGGGGCGTGACCGCGACCCGTCGGTGGCCGGCTCCTCCGGCCCCGAGAACAACTACATCCTCGACGGCGTGACCGTCTCCGACCCGGCCTTCGGCGGCTCGGGCGCCAACCTGCCGTTCGAGTTCGTGCAGGAAGTCCAGGTGCTGACGGGCGCCTACGGCGCCGACATCGGCAAGTCCACGGGCGGCGTCTTCAACGTCATCACCAAGAGCGGCTCGAACCAGATTCGCGGCGACGTGTTCGGCTACTTCACCGCGAAGAGCTTCGTCCGCGGGGTCAAGTCCTCGGCCATCCCGTTCACGGGCGCGGCGGCCAACGGCTTCTCGGAGCTGGACGCCGGCGCCGACATCGGCGGCCCGATCAAGAAGGACAAGCTCTGGTTCTTCGCCGCCTTCAACCCGCAGCGCCGCAAGAACTACTCGCTGACGCAGACCTTCCACCAGGAGGTCAGCAACAAGGTCACGACGCCGTTCTACGCGGGCAAGCTCACCTGGGGCATCAACCAGAACAACACCTTCAACATCTCGACCTTCGGCGATTTCACGAAGCAGGAGGGCTTCCTCTTCGGCGGCGCCGGCTTCGGCGCCGACCTGCGCAGCTACGAGGGCACCATTGAGACGGGCGGCCACAACTACGCCGCGCGCCTCAACTCGACCTTCTCGCCGAACTTCATCGGCGAGTTCTCGGGCGGCCTCCACTTCCAGCGCGCCAACACGCTGCCGACGCTGGCCGACCAGACGCTCGTCACCGACCGCTTCGCCGTGCTGCGCGGCGGCGCGGTGGTCGCGCCGGTCGAGACCTCCGTGCTGGCCTCCAACGGCCTGCAACTCTCCTACGTCGAGGGCACGGGCGGCACCGTCCAGCGCAACTACATCCGCGGCGGCTTCGGCCTCCAGACGGAGCAGGATCGTGACCGCATCGAGGCGGCCGCGCGCCTCCAGAACATCTGGGGCAAGCACACCTTCAAGTACGGCTTCGAGTTCAACCAGAACCGTTACAAAATCAACACCCGCTCGACTGGCCCGAACCTGGCCTTCAACGCCGCGGGCGTCCCCTCCGGCCCGTACCGCATCGAGAACCGCTTCGCCATCTGCTCCCGCACCAGCACGACCACGATCACCTGCCCCGACGCGACCCGTACCACCCGCGTCCAGCTGTTGATCGCGGCCGGCCAGGCTCCCGCGGGCGTCACGACGGCCGCGACCGGGCCGGTCGCCGTCAACACGACCAACCCGTTCCTGCTCCTCGACGTGGTTCGCGCCCGCAACTTCCTGCTCAACACGCAGGGCCAGTTCGTCAAGACGAACGTCGAGAGCTTCTACGTCCAGGACGACTTCAAGGCGACGCGCAACCTCCAGTTCAACCTGGGCGTGCGCTGGGACTACCAGCAGGCGCTCTCGCTCAACGGGGTCTCTTACCTGAAGTTGAACGACTTCATCGCGAACCTCGAGCCCCGCCTGGGCTTCATCTGGGACTTCACCGGGCAGGGCCGCGGCAAGGTCTACGCCAATTTCGCCCGCTTCGTCGAGACGCCGCTGCCGCTCGACATCAACGTCCGGGCCTCCGGCAACACCATCCAGTCCGACTACAACCTGAACGTCAGCCGCCTGAACGGTAACCCGACGGGCGCGACCGTCGTCACCAACTTCGGCAACCTCGGCGGCGACGCGACCCCGATCGACCCGAACATCTCGCCGCAGACCGTGGACGAGTACACGGCCGGCGTCGAGTACGAGGTCGTCAAGGATCTCGCGCTCGGCTTCCGCGGCATCTACCGCGCGCAGGACAACGTCATCGAGGACGGCTCGTTCGACGACGGCGACCACTACTTCCTCTTCAACCCCGGCCGCCGCGTCGGCACGGACGTGACGACCGAGGATAAGGCCTGTAACGACCCGGCCATCGGCTGCTTCGGCCACGCCCGCCGCTACTACCGCGCGCTGGAGTTCTCGGCCACGAAGCGTTTCACGAACAACTACCAGTTCATCGCTTCCTACGTCTACTCCAGCCTCATCGGCAACTACGAGGGGCTCTTCCGCAACGACAACGGCCAGACTGACCCGAACATCACCAGCTTGTTCGACCTCGTCAGCCTGCTCAACGGCCTCTACGGCCGCCTGCCGAACGACCGCCCGCACCAGTTCAAGCTGGACGGCAGCTACCGCTGGAAGTTCGGCCTGCTGACGAGCGCCTCGTTCCGCGCGCAGTCGGGCATCCCGTTCAACGCGCTGGTGCCGCACCCGGTCTACGGCGACAACGAGGGCTTCTGCATCCAGGGCCTCTCGTGCGTCCCGCGCGGCACGGCCATCAACCCGCTCACGGGCCGCAACCGCACGCCCACCACCTACAACCTGGACCTCGGCGCCTACTACCCGATCAACCTCGGCGAAGACCGCCAGCTCCGCTTCCAGTTCGACTGGTTCAACGTGGCGAACGCGCAGCGCGCGATCCGTCAGGACGAGACGGCCTTCTTGAACAGCGGGGCGCCCGGCATCACGCCGGCTCGGAACCCGTTCTACGGCACGGGGACGATCTTCCAGTTCCCGTCGGCCGTCCGCCTCGGCGTCAAGTTCCAGTTCTAAACTGCTCTGCTTTCACTAACCCTCCGGGGAGCGTGGAAGATTCCGGGGGGGGCGTAAAAATCGCCCCTCCCTTTTCTTTCTCCTGTGCTATTCTTGGCTATCCTTCGGGCTCGATCCCCGCGACAAAGAAGATAAATTTCAGGCCGCCAGCGACCGCTTTTCGAAAGGGGTTTGTGGATATGTTTTTCACGCCGCCGCCCGCCCGACCCGCCCACCGCCCGCCCGAAACCGTCGCCCCGCCCCTCCTCTTCGCGCTCCTGCTGCTCGCGCTGGCCTGCGTGCCGGCGGCCGGGCAGGTCGGCGGCCTCGACAACTCGGGCACGGGCGGCATCCACACCATCCAGGGCCGGCTCGTCGGCCCCTCGGGGCGCCGCTCCGACCTGCGGCTCAAGGTGCGTTTGGAGTCTTCCGGCAGCGGCGACAGCTACGTCTTCTCCGACGCCAACGGCACGTTCCGCTTCACGGGCCTGAGCCCCGGCAGCTACACGGTCGTCGTCGAGGGCGGCGACGAGTTCGAGACGGCGAGCGAGACGGTGCTCATCGAGTCGAGCACCATCTCAACGCCGCGGGGCGTGGTCGGCACGCCCTTCTCCCGCCCCCTGACGGTGCAGGTCTACCTCCGCCCCAAGCGCGGGGGCGACGGGCAGGCGCCGGCCGGCGTCCTCAACGCGTCGCTGGCGACCGTGCCGAAGCCGGCCGTCGAGTTCTACCACAAGGGCGTCGAGGCCGAGCGCCGGAACGAGAACGAGCGCGCCGCCGAACTCCTCCGCCAGGCCGTGGACGCGCACCCGGACTTCCCGCTCGCGCTCTACGAGCTGGGCATCACCTACCTCAAGCTCAAGCACCCGGAGAAGGCCGCCGAGGCGCTCACGGCCTCGCTCAAGCTCGTGCCCGAAGACCAGGCGTCGCTGCTCGCCTACGGCCGCGCCCTGATCGAGCTGCGCCGCGTGGCCGAGGCCGAGGAGCAGTTCCGCAAGGTGCTCAAGAAGAACGCGGCCTCGCCGTCGGCCCACCTCTACCTCGGCATGATCCTGCTCGGCCGGCGCGAGTTCCCCGGGGCCGAGGCCGAGCTGAAGGCGGCGGCCGGGACGGGCGCCGGCGAGGTCGTCAGGGCGCACTACTACCTCGGCGGCCTCTACTGGGAGCTGAAGGAGTACAAGCGCGCGGCCGACGAGCTGGAGACCTACCTCAAGCTCTCGCCCGACGCGCCCGACGCCGGGCGCCTGCGCACGACCATCAAGGAGCTGCGGAGCAAATGAGCTGGCCGGCGCGGGAAGCGCGCGGGGGTTTTAACCTCGGAACAATAAAAAGCCCGGGCGACATTTTCGCCCGGGCTTTCTGTTCGCAGAGGTCTGTGTGCGCGGCTCAGTTCCCCGCCGAGGTGACGTCGAACCACTCGTCCTTGAGGTCTTGGTTGAAGTCGAACTTCTCCAAGTTAATCAGCCAGTCGGCCTGGAACTTCCCGCCCTGCTGCCGGTCGAGGTCGAGGATGATCTTGTAGGTCTGCGGTAGCGTCAGCCCGCCGACCTCTTTGAAGTCCGAGAACTCCTCGAACATCTTCAGGCGCAGCTCCCGCTGGAACTCCTTCGAGGCGTCGGAGGCGGAGGCGGTTTGCGGCGCTTGCCCCGGCCGGGTGGGCGAGCCGCTCACCACCGCCGCCGCCGGCCCCGTCCGCGCGCTCACCACCTGCTCGTACTCGGTGCGGACGTGGCGGAAGGTCTCCTGGTCGAAGAAGAGAGTGATCTTCAGGTCAGAGCCCTTCCTGGGGGTGTAACGCAGCTTGTAGACGGGTTTGTCGTTCACCTTGCCCGTCCCGGCGAACTCCAGCTTCCCACCCTTCAGGTCGGGCGAGGCAAGCACCCAGCCCGTCGAGAGGACGCCGCCCATCAACCCCAGCCTGAGGAGCTGGTCGCGCTGCTTGATGAAGTCGCCGATCTCGGAGCGGATGCCGGGCTTCACGTAGCTGATGGTCACGTTCTGGCCGTCGAACCCGAACTTGTCCTGCGGGTAGTTGGGGTTCCTAAAGCTCATCGCGATCACGCTCTTGTCGCCCTTGGAGAAGAGCAGCGAGAGGCCCGTGTTCTGCCCCGAGCCGCCGCCGCGGAGCGTGACCGTGACCCGGCCGGCCATGAGGCGGCTCTTGACGGCCGCGCGCGCCTCGCTCGTGCCGACGGCGGCGAGGTGTTTGGCGACCAGCTCCTCCGGCGTCATCTTCTGCGCGCGCGCCGTGAAGGGGGTTAGGGCGAGGAGCGAGAACGCGGCGGCGAGCAGACCGCGTCGCGCGTAGGTGCGATAAAACTTCATCTCTTGAATCTCCTGGGTGTGGCCTGGTCTCAGGCCGAGTGAATCGATCCCGCGTATCGGGGGCCGGCGGGTTCGCCGCGTCGGCGCCGGCGAGGCGCGTATTTTCTCAGACGCGGGGCGGTAATGCAAAGCTGTCCCCCGGCCGCCGCGCCCTCCCGCCGGGCGAAAAAAGAGGCGCCGCCCTTCGCGGGGCGGCGCCTTCGAGTGGTTAGGCTCTGCGAGCCCGCCCGGTTAGAACTCCAGGCGGCCGACGAACTGGATGATTCGCGGCGAGAAGGTGCTGTTCACCCGGCCGAAGTTGGTCGAGGCGATGTTGAAGCTCGTGCCGGAGGGCGTGGACGAGACGTTGCCGATGAAGAAGTTCGCGCGGTTGAGGACGTTAAAGGCCTCGGCGCGAATCTGGAAGCGCATGCCCTCTCGGATGCGGTCGAGGGAGATGTTCTTGAAGAGGCCAGCGTCCCAGTTGAAGTACATCGGCCCGTTCAGGAAGTTGCGCTCCATGTTGCCGGTCGTGCCGGGCGCGACCGGGAAGAAGACCTGGTTCGAGGCCGGCGCGGTGCCGAAGGGGGTCGTGCCGAAGCCGCCCGTCAGCGCCAGACTGCCGCACTGGCCGGCGGCCAGCGCCGTCTGGTTGATGTTGAGCACCGACGGGTTGATGTAGAAGACGCCGCACGGGGTGCGGAAGGTGCCGACGAGGTTTTTCACCTCATCCTTGCTCAGGTTGGTGTTGGCCGTCCCGCGCGTCGAGCGGCCGGCGCGGTTGAGCGTGCCGCGCGGGTCGAGGATCGAGAAGGGCGCGCCCGACGCGACCTGGACGATGGAGGTCAACTGCCACCCGCCGACGATGGTGTCGAGCGCGCCGCTCGTGCCGAAGCGGCGGCCCTTGCCGATGGGCAGCTCGTAGATGCCGTTGAAGTTGAAGACGTGCGCGGCGTCGTAGTCGGCACGCTGGTACTCGAGGTGCAGGTTGCGGAGGTCGAGCACCGGGTCGAAGTTCGTCTGGCCGACGCCGCCCGTGTCGGTCAGCGTCTTCTGGAAGCTGTAGTTGGCCTGGAACTGGAGCCCCTGCGAGAAGCGGCGGCGCACCTCGAACTGGAGGCTGTTGTAGCGGAGCTTGGCCCTGTTCTGGAGCACGTCGGCCACGCCCGTGTTCGGGTTCGCCAGGAAGAGCTGGCTGCTGTTGCCGAACTGGTTCGAGATGTAGGTGACCGCCAGCTCGCCGGGCTGGCCCGTCGAGATCAGGTTGCGGATCGTGCCGTTCGAGAGCAGGCCGCCGGCCTCGATCAGCGGGAAGACCGTCAGCACTTCGCAGCCCGTCGAGGTCGCTTGGGCGGTGGTGCAGGCCGGGTTGCCGAAGGTGGCGAGGTTGCGGCGCGCGCGCTCGAAGTCGGCGAGGAAGCCGTTGTCGCGGATGTTGACCTGGTTGTAGTCGAGGCCGCGGATCAGGTTGTCCGACTTGGCGCCGACGTAGCGAATCTCCATCACCGTCTGGAACCCAATCTCGCGCTGGATGCCGACGTTCCACTCCTGCGTCAAGGGCACCTTCAGGTTCGGGTCGATGGCGAAGACCGTGCCGAAGTTGCCGGCCAGGGCGTTGTTGTTCGCGTAGGTGCGGGGCACCTGGAAGGTGGGCGTCGTGAACGCCGGGGTGCCGCCGGCCACGCGCAGGTTCAGGTTCGCGCGGGTGACGCCCTGGATGAGCCCGGCGTTGCCGGTGATCGCGTTGTCGGCGCCGCGGATGAACTCGTCGTTCACGTAGCTGATGCGGTAGCCGCCGCGCAGGACGGTGCGCCCCTCGCCCGGGAAGACCGAGCCGAGGAAGTTGTTCTTGAAGTTCGGCGAGTAGGCGAAGCTCACCACCGGCCCGAAGTTGTTGTTGTCCTGATGGAAGAACCGGCCGCTGCCGGGGTTGCCCGCGTTGCCGCCGGCGAAGTTGTACGTGCCGGCCGGATTCAGGGCGGCCACAATCGGGTCGGTGCCGGCCGCGATGACCGGCTCGAGCGCCAGGTCGTTCGGCTCGCGCACCGGCGTGAACAGCTCGTAGCGCAGGCCGTAGTTCAGGGTCAGGCGGGGCGTGACGCGCCACGAGTCGGAGCCGTAGAACGAGTAGTTCTCGAAGTTAAGCTTGTGCTGCTGCTGGGCGCCGGAGACGTAGCCCGAGGTGGTGGTCGTGGCGACGTAGGTCAGGTTGGCGCCGCTGACGAAGCCGCCGAGCAGGGCCAGCAGGTTGTTGGCCGTGGTCACGTCGGCCGAGCTGGCGCCCGGCAACTGGCTGGACACCAGCGAAGGCGTGGCGGTGCCGGTGCTGATGGTCAGCGTCGGGATCGAGGACTGGGAGGCCGTCGGAGGCCCGAACGGCGTGAGCCTGAAGAACTGCGCCTGGGCGCCGAACTTGAACGTGTGCTCGCCGCGGAGGTAGACCGCGTTGTCCTGGATGTTCCCGTAGTTGCTGAAACGCCCCTGCGCCTGGAAGACCGACTCAGGGCTGTTGATGAGCGGCAGGATCAGGAAGAAGTCGGTCGGCTCGTTCGTCCGGGCGAACCGCGGCTTGCTGTTGGCGAAGCCGCCGCGCAGCTCGTTGTTCAGCGAGTTGGTGAACGTGTAGCGGTAGGCCGCGACGACCGACTTGCTCAGGTTGTCCTGGAACCCGAAGGGCACGCGGTTGTAGCCGCCGCCCGTGGTCGCGGAACCGACGTCGGTGTCGGGGCGCAGCAGGTTCTCGTTGCGGCGGCCGACGATCAGCTCCCACGACTGCTTGGAGGTCGGGTTGCCGTCGAAGCGGAGCGTGACGCTGTCGCGATCCTGGTTCTGGAGCTGGCTGAAGCTGTAGCCGGTGGTGTTGCGCTGGTCACCGATGGCCGTGTTGTTGCCCGCGGTCGGGACGTTGGCCAGGATGCGGCTGGCGATGACCGGGTCGGCCGCCACGCCGGCCAACTGGAGGACGTTGACCGTCCGGGTCTGGCCGCCGACGAGGTAAGTGAAGATGCCCTGGCGCGCCGACGGCGTCAGGATGGTGCGGGTGGAGGTCGTGGACTGGCGCAGGCGGAAGCCCTCGTAGGAGCCGAAGAAGAACGCCTTGCCGTGCTCGAGCGCCGGGCCGCCCTCGCCGAAGTGCGGGAGCACCAGCGGGCCGCTCAGCCGGCCGCCGAACTGGTTGCGGTTCAGGAACGGCTTGGTCACACCGTTGCGGTTGTTGAAGAAGGTGTTGGCCGAGAACTTCGAGTTGCGGTTGTAGATGAAGCCCGCGCCGTGGAACTCGCTGGAGCCGCGCGGCGTGACCAGCTCGACCTGCGAGGCGCCGTAGCCCTTCGAGGCGTCGGCGTTCTGCGTCGTGATGGTGAACTCGCCGACGTCGTCAACGTTCGGCCGGTCGGGGCTGAAGTCGGTCGCGTTCGCGCGGATGAAGTTGTCCTGGATGTTGATGCCGTCGCGCGTGATGTTGGTGAACGAGCTCTGCTGGCCGTTGATGACCGTGTCGGTCGCGCCGTTGCTGGCGGTGCCGGACTGGAGGCCGATGAGCGCGAGCGGGTTGCGGCCGTTGAGCGGCAGCTCCTGAATCTGGCGCTGCCCGACCGTCGTGTTCAGCTCGGCCGACGTGGCGTTGACGACGTCGGCGCCGGCGACGACCGTGACGTTCTCCTCGACGCCGCCCGCCTCGAGCGGCACGGTCAGCGAGTAATCCTTGCTGACGTCGATCTTGACCTTGGTGGCGGTGAAGGACTTGAACCCGGGCGCCGTCACCTTGACGGTGTAGGTGCCGACTTCGAGCTGCGGCACCGTAAAGGTTCCCTCGCCGCTGCCCTGAACCGTCCTCGTCTTGCCCGTCGCCTCGTCGGTGACGGTGATGCTCGCGCCCGCGACCACACTGCCGCTGGGATCGACGACGCTCCCGACAAGGTTTCCTGTATTCGACTGTGCCAGCGCTGATAAGGCAAAGAGGCAAAGCATCAGCGCGGCCGAAGCAAATCTTCTCATCGTGGACTCCTTAACTTTAGGGTTATCTTTTTGCTACTCTCACGAAGCATTCTCAACCGGAGAACACCTCACCTACGCGTTATATCGCCTGAACGAACGACCGTAGATTAACGGTAGAGCCGTTTAGCGAGAGCAAATCGCCTTCGGTGAAGGATTTCCAACCAAGCAACCTTCATGCCCAATTTTTTGAACGTCTCAAGCCCTTCAATATTCGGCATTTAATCCGTAACGTCTAAAAATGTCCGGCTATTCTCTTGATAAATTCGGATAATATCCGAAAACCAGAAGACGGCCCGCCCGGGGCGCCGCGGCCTCCCGGCGCTCATTCTCACGTCAGAACTTCAAACGGCGGTGAGCCGAACCGGACTGAAGAGTCGTCCGGAGGTGGGTTGAGGTTGACGCCCGACCGGGACGACTTCGGCCGGGTGAAGATGCGCGCCGTCGCGGCGCGCTTTCGGCCGGCCGCGACGAAGACGAGGAATGGCCCGAATCTTCATAAATTCGGATTCTTTTATTTATATTTCTGAATTTTATCTGCCCATAAAGTCTCCCAAACTCGCGTTTTCCGTGATATCTCTACATAAACCAATAATCTGTATGATGGAACACTCCTTGCCCTGTTAATGGTTGTCAGCCTGTTCTTTAAACCTGCTCCGGCACGCCGCGCCCAAGCCCGTCGCACGAACGCCCAGAATTTCGCCGCGGGGAAGAGAATCAAAAGCTCCCTTACCATCCCCGCGGCCGCGTTCCAAGGCTCTGCGCTGTGCCCTAGCTCGCGAAGGTCGGTTCCCGGCCGCTCCCGTCTCCGCCGCGCCGTCGGAACCACGCCTGCGCCCTAACCCGCGTGGGTCAAGCACTCTTGACCCGGGACGTATGAAGCGCCCTTTTGCCAGTTCGAAAAGGAGATTCAATTCAATGAGAAGACTCACCTCAATGGCGTTTGCCGTGCTGCTCGTCGCCGCCTTCTGCGTGACGGCCTTCGCGCAGGGCACATCGACGCTGACGGGCACGGTCACCGACCCGAACGGCGCCGTCGTGAGCGGCGCCACTGTCACGGCGACCAACGTCGCCACCAACGTCTCTACCAGCACGCAGACCACCGACGCCGGCGTCTACCGCTTCCCGACGCTGCCCGTCGGCGACTACAACGTCAAGGTCGAGGGCGCCGGCTTCAGCACCGCCCAGATCGAGCGCGTCGTCCTGACGGTCGCCCAGGTCGTGACGCAGGACGTGAAGCTGGCCGTCGGGGCGGCGACCGAGACCGTGACGGTCGTCGCGGGCGGCGAGCAGCTCGCGCAGCCCTCCGAGTCGAGCGTCTCGCAGCTCCTGAACCGGAACGTCTGGGAGACCTACCCGCTCGAAAACCGCGACACCAACGAGTTCATCAACCTGCTGCCCGGCGCCGTCCCCGACGAGTTCGCGGGCAGCACCCGCGGCGCGGCCGTCAACGGCGTGCGCGGCGGCACGGGCAACTTCCTCGTGGACGGCTTCGACAACAACGACCAGGGGCAGGGCGGCCGCGGCGCGCTCGTCTCCGGCGGCATCACCAGCATCTCGCCCGAGGCCATCCAGGAGTACCGCGTCATCACCAACAACTACGCGGCGCAGTACGGCAAGGGCGGCGGCTTCGTGACCGACACGGTGCTGCGCGGCGGCACCAACGATGTCCACGGCTCGCTCTTCGAGTACAACCGCATCCAGAAGCTCGCGGCCAACGACTTCTTCTCGAACTCGGCGGGCGTCCACGACTCGCTGGTGCGCAACCAGTTCGGCGGCTCCTTCGGCGGCCCGATCGTGAAGGACAAGACCTTCGCCTTCGGCACGGCCGAGTTCCAGCGCCTGCGCCAGGCCGCGCCGCTGACGACCGTCGGCACCACCCAGCAGTTCATCAACTTCGTGAGCAGCGGCGCCTTCGCCACCTTCATGGAGTCGAACCCGAACGGCCTCTGCGTGGTCGCCAACGGCGCGCCCTGCCCGGGCGCCTTCACCCGCTCGCGCACGCTCGGCGCCAACTACCGCGCGCTGACCGCGGCTCAGGCGTTCCCGCTCGCCACGCGCAACCTGACGAACGAGGCCGGCGGCCTCTTCACCGCCGGCATCCTCGACTCGCCAATCATCTACCCCGTCCCCGTCTACGGCGACGTGACGGTCGTCAACCCGAGTTTCCTCAACCTGGCCCGCTTCAGCGTCAAGGTTGACCACACGTTCAACTCGAACAGCAACCTGACCGCCACGTTCCTCTCCGAGGACTCGGACAACGGCGACGCCTTCGGCGGGGGCGACGGCGGCATCGGCGCGCCCTTCCTCTCGCCCGGCCGCTCGATCCTGACCGGCCTGACCTTCAACCACACCTGGACGCCGACGATCACCAGCGAGTCGAAGGCGAGCTACCTCCGCCACCGCCGCGACTTCCCCGAGTGCCCCGGCACCGAGGGGATGCCCTCGGTCGTGACCGGCTTCGACCCGCTCGGCGTCAGCCTCGGCTGTTCGGCCAGCTTCCCGCAGTTCTTCACCGACAACCAGTTCCAGCTCCAGCAGCACTTCTCGATGCTGATGGGCGCGCACAGCTTCCGCACCGGCGTCGAGTACCGCCGCATCCGCAACGGCTCCGTCTTCGCGACGACCAAGAACGGGCTCATCCTCCCGAACGGCGTCGAGGAGCTTCTGACCGACGGCTTCTTCGGCGACGAGGCCGACCTCGCCCTCTTCGGCGCGCCGACCCTCGGCGCGTTCCTCCAGGCGCAGGTGACCATCGACCCGCGCAACGGCAACCAGCCCGAGTACTACCGCGGCTTCCGCGCCAACGAGTGGGCGGCCTACTTCCAGGACGACTGGAAGGTGCGCCGCAACCTGACCTTCAACCTCGGCCTGCGCTGGGAGTACTTCGGGCCGCCGCACAACTTCCGCCCGGGCCTCGACTCGAACTTCTACTTCGGGTCGGCCAGCACGCCCGTGGCGTCGGCTTCGACCAACCCGTTCTTCCCGCGCAACAACCCGCTGACGGCCGAGGTCGCCAACGGCGGCTTCCAGCAGCGCGACAGCAACATCTGGCAGAAGGATTGGAACAACTTCGCCCCGCGCGCCGGCTTCGCGTGGGATGTCTTCAACGACCAGAAGCTGGTCGTGCGCGGCGGCGCCGGCATCTTCTACGACCGCATCTGGAACAACCTCTTCGAGAACATCCGGTTCAACCCGCCGACGTTCTCCTTCAACACCATCAACAGCCCCGCGATCGGCGGGAGCACGCCCATCGGGCCGCTCGCCTCGCCCGGGCTCTACACCGTCCCGTTCGCCGAGTCGAGCCGCCGGCTCTTCAACAACGCGGCGTTCGCGGGCCTGCCGGCGCCGCGCCACATGGACGAGAACCTGGTGACGCCCTACGTCCAGCAGTTCTTCCTCGGCGTCCAGCACGAGTTCCTGAAGGACTTCCTGGTCGAGGCCAACTACATCACGACGGCCGGCAAGAAGCTGACGGGCGTCATCGACATCAACACCTACCCCGGCCGCACCCGCGGCGGGAGCTCGCTACGCCCCAACACGCACATCGCGGGCGACAACTTCCGCACCAACGCCTTCAGCTCGATCTACCACGGCGCGCAGTTCAGCCTGCGCAACCGCGGCTGGCACGGGCTCCAGTTCCAGTCCAACTACACCTTTGCGAAGGCGATTGACCAGTTGAGCGACGCCTTCAACGCGGACGCTCGCCACGGCAACTTCCGCCCGCAGAACCCGTTCAACATCCGGCTCGACCGCGGCCGCGCAGACTTCGACGTGAGGCACCGCTTCGTCACCGGCTTCAGCTACGACGCGCCCTTCCTGAAGGAGAACCGCTGGCTCGGCGGGTGGACGGCGACCGGCATCGTCACGATTCAGTCGGGCGTGCCCTTTACCGTCTACAACTCGGGCCAAGACCCGAACGCGGACGGCTACCTCAGCGACCGCGTGGTCTTCCTCGGCACGAACGCGGGCAGCATCTATACGAACAAGAGCCCGGCCGACGGCTACTTCGACACGACGCAGTTCGTCGGCATGAACACGCGCGTCTCGCAGTTCCTCGCGGCGGCGGGCACCGACCCGACGGCGCGCGCCAACGCGGTGCGCGCGGCCTGCGGCCCGAACAACGGCGTCGTCGTCAGCGCCACGCAGTGGTGGTGCGACGGCACGCTCGGCCGCAACACGTTCACCGGCCCCGGCTTCTGGAACGTGGACTTCGGCCTGCACAAGAAGTTCAAGGTGACGGAGAACAGCGCCCTGCAATTGCAGGCCAACGCCTTCAACATCTTCAACCACACGAACTTCGGCATCCCCGTCGGCAACATGAACAGCTCGAACTTCGGCCGCTCGATCTTCACGGTCGGCACGCCGCGCGTCATGCAGCTCGCCATCCGGTACGACTTCTAAGTCCGCCGGAAGGCACGGCCTTCGACTTGAAAACTTCGAGGGCGCCGACTTCTAAAGTCGGCGCCCTCTCTTTTATGACAGACGCTCTTACGTGACCGGCGCCCTCCCTCACGGCCGGGCTCGCGGCCTGACACTTCAGCCGCCGCAGACCATCCGCCCGAAGCCTTCGAGGTCGAGCGCGCGGACGGGCAGCCCCAGCTTCTGCTCAAGCTCGTCGAGGCGCGTGCCGTCGAGCATGACGGGCTCGTCCGACTTGTGCGCCGTGCGCGGGATGACGACGAACTCGCCATCCAACTCGTCCTTCACGGCCTCGACGCACTGACCGGTCATGAGGCCCGCGACGACAATCTCTTCGCCGAAGTACCTGTTCTCCACCGCGAGGACGCGCAGGCGCGTGCCGGCCGTCTCGTTCAGGCGCCCGACCAATTCTTCGAGCACGGGCGCGAAGAGCTTGCCCGTCAAGACCGTCCCGTGCACGCGGGCGGCGTCGCGCACGCCCTTCCTCTCGACCTTCTTCAGCAGGCGGCCGAACTCCTCTCGGAACGAGCGCACCATGCCGACGCCGTCCTCGATCTGCGGGTAGTCGCCGTAGTGCCCGCGCCCGGGAACGTCCACGCCGGCGCGCAGGTAGACCTCGTCGCCGAGGAAGGCGAAGTTCGTCCCCAGCCGCTTCTTCAAACCCTTCTGCAGCGCGCCGACCTCTTGGATGATCTGCCGGCACCAGCCAGGCGTGACCGGCGTCAAACGCTCGTCCGTGTTGTAGCGCGTGAGCCCGAGCGGGACTATCGCCACGCTGCGCACGCGCGGGAACTCGGCGGCCAAATCCTCTACCGTCTTTCTTAAAACCTCGCCGTCGTTGATGCCGGGGCAGAGCACGACCTGCGCGTGTATCTCGATCCCGGCGTCCATCATCCGGCGCAGCTTCTCCGAGATGTCTGCGCGGCGCTCGTCAACGCCGAGGAGGTAGGCGCGCACCTTGAGGTCGGTCGCGTGGACGGAGACGTACTGCGGCGTGAGCCTCTGCTCGACGACGCGCGCCAGCTCGTCCTCGGTGATGGAAGAGAGTGTCGTGTAGTTGCCGTAGAGGAAGGAGAGGCGCACGTCCTCGTCGCGGAAGAAGAGGGCGGGGCGCGCGTCGGGCGGGTTCCCCTTGCAGAAGCAGAAGAGGCACTCGTTGGCGCACTGGCGCGGCGCGATGTTCTCGAACTGGAGGCCGAAGTCTTCGCCCTCACCGCGCTCGACCTCGACCTCCCACTCCTCGCCGCCGCGCTTGAGCACGTCGAGCGTCAGCTCGGTCTCGCCGCCCGTGTGGAAGCGGAAGTCAAGGTAGTCGCGCACGACGCGGCCGTTGACCTTGACGACGCGGTCGCCCGGCTCAAGCTCAAGCTCCGCGCCGAGGCCGCCGGGCTCGACCTCGGTGATGGTCACGCCGCGGCGGCGGATCTGCGTGACGGCTGGCGTGACTGCGAACTCGTACATCTCGAACTCTCTATGTCCTGACTGACATCGGAATGTCTCCGGGCATCCGCCCGACCCTTGAGTATGGCCGAAGCCCCGCGACACTTCAACCCTCCGGCGCGGCCGGTTTCGGCGAAAGAGGATAGATGAGCGGCCCTCGCGGCCGGTTCGCCGCGCCCCGGCGGAGAATGCTTCACGGCCGCGTTTCGCCGTGGCAGACTGACCGGGCGGCCCGGTCAGAAAGAGAGGGATTGACCGGGACGTGCCCGCGCCTCTACAGTAGATTCAGCGCCGCCCGCGCTGAAGGACGCGGGCACACGGGTTGCTCACGTTCTGTGCGGCGCCCGCTCTCTCCCGCACGCCCTCAGCCGCCGAGCACGCCGGAAAGGTTCTCAGACAGAAGCAGATGGTCATCCCGACACAAGGGTTCGAACAGCCCGCCGCACCGGCCACGCACGCGGAAGAGCCGCGCGCGCGCCCGACCGTGCTGCTCGCCGAAGACGACCGCGCGCTGCGGCGCTACCTGGAAGTCGTCCTGCGCCGCGCGGGCTACGAAGTGCTGCCCGCGGCCGACGGCCTTGAGGCGATGAAGGCGCTGCTCTCGAACGCGGTGGATGCGGTCGTGACCGACGCCGTCATGCCGCACCTCTCCGGCCACGAACTCTGCCGCTTCCTGCGCGAACACCCGCGGCTCAAAGACCTGCCCGTCGTGCTCCTGAGCGGCGAAACGTCGGCCCGCGCGGAAGAGGCGGGCGCAGACCTCTACCTCTCGAAGCCCGTCCCCGCCGAAGAACTCTCGGCCAGCCTCGCGCGACTACTCGCCTAAAAAAATAACCACAGAGAGACAGAGGCACAGCTTTGAAGACTTATTGCTTCAAGCCGTGCCTCCGTGTCTCTGCGGTTAAATTCTCTTAACGCCTCACGCGCCGCCGGCCTTCGAGCTGGTCTGCGGCGTGAGCCCGAGGATGTCGTCGAGCGACGTGTATTCGAGCCCCTGGTCGTCGGCGACGGCCTTGTAGGTCAGCTTGCCGGCGTAGGTGTTGACGCCCTCCTTGAGCCCCGGGTCGGACGAGATGGCTTCGATGAAGCCGCGGTTGGCGAGCCTGACCGCGTAGGGCAGCGTCGCGTTCGTCAGCGCGAAGGTCGAGGTGCGCGGCACCGCGCCCGGCATGTTCGCCACGCAGTAGTGCAGCACGTCCTCGACGTAGTAGGTCGGGTTCGAGTGGGTCGTCGGCCGCGTCGTCTCGATGCAGCCGCCCTGATCCACCGCCACGTCCACGATGACCGAGCCCTTCGACACGTCCTTCAGCATCTCGCGCGTGACGAGCTTCGGCGCGGCCGCGCCCGGCACGAGCACGCCGCCGATAATCAAATCCGCCTCGGCAATCGCGCCGTGGATGGCGTAGGCCGACGAGGCGAGCGTCGAAATCTTCGACAGGAAGATGTCGTCCAGCTCGCGCAAACGGTCGAGGTTCTTATCGACAATCGTGACCTGCGCGCCCATACCGACGGCGATCTTCGCCGCGTTCGTGCCCACGACGCCGCCGCCGAGGATGACGACGCGCGCCGCGGGCACGCCCGGCACGCCGCCGATGAGCACGCCGCGCCCGCCGTTCATCTTCTCGAGGTACTGCGCGCCGACCTGCACGGCCATGCGCCCGGCCACCTCCGACATCGGGGTCAGCAGCGGCAGCGTGCCCCTCCGGTCGGTGATCGTCTCGTAGGCGATGCCCGTGACCTTGTGTTCGAGGAGCGCCTGCGTCTGCTTCGGGTCGGGCGCGAGGTGGAGGTAGGTGAAGAGGAGCAGCCCCTCCTTCATCCGCGGGTACTCGGGCTCGATGGGCTCCTTGACCTTGACGACCATCTCGGCGCCGGCCCACACGTCGTCGGCCGAAGGGATGATGGTCGCGCCCGCCTTCTCGTAGAGCGCGTCCTCGAAGCCCGAGCCCTCGCCCGCGCTCTTCTCGACGATGACCTTGTGCCCCGCGTCCGTCAGCGCGCGCACGCCCGCCGGGGTGAGCCCCACGCGGTACTCGTTGTCCTTAATCTCCTTGGGGAGTCCGACGATCACTGTTCTTTGTCTCCAATCTTTTAGTTTTGGGACGAGGGCAGGGCTACCTCAGTGACCGATGCTCTCATCTCGTCGGGTCTGGAACTGCTCGGAATTCAAAGAGGCCAACTTCACTACTCGAAGTTGACCTCGTCGATCTGCGCGCGTTGGAGCTTGCCGCTGTAGTCAACGTAGATGCTCTTCCACTCGGTGAAGATGTCGAGCACCTGGGTGCCGGCTTCGCGGTGGCCGTTCCCCGTCCCCTTGGTGCCGCCGAAGGGGAGGTGGACTTCGGCGCCGATGGTCGAGGAGTTGACGTAGAAGATGCCGGTGTACATCTCCTGCATCGCGCGGAAGGCGCGGTTCACGTCCCGCGTGTAGATGGAGGCCGAGAGCCCGTAGCGCACGCCGTTGCCGATGTCGATTGCTTCTTCCAAAGAACTTGTTGGGATGACCGTGGTGACCGGGCCGAAGATTTCTTCTTGAGAGATGCGCATGTCGGGCGCGGCGTCGGCGAAGACGGTCGGCTCGATGAAGTAGCCGTTGGCGTGCCCGCCGCCCGTCAAGCGGTTTCCGCCGCAGGCGAGCCGGGCGCCGTCCTCCCTCTGGCCGATTTCGACGTAGCCGAGAATCTTGTGGACGGCGTCGGCGTTGATGACGGGGCCGACGTCGGTCTTCTCGTCCAGGCCGTTCCCCACTCTCAAACCCTTCGCGCGCTCGACGAGCATCTGCGTGAACTTCTTGTAGACCTTCTTGTGGACGACGACGCGCGAGGAGGCCGTGCAGCGCTGGCCCGAGGTGCCGAACGCGCCCCACACGGCGCCCTCGACCGCGAGGTCGAGGTCTGCGTCCTCCAACACCATGATGACGTTCTTGCCGCCCATCTCAAGCGAGCAGATGGCGTTGCGTTCGGCGCACGCGCCGGCCACGACGCGCCCCGTCTCGGTCGAGCCCGTGAACGAGATGAGTCTGACGGAAGGGTGGTTGACAATCGCCGCGCCCGCCGTCTCGCCGTAGCCGGTGACGAGGTTGACGACGCCCGCGGGGACGCCCGCCTCCTCGCAAGCCTTGACTAAATTATAGGTCGAGAGCGGCGTGTCCTCGGCCGGCTTGATGACGACCGTGTTGCCGCACACCAGCGCGGGGATGAGCTTCCAAGAGGGGATCGCCATCGGGAAGTTCCACGGCGTAATCAGCCCGCAGAGGCCGACGGGCTGGCGGACGCACATGGCGAACTTGTCGGGCATCTCGGCGGGCGTGGTGAAGCCGTGCAGGCGGCGGCCCTCGCCGGCCGTGTAGTAGGTGCAGTCGATGGCCTCCTGCACGTCGCCGCCGGTCTCCTTCAAGACCTTGCCCATCTCGCGCGTCATCTCGCGCGCGAACCTGTCCTTGTCGCGGATGAGAAGCTCGCCGAGGCGGAAGAGGATTTCCGCGCGGCGCGGCGCGGGCAGGCGCCGCCAGCGGTCTGCGGCCGTCTTGGCCGCGGAGACGGCGGCCTCCACGTCCTCGCGCGTCGAGACGGGAAAACGGCCGACCACGTCGCGCGTGTCGGCCGGGTTGGTGTTCTCGAACCACTCGCCCGAACTGGAAGCGACCCACTCGCCGCCGATGTAGTTCGGGTACTTCTTAACAACTGTGCGCGCCGCCGCGCCGCCCTTCTTCTGACTGCTCCCGAGCGCCTTCTTCGCCTGTGCCATTTGTTCCTATCGTAAACTAATAGACGTCAACCGTAAACCGCGAAGGGCCGTAAACCGTGAACCGTGAACCGTGACAAGAAAGACTCTTCTTGTCACGGTTCACGGTTCACGGTTTACGGCCCTTGAAGGCTTTTACTGGAACGTGAACTGGACTATCGACTGCGTGACCTTCTGGCCGTTGTAGGCCGAGACGTGGAGGACGATGGGGTCGCCCGGCTTGAGCGCGTTGATGACGCGCTCGAAGTCCTCGATGGTCGAGACCGACTGGCGGTTGATGCGCTCGATGACCATGCTCTTCTGGACGCCCGCGTCGAAGGCGATGCCGGCCTGGTCAACGTCCTGGACGTAGAGGCCGCGCACGCCCTTCAGGTTCCGCTCGTTGGCGATCTGCGGCGTCAGCTCGCTCAGCTTGAGCCCGAGCACCGGGCGGTCGGACTTCTCGGCGGGCTTCTCCTCCGGCTGCACGTTCTCGACGCGGCTGGGCTTCTCCTCCGGCTTCGAATCGCCCGAGGAGGAGCTGCGCGCGGGGCGCTCGCCGATCTTGACGTTGGCCGTGCGGCGTTCGAGCTTGTCGCCCACCTCGCGCAGGTACGCGACCGCGACCGTCTCGCCGACCGGGGTGGCGGCGACCTTGTTGATGAGGTCTTGCGCGTTCTCCACCGGCTGGCCGTTGAATTCGACGACCACGTCGTTGGTCTGGATGCCGGCGGAGGCGGCCGGCCCCTTGTTGTCGGCCACGTCCTTGATGATGGCACCCGCGGCCTTCGGCAGGTTGTAGACGCGCGCGAACTCCGGCTTGACCGAGTCGAGGAAGACGCCGAGGTAGCCGCGCCTGACCTTGCCCGTCTCCGTCAGCTGCTTGTAGACGGAGGAGGCGATGTTGGTCGGGAGGGCGAAGCCGATGCCGTTGTAGTCGCCGGTCGAGGTCGCGATCTGCGAGTTGATGCCGATGACCTCGCCGCGCATGTTGACGAGCGGGCCGCCGGAGTTGCCGCGGTTGATGGCGGCGTCGGTCTGGATGAAGCGGCGGAAGGAGGCGCCGGGGTCGGTCTGGCGATCCTTGGTCGAGATGATGCCGGCCGTCACCGTCTGCTCAAGGCCGAAGGGCGAGCCGATGGCGAGCACCCAGTCGCCGACCTGCATGTCGTCGGAGTTGCCGAAGTTGACGGCCGGCAGGTCGCGGCCCGCGTTGACCTTGATGACGGCGATGTCGGTCTCCTCGTCCGAGCCGACCACGGTGCCGCGGAGCTGCTCGCCCGACTGGAGCTTGACCATGATGCCGGTCATGTTCTCGACGACGTGGTAGTTCGTCAGGATGACGCCCTTCGGATCGACGATGAAGCCGGAGCCGACGCCGCGCGAGGGGCGGCGCGCGTTGCGGCGCAGCATGTCGAGCAGAGGGTTGTCGCCGCCGCCGCCGTTCTCGTCCGCGTCGTCGTCGTCGCCCTCCTTGTCGGCCACCTGCGGCGCGGCCGAGACGGTGTCGATGTTGACGACCGACGGCTCGACGCGGCGCGCGATCTCGGCGAAGGAGGCGGAGAGGGCTTCCGGCGCGCGCGCGACCGAGGCGGGCACGGCGGGCTGCTCGCCCTCGCGCGCGAAGACGCTCGTCCGGCTGAGCATCGCGCCGACGCCGACGCCGACCAGAAGGCAGCCGGCCGCGAGCGCCGCGATCCACACGCGGAGGTGGCGCAGGATGGCGCGCTCCGCATCAGTCGTATGGCCCTTCGGGATTTGCAACATAAAACTCTTCACCTTCTAAATTTCAAAAGGAGCCGGTAGGGTCGAAGCGGCCGCCGCCCCCGCGGATGGCCCGGCCGCCCTTGCTGTGCGCCGAGACGAGGGAGACTCGAAAGCCACAGTGGCGAGACCCGAGTATAACCAATGCCGGCGGAAAGGAGAAGCAGGCGGAAAGCAGTAGGCAATAGGCAGTTAATCACCGGAGGAAACGATTGAACTGCCTTCTGCCCTCTCTTCCCCCTTCCCCCACCTCAGCTCCGACACGATGACGCCGGCGAGGACGAGGAGGGCGCCGACCGTGGCGCGCGGGCCAGTCCACTCGGCGGAGCCGCGCAGAAGCACCGCGAAGGCGGTGGCGAAGACCGGCTCAAGGCTGAAGATGACGGCAGCGTGCGTCGCCGACATGCGCGCCTGCCCCCACGTCCAGAGCAGGAAGACGCCGACCGTGGAGACGAGCGAGAGGTAAGCGAGGTGCCACCCGACCGGCGCACTCCACGCGGGCGGCGCGGTCTCGCGCGCGAGCCCCGGCGGGAGCCCGGCCGCGCCTGCGAGCGCCGCGTAGGCACGCAGCCCCGCCCACGCCGTGAGGATGAGCGCGGCGGCCGTCGTGATCTGCAACGCGCTCAACTGCCGCACGTCGAAGCGGCGCGCGTAGAGGCTCATCAGAGTGATGTGCGCGGCGAAGAGGAGCGTGGTCGAGAGCGTGAGCAGGTCGCCCGTGTTGACCCCGCCGACCCCCGCGGGCGCGAGGATGAGCGCGCCGCCGATTGAGGCCAGCACGATCCCCAGAAGGTTCTCGCGGCTCGGGCGCGCTCGCCAGAGAACGTAAGCGACGACGGGGACGAGCGGTGTCGTCACCCCCGTGATGAAGGCGGACTTGGCCGGCGTGGTGTAGAGCAGCCCCGTCGTCTGCACCACGAACCCGACGCCGATGAGCGCGCCCAGAACGGCGCCCGCGCGCCACGCCGCGCGCGAAGCGCCGAAGACCTGCCGGGGGAAGAGCGCCGCGAAGAGGAGCGCCGCCAGAGGCATCCGCACCGCGAGGTACGTGAGCGGCGGCCAGTGGTCGAGCACGCCGCGCGAGACGGAGAAGGTCGAGCCCCAGATGACCGTCGTCAACAGTATCGCGCCGTCCGCGGCGAGATGGGTTTTGAGCTTCATATAAACGAGTCTGGAGTCTGGAGTCTGGAGTCAAGGCAAATGGCTTTTGACTCCAGACTCCAGACTTCAGACTCCAGACTATTCAAGGTCTCAGCAGGACTTTGAGGACGCCGGGCTCGGCGGCGCGTGCGAGCGCGCGCGGGGCGTCGGAGAGTGGGAACTCGTCGGTGATGAGGGCGTCGGTCTCGACGGCGCCGCGGCGCAGCAGTTCGAGCGCGGGCTTGAAGCGGCCGCAGCGCGAGCCGACGATGCTGATCTCGTCCACGACGACGGGCGCCGCGTTCAACTCCGTCTTGCCGTGGAAGGTGGACTTGAGGACGAGCGTGCCGCGCGGCTTTAAAAGCTTGAGCGCGGTCTCGAAGCCGGCGGGCGACCCCGACGCCTCGACCGCCACGTCGAAGGCGCGTTCGAAGGAGGCGGGCAGCTCTTCCGACCTGACCGTGCGGACGCCGCGTTCACGAACAATCTCAAGCTTGTTGTCGTGGCGGCCGACGAGGGTGACGCCCGCGCCCGTCGTCGCCTTCAGCGCCTGCGCGCAGAGCAGCCCGAGCTTGCCGTCGCCGATGACGGCGACGCGCGTCTCCGTCTCGACGCGGGCGCGCAGCGTGACGGCGCACGCGGCGGCCAGGGGCTCCGTGAAGACGGCGCGCTCGTCTGGCACTTCCTCGGGCACGGGCAGGAGGTTGGCGACGGGAAGCGTGAGGTATTCGGCGAAGGCGCCGTCGCGGCCGACGATGCCGAGCACGGTGCGCGCCGGGCAGTGGCGCGAGTCGCCCGCGCGGCAGAGCTGGCAGCGGCCGCAGCCGGCGTTAATCTCGCCGACGACGCGTTGGCCTTCCAACTCCGGCGCGCCCGGCGCGCGCTCGACCTCGCCCACGAACTCGTGACCCAAAGTCCCCTCGAACCCCGCGTACCCGCGCACGATCTCAAGGTCGGTGTTGCACACGCCCGCCACGCGCACGCGCACCAGCGCCTCGCCCTCGCGCCCGGGCACTGCCACGTCCGCCAGCTTCAGTTGACCGTTCTCGAACCGGAGAGCCTTCATGAGTGATGAACGATGAATGACGAGTGATGAATGATGAATATCGCTACGAGGTCATATTCATCACTCATCACTCGTCATTCATCACTGCCTTTAAAATCTTTTCGCGCGGAGGTAGGCGTTGTCCTTCGTCAGCTCGACGGTCTTCTCGCGGCCGCTGACTTCGACCTGGAGGCGCCAGGCGAGTTCGCGTTCGCCGTCGAGCTCGGCGTGTATCCACCACTTGCCGGGCGGGACGTTGACGGCGGCCTCGCCGGCCTCGTCCAGCTCCGCGTCGATCTTCTGGCGGCCGCCCATCAGGCGCGTGGCGAACTCCTCGAAGCGCTGGCCGTGGCGCGGCTCGGAGTCGTACTCGTTGCGCGCGGCCGCCATGTTGATGGGGTAGAGCTGGACGGGCACCTTCCGCGCCGAGACGGGGAAGCCGACGCCCTCGCGGCGCAGGCGCAGGCGGAGCAGGGTCGTGCGCTGGGCGGCGCCCGGGAGGCGCGAGGAGGCGCGCTCGTCTTCGGGCAGCCGCCGGTAGGCGCTCAGGACGGCCCCGCCGAGCGCCGCGACCAGCGCGACGCCCGCCAACGCGGCCGCGACCTTCCGTGTGAAGCTCTCTCCCTCGCTCATCCGTCGTCAGGCCATCAGGCCGCGCTCGCGCAGCGCGCTCGTCAGCTCGTGGTCGGTCGGAGTCGAGAGCACCTGCCCGGCGATGTCCACGGTCGGCTTCTGTTCCTTGCCGCCGTTGTGCTCCCGAACCCAGCGGGCGGCCGACTCGTCCTGCTCGATGTTGACGTACTGGTACTGCACGCCGAGGCGTTCGAGAAAATCGCGCGCGTGCCGCGTGTCTTCGCACCAGTCCGCGCCGTAGACCTTCACTCCGAACACGGGCCTTGCACCTCCGCCCCCGAAATCCGCGGCCACATCATAGCACGCGGAAAAGCAGTAGGCAGTAGGCAGTACGCTCCGCGTTATGGACGTTGAAAGGTTAAGAAGTTTTCGACAGCGAGCCTTTTAACAGCCTACTGCCATCTGCCTACTGCCTACTGCTTTTCCCTGCTACAATGCCCCTTCAAACTTGGTCAAAGGGTTTCGGCGGCCAAATGACTCCACAGAACGGCGGCGTGGGCGAGACGGCGAGGGGCGGTTTCCGCGACGAGTGCGGCGTGTTCGGCATCTACGGGCACGACGACGCGGCGCGCCTCGCGTACCTCGGGCTCTACCAGTTACAGCACCGCGGGCAGGAGTCGTGCGGCATCGTCGCCTCCGACGGCCTGCTCCGCTCCGAGCGCGCGATGGGGCTCGTCTCCGAGGTCTTTGACGAAGAGAGGCTGAACCGCCTGCCCGGCACGGCCGCCATCGGCCACACGCGCTACTCGACCGCGGGCGAGGTCTCGGTGCGCGAGGCGCAGCCCTTCCTCATCGCGTGCAAGCACGGGCAGGTCGCCGTCTGCCACAACGGCAACCTCCCCTTCGCCACCGAGGAGCGGCGCAAGCTCGAACGCGAAGGCGCCATCTTCAGCTCGACCTCCGACACCGAAGTCATCCTCCACCGCATCGCGCGCTCGCGCGCGGACTCCGTCGAGGAGGCCATCCCCGAAGTCCTCTGCGAGACCGAGGGCGCCTTCTCGATGCTCTTCCTGACGCCCGAGGCGCTCGTCGCCGTCCGCGACCCGCGCGGCTTCCGCCCGCTCGCGCTCGGCCGCCTGGACGGCGCGTGGGTCGTCGCCTCCGAGACGTGCGCGTTCGACCTCATCGGCGCCGAGTACGTCCGCGACGTGGAGCCGGGCGAGATGATCGTCGTCACACACGAAGGTTTGAAGTCCTCCTTCCCTCTGCCCGAGCGGCGCCGCTCGTTCTGCGTCTTCGAGCACGTCTACTTCTCGCGCCCCGACTCCATCATCTACGGCCGCTCGGTCAACGAGTCGCGCCACAAGATGGGCAAGCGCCTCGCGGTCGAGCAGCCGGCCGACGCAGACCTCGTCGTCCCCGTCCCCGACTCGGGCGTCGCGGCCGCCATCGGCTACGCCGCCGAGAGCGGCATCAACTTCCGCTTCGGGCTCGTGCGCAACCACTACGTCGGCCGCACCTTCATCGAGCCCAAACAATCGATCCGCTCTTTCGGCGTCCGCCTCAAGCTCAACCCCGTGCGCGACCTCATCAGGGGCCGCAGCGTCGTCCTGATTGACGACTCCATCGTGCGGGGGACGACCTCGAAGAAGATCGTGCGGCTCGTGCGCGAGGCGGGCGCGCGCGAGGTGCACGTCCGCATCAGTTGCCCGCCCACGGTGAGCCCCTGCTACTACGGCGTGGACACGCCGGACAAGCAGGAGCTGATCGCGGCGCGGATGTCGGTCGAGGAGGTGCGCCGCTTCATCGAGGCCGACTCGCTCGGCTACCTCTCGATGGAGGGGATGCTCGAAGCCTGCGGCCTGCCCTTCGAGACCTCCTGCGTCGCCTGCTGGTCGGGGCGCTACCCGACCCGCATCAGCCCCGTCGCCGAGACCCAGTACGCGCGCGAGCGCGAGCCCGTCCCGTCAGACTGAGTGATGAATGAGGAGTGATGAATGATGAATTAAAGACAACTGCTATTGATTCATCATTCATCACTCATCATTCATCATTATTTTTCGGAGGTGAACTCGTAAGTGGCGCAGAGTAGGAAAGGGTGCGGGTGCGCGCTGGTGGCGCTGGCGGCGGTGCTCGCGGTCGGCGGGTACGTCGGGTGGCGGTTCGTCGTCAAGCCGTACCTGGACAAGCGGCGCGAGCAGGCGCCGCCGCCGGCTTCGGGCGACGAGACGAAGGTGGTCGTCCTGGACGTGGGGCAGGGCGACTCGATCCTCATCGTCACGCCGGGCGGGAAGACGGCGCTCGTGGACGCGGGCGAGCCGGGCGACGGGAAGATCGTGCTCGCGGCGTTGAAGAAGTACGGCGTCGATCACATCGACCTCTTCGTCGCCACGCACGCGCACGCCGACCACATCGGCGCGGCCGACGAGGTCATCAAGGCCGTCCCGGTCGCACACGTCCTCTACTCCGGCGTGCCGAACACGACGAAGAACTACGAGGACTTCCTCAAGGCAGTGGACGAGAAGAAGATCGACCTCATCCGCGCCGCGCCCGGCCAGTCGTTCGAGCTGGGCGGCGGCGCCGTGATGCGCGTCCTCGCGCCCATCGAGCCCTTCTTTAAAAAGGAAGACCTGCGCTCGGGCGGCAACGAGCCGAACGCCAACTCGGTCGTCACGCGCCTCGACTACGGCGCCTTCTCGATGCTTTTGACCGGCGACGCCGAGGAGCAGACCGAGCGCGAGCGTTTGATTAAGAACGGCGCGAACATCCACGCGACCGTCCTGAAGGTCGGCCACCACGGGTCGAAGTACGCGACCTCGGAAGAGTTCCTCAAGCGCGGCGAGTTCAAGTACGCGGTCATCTCGGCGGGAATCGACAACCGCTACGGCCACCCTTCGCAGGAGGCGCTCGACCGCCTGAAGGCCGCCGGGGTCAAAATCTACCGCACGGACTTCCAGGGCGAGATTCTTATCTCGACGCGCGGCCAGGAGAACGACGTGAAGATCACGACCGCGCGCGAGCCCAAACCCAGCGAAGACATGTGGGCCGGGCGCCCGGCACTCCGCGACGACTCGGCCAAGAAAGGCTTCATAGACTTCGGCGACCTCCCGCCCGCGCCCAAGCCGAAGGATGAGGCGCGCTCGAACTCGAACGCGAAGAACGCCAACTCGAACGCGAAGCGGGCCGGGGGAAGGTGAGCCGCGATGTCTGACGAGAAGGAAAAGTCGAAACGCACGCGCGCCGTCATCGACCGCATCGAAGACGGCGGGATGGCGGTCGTGCTCGTTGGCGAAGACGAACACAAGGTCGAACTGCCTGCCTCGCTCCTCCCCGAAGGCGCCGACGCGGGCAGCCACCTCGTCATCGACCTCTCGCTCGACGAAGCCTCGCGTAAGGAGGCCGAAGACCGCGTCAAGGCCCTCCAGGAGAAACTTGAGAAGCGCGGCGGCGGCGAGGGGCAGAAGAGCTTCAAGCTCTGACGGCGTTGAAACGTTTCGGCCCCGAAGGGGGCGTACATGGTTAAGCGCGGGCTATGAAGAGAACCGCCCTGCTCTGCGTTCTTCTAACGACGTGCCTCTGCGGCGGCGCGCCCGGCGCCGACAAGACCGGGCGCGGCACGCGCTCCGTCGTGGGCATCGTCTACTTCACGAACAACTCGCCGGAGGACTATTCCTTCCTGGTCGAGCTGTTCGAGGGGCGCGCGAAGCGTCGCGTCGCGGCGAAGTGGACTGACGGGCGGAGCGGCAACTTCGAGTTCAAGGGCCTGCGACCCGGCGTCTACTACGTGCAGGTCAGTGGCCCGAACATCTGCCTGCTCCAGTACGAGGTGGACGCGTCGAAGGGTCAGCCGGAGCGCTTGCAGGTCTTCGGTGACGCCGACTGCGGGCACAACAAACCCCTGGGACTGCCCGCGCCGCGACGTGTGCCGCGCACGAACAAGAGATGAGCAAATCAATCACCTACTCCGACGCCGGCGTCTCGATTGACGCGGCGAACGCGGCGGTCGAGAAGATCAAGCGGCTCGCGCGCGGCACCTTCAACGCGCGGACTCTGTCTGAGATAGGAAGCTTCGGCGGGATGTTCGACGGCGCGTTCCCCGGCCTGAGCGAGCCCGTGCTCGTCGCCTCGGCCGACGGCGTGGGGACGAAGCTGAAGGTGGCCTTCATGACGGGCGTCCACGACACGGTCGGCCGCGACCTCGTCAACCACTGCACGAACGACATCCTCGTGCAGGGCGCGCGCCCGCTCTTCTTCCTCGACTACGTGGCGACGGGCGTGCTTTCGCCCGAGGTGATCGTCTCGGTCGTGGACGGCGTCGCGCGTGGGTGCCGCGAGAACGGCTGCGTCCTTTTGGGCGGCGAGACGGCCGAGATGCCCGGCTTCTACGCCGAGGGCGAGTACGACGTGGCCGGCTTCATCGTCGGCGTCGTCGGCCGCGCGAAGGTCATCGACGGGAGCCGCGTCGAGCCGGGCGACGTGCTGCTCGGGCTCCCCTCGGCGGGGCTGCACACGAACGGCTACTCGCTCGCGCGCAAGCTCCTCTTCGAGGTCGCGGGTTACGACGTTGACACGCGCCTCGACGAACTCGGCGAGACCGTGGGCGAGGCTCTGCTCCGGCCACACCTCAGCTACCTGAAGCCGCTTGAAGGCTTGCTCGACACGGGCGCCGTCAAGGCGCTCGCGCACATCACGGGCGGCGGGCTTTTGGAGAACATCCCGCGCGTGCTGCCCGAGGGCACCGCGGTCGAGATCGAGAAAGGCTCCTGGGACGTGCCCGCGCTCTTCCGCGTCATGCAACGGCTCGGCAACGTCTCCGAGGCCGAGATGCACCGCACCTTCAACATGGGGGTCGGCATGGTCGTCGTCTGCACGCCGGCCGACGCACTCGCCGTCAAAACACATCTCGACAACCTCGGCGAGACGTGCTACACCATCGGGCGCGTGACACGCGGCGCCCGCGAAGTAATTCTCGCCTGAGTCGGCCGGCCCGGGCGCGCGGCCCCCTCCCGAGCTTTCGGCCAAGTCTTCGGGGGCCGGCTTTCTTCCCAAGGGTTTTCTTTCGGACTTCTTCCGCAGGCACCGGCCTGCTCCGACGGCGCGCCGCCGTGCTGCAACGCGGGCGGCGCGGCCCCGCGTTTCACCTCATCTGGTCACCAAAGGAGAAGACCGCCGTGAAAAACAGCGAGGACGCAAAGAGGGGGGCGGCCGCCGGCCCCGCCGCGAACTGCGAGACGAACTCCGACGGCCCGCCGCTGCGCGAGCCGAAGCCCCCGCAGGGGCCGACCAAGCGGGACGAGCACGGCCACCCCCGCGAGTTCCAGGAGCCGGTCGCGTGGCTCTTCGGGCGGCAACTGATCCGCAGCGTCAAGGGAATCCTCCTTTACTCCGCCTTCGGCAGCAAGCTCGACCCGCGCGACTGGATGACGGCCAAGGCGGGCTCCTTCGACCCCGCCGGCGACCCGGAAGAGCTGATCGAAGGTCTCGACGCGGACGAGCTCGCCCAACGTCTCAAAGATAACGACGGCTTCTGGTTCGACTACATCTCGGACACGGGCGACGGCATGCGCGCCACCTACAGCATCGCCTTCCTCTGCCTGAGCGAGATCGCCGTGCCGACCCGCGACCCCGCCGGATTGAAGGCGGGCGACAAGGCCACGCCCATTCTTAAAAAGGTCGAAGGCCGTGCGTACGGCCCCGCGGTGCTGCCGCGCGGCGAGTTCCTCTTCGTCGGCGGCGACACGGCCTACCACGCCTCCGACTACATGACGCTCATCGACCGCATCTTCCACACCTTCAACTGGGCCTACCAGGACTTGGCGGCGGACGGCGGCATCGACCCGGCCGCGCCGCCGCGCCCCATCTTCGGCATCCCCGGCAACCACGATTACTACGACCAACTCGACGGCTTCCGCCGGCAGTTCCACCGCCCCGTGCTCTGGGAGCCGCGCCCGCCCGCGCCCGCCACGCAGCCGAAGCCGAAGCACTTCGAAGATTTCGAGACGGCGCAGCTCCGCCTCGCCGGCTTCTACCGCACGCAGGCGTCGAGCTACGTCGCGCTGCGCCTGCCTTACGACTGGCAGATGTGGGGGCTCGACACCGAGACCGGCCAGATCGACGAGCGGCAGAAGAAGTTCTTCCGCCAGTTCTGTGACCCACCGCAGCCGAGCGAGGACATGCGCGACGACTTCCGCGTCCCGCCCCCCCGGCTCATCGTCGCCACCTGCTCGCCGACGACCACCTTCGGCAAGCTCGCCAGCCCGACGGACTTCAAGGCGGCCGACGCCTTCGGACAGCTCGGCATCGAGCAGCCCTTCCTGCCCGAGGACGTTGACAAGAGCAAGCGCAACGACGGCACGTACAACCTCTCGCAGACCGGCGACGCGCGGCTGAACTCGAAGCAGTGCCGCCTCGACCTCTCGGGCGACGTGCACCACTACGCGCGCTACTGGGGGCCGCCCCCGCCGCCTTGCAGCGTCGAGCCGCGCGTGGGCGCGGGCGGCGCCCCGCCGAAGGCCGAACGCCCCGAGTCACACAGCTACGCCTCGGTCGTCTCCGGCATCGGCGGCGCGTTCCACCACCCTTCGCAGACCTACTTCGACCAGGTGCGCGAGCAGTCGCTCTACCCCTCCGAGAAACTCTCGACGGGCGTGGTCTCGCGCCTCATCTTCAACTTCTGGACGATCTGGAACGGCGGCTACGTCCAGCTCGCGGGCGCCGTCATCGCCTTCCTCATCTACTTCGCCCTCACCGTGCCGCAGAGCAGCCGCCAGGCCGTCAACAACGTCCTGCCCGAGCGGCTCGGCATCGCGAGCTGCGAGCGCCTTAATCCAACAGTCGGCCCCGCGCCTCCCGAGACGGTCTGCGCGCCGGGCGCGACGCCGACGCCCGCGCCCGTGTGCCAAGACCCGGGCTGCGCCGACCCCTTGCCGCACAAGCTGCTCGGCGCCGGCTCGATGTGGACGGAGCCGCAGCCGGTGCGGCCATGCCTAGCCGGCGAGCCGCGCTACTTCTTCGGCCCGTGCCGCGTCCCCGCGCCCTGGGACTTCTGGCTCGGGCTCTTCATGGCGCTCGGGTCGGTGACCCCGCTCATCGTCACGCTGGCCTGGAAGAAGCTCTACGAGGGCAAGCCCCCGAAGAAGAATCGGCGCGGCGAAAAGGTCGAGCAGGGGGCGGCGGCGCCCTCGACGCCGGGGGCCGACGCGAAGGCGGGCCTGCTCGTGGACACGCCCCAGGGCAACAAGATCACGGCGGCCACGCGCGACCTTGAGACCACGGGCGAGCCGGGCAAGAAGCTCTGGCTCCTCTTCGCCCTCGCCGCCGTGCTCTTCTTCTTAGGGCTGGCGATGTGCGAGCCGTATCGCTCGCACATCACGCCCTTCGGCAGCAGCCTGCTCGTCCTGCTCACGCTCGTCTGGGCGGGGCTCTGCGTGGGGCTCCACCTCCGCTACAGCGAGTTCCTCTTCAAGAAGTCGCAAGACCGGCCCGTCGTGGGCAAGGACTGGTGGCTGACCTACGCGCTCTCCGTCGCGACCGTGGTGGCGGCGGCCTTCGGGCTCTGGTCGTTCGGCCGGAACAACCTGCCGGCGCTGCTCGTCTCGGACATCTTCTTCATCGTCGCGCTGCTGGTGCTCGCCGTCGGGCTCGTCTGGGCCTTCCCCTTCCAGGTTGACGTGGGGCTCTTCCCCAGACAGGGCAAGGTCGGCCGCGGCCTGCTGCGCCTCCTCGTCGGCCTCTGGCACTTCCTGGTTCAGCTCCTCGTGCCGTTCGTCCTCGTGCGCAAGGCGAGCCTGCTGACCCTCATCATCGTCCTGTTCGTGCTGTTGGTCGGCAGGTACGTGGGCGAGGCGCTGTTCGCGCGCTACAACGGCCCGGCGCTCGCGGCCGTGTGGGTCTTGCTGAGCGCACTGACGGTCGGACTGCCGCTCTGGCTCGTCGGCGGGGGCGACTCTTCGTGGCTCACGCGGCTCTGGTTCGTGCCCGGCGAGTGGACGGGGTGGCTGGGGCTCGTGCCTTCGCTCGTCGCGGGCGTGGTCGGGGCGGTGATGTGCTGCTTCTGGTTCGGCTGGTACCTGGGCGTCTGCTTCGCCTTCAACGGTCACAACAACGAGGTGGGCGGCGCGGCGCGCATCGAGCGCTTCAAGCAGTTCATCCGCTTCCACCTGACCGACGAGGGGCTGACCGGCTACGTCATCGCCGTCAACGACCCGACCGACGCCGGGCGCGACCTGACCCCGCACGTCGTCGATGTCTTCCACCTCCACCCGAAGGCGTGAGCGGAAGGGCCAGACACAGAGAGGAGCGGAAGAAGCTTGTCGGACGAAGCGGGCGGGGCGCGGCGCGTGGGCATTCTCATCTCGGGGCGCGGGTCGAACATGACGGCGCTCGCCGACGCGGTCGCCGAGGGGCGCGTGCCCGGCGCCCGCATCCGTATCGTGTTGAGCGACCGGCCGCGGGCCGCGGGACTAGAGGCCGCGCGGGAGAGAGGGATCGAGACGGCGGTCGTCGAGCGCCGCGGCCGCACGCGCGAGGAGCACGAGCGCGAGATCATCGAGGCGTTGCAAGGGCGCGGCGTCGAGCTGGTCTGCCTCGCCGGCTACATGCGCCTGCTCTCGCCCTGCTTCGTCGGGGAGTTCCGCGGGCGCCTGCTCAACATCCACCCCTCCCTGCTCCCCGCCTTCCCCGGCCTCGACGCGCAGCGCCAAGCCGTCGAGCACGGCGTCCGCGTCTCCGGCTGCACGGTTCACTTCGTGGACGAGACGCTCGACGGCGGCCCCATCGTCACACAGCGCGCCGTCCCCGTCCTCGACACGGACACCCCCGACGACCTCGCCGCCCGGATACTCGTCGAAGAACACAAAGCCTACGCGGAAGCGCTCGCCCTCGTCTGCTCCGGCGCCTATGAAATCCACGGCCGCCGCGTCTTGAAGAGATGAGTTCAAGGTTTCAAGTTCAAAGTTCAAAGTTAAGAGCCGCCCCGCCAACTTTGAACTTTGAACTTTCGGACTTTAAACTTTCGCCTATGAACATCGACGAGCAGTTGGAATTCCTGCGCAAGGGCGCGGTCGAGGTCATCCGCGAGGAGGACTTGCGGGCGAAGTTGGAGAAGAGCGCGCGGACGGGGCGCCCGCTGCGCGTCAAGCTCGGCGCAGACCCCACCGCGCCCGACATCCACCTCGGCCACACGGTCGTCATCCGCAAGCTCCGCCACTTCCAGGAGCTGGGCCACACCGTCATCTTCCTCATCGGCGACTTCACCGGACTGATCGGCGACCCGTCCGGGAAGTCGGCCACGCGCCCCCAGCTCACGCGCGAGGAGATCAACGCCAACGCCGAGACCTACAAGAAGCAGATTTTCAAACTGCTCGACCCCGAGAAGACCGAGATTCGCTTCAACTCCGAGTGGATGGACAAGCTCGGCTCCGACGGCTTCATCCGCCTCGCCGCGCACGTCACGGTCAGGCAGATTCTCGAACGCGACGACTTCCAGAAGCGCTTAGCAGAAGAACGACCCGTTGCCCTTCATGAATTGCTCTACCCTTTGACGCAGGCTTACGACTCGGTCGCGCTCGAAGCGGACGTGGAACTCGGCGGCACCGACCAGAAGTTCAACCTCCTCCTCGGCCGCAACCTCCAGCGCGAGTACGAACAGGAGCCGCAGGTCGCGCTGATTACGCCTTTGCTCGAAGGCACCGACGGCGTGCAGAAGATGTCGAAGAGCCTGGGCAACTACGTCGGCATCGACGAGCCGCCGCAGGAGATGTTCGGCAAGCTCATGTCCATCTCCGACGACCTGATGTGGCGCTACTACGAGCTGCTCACGGACTTCACGGTCGTCGAGATCAGGGAGATGCGTGAGCGCGCCGGCTCGGGCGAGATCAACCCCCGCGACTTCAAAGTCGCCCTCGCCAAGCGCGTCATCTCCGACTTCCACTCTGCATCATCGGCTGACGCTGCGGAGGAAGAGTTCAATCGAGTCTTCAAGCGCAAAGAGATACCGGACGAGGTCGAAGAGCGCGCTGTCACGGCTCAGCTATGGAAGCTCCCACGCCTTCTGGTCGAGACCGGCCTTGCGCCTTCGATGGCCGAAGCCAGACGCCTCATCGAGCAGGGTGGCGTCCGCGTCGATGGCGAACGCATCTCGCAGATTGATGCGGAAATAGATGTGACCCGCGACCCGACCTGGAACCCGTTGCTCATCCAGGTAGGCAAGCGCCGCTTCCTACGCGTGCGCGGCACGTGATGAAAAGGAGTAAATAAGATGTCCGACAGCTACGATGCTTCTGACAACGTGGCCCTCGTCCGCCGCTGGTTCGAGGAGGTCTGGAACAAGGGGCGCGCCGACGCCATCGAGGAGATGTTCGACGAGGAGGGCGTCGCGCACGGCCTGACCGACGAGAGCGGCGCCGAGTTGCGCGGCCCCGCCCACTTCAAGACCTTCCACCAGAGGTTCCGCGAAGCCTTCCCCGGCGTCGAGGTCGTCGTGGACGACGCCATCTCCGAAGGGGACAGGGTCGCGGCGCGCTGCACCGTGCGCGGCCGCCACGAGGGCGACTCGCTCGGCTTCGCCGCCACCAAACGGCCCGTCGAGTTCACCGGGATGACCTTCGCGCGCGTCCGCGACGGCAAGATCGTCGAGGCGTGGAACAACTTCGACTTCATGTCCATGTTCCAGCAGCTCGGCGCGCTGCCGGCGCCTGATTCAAGTAGGCAGTAGGCAGATGGCGGTAGGTAGTTGAAAGCGCCGCTGACGCGGCTCCGAACTGCCTACCGCCGTCTGCCTACTGCCTACTCTTAAAATGTCCGCAGTCATCCCCACAGACGAGACGCTGGTCATCGAGACGCCGGAGCGCGTGCCTTTGCACTTCGCTTTGGCCTCGACGGGCAACCGCTTCCTGGCGTGCGCCTTCGACCACTTCCTGCAAGTGCTCGGCATCGGCCTCATCCTCCTGCTCGCCGGGTGGTGGCTCGGCGTCTCGGACGTGGGGAGTTGGGCGCGGAACGCGCCGAAGTGGGTGCTGGCGCTGCTGCTCGTCGCGGTCTTCGCGCTGTGGTCGGGCTACTTCGTGCTGTTCGAGTGGTGGTGGTCGGGGCAGACGCCGGGCAAGCGCTGGCTGCGCCTGCGCGTCATCCGCGAGGACGGGCGCCCGGTCACCTTCTGGGAGGCCGCGGCCCGCAACCTCGTCCGCATCCTCGACATGGAGCCCGCCCCCTTCTACTCGGTCGGGCTCGTCTCGGTCTTCGTCAGCACGCGCGACCAGCGGCTGGGAGATTTGGTCGCCGGCACCGTGGTCGTGCGCGAGCGCGAGGCGCAGGCGCCGACCTTCGAACAGGTCTTCTCCGCGCCGACGGCCGACACGGCGCTGCGCCGCTCCTTCAAGCCCTTCCCCTTCCGCGCCGAACTTTCACAGCTCGCGGAGCCAGAGGTCGAGGTGGTCGAGGCGTTCCTCCGCCGCCGCTGGGAGATGGAGGAGATGCCCCGCCAGTGGATGGCCTGGCGCGTCGCCACGCCCCTGCTCCACAAGCTCCGCCCCGACTACGACCCCGCCGAGTTCACCTACGAAGGCTTCCTCGAAGAACTCCTCCACCGCTACCGCGCCGCGCACCGCTTCGAGCCGTGAACCGTAACCCGTGATAGGAAGAACCTGCCCTTTCTTGTCACGGTTCACGGCTTACGGTTCACGGCTTTTTCCGGTACACTGTCCGGTTACTTTCCCGTGCAGATTTTCGACTGTGGGACGCATCTAAGGAAGACTATGGCGAAAGACATCTTTATTCTCGGCGGCAGGCGCACGCCGATGACCGAGTACGTGGGCGCTTTGAAGGACGTGAAGGCCATCGACCTCGGCGCGGCGGCCGCGCGCGGCGCGCTCGAAGCCGTGGGCGTGGCGGCTGAAGAGATCGACCATACGGTCGTCGGCAACGCCCTGCAAACCTCCGGCGACGCCATCTACGGCGCGCGCCACGTCGCCCTGAAGGCGGGCGTGCCCGCCGACCGCCCGGCCCTGACCGTCAACCGCCTGTGCGGCAGCGGCATCCAGTCGGTCATCAACGGCGCGCACATGATTCTGCTCGACGAGGCGCGCAACGCGCTCGTCGGCGGCATGGAGTCGATGTCGATGGCGCCGCACGTCATCTACGGCGCGCGCTCGGGCTTCGGGCTGGGGCAGGGCAAGTTGGAAGACTCCCTGATGGTCGCGCTGCTCGACACCTACTGCAACACGACGATGGCGGGCACGGCCGAGAACCTCGCGCGCCGCTACGAAATCTCGCGCGAGGAGCAGGACGCCTACGCGCTCCGTTCTCAGCAGGAGGCCAAGCGCGCGCAGGACGCGGGGGTCTTCGCCGAAGAGATCACGCCCGTCGAGGTCAAGACGCGTAAAGGCGTCAAAATTGTTGACGCGGACGACCACCTCCGCCCCGACACGACGCTCGAAGTGCTGGCGCGGCTTCCGACCGCCTTCAGCAAGGACGGCTTTGTCACCGCCGGCAACGCCTCCGGCATCGTGGACGGCGCGGCGATGCTCGTCATCGCGGGCGAGGAGTACGTGAAGGAGAAGCAACTGACGCCGGCGGGGCGTATCGTCAGTTGGGCCTACGCCGGCGTCGAGCCCGACGTGATGGGCATCGGCCCCGTGCCCGCGATTCGCAAGGCGCTTGAGAAGGCGAACCTGAAGCTTGAAGAGATCGACCTCGTCGAGGTCAACGAGGCTTTCGCCGGCCAGTACCTCGCCGTCGAGAAGGAGCTGGGGCTCGACCGCTCGAAGACGAACGTCAACGGCGGCGCCATCGCGCTCGGCCACCCGCTCGGCGCGTCGGGCACGCGCCTCATCCTGACGGCCTTGAACGAACTCAAGCGGCGCGGCGGTCGCTACGGCCTCGCCTCCGCCTGCATCGGTGGCGGCCAGGGCATCGCCATCATCTTCGAGCGCGTGTAAGAGTCGCTCGCTTAAATTTTCGCAGGGCGCTCAACTCCCCGAGCGCCCGCCTTAACCTTCAACACAGTAGGGCGAACGCTTCCCACGCCTCTCCCGACGTGGAAACTCCCGGCTTCCGCCCGTTTAATTCCCGACTTTAATAATTCGTCGTCGTCTTGCCCCGACCGCGGACGCCGACTTGCCCCTTTTGCTTTTTAAGAGAGGAACCTCGCAATGGCCCACATGCTTTACCACAGAGAGTCTGCCGCGCCCGCGCGCCGCGGACTCTTCATGCTCGCACTCTTCGCCGTCATGGCCTTCGCCGGCGGCGCCGCGTCGGCGCAGACCCAGGGGTCGCCCGACCTCGTCATCAGCCAGGTCTACACGCGCGGCGGCGAGCCGGGCGCGACCTTCCGCAACGACTACGTCGAAGTCTTCAACCGCGGCAACGTGGCCGTGAACCTGATGGACTACACCCTCCAGGTTCTCGTCATCGCCCCGGCCCAGCCCGGCTTCCCCGGCGGGCTCACGCCCGTCAACGTCCGTTTCACCTCGTCGAGCGGCAACGTGCCGCTCGACCCGGGCAAGTACGTCCTCTACCAGTTCGGCAGCAGCGGCACGGGCGGCGCGGCGCTCCCCACGCCCGACAGCAACAACAGCACGCCCGTCAACCTCAACCTCCCGCCCGACGCCGGCCGCGTCGCGCTCATCAAAGGCATCCCGACGCACGCATACGCGCAGTACGGCTGCGCGCCCGGCATTGATGCGGCGCTCGCGGACTTCGTCTCCTACGGCTCGGCCACCTGCGCCGAGGGCGGCGGGGTCTTGCCCGCGCCGACCGTGACGACCGCCCTGCTGCGCTTCGACGACGGCTGCGGCGACACCGACAACAACATCTCAGACTTCGGGCCGCTCGCGCCCAACCCGCGCAACACCTCCTCGCCCGCGCGCCTGTGCAACCTGGCGGCCCCGGCCAGCACCTTCCAGTTCGAAGCGGCGGCGAACACCGTCGCCGAGAACTCGCGCTTCGCGGAAATCTTCGTCACGCGCACGGGCGACGCCTCGGGCGCGGCCTCCGTCCAGTATGCCACCGGCGACGAGACCGCCTCCGAGCGCAGCGACTACACGACCGCGCTCGACACCCTCAGCTTCGCCCCGGGCGAGACGCGCAAGAGCTTCCGCGTCCTCATCACGGACGACGAGCGCGACGAGAACGACGAGACGCTGACCCTCTCGCTCAACTACCCGACGAACGGCGCGGGGCTCGGCGCGCGGCACATCTCGCGGCTGACCATCACGGACAACAACTTCCTCTTCCCGTTCAACCCCATCGACGACACCGACTTCTTCGTCACGCAGCACTACGCGGACTTCCTCTCGCGCCAGCCCGACGTGGACGGCTTCCTCTTCTGGACGGGCGAGATCAAAGGGTGCGGCGCGGACGCGCAGTGTAAGGAGGTCAAGCGCGTGAACGTCTCGGCCGCCTTCTTCCTCTCGATTGAATTTCAGGAGACGGGCTTCTACGCCTACCGCGCTTACAAGGCGGCGTTCCCCGACAGCAGCTCGCGCCTGCGCGGCTTCCCGCTCTACCGCGAGCTCTGGCGCGACGCGCAACGCATCGGGCGCAACATCATCGTCGGGCAGGCGGGCTGGGAGGGGCAGCTCGCCACGAACAAGCGGACGTACGCGCTTGAGTTCGTCCAGCGCCCTGAGTTCTTCATCCGCTACCCGCAGTTCTTACGGCCCGACCAGTTCGTTGACAACCTCAACGCGAACGCCGGCAACCCACTCTCGCAGGCCGAGCGTGACCAGCAGGTGGCGAACCTGACCGCGTCGAACAACGCGGCCGGACGCGCCGCCGTGCTTGCCGCCGTCATCGACGACACGGACTTTAAGAACGCGGAGTTCAACCGCGCCTTCGTCCTCGCGGAGTACTTCGGCTACCTCAGGAGGAACCCGTTCGACGCGCCCGACACAACGGACTTCAACGGCTATGACTTCTGGCTCGGCAAACTGAATCAATTCAACGGCAACTACATCCAGGCCGAGATGGTCAAGGCGTTCATCTCGTCGGACGAATACCGCAACCGCTTCGCCCAGTAGGACAGAAAACAGTAAGCAGATGGCAGTAGGCAGTCGCTCCGCGTATTGATGTTGAATGGTTAACCCAGAGTTTCGACCTTAAGTTTCTTCAACTGCCTACTGCCATCTGCCTACTGCCTACTGCCTACTTCTCTTAGGGCACGCTCTTTGCCGTGTCAGCCTCACAGCAAAGGGGCTCCTTTGTATTCAGCTTTTCGGAGTCTAATCATGTCTCATTCCCCCCGCGGCGCGGAGATTCGCCGCTCCAACTGGCGCAGGTTCGCTGCGCGCGTGACGGCCGTCACGGTTCTCGCCTTCCTCCTCTTCGCGCCGCACGAGACGGCGCGGGCGCAGACTTTGAACGGCTCGCCCAACCTCGTCATCAGCCAAATCTACACGCGCGGCGGCGAGGCCGACGCCTCGTACCAGAACGACTTCGTCGAAATCTTCAACCGCGGCACCGAGCCCGCGGACATGAACAACTACGCGCTCTACATCTCCACGACGAGCGGCTCCATCACCGCGGCGACCTCCATCAAGATCGTGTCGAGCCGCGGCATCGTCGTCCCGGCCGGGCGCTACCTGCTCTTCAAGCTCAAGGGCGACGGCGTCGGCGGCCAGCCGCTCCCCACGCCCGACTTCGACCTGAGCGCCCTGCCGGGGCCGGCGGTGGGCTTCAACCTCGGCGCCTCGGCCGGCCTCGTCGCGCTGCTCGCGCCCGACGGGTCTTTCCAGGGCTGCCCGACCGCGCAATCGACGGGCGTCGTTGACTACGTCGGCTACGGCTCGAACGCGCCCTGCTACGAGGGGGGCGCCGGCCCCGCGCCAGCGCCGACGCTCGCGACCGACTCTTTGCAGCGCTTCGGCGGCGGCTGCACGGACAACAACCTCAACGCGTCCGACCTCCGGCCGAGCCCCGTGCTCCCGCGCAACTCCGGCTGGGCGGCCGGCATCTGCGCCGCCTCGACGCCGACGAGCTTCTTCAACTTCGCCGCGCCGCAGTTCGACACGAACGAGGGCGCCGGCCGCGCCGGGATCGTCGTCACGCGCACGGGCGACCTCTCCGTGCCGGCCACGGTCGAATACTCCATCGACGGCGGCACCGCCTCCGAGCGCGCCGACTACACGACCGCCGCCGGCCGCCTGCGCTTCGCCCCCGGCGAGTCGCAGAAGACCTTCGACCTCCTCCTCACAGACGACGCCACGCAGGAGCAGAACGAGACGGTCGGGCTGCTCATCTGGAAGCCCACGGGCGCCGGCGCCTCGATTGGGATACGCGACCGCGCGACGCTCGTCATCCACGACAACGACTTCGGCCCGTCCTCGTCGAACCCCGTTGACTCCTCTGCCTTCTTCGTCCGCCAGCACTACCACGACTTCCTCAACCGCGAGCCGGACGCGAGCGGGTTGGCCTTCTGGATCGACAACATCGAGAAGTGCGGCGCGGACGAACAGTGCCGCGAGGTCAAGCGCATCGACACCAGCGCGGCCTTCTTCCTCTCCATCGAGTTCCAGCGCACGGGCTTTCTCGCCTACAGACTTTACAAAGCCTCCCTGCCGGAGCAGGTCTACCGCCCGCGCTCGCTCCCGCGCTACCTTGAGTTCGTGCGCGACACGCAGGAGGTCGGCCGCAACGTCGTCGTCGGCCAGGCCGGTTGGGAGCAGACGCTCGAAGCGAACACGGCGCTGCTGCTCGAAGACTTCATCTCGCGCCCCGAGTTCGCGCTTCAATACCCGGAGTCGCTCACCCCGTTCGAGTACGTGGACAGGCTCAACGTGCAGGCCGGCTCGCCGCTCACGCCGGTCGAGCGCGACCAGCTCGCCGCGGGGATGCTGCTCGGCACCGAGACGCGCGCGTCCGTGCTGCGCAAGGTGGCCGAGAACCCCGAGTTTACGCGCCGCGAGACGCTCCCGGCCTTCGTGCTGATGCAGTACTTCGGCTACCTGCGCCGCGCGCCGAACGATCCGCCCGACGCGGACTTCTCGGGGCTCGACTTCTGGCTCTCAAAGCTCGAAGAGTTCGGCGGCGACTACCGCCGCGCCGAGATGGTCAAGGCGTTTGTCTCATCAATCGAGTACCGCGCGCGCTTCTCGACGCCCGCGCCCTAGAACGAAGTGGGCAGTAGGCAGTTGAAAACCCCGCCGCCAAAGATTGTGAGTCAACCTTTCAACTTCCGAAGCGCGGAGCGACTGCCTACTGCCTACTTTTGATTCCCCCTGCTGGCATAATATTTGTTGCCTCGGAACACGAAGGGATGCGGCCGCCGGTCGGGTGGCGGCAGGGCGTGAGGGAGACGTGTGAAACCCTTTCGCCGTCTTCTAGTTAAGCCAGAGAATCTTTGAAAGCTCACGCACCGGGGTCGGAAGGGGCGGCCGCCCGCATCCGATTTTTTGGACTTTTCGATTCAAGTTTTCGGACGGCAAAAAAATTCGCGTTCAGTCCGCTGTAACAGCCGCGAAAACCGCCCCCTGTAAAGTGCGAGTTTCGATTCTCTTTCTAGCCATCTTTCAATCAAACAAGGTCGGGCGACGCTCGGGAAGACGTTCGGAAAGAACGGAGCCCTTGTCTCGAACCGCCTCAACCAGTTAAGCAGGAGAAGGAAGGTATATGCCGAATAATCCCCTCCGCAAGGCCGCCTCCGCGCTGGCCTTGCTCTTTTTGTGTCTCGTGACGGCGGCGCCCGTCGCGTGGGCGCAGTCCACGACCCAGGGCGCCATCGGCGGCACGGTCAAAGACCCGCAGGGCGCGGTCGTCGCGAACGCCGCGGTCACCGCCAAGAACGAGGAGACGAACAAAGAGGTCTCCGCCACGACCGACAGCGAAGGGCGCTTCCGCGTCGTGCAGCTCGACCCGGGCAACTACTCCGTCACGATCAACGCCTCGGGCTTCGCCGCCTTCACGCAGCAGAAGGTGGTCGTCGAGATCGGGCGCGTCACGCCGCTCGACATCGGCCTCGCCATCGGCGGCGCGCAGGAGACCGTCCAGGTGACGAGCGAGGCGCCCGTCATCAACACCGAGCAGCAGGACTTCGCGACGAACATCAACCAGACCTCGATCAACAACCTTCCGACCAACGGCCGCAGGTGGTCGAACCTCGCCATCCTGACGCCGGGCACCACCCCCGACGGCACCTTCGGCCTGATCAGCTTCCGCGGCATCTCGGGGCTGCTCAACAACAACACGGTGGACGGCGGCGACAACAACCAGGCCTTCTTCTCCGAGGAGCGCGGGCGCACCCGCATCGGCTACTCGATCAGCCAGGCCGCGATCCGCGAGTTCCAGGTCAACACCTCGAACTACTCGGCCGAGTACGGCCGCTCGGCCGGCGGCGTGATTAACGCCGTGACCAAGTCCGGCACCAACGAGTTCCACGGCCAGGGCTTCATCTTCGACCGCAACAACAAGTGGGGCGCGCGCAACCCGCTCAGCACCATCAACCAGAACATCAACGGCGTCTTCACGCCCGTCGGCTACAAGGCGAAGGACGTGCGCTACCAGTTCGGCGGCGCGGTCGGCGGCCCGATTGTGAAGGACAGGGCCTTCTTCTACTTCACCTACGACCAGCAGAAGCGCAACTTCCCCGGCATCGCCCGGTTCATCAACTCCGGCTACCTGAGCACCGCGAACGTGTGCACTTCGGCGGGCGCCCCCGGCTGCACTGCCAATTTGTTCGCGGCGTCACTGCTGAATCCGGCGCGCGGTCTGACGCAAGACCAGATCACCTCGTCGCTGAACTTCATCAACAGCCTGACCGGCGAGGTGCCGCGCAAGGGCGACCAGAAGCTCTTCCTGCCGAAGCTCGACTGGAACCTCAACTCCAAGAACACGCTGACGGCGACCTACAACCGCCTGCGCTGGGCCTCGCCCGCGGGCGTCCAGACGGGGGCGACCGTCACGCGCGACCGCGCCGGCTTCGGCAACGACTTCGTCACCTCCGACTCGGTCAACCTGCGCCTGACCTCGACGCTCTCGAACCGGCTGCTCAACGAGGGCCGCTTCCTCTGGTCGCACGAGCTGGACTCGCAGTTCGCCCAGCCGCCCCTGCCGGGCGAGCCGACGACCGCGAACGGGAACTCGCCCCAGGTCACCCTCACCAACGGCATCACCTTCGGCAAGGCGACCTCTTTAGACCGCGCGGCGCTGCCCGACGAGAAGCGCTACCAGATCGCCGACACCATGACCCTCACCAGCGGCAACCACACGTTCAAGTGGGGCATGGACATCAGCCACGTCCGCGACATCGACGACAACCTCTTCACCGGCGCCGGCTCCTACACCTACTCCAACATCAACGACTTCATCGTCGATTACGTGAACTTCACGACGGGCGGGTCGCTGCGGGCGGCGGGCCGGACGTGCTCCACCCAGTCGAGCCCGGCCTCGAACACGCGCCTCGCGGGCAAGTGCTACACCAGCAACTTCTCGCAGGGCTTCGGGCCGTCGCGCTTCGCGCTATCGACCACCGACTTCGCCTTCTTCGGGCAGGACGACTGGCACGCCACGCCGCGCCTGACCCTCAACCTCGGCCTGCGCTGGGAGTACGAGAAGTTCCCGCAGCCCTTCCTGGTCAACCCCGCCATCCCGCAGACGGCGAACCGCCCGAGCGACAAGAACAACTTCGGCCCGCGCCTCGGCTTCGCGTGGAACGTCACGGGCGACGCCCGGACTTCCCTGCGCGGCGGCTACGGCATCTACTACGGCCGCGTCATCGGCTCGACCATCATCAACTCGCTGATTAACACGGGCCTCTCGACCGGCCAGGTCGTCGCCTCGGTGAACCCCGCGAGCACCCCGGTGACGACCGCCGGCAACGCGACCGCGCCGATCTTCCCGAACCTCCTGCCCTCCGCGCCCTCGGGCACGGCGTCGGTCAACTACTTCGCGGACGACTTCCAGAACCCGCTGATCCACCAGGGCGACCTCGTCTTCGAGCGCCAGGTCACGCGCAACACGGTCGTCTCCGTCTCCTACCTCTTCAGCTTCGGGAAGAACCTCCCGACCTTCATCGACGTGAACCTGAGCGCGCCGACGACCACGCGGAGCGTCAACATCGTGGACGGCCCCTTCGCCGGCCAGACCTGGACGTTCCCCTACTACCTCGGGAGCGCGCGGCCGAACCCGAGCTACGGCTTCATCGACCAGATCAGCAGCGTCGTCGAGTCCAAGTACCACGCGCTCGTCTTGCAGGCGAACCGCCGCCTGACCAACGGGCTCCAGTTCCAGACCAGCTACACCCTCTCGCGGGCGTCGGACAACGGGCAGAACTCGACGACCTTCACGCCCGGCTTCTCCGGCCCCTTCGACCCCTTCAACCTGCAAGGCGAGAAGGGCTACTCGGCCTTCGACCGGCGGCACAAGTTCGTCGTGAGCGCCGTCTACAACACCGAGTTCGCCAGCCTGAAGGACAACAAGGTCGGGCGCGCCATCCTCAACGGCTGGACGATCGCGCCGATCTTCAACGCCTTCTCCGGGGCGCGCTACACCGGGAACACCTCGGGCTCTAGCGTCAGCAGCGTCTTCGGCTTCAGCCAGGCCGGCGGCGTCAACGGCTCGAACGGCTCGCTCCGCTTCGGCCTCGTGCCGCCCAACTTCTTCAAGCAGCCGAGCATCTGGTACACCGACCTGCGCATCTCGCGCCGCTTCAACGTGACGGAGAAGACGAGGCTGGAGCTTCTGGCCGAGGGCTTCAACATCTTCAACCGCACGCAGGTCACGGCCGTCAACCCCACGATCTACAACATCTCGACCTCGGGCTCGAGCGTGATCGCGACCTACAACCCGTTGTTCGGCACCGCGACCGGCGCCGACGGCTTCTTCTTCCGCGAGCGGCAGGTTCAGCTCGCCGCGCGCTTCGAATTCTAAGACTCGCTCGCAGCAGAGAGCCTTCCGGGGCGCGCACTCTCAAGGGGTTGCGCGCCCCTTTTCTTTGCACGAAACGGGCGGCCTTCGACACGACCCCCGGCCGCACCGCCCCCGCCCGGGCCGGGCCGACACTTCGGCCTTGCGCGGGCGGCCGAAGTGTAGTATTTAACTTCGCGTTTCCGGCCCCGTAACGGGCGCGTAAACGACTTCCCGTATGATGGATTTCCGTTTCTCTTTCTAGCCATCTTTCAACCACACAGGTCGGCCGAAGAGCTTCGGGAGGCGTGACAGAGAGTGGCGCCCTTGCCCCGAACCACTACAACCAGCTAAGCAAGAAAAGGAAGAGACATGTCTAAAAATCCCCTCCGCAAGGCCGCCGCCGCGCTGGCCTTACTCTGCTTCTGCCTCGCCTTCGGCGCGTCTCACGCCGCGGCGCAGTCACAGGCCAGTTCCGGGCAGATCGCCGGCGACGTGACCGACCCGAACGGGGCCGCCGTGCCGAACGCGTCCGTGACCGTCACGAACAAGGAGACGGGTCTGACGCGCACGGCGACGACGAGCGACGACGGCCTCTACACCATCGTCCTGCTCCCGCCGGGCACCTACACGGTGGCCGCGCAGGCCAGCAACTTCGCGGAGGCCAAGGTCGAGAACGTCGTCGTCAACGTCGGGCGCGTCGTGGACGTGAAGATCGCCCTCGGCGTCACCGCCGTCTCGGAGACCGTCCTCGTCACCGCGGACACGGCCCTCCAGACCACCCGCAACGAGTCCGACGCCGTCGTCAACGAGACGGCCATCAAGGAGCTGCCGATCAACGGCCGCCGCTTCCAGGACTTCGTCACGCTGACGCCGACCGCGCAGGTCGATCCGTCGCGCGGCCAGATCTCCATCGCCGGGCAGAAGGGCGTCAACAGCAACGTCAACATCGACGGCATGGACTACAACCAGCCGTTCTTCGGCGGCATCCGCGGCGGCGAGCGCTCGAACCTCGCGTTCACCATCCCGCAGGAGTCCATCAAGGAGTTCCAGGTCGTCGCCACCGGCTACTCGGCCGAGTTCGGGCGCTCGACGGGCGGCATCGTCAACGCCGTGACGAAGTCCGGCGACAACAGCGTCCGCGGCTCCGCCTTCTGGCTCTTCCGCCCGAGCCGGCTCGCGCGCGGCAACGAGTTCACCGACGCGCTGGTGCAGCAGAGGCTGACCTCGCTCGGCGTTAACCCGACGCTCGCCCCGACGCAGCACCAGTTCGGCGGCTCCATCGGCGGCCCGATTGTGAAGGACAAACTCTTCTACTTCGGCGCCTACGAGCAGCAGCGCTTCCGCGCCCCGCGCCAGATCATCTTCAGCTACCCCCTGGGCTTCCCCCCGAGCTTCATCACCGTGACCCCGGCGCAGCAGGACGTCCTCAACTTCTACAACGCCCAGCAGACGAGCTACACCCAGACCAACGACGCCAAGGCCGGGCTGGCGCGCGCGGATTGGAACATCAATTCGAGCAACACCTTCAACTTCCGCTTCAGCGCCAGCACGAACAACGCGCTGAACGCCGCCGCCAGGGGCGAGACCTCCGTTGACCCGACGACGAACCTGGCGCTCTCCTCGAACGGGACAGAGGAGAACACCACCCGGCTGGGCGTCGGGCAGTTGGTCAGCACTTTCGGGTCGAGCGTGGTCAACGAGCTGCGCGGGCAGGTCGCCCGCGAGACCCGGCCCCGCCTGTCCAACTCCGAGGTGCCGAACCTCGTCACCAGCTTCGCCAACATCGGCGCGGCGGGCAGCTCGACCTCCTCCTTCCTGCCGAACGAGGAGCACGACATGCGCTACCAGGTGGTCGAGGCGCTGACCTACCTCAAGGGTAACCACAACTTCAAATTCGGGGGCGAGTACAGCCACATCGACGCCGCCCAGACCTTCGGCTTCAACCAGTTCGGCCGGTACAACCTGAGCCCCGGCGCCGCCTGCATCAGCGCCACCAACTGTACGTTTCAAACCAACCTCCAGGGCCTGACGAACGTCGTGGTGCCCCAGGGCGGAAGCGTGACGCGGGCATTTCTCGGCCGCTTCGACGTGACCAACGCCTCGTACAACGTGCAGATCGGGAACAGGCTCGCCGACATCAAGAATCAGGAGCTGGCCTTCTTCGGGCAGGACTCCTGGCGCGCCACGCCGAAGCTGACGCTCAACTACGGGCTGCGCGTGGAGCAGCAGTTCAACCCCACGCCCGAGGCCAACAACACGGCGGTCGTGGACGCGGCCAGAAACACCATCTTCCCCCTCCGCGGCCGAGGTTATGACCCGTCCGACATTCCCGACAGCGGCTGGCAGTTGGGGCCGCGCGTCGGCTTCGCCTACGACCCGCAGGGCAAGGGCCGGACGGTCATCCGCGGGTACAGCGGCATCTACTACGCCCACACGCCACTCATCCTCATGGCGGCGCCCATTAACAACTTCCGCAACCCGCCGGGAGACGTGAGCGCACAGCTGCCCGTCACGGGATTCACCCAGGCCACCTTCAACACGTTCCTGGGCACGGCCGCGGGACAGCAGTACAGGACGATCACGGGCTGCGACCCCAGCGCGGCGACCGGCACCGACGCGCGGAACCGCTGCACGCCGGACACGCTCTACCGCCAGTTCGCCATCGTCGGCATCAACCTGAACAGCTCGCCGCTGGGCGGGCTCCCGATCCTCTCGTCGGATCAGCTCTCTTCCATCGCGGGTGCGCTCGGCCGCAACCCCAACCCCTTCGCCACCGCGCAGGTGATCGGCATGGCCGAGGACTTCAAGAACCCGCGCTCGGTGCAGCACGGCTTCGGGGTCGAACACCAGGCCGCCCGCGGCCTCGTCCTCGGCGTCAACTTCGACTACGTCCACACGACGAGGAACCAGCGCAACCGCGATATCAACATCCCGGCGCCGCTGACCGGGCAGCAGTACGTGGACTTCCTGCGCGCCAACAACTCGGCGACGAACGTCTTAATTATGGCCGCGCCCGGCGGCATCTTCGACCAGATTCTGGCCTCCGGCCGGACGTACATCGCCATCGCCACGCCCGGCGGGTTCATCAACCCCGCCACGGGCGCGTCGCTGGCCTTCCCCACCGGCTCGGTCACCACCCGCCCGCGCCCGACTCAAGCCCCCGGGGCGGCCGGCCTGCTCGGCTCCTTGCAGGTGCGCGAGTCCACGGCGAAGTCGCTCTACCGCGCCCTGACGTTCCGCGCCCGCCTGGTTCGCAAGCGTGTGCAGCTCAACACCTACTACACCTTCTCCAGGCTCCTGTCGGACGACGACAACGAGCGTGATTCCGGCGGCGTCGCCTACGCCAACCCGTACGACCTGCACGGCGAGTACTACCGCAGCCGCCTCGACCGCGAGAGCCAGTTCATGGCGAGCCCGATCTTCTTCCTGCCTTATGACTTTGAAGTTTCGGGCGCGTTCCGACTCCAGTCCGGCCAGCCCTTCAACGCCGCCGTGGGCGCGGACTTGAACGGCGACACGACGAACAACGACCGGCCCCTTCAGGTGCCCGGCGTCGAGTACCCCCGCAACTTCTTTAGGAACCGCGGGATTTACAACCTCGACATGAGCGTGCGGAAGAGCTTCAGGTTCACCGAGCGGCAGCGCCTGAGCTTCTCGGCCGAGTTCTACAACATCCTCAACCGGCCCAACATCCTGGTCGGCACCGCGGCCGCGCCGGGCACGAACACGACCTTCGGGAGCGGCGGGCAGTTCTGCGTCTCGGCGAGCCAGATTTGCGGGTTGAGCGGCGGCCCCGCCTTCAACCCGAACTTCTTGCAGATTCGCGACCCGAACACCGGCGCGATCCTGACCAGCAACGTCGTCCCCGGAAGCCAAGTCTTCCAGATGCAGCTCGGCGTGCGGTATCAGTTCTAAGAACCGAACCCTTCGGAGCCGCCACTCCTTTCAAGGGCGCGCAACCCGCAAAGGTTGCGCGCCCTCTTTTCTGAGCCGCCGACCTTGTCCCAAGACAGGCCGCGCGCGTACGGAAACGAACCCGCCCCGCGGGCGCGCCCGGACGGGCCGCGCGGCACATCCTCCCTCTCTTCAATACCTTTCGCCGCCGGGCGCTGCTGGCATGTAGGTTGCCATCTCTCCAACTTGAGACGTGAGAGTTTGACGCGCTCTCCCGCATTCACACACTTAGGAGGGTTGACGAAATGGGTGCTCCGAACAAGGACGAGATGGAAGGCAAATACAATCAGGTCAAGGGCTCGGTCAAAGAGGGGCTCGGCCGTCTGACCGGCGACGACGACATGCGGGCCGAAGGCTCGGCCGACAAGATCAAGGGTGACGTGCAGGAAGGCTGGGGCGGCACCAAGCGCAAGGTCGGCGACATGCTCGAAGACGCGGGCGACGCCATCAAACACTAACGCCCGCCTTCAAACCCGAACAACCAACAACGAGGCCGCCGCCGGTTTTTACTCCGGCGGCGGCCTCAACGTATGGGAATTGATGAATGAGGAGTGATGAGTGATGAATATGTCTTCGTCGTCATATTCATCACTCATCACTCCCCACTCATCATTTGCTTTACTCCTGCCGTATGTACTCGGCGCCCAAATCCTTGAGCAGCTCTTCGAGCTTGTCCGCCTCTTCGTCGGTCTTCGACTCGACGCCGATGAGGATGCCGCCCGCGCGCAGGGACGCGTCGTAGACCTTCGCGCGGTGCTCGGGAATCCCCGCTCCGACCAGCGCGCCGATGAGCCCGCCGGCCGCGCCGCCCGCGCCCGCGCCCGCGAGCGCAGCCGCCAGAGGCCCCGCGACCACGAGCCCTAATCCAGGCAGCACGACGTTCGTCCCGATGGCGACCAGCGCCGCCACCACCGCCCCGACCGTCCCGCCGACGGCCGCGCCGTAGCCGAGCCCGTCGGCCGCGTGCGTGCGCGTCTCGATGGCGAACTCCTTCGACTTGGTCGCGTCGGACATCAGCACCGAGATGTCGTCGCGCGTGTAACCGCGCTTGAGAATCGCGTCCACGGCCGCCTCCGCGGCCACGCGCGTCTTGAAAACTCCCGTCACAAGCTTTGCCATAAAAGATTCCTCTCTCGAAAAGAGACCTACCCGCACGAACACATCGCAAGCCCCGTGCCGACTTCAAGCCCGCTCATTTCTCTCGAATCGCCGCGCGATAGAACCAATTATTCCGCGCCGCGCGCCTCACCCTTCTCACGTCCCCGTACCAAACCGGGACGAGCCGTCGCGCCTGTGTTCTGTTCGGCGTCAGCGCCGGCGGCCTCTCAAGGGCGGAGACGGCAAGGCAGCGCGCTGGTATAATCCCTGCCTTCTGACGAACGGCAATCCGAACTTTCTCAAGGGGAGACATCTGTGATCAAGGCGGTCATCTTCGACGTGGACGGGACGCTCATCGATTCCGTAGACCTCCACGCGCGCGCGTGGCAGGAGGCGTTCGCGCACTTCGGCAAACACTTCGACTTCGAGCGCGTGCGCTCCCAGATCGGCAAGGGCGGCGACCAGTTGATGCCCGTCTTCCTCTCGCGGGAAGAGCTTGAAGAGTTCGGCGAAGAGCTTGAGGAGTACCGCGGCGAACTCTTCAAGCGCGAATACCTCCCGCGCGTGAAAGGCTTCCCCGCCGTGCGCGAGTTGTTCCAGAGGGTGAAAGACGAAGGGCTCCAGATCGCGCTCGCCTCCTCGGCCAAAGGCGACGAGCTGAAGACCTACAAGAAGCTCGCGCGCATCGAAGACCTCGTCGAAGAGGAGACTTCGAGCGACGACGCAGAGAAGTCCAAGCCGCACCCTGACATCTTCGAGGCCGCGCTCGAAAAACTCGAAGACGTGCGACCTTCCGATGCCGTCGTCGTCGGCGACACGCCCTACGACGCGGAGGCCGCGGGCAAGGCCGGCTTGCAAACAATCGGCCTGCTCTCCGGCGGCTTCCCCGAGGAAGACCTGCGCGCCGCCGGCTGCGCCCGCATCTACCGCGACGCCGCAGACCTCCTCGCCGCCTACGACACCTCGCCGCTCGCGAAGGCAGAAGGGGGACGATGAACACGATGACTCTCAACATCCCTCCCTCGCTCTTCGCCCTTCGCTCTTTGCCTTGATGCGAGTCCTTCAAGTCAGCTCGGCGCGCGCGTTCGGCGGGGGCGAGCGTCACCTCGCCGACCTCGCCCGCGGCCTTCAAGAGCGCGGCCACGAAGTCCTCGCCGCGCTGCGCGAAGGCTCGCCGCTCCGCGGGCGACTCACGTTCCTGCCCGAACAGAACGTCTACAAGCTGCGGCTGCGCAATGCGCTGGACATCAACAGCGGGCGGAAGCTCGCGCGCATCGCGCGCGAGCGCGGGGTGGACATCATCCACGCCCACGTCGCGCGCGACTATGTGCCCGCGGCCTTCGCCGCGCGGTTCGCGCCCGCGGCGCGCCTCGTCATCACGCGCCACGTCCTCTTCCCCTTGAGCCGCGCGCACCGCCTCGCGCTCTCGAACGTCGCGCGCGTCATCGCCGTCTCCGACCCGGTCGCCCACGCCCTGCGCTCGCAGAAGATTTTCGACGCGGACAAAATCCGCGTCGTCGAGAACGGCGTAGACCTCGCGCGTTTCGAACGCGCACGCGCCGAGGCCGAGAGTGAGGACGGCGACGGCCGCTTCCGCGTCGGCATCGTCGGCGAGCTGAGCGTGCTCAAGGGGCAGGAGGAGTTTGTCCGCGCGGCGGCGCTCGTCGCCCGGGAGTTCGGCGAGCGCGTAGAGTTCCTCGTCGTCGGCGACGACAATTCGCGCGGCGGCGAGTACCGTGCGCGCGTCGTGCGGCTCATCGAAGAACTCGGGCTGACGGGGCGCGTGCGTTTGTTGGAGCGGGTCGCAGACGTGTCGCGCGTCGTCGCCAGGCTCAACCTGCTCGTCTCGGCCTCTTACTCGGAAGCCTTCGGCATGGCGATGGCCGAGGCTCTCGTCTGCGGCGTGCCCGTCGTCGCCACGGCGACCAAGGGCGCGCAGTCCTTGATTGAAGACGGCGGCAACGGCCTTCTCGTCCCCGTCGGCGACGTGCCTGCGCTCGCCGGGGCCGTCAACGCACTGCTCTTAGACGATGAGAGACGACTCACGCTCGGCGCTCAGGCCCGACGTTCCGGGCGCGAGCGCTTCAGCCCCGAGCGCATGCTCGAAGCAACCGAGCGTGTTTACGAAGAGGCATTTGCATGAGCAAAAGTCTGGCGCGTGTGCGCGACATCGAGATGGCTTACGACGATTCGGGCGGCGACGGCGCGGCGCTCGTGCTGCTACACGGCTTCCCCTTCGACCGTTCGATGTGGCGCGGGCAGGCTGAGGCTCTCGGCGGCGAGTTCCGCGTCGTCGCGCCCGACCTGCGTGGCTCGGGTGAGACGCCCGTCGGCGCCGGCGGGGTGTCGATTGCAGGGATGGCCGAGGACGTGGCCGCGCTGCTCGACGAGTTGAAGCTCGGGCGCGTCGTCCTCGGCGGGCTCTCGATGGGCGGTTACGTCGCTTTTGAATTCTTCCGCAAGTTTCCCGGGCGTGTGCGCGCGCTCCTCCTCGCCGACACGCGCCCGCAGGCCGACACCGAAGAGGGCCGCCGCGCGCGTGAAGAGAACGCGCAACGCGCCCTCGAAGAGGGCATGGTGCCAATCGTCGAGTCGATGCTGCCGAAGCTCCTCGCGGCGGGCACGCGCGAGCGCGGCGGCGAAGTCTTGGAGCGCGTGCGCGCGATGATGCTTGGCACGAGTCCCGAAGGCGCGGCCGCGGCGCTGCGCGCCATGGCTTTGAGAAGAGATCAGACAGCGCTTCTGCCGACGATAAACGTCCCGACCTTGATCGTCGTCGGGAGTGAAGACGCGGTGACTCCGCCCGCGGACGCGGAGGCGATGGGCGCGAAGATAGAAGGGTCGCGCTTAGTCGTCGTCGAAGGCGCGGGGCATCTCTCGAACGTCGAGCGTCCCGGGGAGTTCAACCGCGCGCTCGCCGAATTCCTGCGCGCACTGCCCGCCTGAGCCTATTGCTTTGAAGGATTGAAGGGAGTAGAACCAAAGGCGTGAGTGAACCCTGGAAATTCCGCATCGAGGAGCGCGTCCGATGGGGCGACGTGGACGCGGCGCGCATCATCTTCTACGGCGCCTACATACGCTTCTTCGAGTTCGCCGAGACGGAGCTGTTCCGCGCGGTCGGCCTGCCCTACGGCGTGATGTTCGACGAGCTGGACGTGTGGCTGCCGCGCGCGCACCTCGAATGCGACTTTCACAGGGCCGCGCAGCTCGACGACCTGCTGGAGGTCTGCGTCTACGTCGGACGCATCGGCACCAAGTCTTTGCGGCTCGACTTCGAGGTGCGCCGCAACGGCGACGAAGAACTGGTCGCCACCGCCCACTTCGTCCTCGTCGCCGTCCGCCGCCAGACCTTCGAGTCAGTCCCCGTCCCCGAAGAACTCAAACGCCGCCTCGCGCGGTACACCAAACCCGCGGATGTTTGAGTCAGCTCAGAAAGGGTTGAGGGCGCGGCGGGCGAGGGTGCGTTTGAGATCGACGTAGCCCTGGTCGCCCGTGACCAGCTCGCGCAGCGTGCGGCGGATGCCCGGGTGAGCGCGGGCGAGCTTAATCATGCGGTCGGTGAAGGGGCCGCCCCAGAACCGCCCGTAGAACCTGCGGCGCATCTTCGAAGCGCGGCGCAGCTCGCGCCCGAAGTCTGCGCGCCACCTCCTCTCGTAAGCCTTAACGTCGCCCGCGAGGTACGCCTCCGCGAACAGCTCGGCCGAGCGCAGCGCGTAGTAGATGCCCTCGCCCGTCACGGGGTCTGCGAAGCCGGCGGCGTCGCCGAGCAGCGCCCAGTCGTCGCCCGCCGCGCGCCGCGCGTCGAACGTCTCGGGCGCGAGCCCGGGGATGCGCGCCGCGTAACGCTGGGCCGACGCGCGCAGCCTCTCTTCGAGCTCGCCCTCGCCGTCTAAGGGGATGCCTTTGCCGGGAGACGACGTGCCGTCCCTCTCCCTCTCACGGAAATAACCGACCATGAAGTCCCAGAGCATCCGGTCGAGCGCCTTGTGCTCGAAGGCGTCCTGCGCGGTGGCGATGCCGAAGGAGATGTGGTCGAGGCGCGGGAAGGCCCAGGCGTAGCCGGCCCAGCCCGGCAGAAAGGCGATGACCGTCGGCGCCTCGTCCGCCTCGTTCAAAGGGGTGCGGTAGCCGAACGCGACCTCCATGTCGGAGTTTGACAGAGGGCCGGCCAGCCTCTTCGCTATCGCGCTGTTCGCGCCGTCCGCCGCGACGAGCACGCGCCCGCGCCAGCTCTCACCTTCGCGCGAGCGCACGGCCCAGGAGCCGTCAACGTCCTTCTTCTCAGACGCGCTGACGCGGCGGTCGAAGACGCGCGCCCCCGCCCTCTCCGCGCGCGCCCGCATGTAAGAGTCGAACGCGCAGCGCGAGTAGATGGCGAAAGGCTCTGCGAGTTTCAGGCGGACGCCTTCGCCCGCGGGCGAGACCATCTCGACCTCCGTGACCGCGCGCCCGCCCGCTTCGAGCAGGAACGGCCAGGACTTCAGCGCCTTCGACGTGACGCCGCCGCCGCACGCCTTTGCCTCGCCCGCGGGCCGGCCGTCGAACAGAGCCACGCGCACGCCCCCGCGCGCAAGCCTCTCCGCCGCGAACGAGCCCGCCGGCCCGGCGCCGACAATCAACACGTCGAATGTTTCGTTAACGCCCTCCACAAATCTCCTCAACGACCTCGGCCGCCGTCATTGCTTGCCGACGAAAAGCACAGTTGTTAGAATCCCTGCCAACCCCTGCAAGTCATAACACGCGTCATGCGTCTCCCCGCGACGAGGCGGAGAATGATGAACCGTAACCCCCTCGTATTCGTCGGCATCGCGCCGCACCCGCCGATCATGGTTCCCGAGGTCGGAGGCGCGCACGTCGCCGAAGTGCGCGCCTCTGTGGACGCCATGCGCGACCTGACCGAACGAATCAAAGCGTGCGGCGCGGAAACGATTGTACTCGTCTCGCCGCACGCGCCGCTTGAGCGGAGCACCTTCGTCGCCTACGGAGGCGCGCGGCTGCGCGGAGATTTTGCCAACTTTCGCGCCCCGCAGGCAATCGTCGAAGCCCCCGTTGACGAGGATTTGCTCGGCGCAATTAAGCAGGCCGCCGCCGAAGAGAGGTATCGCGTCGTCGTGTTGAAGCCGCGGGAACTGGATCACGGCACGGCCGTCCCGCTCTACTTCATGCTGCGCAACGGTTGGGCGGGGCGCGTCGTCGCCCTCGGCTACAGCTTTCTTTCCGACGAAGACCACGTGCGCTTCGGCGAGTGTGTCAGGCGTGCCGTCGAAGCCGTCAAACGCCCGTCGGCCTTCGTCGCCAGCGGCGACCTGAGCCACCGGCTCAAGCCCGGCGCGCCCGCCGGCTACGACCCGGATGCACACGGCTTTGACGAGCAGGTCGTCGCGGCGTTGCGCGCGAACGCGCCGGGACAAATCCCGCGCATCGACCAGGGGCTGCGTCGGCTCGCCGCCGAGTGCGGCTACCGCTCGATGCTGGTCGCGCTCGGCGCCGCGTCGGCGGCCGAGCCGGAGTGCGAGGTCATCAGCTACGAAGCCCCCTTCGGAGTCGGCTACCTCGTCGCGCAACTCTCCCGCACGAGCCTGAACTGACCGATGGACGTTAAGGCGACGAGTCTCGAAGACATGACGCCCGCGGCTCTTAACCCGGGCGTCGCCGAAGCGCAGGAGGACTCTTTCGAGCGCGACGGGGGACAACTGACCGAGTTGGCGCGTAAGGCCGTCGAAACATACGTCCTGGGCGGTCACGCGTTTGAGCCACCGGCGTTTCCCGAAACGTCGCCGCTGGGCAGGCCCTCCGCCTGCTTCGTCTGCATCAAGACGGTTGGGCGTGAACTGAGAGGCTGCATCGGCACGGTCGAGCCGGAGCACACCACGCTCGCCGAGGAGATCGTCGCCAACGCCGTCAAAGCCGCTACGCGCGACCCGCGATTCCGCCCCGTCTCGGGTGATGAACTCCCGTCCCTGCTCTACTCCGTGGATGTCCTCGGGAGTCTGGAGCCGGCGCGGTTTGAGGATTTAAACCCCGCTGCCTTCGGCGTGGTCGTGACCGACCGGTCGGGCTCGCGGCGCGGGCTGCTCCTGCCCGACATTGAAAGCATCGAGACGGCCGGCCAGCAGGTCGGCGTCGCCGCCAGAAAGGCGGGCATTAAACCCGGCGAGCCGCTCAGGCTCTACCGCTTTCGGACGCGCCGCTTCAGCGAGTCGGCGTGAACTTCTATTTCTGAATGAGGAGGATATGATGCCAGATCACAACCAGACCAAAAGCTCTCTCGGGGAACAGAATCAAGACCCGGAACTCAAACCCGACGCCACGCCGAACCCCATCGAAGACATCAACCCCGCGAACGACGAACGTGCCCTCGACGTAGGCGAATCCGGTCAGTTTGCCCCCGGCGGTCGCTACAACGAGTTGGGAGCCACCAAACCGCGTCGCATAGACCTCGACGAACAGGTGGATGGCGCGCTGTCCAAAGAAGAGTAGAGAGCGGTACGGAGATGCTCTGCGGGCGGGGCCAGCTTCAGGCCAGTGGCGCCGGCTGTTGGCATTTCCGAAACAAAAATCATCCTAAAAAAAATCCCGCTGCATACGCGAGTGTATGCAGCGGTAAGATCCACAGGAGGAAAGGGTCTTCATTCTACACAAGCGGGCGGAGTGTGTCAAATAGATTCACATTCCGCCCGTTTGCATAGGACGATTTACACGTCTAAATTCTTCACATCCAGCGCGTTGTCCTCGATAAATTTACGCCTGGGTTCGACCGCGTCGCCCATCAGGATAGTGAAGATAGAATCGGTCTCGACCGCGTCATCGATTTTGACCTGAAGCAGCGTCCGCTTTTCCGGATTCATCGTCGTCTCCCAGAGTTGCTCAGGATTCATCTCGCCGAGCCCTTTGTAACGCTGAATCGTCAAGTCCTTCTTCGCGGCCGTCAGCACACGCTCCAAAAGCTCTTCACGGGAGCCGATGGTCTCTCTCGTGCCGTTCTCGCCCAGAGTTAAGGGCGCAGTCAGACGCTTTTCGAGCGTCTTGTATATTTCCACAGCCTTCTGGAATTCAACGTGACTCGCCAAGTCCCAGTCGATTTTAACTTTTGAACCGCCGGGCACGGTCGTATCTATTTCCCAAAGCCCATGCTCCTCATCCGGAGCAAGTTCGGTCTTGTAACCGGCGTCGGCCAGCGCCTTTTCGACGCGTCCGATCTGCTCTCCGTCCTCTTCCTGGAAGACTCCCTTGAGGGTCGCCCCCTCTTCGGTCAGCACACCTTCGCGCCCGCTGAAAGCCTCAAGGAGAAGGTGCAACAGCCGTCCGTCGTTCCCGATCCTCCGGATAAGCTTTTCACAGTAACGATTTAGCTCGACCATCTGCTCAAGGGCGCGGGCCAGTTCCTTACCCTCGATGGCGCCGCCCCCATTGGCGGAAGTGACTTTCATGTCACTGGTCGCCTGGCGTACGAGGTAACGTACAATCGACTTCTCGTCCTTGATATACTCTTCGCGCTTGCCGCGTTTTACTTTAAACAGCGGCGGCTGTGCGATAAAGACGTGGCCGGCCTCGATGAGCTTCGGCATCTGGCGGAAGAAGAAGGTCAGCAGCAGAGTGCGGATGTGCGACCCGTCTACGTCCGCGTCAGTCATGAAGATAATCTTGTGGTAACGTAACTTGTTGAGGTCAAAGTCCTCTTCGCTCTTTCCGATGCCTGTGCCGAGCGCTGTAATCAGCGTCTTTATCTCGCTGTGGCTAAGCATTTTGTCAAATCTGGCCTTCTCCACGTTCAAGATTTTACCTTTTAGCGGAAGTACAGCCTGATTCCTGCGATCACGGCCCTGTTTCGCGCTACCGCCGGCCGAATCGCCCTCGACGATGTAGAGTTCGCACTGCGCCGGGTCTCGCTCCTGACAGTCCGCCAGCTTGCCCGGCAGCATGGTTGAGCCCATCGCTCCCTTGCGGACGATTTCGCGTGCCTTGCGAGCGGCATCACGCGCCCGGGCGGCGTCTACGGCCTTCCCGACGATCTTCTTAGCGACCGTTGGATTCTGCTCGAAATACTCGGTCAGACGCTCGTTGAGGAAAGACTCGACCGAGCCCTTCACGTCGGAGTTGAGCTTGCCCTTAGTCTGTCCCTCAAACTGCGGCTGCGGCAGCTTGACGGAGATGACCGCGACTAGTCCCTCTCGCACGTCGTCGCCCGACAGGGTTGTTTTGAAGTTCTTGGCGAGCCCTGAGGACTGTGCGTAGGCGTTGATGGTGCGGGTCAGCGCGGAGCGGAAGCCCGAGAGGTGTGTGCCGCCATCAACGGTGTTGATGTTGTTGGCGAAGGAGTAGACCTTCTCGTCGTAGCCGTCGTTGTACTGGATGGCGACATCGACCGAGAGGGAGTCTCCATTTTTTTCAAAGTAAACCGGCTTGTCGTGCAGCACCGCCTTGTTCTTGTTGAGGTGCTTGACGAACTCGGCGATCCCGCCGCGGTAGTAGAACTCGTGCGAGCGTTCGGGCTCCTGCCGCTCGTCCTTGATGGTGATGCGGATGCCCTTGTTGAGGAAAGCCTTTTCGCGCAGGCGCTCGGAGAGTTTGTCGAAGCTGAACTCGGTGACCTCGAAAATCTCCCCGTCGGGCTTGAAGGTGATTTTGGTGCCCCGGCGGCGGGTCTTGCCCGTCATCTCCAGTTTGGTCGCAGGAATGCCGCGGACGTACTCCTGCTCGTAGGTCGCCCCGTCCCTCCAGATTTCCAGCCGGAGCGTCTCAGAGAGGAAATTTACGCAAGAGACGCCCACTCCGTGCAGGCCCCCGGACACCTTGTAGGCGTTCGAGTCGAACTTGCCGCCGGCGTGGAGTTTGGTCATGACGACCTCGGCGGCCGACCTCTTCTCCTGTTTGTGGTAATCGACGGGGATGCCGCGGCCGTTGTCGATGACGGTAATCGAGTTGTCGAGATGGATGAAGACCTCGACCGTGTCGCAGAAGCCGGCCAGGGCTTCGTCAACCGAATTGTCCACCACCTCGTAGACGAGGTGGTGGAGCCCCATCTCGCCCGTCGAGCCGATGTACATGGCGGGGCGCTTGCGGACGGCCTCGCGGCCTTCAAGGACTGTAATCGAAGTCGCAGTATAAGAGTCGTTCTTCTTCTTTGTTAAAGTCGTTGCTGTAGGCAAAGTGCTCTCCTCTTCTTGCATATCTCTATACCGATTCCCGGCTTTAGGAAGACTGACGGATGACTGGGATTAGATGCTATCCGCGGACGTAACGATTGTTCTCTCCGCCCCGGTACGCCCGCCGCCGGAGGCCAGACCGTCCCTTACTTCGATGAGTTTGGCCCTTGCGGCAAACCCTTTGATGAGGTCATTTTTGGAGGTCGTAATGAACGTTTGCGTCCGCCCTTCGAGGTATTCCAGCAAATGACCGATTCGCTTCTGATCCAGCTCCGCATCCACGTCATCCATCAGGAAAAGCGGATACTCATTGTGCCACGAATAATACACCGAAATTGCCGCTAAGTCAAGTAGAATCAACGCGCTACGCTGTTGGCCGGAGCTGCCGTAAGTGCGTATGTCGCGGCCATCGAAGAGGATTTCAAGGTCGTCCCGGTGGGGGCCGATGAGCGAGTAACCCGACGAGATTTCGGCGTTGAGGCGCAGGAGCAGGCGCTCTTTTATCAGCGCTTCGTAAGCTTCAAGATCGCCCTTCCCTTCGAGGGCAGAGACGTAACGGATCGTGACCTCCTCACGCTCGAAGAGGCGTTGCTGGAGGCTCTGACTCAGCCGCCCGACGTAATCAAGACGGGCGCGATGGATGATGGCGCCCAGGTTAATGATCTGTTCGTTCCACGGCTCAATTAATTCCCGCGCGTTCTCGATGTTCGTCTCCGAGTCGGAGATGTCCTGGAGCAGCCGGTTCTTCTGCTTGATGACGCGCTGGTAGTCCGCGAGCGTCTGGACGTAGCTGTGGTGGAGCGAGACGACGCCGCGGTCGAGAAAGCGGCGTCGGGCGTCTGGGCCGCCGCGCACGACTTCGAGTTCGTCGGCGGTGAAAGACACGACGTTGAGCTGACTGAGGTAGCTCGCGACCGACTCGCGCTTGCCGTTGAGCGAAAGCGTCTTCGAGCTGCCTTGGAGCGTGACCTGCAAATCCCTGTGCACGTCCTGTGCGCGCGAGACGCGCCCGCGGACGACCGACAGGTTTTCGCCGAAGCGTATGGCCTCCTGCGGCCTTTGCGTGCGGAAGGACTTCGTTGTGGCGAGGAGGTAGATGGCTTCGAGCCAGTTCGTCTTCCCCTGCCCGTTGTCGCCGGAGATGACGTTGAGGCCCTCGCCCCAGAAGATTTCGCCGCTCAAATTCCTGAAATTGTGAGCCTCAATGGATTCGAGCAGCATATGTTGAGTTTAACATACGCTGCTCGAAACGGAGGCCGCCTCAAACTGTTCTGACTGAATCACAAACGCATAGGCATGACGACATAGCGGTAGTCATAGCCGTCGTCGGAGGCGGGGCGGAGCTGCGCCTGGGAGTTGCCGTCCTTGAACTCGAAGGCGACGTTGCCGTCGCTGAGGACGTTGAGGAAGTCTTGGAGGTAGGCGGCGTTGAAGCCGATCTCGGTCTCGTCGCCGGCGTATTCGGTGGTGACGGTCTCGCGCGCATCGCCCTCTTCGGCCGTCTGCGCGCTGATGTCGAGGCTGCCGGGCTTCAGGTGGAAGCGGACGGCGTGCGAGCGGTCGTCGGCCATGAGCGCGACGCGGCGGATGGCCTGCCCGAGCGAGGCCGAGTCGAACTCGGCACTCTTGTCGTTCGTCTTCGGCATCACCATCTCGTAGTTCGGGAACTGCCCCGTCAGCGTGCGCGAGATGAGGAGGCGCGGGCCGACCTCGAAGTAGATGTGATTCTCGTCGGCGCCGAGCCCGATTTCGCCTTCGAATGAGGAGGTCAGCTTCGTCAGCTCGGCGAGCGTCTTGCGCGGGATGAGCACGTCGATACTTTCGGCGGGCGCGCCCGCGCCGAGGTCTTTTCGCTCGACGTAGGCGAGGCGGTGGCCGTCGGTCGTCACCATCTTGGCGCCCGTCTTGTCGAGCATGAACTTCGCGCCCGAGAGGGTGTAACGAGACTCTTCAAGCGTGATAGCAAAGATCGTCCGGTCGATGAGGGTCTTGAAGACGCCGGCAGGGAGTTTGACGGGGGCTGATTTGAAGCTGGGGACTTCGGGGAAGTTGTCGCGGTCGATGCCGGCGATGCGGAAGTTGGAGCGCTCGCACTTGACCGTCGCCCAGTTGTTCTCCTCCTTGCGGAAACTGACGGGAGCGTCCGGCAGCACGCGCGCGATCTCGAAGAGTTTCCGCGCGCCGACGCACATCGAGCCGGGCGTCTTGATGTCCGCCTCCGTCTCGCAGCGGAGGGTCACGTCCAGGTCTGTGCCCGTGATGCGAATGGTGCCGTCGCCCACCGACTCGATGAGGATGTTCGAGAGCGCGGGAATCGTGTTCTTCTTCTCGACCGTGCCCTGAACTAGACCCAGCTCCTTCTGTAGAGAGGTCTTGCTGATTGTGAACTCCATCTTTGAACTCCTCTGGGGAACTTAACCCTTCAAATCACATGATAACTGTAAAAGCTTTTGTGTGATATCGCTGCCGACGCTTTTCCTATTACTTCTAATTAAATACCTTATATTTATATCTAGTAGTAGTAGTAGGGCCTGTGGAAATGTGGAAAAGTGACTTAACTGTTGTGTCCATTAGAATTGTTTTCCACAACCCCTGTGGAAAATGCTGTGGAAATCTTCAGCTTTATGTGGAAAAAGGTCGTAAAGGAAAAGTTTTCCACATTTCCACAGGGCACCTTTTAAGCCATCCTGTGGAAATGTGGAAAACTTTTATTTAAGTCGCTGACACAAAACAACTTAATAGAAAACGTGCCTGTGGAAAATAATTCACCCCAAAAGTGAGCTAACTACTTGCAAAGATTATCCATAATGTCGCTCACGACCCTGTGGAAATTCTGATCCTTGGAAACCAGCGCCTCAATCTTCTCCACGGAGTGGATGACGGTCGTGTGATGCTTCCCGCCGAACTCCCTGCCTATCTCCGGGAAGCTGTGTTTCGTCAAGCGTTTGCAAAGATACATTGCCACCTGCCTGGGCACCGCAATCTGGCGCGAGTTGTTCTTCGACTTCAAATCGTCAACGCGCAGTTTGTAGTGCGCGCCGACCGCACGTTGAATCTGCTCGATGGTGATGCCGGCGGGCTGGTCGTCCTCGGCGATGTTGCGGATGGCGTCCTGCGCGAGCATCTTCGAGATGGGCAGGCCGCGCAGCGAAGAGATCGCGATCAGCCGCACGAGCGACCCTTCCAACTCGCGTATGTTGCTCTTGACCTTGCTGGCGATGAAGAAGGCCACATCGTCGGGCAGGGTCACGCCGTCCAAGTCGGCTTTCCGCTTGAGGATAGCGACCTTGGTTTCGAGGTCGGGCGGCTCGATGTCCGCAATGAGTCCCCATTCGAAGCGGGAGTGGAGCCTCTCTTCGAGCGTCGGAATCTCGCGCGGCGGACAGTCCGAGGTGATGACAATCTGTTTCTGGCCGTCGTAGAGCGCGTTGAAGGTGTGGAAGAACTCCTCCTGCGTGCGCTCCTTGCCGGCCATGAACTGTATGTCGTCCATCAGAAGCACGTCGATGGAGCGGTATTTCTCACGAAAAGTCTGCGTCTTGTCGTAGCGGATGGCGTTAATCAGCTCGTTCATGAACCGCTCCGCCGAGATGTAAGACAGGCGCAGATAGCGGTTACGCTCTTTGACGGCGTGGCCGATGGCGTGTACCAGATGCGTTTTCCCCAGTCCGACGCCGCCGTAGATGTAGAGAGGGTTGTAGGTTTTTCCGGGAGCTTCAGCTACGGCCAACGCCGCGGCATGTGCGAACTGATTGCATGAACCGACGACGAAAGTCCCGAACGCACATTTCGGGTTTAGCGAATTCTCCAGCGGCTCGATGTCTACGAAGGTGGTCGCGCCCGGCGTCAGGCCGTCCGATTCGGCCGCCTCTAATAAGGAGAAGAGGCTCGAAGAGGTGTTTTTGGAGCCGTTCGACACGGGCTGCTGCTCCAGATCGAGCGTGCCCAGATTGTCCATCTCTTTGCCCGTGACGGAGTTCGGGCTCTGCGAGTCCTCGTCAACCGTCCAATCGACTTGATAGTCGGACAGGTTCAGCTCCGAGAGGGACGCGTCGAGCACGTCTGAGTAGTTCGAGCTTACCCAGTCCTTCACCACGTGGTTGGGCGCGCGAAGGTGAAGCACGTGTCCCGCCTCGTCGTAGCCTTCGAAATGGATTGGGCGGATCCATGTCTCGAAGCTCTGGCGGTTCAGCCGCTTCTCGACCGCGAGAAGGATGTTGTTCCAAATTCTATTCTCGTAAGTTGCGCTCATAAGCTTCTCGTCGCCAACCGAGAGAGGAGATTAACGGATGACTCGAAAAAATACAGTCGTCTTCAATGATTAGCTCAACCTATCTGTTGAACCAATCAACGGAAGATGTTGTAAAACTTCCCTTTTAAGTCCTCTTTTGGAACTCCCCGGAGGGTTTTCCACAGAGTTTTCCACAACCCTGTGGAAAACTCTTGAAAACTTAAAGTGAAGCTTTAAGTGTTTTACTTTCAATTACTTACAGGCGGTGACCGTCTGTGAAACGGCCGCGAGACTAGCATAACCAGCATCCAGATGCAAGAGAAATCCACAGGGCTTAAAAATTTTTTGAAAGGGCCGTTTTTGCTGCTTTTTAATAATCTTGTAATTTCGGCTTTTCTGAAAAGTAAGTTAATTTATGAACTGTTTTAAGACAACACGTTTTTTCTGTTTTTGAGCGAGTTAGGATATCTTGCGCAAAATTTAGCTTCCAAATCGGGGCTCGATG